>ERZ761607.669-NODE-669-length-54587-cov-18.032091_pt1 | contig 54587 bp, 42 predicted proteins | sample MGYA00511164_ERZ761607 | MGnify/ENA primary metagenome ERZ761607 (study PRJEB28899, sample SAMN02445080) | bioreactor sludge metagenome | biome: EBPR sludge | place: Australia: Brisbane, Thorneside Wastewater Treatment Plant | collected 2011-06-22 ...
CCTCAATCCTAAAGGAAGATAAAGGATTTTCTCGCTTTCATCCTTTAGGATCGAGACAAAAAAGTGAGAAAACCCTGCTTATCTGCAGAATTAACTTTAACCCTTGATTCGCATTATAAAGTTGAAACGGATTCCACAAAATGTCTTGCATTTGCCGTATTGTCATATTTGTCTTTGATCAGTTTTCTGGCTTTGGAACCTATTTTTTGAACTTCTTCCGGGTGTTGAATGCAAAACAATATTTGATTAATGAATTCTTTAGCCGTATCTGCAAGTAAAACCTGTTGACCGTGCTGTGCAGAGATACCTTCCAAACCCAATGTAGTGGAAATAACAACTCTGCCAAGCGCCATAGATTCAAGAATTTTCACCCGCATACCGCTACCCGAAAAAAGCGGAACAATGGTCAATTGGCAGGATTGTAAAAAACCGATGGCATCCTCTACTTCACCATGTATATACAAGTTCCTACCATTCATTTTATAAAGCTGGTCCGGCGTGTTTCTACCTGCGATGTGCAATTCCACCTGTTTTAAATTGTCTTTATACGGAAGCCAGACTTTTTCGATAAACCAGTTCAAACCTTCCATATTTGGCATCCAGTCCAGGGAACCAATAAAAGAAATTTTAAGAGATGCATGTTCAGAAAAAGCCGACAGCGGATAATTCCGGATGTCAATACCGATGGGCACAACGAAACCCTGATTATTAAAACCAAGTTTAACGAAATTTGCGAGATCCCTTTTGGAAACAGTGATGAGATAATCATACACATTCAGGTTTTTCAATTCATACCGTTTGAGTTTCCATACGAGATACTGAATATAGATCTTTTTGAAAGAAAATCTCATATTGTTGAGCATACGTTCCCAAATTTCGTATTCCAGATTGTGTGAACGCATGATGATCTTAGCTTCGGAAAACTTTCGGATGACCGGGACATAAGGAGTCAGGTATAGCGTTTCGAGAAGGATCACATCAAAGGATTCATTTTGCAGCAATGTTTTCAATTTTGCTGCGTAAGTTTTTGAAATGAACCTGGTCACGTGGTAGGAATTCCTTGAAAATAAATTCAAAAAAGCGCCTGCGACAGTGATCCTGTTATCTATTTCCACCGTTTCGATCCGCCTGTAATGGTCATAAGAGCCTGGCAGACTTGAAAGATCGAAATAATGTTTGGCTGTATTCATACTGAGCAAAGTGATATCACAACCCAGTTGGGCCAGTGCACTGCTCAGGTAATAAACCGCAATTGATTCACCGTCTTTGAGAGGAAATGGAAACTTTTTAGTCAGTTGAAGGATTTTCATTTTACGGTCTATTAAAATACAAATGTACGATCTTGTTTTTATTGCCGGCTAAAACCAGACTGAAAAGAGGATATTTTTATTTTTATCCATTACTTTTGGCTTGTAAAAATTCAACAGGTATGCTTATTGCAAAAAACATACATAAATCTTTCAAGAATCTGCATGTTCTTAAAGGTGTAGATCTTGAATTGAAATCTTCGGAGATCCTATCCATAGTAGGCAAATCCGGAACAGGGAAGAGTACTCTTTTGCACATCCTGGGCACCCTGGACCAGGCCGATGAAGGAACACTTGAGATCGGCGGCCAAATGATCTCATCTATGTCAAAAAGGAAACTGGCCAATTTCAGGAGCAGTAAAATAGGATTTGTTTTCCAGTTTCATCATCTGCTGGAGGATTTCAACGCCAAGGAAAATGTTATGATGCCAGCCATCATTGCAAAAGTAAGCAAGAAAAAGGCCGGGGCATCAGCTGAGCGCTGGCTGGAAATACTGGGATTAAAGGACAGGATGCTTCACCGACCCAATCAGCTTTCAGGTGGTGAACAGCAGAGAGTTGCTGTAGCCAGAGCGTTGATCAACCAACCTGACATCATCCTTGCTGACGAACCTTCCGGCAATCTGGATCAGGCTTCATCTGAAGATTTACATGATTTGCTGTTCAGATTGAGGGATGAATACAGCCAAAGCTTCATCATCGTAACGCACAATATGTCGCTGGCCGAAAGAAGCAACCGATTTCTGACCATGAAGGATGGAATTTTGGTCTGATTTTCAGACTTAAATTACTCTTTGAACAACATTTTCTATTGAGTACCAAATCTTAAAAGTAAAGGCAAAGTTTTTCACATATTTAACCTTCCCCCGGAAATCCAGTTAGGATTAATCAATCCTGTCAGCCCATCCCTATTTCAAAAAAGTAAGTTTAATTACTGGTTGCCTTTACGATAATCTTCCAGAAATTTAGCCAGGCCTATATCTGTCAAAGGATGATTGAGCAAGCCTAGTATCGGTCCCAATGGACTCGTGATCACATCTGCTCCGGCTCTGGCGGCGTCTACTATGTGAAGAGAATTCCTGATGGATGCTGCCAGAATTTCAGTCTGATAATCCTGCATGGCATAAATCTCTGCGATCTCCCTGATCAATTGCATACCTTCCCATCCCGAATCATCTATTCTCCCTAAAAAAGGTGAAAGGTAAGTGGCTCCGGCTTTTGCTGCCAAAATAGCCTGACCGGCTGAAAACACCAGGGTGCAATTGGTCTTGATACCCAGATCATTGAACGTGCGGATAGCTTTGATGCCTTCTTTTATCATGGGCACTTTAACAACAATATTGGGGGCAAGGTCAGCCAGTTCTCTGCCTTCCCTGATCATACCTTCATAATCTGTCGAGATGACTTCTGCGCTGACATCACCACCTTCCACCAGGTCACAAATAGCTTTATAATGCTTCAGAATGTTGTCTTTTCCGGTTATTTTTTCCTTAGCCATCAAAGAAGGGTTCGTCGTGACTCCATCCAGGATCCCCATCGCTTTGACTTCTTTGATTTCATTTAAATTGGCGGTATCTATAAAAAACTTCATGATATGATTTTTAAGTTTTTAAATTTAATAGGGAAAAGCAGCCTGTGTCTCTTTCATTCAAGCATAAAAAAAAGTGAGGAGACACACCGCACCGCTCAACCTCCTACCCTTGCTGCATTTCTACCCTGGGGGAGTTCAGAAGGAGCTGGTCGTATGACCCTCACCGGGTGCAAAAGTAAACAGTATTGTGCTTATATCAAAATAATGGATTAAAAAACACGAAATCAGGAAGAGGACACCTGGATCAATTGGATAATAAAACAAGTTATCGTCTGAATATTATGGATTGAAAATAATTGAATCCATTCAGATTTTGAGGAAACATATAATTGTGTAAAAATTTTTACTAACCTTCATTAAGGTCGGATTACTCCATTTGATCCATAGCCTTACAAGAAGGTTTAGTTTTTTCTTTCAGTATCACCTGACTTTTTCAAACAACATCAGCAAAAAGACAAATTTCATTTACGAGTGGATAAACTTTGATGTTTGAAGATCAGAAAATATCCCATTTACAGGTTTTTCTCATTATTGATGATCTCCTGAAGCAGATTGTTTGGATTCGGAAATTTATTGGCCAAAATCATGGAAGACATGATATAGGTTTCAAGATGCATTCGCTTTGCAATGTGGATATCCAGATTCAATTCGGTATAGTCGTTCCCGGAAATTTCAATATCGGTTTTCTGTTCTGCAAAGCTCACAGGCCACCGCATGACCAAAGCTTTCCCTTCTTTTGTCAACCTTAGTTTTTTAGGGGTTAAAATCCATTTGCGCGGATTAAATCCCTGATGGACTTCCTCCGTGTTTTCTTCAGACACCAAAACGGACTCTTCAAAAGAAATTGAATCATTTTGTGAAAGCTCTGAGAAGGGCGTCGAAGCCCATGGGATCAGATATACAATATCAGCATCGTTAAGAGATTTTTTAAAATGCTGACTCTGCCTGAACTTCCCTTTGCTTGTTTTTGTACTTCTCAGCGCATTCGAAATCGCGTCTTCCGGAAGTTCATATCCTGGCGGATATACCAGATGAACATCCATACCGAATCTGCTGAAAAGCCTGATGACACTGACCGGAAGTGTCCTGGATACAGTATAATCCGGGCTGTATTCCCATGAAATGGTGATTTTTTTCCTTTTCAGCGTTTTAAGGCTTCCAAAATGATCTTTCAAAAATAAAAGGTCTGTTAATGCCTGAACAGGCCAACCGACCGCACTTCGAAAATTGATCAGACCTGGACGGTTCGATATCAGGTTATTTTGAACGCAGAGATCAAGATATTTTATCATACCTTTAACATGAATTTCCTCAACCTGCGATTCGTCCTCATCATAAATAGCGATCAGATCTGCCTCTCCGGCTATTCTACAAAGTAACTTATAATCCCATTCTTTGTCAAACATTTCAGACAACCTGACGATTTCGGGAAATATCCCTGTCTTAGCACATGCCATCAGAAAAGAACATCTGTTGTTAAAATTGTCATCTGAAAAAATACCAATCCCGGTGGCAGTTCCGAAAAAACGTGTCGACATCTGATGGTCCCTGAAAACTTTCAATTTCTGTGCCAGATAGATGATGATTTCAATCTCACCAATAGTCAGTAATTCAGTACTAATGATGTCCTTACCCAACAACCCGGGTTTCTCTATCTTACCAGGTTTTTGTTTTATTTCTCGGATTTTTTCAGGCATGGGTTGAATAAATTGATTTTTTTGAGAAATCCAGGTTGTTTTACCTACTTACTTTTTGTCAAAAATAGGCAATTTTTTTAAGTTAATCATACAATGTACATATGTATCAAGTTTAGGGATTTTACACTTGCTTCCAATGTTCAGTTTGCAGTTGAGCTTGACAAAAACGATGGCCGCACTGAATATGTTTTGCTTTTTGACATTACATCCGTTCGAATAATGAATAGAAACCAATCTGCTTTCATTTTCAATGATTTCAATTTCTTAAAAAGGTTCCAAATGTCAAAAACAATTATCATGATCTTTCACCAAAAATTACCTTTTGCCGGTGCAAATATCATGACAAATAACTTTTTTTCACACTCAAAAGTCAGTCTCAAAGGTTTAATTTTAAGCCAGGTTGTACAATTTTATCCTAACATTTAAAGTTATTGTAATCAATTTATTACTTTAGCCTTCTATTAAAATTTCTATAGATGCAATACAGGAGAATAATCATATTTCTATGCTTGGTTTTCAGTTTGGTTGAGGTAAAGGCACAATTAAGTTTTCTAAGCAAAATTGACAGCTTTCCCGGAGAAGCCGCTGAAATGATACCCCTTCCTGAAGGATTTTTGTTTTTCAGTGGTTACCCGGCAACTGTTTCCGATACAGTATTCAGCCTCACCCGCTTTGACAAATGCGGCACCCTGGATTGGCAGCGAGTTTTCAGAACAGGCACGGACCAGTTTAATTCCTTTTCCAAACCTGAGGCGATTCTTGACAGGAACAATGAGTTATTTGTTTTACTGTCAGATCTGGCAGAAGAAAGCAAAGGATACAATCTGGTTAAGTTGGATTTGAATGGGGCGATCATCTGGTCCTATTATCTTCACGGCGTTGAAAATTCGCCCAGATCCAAAGGAAATATACTATATAATAATTTCAGAGATACCATTGTATTGACCCTGAACAATGAGCATGGTTTTACAAGTGTCGTCAGAATAGATAAAGACGGGAGTTTTATTGATCAAAAAGAGATATCCGGTTTCCGCCACCATTCATCCAATATGGACAATCAGGGAAATATTATTTTGCTTGGTGATACGGCAGTTGTCAAACTAAACTCATTTCTGGATCTGGAATGGGCTAAAAGGCTCAATGGCACATCCTTTTTTGTGCAACAGAACAAACCGGTCATCCGGGCGACCGGACATATACATGCAGTGGTTGTAGACACATTTGGAATGGATCTGGATTCATTTTACTATTCTATGGTGAGCATCGACAAAAATGGAGATCTACAATACAGCACTGACAGGATCAGAGGCAGAGATTTTGGTGATATCGAACTGTTACAAACCGGCACAAACAATTTTGTATTTTTGGACAGATCATTGGCAACTACTGTAGATAACCTGACCAGATCCATCAAAAAACAGACTGATTATGCTTTTTGCGAAGATACTGTGGCATTTTGCAGTTCAACAATGAATCTCTGTATGGACAACTCCTTACTTTTTGGCGGTTTTTATTACGATCACCCCGATTCAGTTACATTTTACCAGGGAAAAACAGATCCGTCCCTGAATCTCAATTGCAAAGAGAAAAACATCAATCCCTTAGATACCATTGTTGCATCTGAACTTACTTTGGATTCTATTCATTTTGAATTGAATGATTATGCATTTTTACAGGATACGTTGGTATTTCAATTTATTCATTTTTCTCCTTCAGGGCAGGAATTTCCTTGTTTCAATGCGATCGTCAAGAAGGAAGACAACGAACAAAAACCATGTCCCTGCGAAGTCATTTCAGTTGGCGTAACGTGGTTAAAATCTGCTGAATATCTTTGGAATACCGGTGCAACGTCAAACAGTATTCAGGTGGATACCTCGGGTATTTATGTGGTGGATGTCAATTTGTGTGGAACAGAACAGAGGTCCACGATCAAAGTTGATTATAAAGCACTTACTTCCTGCCTGAGTTTTGCCGATGACAGTCCACTTTGTCCCGGCATTCCCACATCGCTTAAAGTGATCCATAATTATGATAATTTACTGAAAACCAAATGGTTTGACGGAACAGATAATGACAGTACATCCGTATTTAAGGCTGGGCAATACTTAGTGGATCTTGAAGCATGTGGATGGAAAGATCAGTTTGTTTTTGATATAACATATAAAAGCATAGAAGAAGAAGAATGTATTCCTGTTAAGATTCCGAATGCTTTCATTCCTTCCAGCACCACATATGAAGACAACAAAGTCTTCAAAATCTATACACAATTGGATATCAGTGCATTCAAAAAATTCAGCATGGTTATTTTTGACCGTTGGGGAGAAAAAGTGTATGAAACTGAAGATCCTTTCATGGGTTGGGATGGCACCTTCAGAAATTCAGAAATGCCACCGGGAGCATATTTGTACAATATTTCCTATGAACTGGATCTCGGAGGCGAGATTTATGTTGAAAGTAAGAACGGACAATTATTGCTGGTAAAATAAAACCTGTAAATAGTATCAAGAATAAAAGGCTGTCAACCTGAGCTGACAGCCTTTTACAATGACGTGATATACGTCTAAAAACTCAGATATACTTACTAATCAAGTACACCAAGATCACCAAGCATTTCGTTCAGTTTTTCATCCAGATTTTTACTGACAGAAGCAAAAAGTTCATTTGATTTTAAAGGTGCATTCACGCTGCAATAGAACTTAATTTTGGGTTCTGTACCTGAAGGCCTGGCCGAAATGATGCTTCCATCTTCCATAAAAAACTGAAGGACATTGGATGCCGGCAGGCTGATGCTGGTGGTTAAACCAGTAAGTGGCTGGAAAGAAATTTTATTGAGGTAGTCTTTCACCAATACAACATTCACTCCACCCAAAATACGTGGCGGCTGAGTCCTCAAACTCTCCATTAATGCATCGATCTCTTCAGCTCCTGACTTACCTTTCTTGGTGATAGAGATGAGTTTTTCCTTATAATAACCAAACTCTTTATACAGCTCTAACAATACATCATTCAACGCCCATCCTTTATCTTTATAATAAGCAGCCATTTCTGCGATCATGGCACAGGCAACAACAGCATCCTTGTCTCTTGCATGATCACCGATCAGGTATCCATAACTCTCTTCACCACCAAAAAGGAAATCTTTCTCACCTTGATATTGAGTCATAATTTCACCGATATATTTGAATCCGGTCAGTGTATTGTAACATTGAACACCTTTCGATTCCGCCATCCTGTCAATCAGGTAAGAAGTCACAATGGTTTTTACAATATACTCTTTCCCAGTTAGTTTACCTGATTCTTCATATCGGGTCAACAGATATCTGACCAATAATGCTGCTGTCTGATTTCCATTGAGCAGTAAATAATCTTTGCCCGGAACTTTAATTGCAATCCCAACCCTGTCTGCATCAGGATCGGTCGCCATCAACAAATCAGCATCAACTTCCTTCGCTTTATCAAGAGCCATAGACAACGCTTCACGTTCTTCAGGATTGGGATAAACCACTGTAGGAAAATTTCCGTCCTGCACCATCTGCTCTTCAACCAATACTACATTTTCAAATCCGAACAATTTCAAAACAGGGGGCACTGAAACACCACCAGTACCGTGTATCGGGGAGAATACGATCTTCATATCTTTTTGTCTTTCAATAGCTTCCGGTGAAAGTGACAATTTGGTCAACGCTTTAAAATACTTTTGATCGATCTCATCAGAAAGCACTTCAATTAAAGATTCGTTCGCTTCAAAATTGATTTGACTATTGTCTTTAATTTTAAGCACTTCTTCCATGACCATTTTATCGTAAGGTGCCAACAATTGACCTCCATCGCTTCCATAAGCTTTATATCCGTTGTATTCCTTAGGATTGTGGCTTGCAGTGAGCATAACACCGCTATGACAGGATAATTCTCTGATCGCGAAAGACAATTCCGGAGTTGGCCTCAATTCTTTGAACATATAAACATAGATTCCATTCGCAGAAAATACTTCTGCAGTCAATCGGGCAAACAAAGCAGAATTATTGCGATTGTCGTGGGCGACCACTACTTTTATTTGTTCTCCGGGATATTTTTTTATCAGGTAATCGGATAAGCCCTGAGTCGCTTTGGCAAGGGTGTACTTGTTTACTCTGTTAGTACCCACACCCATAATTCCTCTCAAACCTCCGGTTCCAAACTCAAGGTCTTTATAAAAAGCGTCAGTAAGTTCAGTATATTGAGCGTTTTCCACTAAATTCAAGATTGTTTTTCTGGTGGTTTCATCGTATTGTCCTTTCAGCCATTCCTGTACTTTTTCGTTGACTTGTTGATCCAATTGTTCCATTGACATATTGCTAAAATTTTGGTGATTATTTTGCCTGCAAAATTAGTTGATTTGTCTTTAAACAAACCAAAAAGAGAAACAAATATTCAAATGGCTTAAATGATTTCATACAGTTTTAATATGCAAGCAATTGTTAAGTTGCCAGAATTCATCCATTAAAAAAGAATTGTGACGTGGGTAGGAAATCGAAATAAAACACAGACGATACTTAATATTTCTGTTTTAAAAAATTTCAGGATAATTTTTTACCAACCAACCATCATAGTTTTTTTTTCAAAGTTTCCATTTGGCTGAAAAAAAGTAGTTATTTAGGTGGTTAGCTTATTAGTCTGTTTGCCTGTTAGTCTCTTGGAATTGAGCGAGTACAATGGAAAAAAGACAGCTAATTTGTTCTGGAAACAGAGGGTTTGATCCTTGGTATAAATCATTAGCTATTAGACTTAAGACTAAAAGACTATTGAGCTGAACAATTACGAAAAAACTATAGAAAGCTTACCTAAAAAGATAAATGGTCTCATTTTGATTCCTATACGTAATAAATTGCATTGATTGGAATGATATAAGAGTGAGCAGATAAGATAAGTGGTTTTTTATTGAATAAAAAAACCATATCCAGCCTTCCGACGAAGACCGGATATGGTACAAAAACTCTGCAAATTACTAACAAAAACAAATAAGACTATTGCGGCTTAAATACCCATACCCAGCCGGTAGCCCATGCGGCATTGGCTACGTAAAGTACTAATTTATCCTTTGAAAGTTCGATGATTTCAAAAACACCACTATTTCCACCGCCATCTACAGAACCCAGGATATTGGCAGGGCCTTTAATGGTCAATTTGGAATAATCAGCATTGAAACTCCAGGAAGAACCCTTTACAGGATCTGCAGTGGGTGACGCAAAGTATGTAAAATTCGCTCCTCCATCGAGATCGAAGGTCATTTTTCCCGTTGCATCCGGAGGCGGGCAACATTCTCCGGCAGCGTTCCACCACATTTCTTTCCAGTTGTATGGAGCTGCCATATACCACCAGAGCTTTCCATCTCCTCCTGTTCCGTCAAACACCCATGTCTTGCCTTCGAGATTGTCACCAACCAAAGAATAATAAGCTGGCGGTAATTCATGGTCCAGTTTATCTATCTGAACATCGACTGTTTTAGAAATATATTTGACTTTAGAAACATCGCCGTCTTCAATAAATGCAGTACTGACATAGAAAGTAAAAGTGCTTTTTCCAGGAATTGGATACACAACTTCAACCCGATCGCTGAATTTTCTGTCTATCACATAATCCCAATACCCTGCTATTCCCGGAGTATTCATCTGAATGGAAAGCTCATTTCCACCCGGGGTTGATTGAACCACTTTTAGTTCTATATCATTCGGATCAAAGCTGTTGGATAGCGTATCCCTGTCTTCGATTGGTTCGCAACCAATCAGGAAAAACAGTGATCCTATCAGAAGCATATAGATGATATTATATAATTTCATTTGTAAAAATTTTGTATTTAAAATAATTTACTCATCGTCATCAGATGCTGTTACCAACCAGGATTCTGATCATAAACGCCATTGGAGAGACGAATTTCAGATTCAGGGATAGGAAGCAATCCTTTAGTTTCAGGACGGTAGTTGTTGGTATACACTGCAGGAATACCGGAGTTGCTGACATTTGCCGGTTTTGTAAAATAATTTTTTGAAGGATTTTCAACATCGCCCCATCTGACCAGATCGAACCAACGCAGACCTTCAAACGCAAATTCATACAATCTCTCCTTTTTCAAATTGTCCAGTGACCAGGAAACAGGTGACAAACCCGCACGCGCACGAACAGCATTGATACCATTGGCAGTTTCAGTCAATTCTGAATGCATCAACAAAATATCGGCAAATCTAAGGTAGAAAAAGTCCTGAGCTGCCCAGAGCTGGAATGGATCTCCATGTGACCAGCCATACAGGTAATAGAACATTCCTTTCACACCTTCTGCGCCTTCATGCTGCAAGGTAGTGTATTTTTTGTTGAAAAACCCGGTTTCATGATCTCCTTTATTGGCCTGATAACTGTCAGTAGCCTGTTCAGCTACGCCCATTGGCAATACGGATCCTTCTTTTCTGATGTCTTCATCCGGCCATTCAGCAAAGAATGTCGGGTGTACGGGACCCCAACCCCAACCTTGACCAAACGGGATCATGTTGTTTCCCCTTATACCGAAAAACAAAGGCACACGGTTGTTGTATTTCTGACCATTAGACCAGTCCCAGTTACCAAATGCATATCTTAAGGAAAACATCACTTCATGATTTCCTGTTCCAACTGCAGCATTTGGACCATCCTGCCCTACCCAGTTCAGGCCATTCGTTTCAGCCCATGGTAATACAGTTGCTCCTGCACTTGTATTCACATAGGAGTATGGCCAAAGATTCCTGAAATCGGCAGCGAGTGCATAACCGCTGTTATCGCGTACATCTTCAAGATGTTGAACGACCATACCCTTAGTAACTTCACCACCTTCGGGTAACGGGATCACTGCCGTTGCCTGCTTCTCAATATTGGTCATATAACCCGTGTAGAACAAATAAGTTCTGGCGAGATAAGCTTTAGCCACCCATACGTTAGCATGTCCGTATTCACTTAGCGGAACAGAAGACGGTGCGATTTTCGGCATGGTCTCAGCAGCTTTTTTGAAATCTGAAGCGATCTGTCCGAATGTTTCGGTAAATGTAGATCTTGCCACATCTCTTGGCGCATCTGTTGCATTGATCAATGGCATTCCGCCAAAGAATCTTGCTGCACGATACATGAAAAACCCTCTCATAAAATGCGCTTCACCCAAAGCCGTATTTTTGAAATCCTCAGCTTCAGCAGCAGTATTAAAAAACTTGGAGTAGTCATTTTTATTGACTGCCTCGATGATGGCGTTGGCTCTGTACACACCATTGTATGTCTCCACCCAGAGACTTTTGTATGTATCTTCAGCCGGGTCGATAAACTTATCAATATTCTTTGCCGTGATATCGTCCGGTCCGCCACCACCCAGCATATAATCGCTGAGCAAATTGGCTGTGAGGTGTTCTTCACTTAAAACGTCATTGACGAACAGTGAATTGTAAACACCACCCATTGCCTCCTGAATGTCTTTTGGAGTCTGGTAAAAATTCTCCAAACCTTTCTGATACAAATTATTTGTATCCAGAAAATCGTCACTACAGCTGATCACTGAGAGCAGCATCAAGGCTGTAATTAAATATTTTAATTTTTTCATATTTATTTGATTTTGACCAAATTAAAATTTCACATTTAATCCAAATATCACTGTTCTCGGTAGTGGATACAATCCAAGGTCTACTCCTGAAGCCCATGCAGCATCATGTCCGAATCCAACTTCAGGATCCATTCCGTCGTATTGTGTGAAAGTGTACAAATTATTGACAGAAGCATAGATTGAGGCTCCCTGCAACCAGGTCCATCCCTTCAGTACTTCATTGAATTTATAACCAACAGTCAGGTTAGTTACCCTCAGATAATCAGCATCATGCAGATAAATGTCAGAAATATAATTCGTATTACGGTGTGAAGAAGAGCTCAGGCGGGGAATTCTGTCAGAAGTACCTTCACCATGCCATCTTCCAAAAATCTGTGTGGTATAGTTTTGGGTAAAATTGTCTGCAAATGAGCGATATGACTGCATCACCTGCATTCCAAACTTACCTGTCAGTGTAGTCAGAACAAAGATACCTTTGTACTCTGCATTCAACTGCAATCCAAGTTCGAAATCCGGATTGGGTTTGCCCAGCATCACTTTGTCATCATCATCGATCACACCATCATTATTCTGGTCGACAAAACGAACATCACCCGGACGTTGATCTTCAAAATAAGGTTTGCCCTCAGGACCAACATAAGCATCCACTTCATCCTGATTCTGCAATAGACCGTCCGTTTCAAAGCCATAGAAATAACCGATCGGAAAGCCCACTTCAACTCTTGAAATGTACGCTGTACCTTGTGACAAGACATGTGCAGGACCGGTAATGATCCCCTCTGCATTTGCCAGTCTGGTGACTTCATTTTTATTATGTGCTCCGCTGAGGGTTACACCATATTTGAATTGTCCGAAATTGTCATTCCATATCAGAGACATTTCAATCCCCTTGTTTTCAATATCACCACCATTGATATAAGGAGCTCCTGCACCGGCAGTACCGAGGATCGGAGCCAGAACCAGCCAGTCTTTGGTTGTTTTTTGATATACATCAGCCACCAAAGCCAATTTTCCTTTCAAAAATCTGGCATCCAGACCAAAATTCAGTTGTTCTGAAGTTTCCCATGTAACATCAGGATTTGGTACGTTGGCCGGAACAGCAGTTGCCGTTGAAACCAGCTTATTAGGTCCGAAATAATAACCTTGTGCCCTGTATTCAATATTGGAAGTATAGATAAAATTAGGGATATTGTGATTACCGTTTTGACCCCAGCTAAAACGAAGTTTACTAAAGTCCAGCCAGCCAAGATCTTTCATAAATTCTTCTTCTGAAAAATTCCATCCTGCAGAAACTGAGGGGAAATAACCCCACCTTTTACCTTTGGCAAAATTGGATGATCCGTCCGCTCTGAAAGTGACATCCAGCATATATTTATTGGCGTAATTGTAAGTAGACCTACCGATGTAGGACAACAAACCGCCGCCCTGAGCAGCCCAGTCAGCTCCCCATGTATTGATATCACTCAGGGATTCCACGTTAACGTTATTCAGAAAAGCGTATTCCGGCAGTCCAAATATAGAATTGGCTTTTGTACCTCCGACTTCAAAGTTGAGTTTGTTTTTCAACACTTCAGATCCGACCAGGAAACTGAGGTTGTGTTTTTCCCTGATGGAAAAATCATAGGAAAGGGTATTGGTGAAAGTGTAATCCACACCCTGATACATACTTTGTGTCACCCCATCATTGGCGTTGTTGTATTGAGCAGAAAGGGCATAGGTCGGTGCCCAGGAACGGCTGTTGCCAAACCAGGAATTCAGACCAAAAGATGATCTGTATTTCAGGTTTTTGATCGGCTCAAATACTCCGAAAACATTACCTGCAAGAGAATTTCCTCTTCCCCAGCTGTATTGGCTTCTGTTGTAAAACATCATAGCCAATGGGTTCGTTTGTCCTAATGAAATACCTTCCAAAGTCGGAGTAAAACCATTCGGATCAGGTGACTTATCCCAATAAGCAGGAAGCAATGGATTGGTAACCAAAGCATTATGTAAATCATTCCAATAGATATTGGATGTGGCTACCCATTGATTTCTTGAATTGTTAAAAGTGAGATTTTCTCCGATCGTGAGAATATCATGCCTGCTGTTTTTAAACAGGGTCAGCTCAGTATTCATTCTGGCAGTGATCCTGTTCAAACCTGCACCGATCAGATCCCCACCGAGGATACCTTTCTGATCGAGGTATGAAAATCCGAGCGCATAAGTCAAATCGTTGCTGGCACCTGTAATATTCAACGCATGGTTCTGAACAGGAGCATTCTTCATGGTCATTTCATTGACCCAATCTGTTCCTTCCCATCCGTCCTGGAGTTGATTCCATACATATTGACCAAGTTCTTTACCCAGTTCACCGGGGTAATTATTGTTCAGATAGCTGTTATTAAGCAGCATTGTTTCCCAGTCATAGGGAGCCAATCCGTCATTGGTGCGTCCTTCATTCTGAATGAACATGTATTCCTGTGCATTCAGCGCCGGAAGTTTTTTATACATATTCTGGAAACCTATGTAGTTTTCATAGGTGACAGATGGTTTTGTGCCTTTCACTCCTTTCTTGGTGGTGACAAGAACAACACCGTTTGCAGCTCTTGCTCCGTAAATGGCAGCAGAAGCAGCATCCTTAAGGATATCAATGGTTGCGATATCAGATGCATTGAGGTAGTCAATATTTCCCACTGCAACTCCATCTACAATATACAGCGGGTTGGAATTACCGATGGTACCCAAACCGCGGATGGTGACCTTGGTTCCTGCGCCAGGCGAACCATTGTTCCTGGTTACATTCACCCCGGCAGCAATACCCTGCAAGGCTTCCATCGCTGTGGTCGTATTCATTTGTGAGATCCTGTCTCCCTGTACATTGACATTGGCTCCGGTTACAAGCGCTTTCTTTTGCACTCCATAACCAACCACTACCACTTCTTCGAGTTCAAGGGAGGATTCAACCATTTTGACATCCAGTTTATTGGAAGCGACCACAACATCCGTTGTATTCATCCCAATAAAAGAAAAGCGAAGTGTCTCGCCCATCCTGGCATCGATGGAATATTTTCCGTCAGCATCGGTGATGGCTCCGGTATTGGTACCGACAACCTGAACATTCACCCCCGGAAGTGTCATACCATCCTTTGCATCGGTCACTTGCCCAGAAACCCGGACATTCTGACCAAAAGCATACATGCTTAAAAACATCAGTAGCAAAAGTCCTAAAGTTTTTTTCATAAAAATTGTTTTTTGTTTTGATAATACCTGTAATTGACTGATGGCCATATCCACTTTTGGCCATGATGACCATCAAAATAGGGTAAAAATATTTTCATAAAAAACAAATTGATAACTTCTTAAGTGAGGCTTATTTTTCCATAGGCATTCCTATTTTAATCATAAAAATATTGTGTGTATTTATTACACAGTAACAAACTTAATAAAAAATTAAATAGCAGGCTGTTTTTTTAATTAATTCTTAATAATTTAAAACAATTCAAAATAAAGATATTCGTAACAACTCAATACTATATATATATTGTATTATTTTTGTCATTTAAAATTTGATATTCACCAATCTTATTTCTACATTTGTATCATGTATTATTTACACAGTAATTATATAGGACTTTTTGTTTATGATCAACAGTTTCAACAGTTACGATGGAGAAGATCCTAAATAACATATCCGTTGACTGCGTGATCTTTGGTTATGCCGATGATTCTCTGTATGTAATGTTAACCCGGAGAGAATTGATGGATGCAAAGACAGGTCAACCGCTATTCACTGACTACACGGTTCAGGGGCATCATATATTGACAGGAGAAAATGTGGATGATGCCGCCCGGAGGGTATTAAAGGAAAAAACAGGTCTGGACAATATATATCTGAAGCAATTCCATGCATTTGGCGACATCAGCCGGATCCAACACACAAATGATCAGCTTTGGCTTAAAACCACTTATCCTGATGTTTCTGATTATGTTTTGACAGTTGGTTATTATTCACTTGTGGACAAAACCAAAGTAAATCCGGATGAAGCACATAGTTTTTCGAGCTGGTTTCCTGTGGCAGAATTGCCAGAGCTGGGTTATGATCATCGGGAAATCATTGACAAAGCACTGGAAGCTTTGCAGTCGGCTGTTTTGAAAGAACCTGTGGCATTTGAATTGCTTCCTGAAAAATTCACTTTATTGCAAGTACAACGTTTGTATGAAGCTATATTGGGAGTTAATCTCGACAGAAGAAACTTCAGGAAAAAGATCAACCAAATGAAATATGTCATTCCTTTGGATGAAAAACAGAATGGTGTGCCTCATACACCGGCACAGTATTTCATTTTCAGCTGGGATGTATATCATAAAACCAAGAAAGAAAAATATAATATTTCTTTCTGATACATTTGATAGCGTTTTTAAGTGCAGGAATCATTACCCGAACCATGGTTTGTTTGGATGTCATCTATTTTTTTAAACAGGTGGCATTGCACTAAATGCTGTTTTATCCTGGTTATTAATAGCCAATGCGAAAACAATGCTGCCCATTCCATGCATTCATCTAAGATTTTCCTGCTACCTGATGACATTTGAATCTGATCCGAAAAGTATTAACCACCACGAATGCACGAATAGAAACGTATACTTCAAATACTTTTAGTCTGCAATTTATATGTTATAAATATAAATATTATAAATATGTTTTAAAAAAATTGAAGATATCCCTTTTCGGAGCAGACTCAAATTATAATAATAGAATTAAAATCTTTTGATGAAAGACAATTTTAAAATAAAATTCGGAGAAAAACTGGGCTATGCCCTCGGAGACGGTGCAGCCAACATCGCATGGAGAGGTGTTGCCACATTTCTTTTCATTTTTTATACCGATGTTTTTGGTATTTCACCTGCAGTAGTGGGTATTCTTTTCCTTGTAGCCAGATTCGGTGATGGGATCAGCGATGTAATCATGGGTATCATCGGAGATCGGACGAATTCTAAATATGGTAAATTCCGTCCCTGGATCTTTTGGTCCGCCATTCCTTTGGGTATATCGCTTTCATTACTCTTTACTGTACCTGAATTCAATATGACGGGTAAAATCATTTATGCTTATACGACGTATATCTTGTTTACGCTGGTTTACACAGCCAACAACATCCCCTATGGAGCGCTGATGGCTGTGATGACCCCTGACAACAGAGTGCGGACAGTGCTTGGTTCCTACAGAATGGTTGGTGCATTTGCCGGCGGCATGATCGTTCAGGGAGCTTTACTTTTACTTGTTGCCCATTTTGGAAACATTAACCCAGATATCACTCTGCGTCAGTTAGATAAAGAAAAATTTGAAGTCACTGTTTCATCCCCTGAGGATGTAGAAAATGTCAGGATCAAAACAAAAGATGGTATCGCAGCATTTTCCACGCATCAAACGGCTGAAAATTCTCCGGAACAAGAGTCAGTCAACGCACTCAGTTTTTCGATGAAAGCGGACTCAGTATATGCTTTTATCGCTCAGGGCGAGAAGGGCCTGAATGCTTCGAAAATCACCCTAATCGACCAAAAAAAGGGATATAGCTACGCAATGTATGTCATGTCAATACTCCTTTCCATCCTTATGTTCATCACATTTGCCAGTACGCGTGAAAGGGTTCAACCACCAAAAACTCAGGTATCAAACCTCAAACATGATTTCAAAGACCTGATCAGAAACAAACCTTGGCTGGTTTTACTTTTTGTCGGTTTATTGTTTAATGTTTATAATTCGATCAAACAAGGAATTGTGGTGATCTATTTCACACACTATATCAATGATCAGTTATTGGCAGGGTCTTACCTGGTAGCGCTGATGATAGCCTCTATCGCCGGAGCCCTTGCTACTGCATACCTTGGCAGGTTTTTTGGAAAAAAGAAGTTATTTATGGCTGCACTCATTCTTTCTTCAGCAATCAATGCCTTATTTGTTTTTTGCGGTACTGAGGATACTTTTTCCATTTTTATAATCGGAAGCCTGTCAGAGTTCGCATCCGCTATCTTCCCCACCCTGTTTTTTGCCATGCTTGGTGACGTTGCAGATTTTTCAGAATTCAAAAATGGAAGAAGAGCTACAGGCCTGATCTACTCAGCAGGATCATTTGCTACAAAATTCGGAGGAGGCATTGCCGGAGCGATCGTGGGTTTGGTGCTAAGCGCATACCATTACAACGGACAGGCAGGGCAATCTGTTCAGGGTGCATTCCCGGGCATCATCATGCTCATGAGCTGGATTCCCTCGCTCATTGGCTTGCTCACAGCTGCCATTCTGGCTTTCTACCCGCTTTCACAAAAGAAAACAGATGCGATCAGTCTTGAATTACAAAACAGAAGATCGTCTGAATCAATTGATTAAACAGTCAAAAAAAATAAATAATGAATTTTGGATATTTCGACGATAAAAATAAAGAATATGTCATCACCAGACCGGACACACCCTGGCCCTGGATCAATTATCTCGGTAATCATGAATTCTTTTCACTGATTTCAAACACTGCCGGTGGTTACGCTTTCTACAAAGATGCAAGATACCGCAGACTGATGAGATACCGTTATAACAATATTCCGATGGACAACGGAGGCAGATATTTTTATATCAATGACGGAATCAATATCTGGTCACCCGGCTGGAAACCCGTCAAAACCGAACTGGATCATTATGAATGCAGACATGGTCTGGGATATACAAGGATATCCGGCACCAAAAACAAATTAAAAACTGACATAATGATTTTTGTTCCGATCGATGCCAATTGCGAAATCCATCAGATCACCATTAAAAATATCGGAGATGAGGCGAAATCTCTTAGCCTGTATTCATATATCGAATGGTGCCTTTGGAATGCAGAAGATGACCAGAACAATCTTCAGCGCAACCTCAGTATCGGAGATGTCGAAATCGAGGGTTCAACTTTGTTTCACAAAACTGAATATAAGGACCGAAGAAACCATTTTGCCTTTTACCATGTAAATGAGGCCATCAATGGCTTTGATACAGATAGGGAACAATTTGTCGGATTGTACAACGAACTTTCAGCTCCCCAAAAAGTTCTGGAAAAAAAGTCCGGCTATTCTATTGCCCACGGTTGGTCTCCCATCGCATCGCATCGCCTGGATATGGATCTGAAGCCAGGAGAATCCAGAGACATGATTTTTGTTTTGGGTTACATTGAAAATGATCCGTCCGATAAATGGGAAACCAGGAACATTCTCAACAAAACCCGATCAGGAGACATGATCAGCCGGTTTGACTCGGTTGAAAAAGCTGTCAGTGCTTTTTGCGACCTGAAATCATACTGGGAAAAATTGCTCGACGTTTTTACGGTCAGAAGCAGTGATGAAAAACTTGACAGAATGGTCAACATCTGGAATCAATACCAATGCATGGTCACTTTTAATCTTTCACGGTCAGCTTCATTTTTCGAAGTAGGAATTGGTCGTGGAATGGGGTTCAGAGACAGCAATCAGGATATCATTGGATTTGTTCATATGTTGCCGGATCAGGCAAGGCAAAGGATCCTGGATATTTCTGCGACTCAGTTTGATGACGGCAGCGCATACCATCAGTTCCAACCATTGACAAAAAGAGGTAACAGCTCCATTGGAGGGAATTTCAATGATGATCCGCTTTGGCTGATCCTGTCAACCACTGAATACATCAAGGAAACGGGTGATTTCAGTATATTGGATGAAATCGTTCCATTCGACAATGATCCGCTGAATCAAGCATCTCATTTCCACCACATGAAAGCTTCATTTTACCATGTAGTAAATAACCTTGGACCACACCGACTGCCATTGATTGGAAGGGCGGACTGGAATGATTGCCTCAATCTGAATTGCTTTTCCAACGATCCAGATGAATCCTTTCAAACCACAGAGAACCGCACAGGAAGAACTGCTGAATCATTAATGATCGCTGGTCTTTTTGTGGTTTATGGTAAGGAATTTGCCCGACTTTGCCTTCAAATCGGAAAGGATCAGGAAGCAGCTGACGCACAAAAACATATTGATGAAATGATTGAGGCAGTCCGGATGTTCGGCTGGGACGGAGAATGGTTCCTCAGAGCTTACGATTATTTCGGACGCAAGGTTGGCAGCAGGGAAAATGAAGAAGGAAAAATATTTATCGAATCACAGGGATGGTGTTCCATGGCACAAATAGGTCTGGAACAAGGTATGGTAAAAAAATCACTGGATTCTGTAAAAAAATACCTGGATTGCGATTATGGTATAGTACTGAATCACCCTGCTTTCACCAGGTATTACATCGAATATGGTGAAATATCTACTTATCCGCCAGGATATAAAGAGAATGCAGGCATTTTCTGTCACAATAATCCTTGGATCATCATTGCAGAAACCATGCTGGGTCGAGGTGATCAGGCATGGGATTACTACAAAAAAATATCTCCCGCTTTCCTGGATGAACTGGTAGAGTTGCACAAAACGGAGCCATATGTCTATGCTCAAATGATAGCAGGAAAAGATGCAGCCTGTCCGGGTGAAGCAAAAAATTCATGGCTGACAGGAACCGCAGCCTGGAATTACCATGCAGTGACCAGATACATTCTGGGCATCATGCCGGATTATGAAGGACTGTTGATTGATCCATGTATACCAAAGGATTGGACCGAGTACCAGGTGAACAGGAAGCTTAGAGGCACTTTATTTGAAATACATGTATCAAATCCTGAGGGAATTTGCAAAGGGATCAAAAGTATCAAAGTTAATGGATCTGAACTGCCCACAAGATATATTCCTTACCGTCCCGGTGACACTCTTCGGGTGGATGTCACTATGGGAACCATTGAATAATCATTTTACTATTTCGAAAGGATGAAATGTTATCTTTTGAATGAATAATCCTCCTGACAAATCAAATTTTCCCCAAGATCATGTAGATACTACTGAATAATTTCAGGATGGTAGCTGATGTGTTTCTAGATCGGAATAAAGAATAATAAATAAATGACGCAATAAATGTTTTCTGATAATTTTTTTTGTGACTCAAAATGTCTGATCATTTTTCCTGGATATCGTTGTTTGCAAAAGGTGTCGAAATAATAATGCGAATCAAGGGTTGAAAAAAAAGCTCCGAAAATCCTTTATTTGGCCTCAATCCTAAAGGAAGATAAAGGATTTTCTCGCTTTCATCCTTTAGGATCGAGGCAAAAAAGTGAGAAAATCCTGCTTATCTGCAGAATTAACTTTAACCCTTGATTCGCATTAATAAATGAAATTCAGTTTTTTTGGTTACTTTTTAATTCATTAATAAATAAATTAAAATATGATCACAAGTCGTAAATTTATGCAAAATGTGCCCATATTCTTCTTCATTTTCTTTCTTCATAACTTCGCAATCGGGCAGGAAGTCCCTTACAAAGACCCGCTGATCCTGTATAATCAGGTTGGATACATCACCATTGCACCAAAAGTACTTCTTACATCTCATCGTGTGGAACTTGTAGAAATGTATGATCAACAGAACATTAAAGTTTTTTCGGAGAAGCCTGAACCGCCATTGTACTGGAATTTAAGCGGAGAGTCTGTTCGCAAACTGGACTTCACAAAGATCCAAATTCCAGGCATTTATAAACTTGTCATACCCGGAACTGATCAAATATTTGAAATCAACATCAACGAAAAACCTTTCTATGAATTGGCTAAAGCTGTTCAAAAAGCATACTATTATAATCGTTCCGGTTTCGAAATAACTCCTGAATTTGGAGGGATCTGGTCCAGGCCCGCCGGACATCCTGATACGCTTGTTTTCATACATGATTCAGCATCAGACAGTAACAGGCCAACCAACAGCACCATTCCGAGCTCCTTTGGATGGTATGATGCAGGTGACTACAATAAATATATAGTGAACAGTGGGATTACCATGTTTACTTTATTGACCGCATTAAATGATTATCCAGAATACTTTAATGAGCTGGAAGTCCATATACCTGGCAATGAAGAAGGTTTTCCTGATCTGCTTACAGAAATTCTGTTCAACCTGAACTGGATGATTTCCATGCAGGATCCCATCGATGGCGGAGTATACCATAAATTGACCAACAAAAACTTTGACGGAAGTATTTTACCACATCTTGCCAAAGAAAAAAGATATGTAGTGGCAAAAACTACTGCTGCCACGTTAAACTTTGCAGCAGTGATGGCAAATGCATACAGGGTATTGAAGAAATACGAGGGCTTTTTGCCGGGACTGGCTGATGATTGCCTTGAAAAAGCCAAAAAAGCGTGGAATTGGGCCGAGAAACATCCAGCATTGGTTTATAAGCAGCCATCAGATATCTACACCGGCCAATATGGTGACGAATCATTGAATGATGAATTTTTTTGGGCTGCAACGGAACTTTTCCTGGCTACCATTGAAGAAAAATACATAGACAAGATCACATCAAACTTTGCAATGCCGGATGTGCCGGGTTGGCAAAATGTCAGAACACTTGGCTATATTTCTCTTTTGTCAAATCAAAAAATAGTTGCCGGACAATTAAAAATGCCATATTTATCACAGTCTTTCCTCAATTTGGCAGACAGCCTGGTTAAAGTTTCGCAGGATTCTCCTTATGGCATCAGCCTGGGCAAATTCGATTGGGGGAGTAATTCAACCGTTGCCAATGAAGGCATGATCAAAATGATCGCTTATAAACATACAAAAAAACCGGGATATTTAAAATCAGCAATTTCAGATCTGGATTATATTTTGGGAAAAAATGCAACCGCATATTGTTTCGTTACAGGATTTGGCACAAAAAAAGTCATGAATATCCATCATCGGCCTTCCGAATCGGACGGTATCAGAGAACCGGTGCCTGGCTTCCTCGCAGGTGGCCCCAATACAGTCGTGATGACAGATTGTTCTCCAAAAATAGCCCGAAGCAAATGGCCTGCCAAGTCCTATGTAGATCAGGCTTGTAGCTATTCTACCAATGAAGTTGCTATAAACTGGAATGCACCATTGATATATTTATTGGCTGGAATTCAAAACTTTTACTAATTGGCAGTATATTAGCACCTATTATCGTATGAAAAAATTATTTATCAATCATTATTGATCCATGTTATAACGAATGAAAAATCAGGGAAAACATACAGTACAACCAAATTTTAATTCGACAGAATTTATACATTCTATATTTGAATTTATGAATGATTGTATTTGGAAAACAGAAGGAATACTGACAATTATAAAATGATACTTATAACGAAAACAAATATATACGACAGGGCACTTTCAGGTCCATTTGAAAACAATGAATGTTGCAAAATTTGATTTGTAACAAAACAAAGAGGAATGTTCGAAAAGAAAATAAATAACTTACTTATGAGAAAAACAATTTTGTTATTAATCGGAATCCTGATCTTAGGCATCAGCTATAGTCAGAATTTACAGAAAAGCAGTCAGAGTGATTACGATCCCCGAATAGAGGTATTGCTGAAAAAAATGACCCTTGAAGAAAAACTTGGGCAATTAAATCAACTTTCCAACCCATATATGTCTACCGGAACCAGTGCTTCACTGGAAACCAATAAAAACTATGACCAAATGGTACGCGAAGGTAAGATTGGCAGTTTTTTGAATGTTTTAGGCGCTGAAGAAACCAAACGTCTGCAAAAAATAGCAGTTGAAGAATCCAGACTGGGCATTCCGCTGATCTATGGTTTTGATGTGGTTCATGGATTTAAAACAATTTTCCCGATCCCATTGGGAGAAGCTGCCAGCTTTGACAGGGAAGTCATGGAAAAAGGGGCACGGATTGCTGCCATTGAATCTGCTGCCAACGGAGTGCATTGGACTTTCGCTCCGATGGTGGATATTTCCAGAGACCCTCGGTGGGGAAGGATCATGGAAGGAGCCGGAGAGGATGTTTTCCTGGGTGTTGAAGCTGCCACAGCAAGGGTTAAAGGCTTTCAGGGAAATGACCTGGCAGCTGACAATACCATTGCCGCATGTGCAAAACATTTTGCAGCCTATGGCGCTGCCTATGGTGGCCGCGACTACAATATGGCAGACATGTCTGAAAGAATGATGCGGGAAGTATACCTGCCTCCTTTTAAAGCTGCCGTTGATGCAGGTGTGGCTACTTTAATGTCGTCTTTCAATACCAACGGAGGGGTGCCTGCTTCCGGTGACCGATGGCTTCAAACGGATGTATTGCGTGGAGAATGGGGATTCGACGGATTTGTGGTTTCTGACTGGACTTCAGTCACTGAACTGATCTATCACGGCATTGCAGAAAATCCCAAAGAAGCCGGTTACTTAGGCCTGAATGCCGGAGTAGATATGGACATGATGGGAAGTCTGTACGTCGATTACGGAAAAAAACTTATCGAAGAAGGCAGGATCACTGAAGCTCAGATCGATGAAATGGTCAGACGGGTTTTGCATATCAAGTACAAACTGGGTCTATTTGATAATCCTTATCAATATACCAACGCTGAAAAACAAAAACAACTTACTTTACATCCAGATCACCTGGCTGCATCAAGAGATGCTGCAAAACGTTCCATCGTTTTGATGAAAAATAAAGGAAATTTGTTGCCTCTTTCCAAAAATATAAAAAAAATAGCAGTCATCGGACCATTGGCAAAAGATAAGGATGCTCCTTTGGGCAATTGGAGAGGAAGTGCAGATCCCAATTCAGCAGTCTCTTTGTTCGAAGGTCTGCAAAATGCGGTCGGTAATAATTCAGAACTAATATTCGAGGAAGGCGCCAGATTAACCAATAATAAACAACAAGCATTTTTTACCCAACTCGAGTATAACACTTCGGATCGCAGCGGTTTCAAAAAAGCGATCGCTGCCGCAAAAAAATCAGACGTAGTCATTTTAGCCATAGGCGAAACTGCTTATATGTCTGGAGAATGCAGAAGTTATGCCAACATCGAATTGAAAGGCCTGCAATTGGAACTCCTGAAAGAAATTAAAAAAACAGGCAAACCTGTTATTGTAGCTTTGTTCACCGGGAGACCTCTTGTCCTGACTGATGCAGTCGACCATGCTGACGCCATTCTGAACTGCTGGCTACCCGGATCCGAAGCAGGAAATGCGATTGCCGATGTAATTTTTGGAGATTACAACCCATCAGGTAAATTACCGGCATCCTTTCCTTATCACATCGGACAGATACCTGTATTCTACGAGGAATTAAATACCGGAAGACCTTATAAAAATGAACCAAATGGTTTTAGCACCAAATACCGTGACATTCCGAATGCACCATTATTTGCTTTTGGCTATGGCATGAGCTATACCAATTTTGAATTCTCCAACCTGGTAATCAGCCACAAGGTACTAAAAATGAATGAGTCTTTGACCATTAAAGCAACCCTGTCCAATACAGGAAAATACGATGGAGAAGAAGTGGTTCAGTTGTATATCAGAGACCTCGTGGGAAAGGGTGTTGCCAGACCGCTGTTGCAATTAAAAGGGTTTGAAAAGGTGATGGTCAAAAAAGGCGAAAGTATGGTTGTTAGCTTCACCATTACTCCCGAAGACCTGGCTTTTTTCAGACTTGATAAAACCTGGGGTCCTGAAGCCGGAGCTTTTGAAGTTTTTGTGGGCAATGCATCCAATAATCTTCCATTGACAGGAAAATTTGAATTGACGGAATAATAAGGTGAATCAAGGGTTAAAGTTAATTCTGCAGATAAGCAGGATTTTCTTACTTTTTTGCCTCGATCCTAAAGGATGAAAGCGAGAAAATCCTTTATCTTCCTTTAGGATTGAGGCCAAATAAAGGATTTTCGGAGCTTTTTTTTCAACCCTTGATTCGCATTAATAACTAAAAAGTCCGGCAGCATTATGCATGACTGCCGGACTCCTTTTTGTTAACCTTCAATTTTTCACCTTGCAACGATGGATCGTCGTTTTCATCAATTCATCATTACTTTACAATAATACTAATTATTTCGTTTCTAAAAACATTTAGGCTATCTTTTTTTGTCGATTCAAGCAAAATCCATCTGATTTTCCTAAAAACATATTCCAAATGATCGTAATAGAACACACCTACGACCAAACTCAAAGGCAATGCCACAACCATCCCTAACAACATCGGCTCCAGAAATATGCCAAGTATGATGAAAATCAGGGAACTGACCAAAATAAATATTGCTCCAGCTGCCAGGGTAACCGGCGCCTGAAATTCCTGCCTTTCTATCCTGAATTTTCGTAAATACCAACTGAACAGCAAATGCAGGCTGTTGAGTACCAATGCGATTACAAAAAAAGGCAATCCAAGCAAGGAAATAAGTGCGAAAACAAAAAATGAAGTTCCCGACGGAACCAAGACTGAATCTGTGAGATGTACTGATCGGAGTAAGTGACGGTATTCATTTATTTTATTTTCCAGAACGCTGAATTGCTCATCGGACATTTGATCGATGAGTACGGTCAAATTTTTGATCCGATGCACAAAAGTGGCATCATGACGCAAAATTTGGCCGAAAACAGATCTCTTTCCTCCAAAACTGTTATCGATCATTTGAATGCAAAAAGCAGTAGTATTTTGCTTTTTTTCGTCTGACATGTTATAGACAACCTTACTCATGCCGTCTGAAGTTGCTTTGACGATTTGATTGATCATCACAGCTTCATCAGCAGCAGGCAATTTGCGCAGATCAATGGGTGTACCGACATCCACAAATACATCACTTCTGAATCGGCTGGGATGAATGAAATTGACCCCAACAGGCACTATATACATATCTTTATCAGGGTTTTTATCCAAAAACCCGACCGACATTCTCGCAATACCCTTCTTCAAGGGCCTTAACTGATAAACAAAACTGGTGGAAGCTTCCGGGAAAATCAGGATGTGTGCATTTTTTTGCAGTGAATCATAAACATACTGGAATGTACTTTCATTTTTCTTTAAAGTTTCTCTTCCACTGATATCTGCCCGGTAGATCGGCACCATTTTGAGGGATCGGAAAAACCATTGTAACCATCGGTTGGCAATATAGCTCGCAAGTACCAAAAAACTCAAAGGAGACCTGACCGTACTACCCAGGATAATGGGTTCCATAAATGCAGCAGGATGATTGGAAGCAAAGATGGCAGGCTTACCATCAGGAATCAATTCGTATCCTTTGAAATAGATCCGCCGGTAATAAAGTTTTGCCATCCAGCCCAAGTACCATTTCATGAAATAATAGATAATCACCTTATATTTGTATTTTAAAAGCGACAAATTTAACAATTACATTTCTGGAAGGATTGAAAACAGGAAAAAAAATCTTGATCATTATTGCCGGACCTACTGCTGTGGGTAAAACAAGCTGTGCAATGGCAGTTGCAATAAAATATCATTGCGATATCATTTCGGCAGACTCAAGACAGATCTACCGGGAAATGACCATCGGTACGGCCAAGCCAAGCCTGTCAGAATTGGCGTTGGTAAAACATCATTTTGTCGATTTTCTTCCACCCGATGCGCATTACAATGCCGGAAAATTTGAAAAGGAAGTAACGGATTTCCTTGAAGACTATTTCTGTCACCACGATGTGTGCGTGATGACAGGCGGAACCGGTTTGTATATCAACGCTGTCATTGACGGATTGGATCATTTTCCCGAAGTTCCGTGGGAAATTCAGGAAAAAGTCAAAATCATGTGGAAGGAACAAGGCATCACCTTCCTTCAGGAACAGCTAAAGTCATTTGATCCGGAATATTACTGTAAAGTTGATCTGCAAAATCCTCACAGACTTATCAGAGCGATTTCGGTAAGTTTGTCCACAGGACAAGCTTACTCTTCATTTTTAAATAAGGCAAAAAAAACCTTGCCATTTGAACCAGTTTTTATATTATTACAAAGAGACAGACATGAACTGTATCAGAGGATTGATCAACGGGTAGACCAGATGATCGATCATGGATTGGTAAATGAAGTCCGGGCGTTACAAGCTTTCAGACATTGCCAGTCGATGCAGACAGTTGGTTACCGTGAACTATCTGATCATTTTGAAGTTCTCGTGACACTGGAATCTGCCATAGATAAGATCAAGCAAAACAGCCGCCGTTATGCCAAGCGACAACTGACCTGGTTCAACAACGATGGGCGATATACGCATTTCCACCCGGATCACTTCAAAGAGATTACAGACTGGATTGATAAAAAATTGCAAACCTAAGTTTGCTCAGAAAAGTTCAATTTATTGGTTATAAATCGTTTTTTTACCACAGCCTACTGACCTCATTGATCAGCACAAGACTAAAGGGAAACAATTGAAAACCAAAAATTTAAAGTCAGCATTTCATGGTGATTCAGGGGCACAGACTTTTGGAGCTGACTCAAACGTAAACTTACATACAGAATTATAACACTTCACGGATTTCAACACCCAGCCAATCCCGCAGTTTTTGATAGATAATCTTTTTTTGGTCGCCGGACAATGTCCTTATCCTGGTCATATGAGATCCACCTTTTTGGAACAAGGTAACAGAATTGGTTCTGACATTGTCGGCAACAAAAGCTGTGGCAGACCATGCATCATTTTCACCGTAAATAAAAATAAACCTGTCTGCTCCTGAAAGGTATTCATTTACTTCTGCGAGCGCTGACTGATTGAAAATAATATCAATATTTTCAGGAATAAATGTATTATAATTATCTACATATGTATTATATTCCCTTAAATGGTTTTTTAGCGAATCCACTGAATATCCATACATCCCGATTTCAGCGTATGCCTGATAGAAGAAAGGAAAAAAGTATTCCATGTCTTTTTTATTGAAAAAGCTGGGGGCATCGATGGCAAACAAGGCATCCACCAGTTCTTCAGTTGAATTCCCTATTCCAGGTAAAGAATCGCAAGCTTCACCACCTGACCATTGCCAGTATGCAAATTCAAATTCCATCACAGACAATTCAAAAGCACGCTTCATCCCCACCGGAAAAACATAAGATCTGGAAATGGATTTTTGCCGGAACAATTCAAAAGCAGCATCATAATCGCTCAATACAGCCCGTTGAAATTCCAGAACGTTTGCCCTGCATTCCTCTGATCCCACCTGGTCCAGAAAGCTGATCAGTCTTTTATCTTCTCTTGCAGCATTGATCGGGGCAACATAAGGTATAGAAGCATCCACATCATCCGGGTAGAATCTGCGATGAAAAGCTACCGTCTGACCACCTTTGCTGATCCCTTCAGAGATCCATTTACCTTTGTAAATCCTTTTCAATATTTGTACGATCCGATGGTGATCCATAGCAGATTGCTGAATGTCCAGGTATTTATAATCCATTGATTCCGGTTTGGAATCACCGAAATAACGATGTTCTACATGGATAAAATTAGCATCCAGCACCGGAACAAGTTCGCTGATGTACCCGTTGAAAGGAACGCTGTATCCGTTGAGACTCAGGATCACCGGTTTGTTTTCATCCTTATGATTGAGATATACTTTTTGCCAGAATTTACCCATTTCAGGATGAAAATGATCGATTGGCTGTTCCACCATCAGTACAAAGGCATTGGCAAACTGAGAAGGACAAACTTCCAGTTTTTCAGTTTTGACTCCATTCAGCAATCTGAGTTTTTGAGTTATATCCAACGTTATGGTTTCATCTTGCTTTTGTGGGTTCATTTCCTCCGTTTTTCTGAATGCACTGCAGGAACTGAACAACATCAGGGCGAGCAATAAATGTAAAATCCGCATGATCATGTTTTAAAAATTTCAATCAATAATCCGTCGCTGTATTTTGAAGTGTAAGAATTTGCCTGGGTATTGAAAGGCACTTTTACCCTGAATGAACAACTTCTTCTCCCAAAATACAAATCAAAAGTAGACCTTTTAAAACACTTTGTACCATTAGATAGGATGAATACTGCATTTTAGGCAAAAAAAATGCCCTCCACGGGGCATTTTTATCAACCTTAATTTATTGTAAACCTTTTTATTCACGGATGATCAGTTGAAAAATTGCTTTTGAAAGTTTTTTCACCAGATCAGAATCCATCATTTTTACACTTTCTTTTTCCTTATGCTCTTCCAACAGGAACTTTGCTGATTCAGCAAGGTACGGAGGCTGCGCTGTTCCTGAATCTAATTTGATGTACAACAGCGAAACAAAACTGATGGCTAAAGCGATGATCCAAATTTTGAAATCTTTCCTTAAATTTTGCATATAAAATATAATTTTTGACGATCACAGGTTAGACTTATAAAAAAAACCATAAGTTACACTTTAAAAGTTTTTTTGAAAGCAAATTCCTCAGGCTGAACCTTTCGAAAGCAAAATATCTGATGATCCATTACGATTTTTTACTTCAGGAGATTTTGGTCAGACTGACAATAACCCCGATCATCTACATTTAAATGACAATATGACCATAACGTCTGAATCATGATTTTTGTTCCATTACTGCCGTTAAAATAATAAAAAAAGGAAAAAAAATGATACTATGTCAAAATTACACGGTTGAGTCTGCCCCTAAAAGTCCAATTTGTTGGTTTTAATTCATTTTTCGCCCCAAGCTACTGACGTCACTGATCCGCACAAGACTAAAGGGAAACGATTTGAAACCAACAAATTAAAAGTCTCTTTCTATGTGTGTACTGACCGAAAACGTCAGTGGGAATTTTGGGGGTAAAGATTTTTCGGAACAGACTCAGGTTTTTTAAGATAGATTTACTCCAAACGAAGATCTTCTACCGCGATGCCCGGATATTTTCCTACATTGAAATTAAAAATGCTATCGCTGAACTTCTTACCAGGGGCAAATAAAATCTCTTTAAAATAATACCTGGTTCCGTCTTTATTGATAACGGTAATTTCGGCCGGTAAATTGGTTTTTTTATTGATTTTCAAAGTGATCTTTGCATAAGAAGAACGTTTGTCAAGTGGTTTAAAGTCGATCAGGTACTGACTTCCGGAATTATCTGACAAAACATAAACAAAATCCTTGCTTTTATACAACTCAGTGAAAAACTTCGGTGAAAGCATTGTGGATTCATCTGAATCTGCATCATTCAACTGCACCTCGTTTCTTTGCTTTAAATACACCCAGGTGACTTTCCCGTTGGAAATCACCAGTTGCTGATCCAGGTCAAAATAAAACTTTTTCCCCGCCTGTCTGTACATGCCCGGCCATTCCTTCTGCGTGGATTTATTGAGATAATGAGTCAGCCTGAACTGCATTTCATAGCTGCTGAAACCCTTGATCTTGTCTGAAGCCTTTTTCAATATGGTTGTAGCTTTGGGATCTTTTTCCCCGGCTGACAAATATGGTTTTTGCTGGGCAGTCACCATAAATTGCAGCATCACCGTTATCAATATCAAAGCAATACATCGTTTCATCATTGATTTTCTTAAGTTCATTTAAATCGGAATTTGTAATACAATTTTATTCACATTATTCGTTAAGCTTGGTTGACAATCAAACGGATAAAAGATAAACAAATGATTTGAGCAAAGTTTTGCACCAGCCTGTATCCGGTCAAGTGAAATTTTCCCATCCTGTGCTACCATTGTTTTGCAACAGACCCATTCGGGCAAAATTCATGGGCAAAATCTCCACATGACCAATCAAATCCTTTTTTACTGACCACATGACTTTTTACATTGCAGTGACCATGCAAGCATAACTCATTAATAGGGCAAAATGTTACATCACATGATACATATTCGTGGTTCGTGCGGACAAAATAAGGTCAGTGCTCAATCGAATTGAGGCAGACACCCTTTACATGCTCACCCAAAACAATGATTTTCATCAGATAAAACAGATTGTTTTTCCTGGCAACCGCTGAATAGCCCACGAATGTAAAAACAATGCAACAAATGACCTATTACTTCATTAGATTTTTATTTTTGCATATAAATTCATTAATCATCAAATTTTGTAACAATGGAAGAAAAGCAAATCGTTCTGGACACATTCAAAAATTCGGAAAAACCATTGAAAGCCGGAGAAGTAGCTGCCATCACAGGAATAGAGAAAGCCAAAGTGGATAAAATCATAAAGGAGCTGAAAAAAACAGAAGAGATCTATTCACCAGTCGTTTGTTTCTATACCGCAAAAAAATAATCTATACACACAATCAGCATTTAATAAAAAGCAAATTCGCTTTTTATTGCTAAATTTGTGTTAAAGCTTTAAAAAACACCAATATTTCATGATTAGCTTTAGTTCTGTAGCAGTAAAATTCCAAATTAGAACTAACATTGAATGACCATAGAACAAGCTGAATCTTCCTGGCTGAAAAAGCTACCCAAGCGGCTTTTATATACACTTGGCTTCATGTTTTTGATGCTGAGTGGATTGTATATAGTGAGCAGTCTTGAATCCGTTCAGAATTGGTACGGGCAAAGAATAGCCGGTTATCTGTCCGATAAAACCGGTTTTGAAGTTAAAATCAGTTCCATGCAATTCAACCCGTGGAGCGGTGTTAAATTGTCGGATGTTGAGATCATTGACCCACAAGGTCAGGTCATGGTATCAGCAGCATTTTTAAAAACCGGTTTTATTAAAAACCCTTTCTTGTTCATTTTCAACCAATCATTGGCATTCAATACTTTAGGTATCAAATCAGCCAGGCTTTATCTGCGCAGGTATCCCGGAGAAACCGAAACCAATCTGTCTGCTTTTCTTAAAAAACTGAGTGGAGAAAAAAAAGGCGGGAAATCATGTACCAAACTACATATTCGCCATGTAAACCTGGAAGATGTTCTTGTCGAAGATTTCAGTCATCCAGGCACCAGATCTCAATTCAGTCTTAAAAAGGCTAAGATCCGGGTAGATAAAATAGATTTATGTGATCAGATTTTCATTGGGGCAAAATCGGTACAGATCGCTGGTGGAGCTGTTGAAATTTCATTTCTCAGGGAGGATGAAGATACAGCCTACGATCAGCCGGATCAAACAGAAAGGGGTATTTTGGTTTTTGCGATCGAAAAACTCAGTCTTTCCGATACCAGATTCGAATTGATCAACCACAGAAGTGGACATTCATACCCTGAAGGAATTGATTTCAACCATCTCCTGATGCAAAAAATGGAAATGGAGGCCGAAGAGCTGACATTTGATACGGACCTCAACGTCCATGCCCGAATCGAACACCTGGCTTTTGTGGAGCAAAGCGGTTTGAAAGTGAACACGATGTCGGTTGATCAGTTTGCCATGACACATGGATTGATCGAATTTAAACAATGGGAACTTGAAACACCTGATTCATTCGTTGAACTGGATGCCCAAATGGAGTATGAAGATAAGGATGCATTCAAAAACTTTGCTGATGAATTGTATTTCGTAGCCAGGGTAAGTGAGAGCGATCTGCAGACATCTGACCTTTTTTATTTTGTTCCACGACTGAGTAAAAACCAGTTTTTCAAAGATATTTCTTCCAAACATATAGAGTTCAAAGGATTGGCCAGGGGAACTGTCAACAATCTGAAGGTCAATGACATTGACCTTGTTATCGAAGGCGAAACCACTGCAAGTGGTTCTTTCCGGGCCAGAAATCTTACCATTCCGGATGAAGCTTTGATGAACATTCGGTTGAATTCATTCACGAGCAATACGCGGACGATCGTCAAATTCATTCCGGGAATAAAGGTGCCCGAAAACTTTCACAAACTGGGCAATCTTCAATTTGAAGGGTCTTTTGATGGTTTTCTGGATGATTTTGTAGCTTTTGGACAATTACAGACTGACCTGGGCCAGATAAATTCTGATTTGCGTTTACAGTTGACCAAGGGCGATAAACTTTCTTCCTATAGTGGAAAAATAGGGCTGCAGCAATTCAACGCCGGCAAACTGCTGGATGTTCCTGAATTGGGGCACGTTACGATGACTGCCAACGTCATGAATGGCAAAGGTTTTGATAAAAATAAAATGACTGCAGAACTTCGGGCAAAAATTGATTCACTTGGATTCAGGGGTTATGTATACAAGAACTTTTTAATGGATGGTTTGCTGGAACAGAATAAATTCAACGGGGATTTCAGCATAGCTGACGAGCATATCGCTTTAAATTTTTCGGGTTTGATCGATTATGGCAAAGAAATTCCAGTGATCAACATCAACGGAGCGGCAAAAAGCGTCCATCTCGATCAACTTAATTTGTCAGAATTACCTATTACCATCACTTCAGAATTTGATATAGACCTTAAAGGAAAAAATGCCAAAGACCTGGAAGGAACATTGACAGTCAGAGAAATGCATCTGAAAAACCTTGAAAAACAAATATTTGTTGACAGTGCGTTTTTGTCCACCCGGCTGAACAATAAAGATGAAAGGTATCTTGACTTTACATCTGAATTTCTTTCATTTTACTTTGACGGAAAATACGATGTTTTCAATATTCCGGATGCGATGTATTCTCTGATCAACAATAATTTCCCCGAATTGACCGAACCTTTACAATATAAACCAAAACACGGGTTTGATCCCGAGCATTTTTATGATTTCTATGTGTATATTCCTGACTCGAAAGCTTTATTGGAAATATTTCAGGATGTTGTTGCCCGTGGCCAGGAAATCACGATCAATGGCAATGTCAATTACAAATTGAATAAAATCGACATTAATGTAGATATAGGAAAACTCAGTTATGGCAACTTATTTTTGAAGGATTTCAATGCTTATGCTGACATTCTCGATGATTATGGAACGGTACGTATTCAGGGTAAGGAACTGAAAATGAACAACCTGATGTCAGATCGTTTCACCTGTTCAGTTGAACTCAATGATCAGATCGCACAATACGAAATCTCGATGAACACCAAAAACAAGGAGCTGGGTAATTTCAGTTTGAAAGGCTTTATGGAAAGCGCTGTGCATGGATACCTGCACCAGATCAAATCGGGGAATGTAGACCTTTACGGAAAAACCTGGTATCTGACTGAAAACGGTCATTTTATAGTTGGGAAGAACTACCTGGAAGTAGAAAATCTGGGGCTCGTCCGAAATGATCAGAAAATCCATTTTGCTCACATGAATGATCATTTAGGTGTAAAAGCTATTTTGGACGGTTTCGACATCGACTTGCTCAATGCTGTTCTTGATCTGAACAAAATGAGTCTGGGAGGCAAAGCTGAGGGCTTTATCCTGTTCCCTGAGATCATGAAAGGTAACTTCTTTTTCGAGGGTGCTGTCAGGTCAGGAGAATTGCTTATCAATAATGATCCATACGGAAAAATGACCGCTGTTATCCAAAATGATCTGGTAAATAATGATTTTTTAAACATCACAGCTTCTGTTGACAACAATATCCATCGCATAGATTTTGACGGAAAACTCAATAAAACTAACAAATATCTCAATGGCTTGGCCAAAATTCAGAAATTCCCAATTTCTTTCCTTGAATATTTCCTTCAGGATCTGGTAACCGGCACCAAAGGATATGTCAATGGCGAGTTAAAAATATTTGGACCGGTTAAAAAATTGCAGTTCAGCGGGACCGGCATGGCATACGCGGGCGGGACAAAAGTGAATTATCTGGGAACCAGTTATACTTTTAACGAACAAAAAGCTACCGTAAGCAACACCTATATAGACCTTACCGGCATGGAAGTCAGGGATTCCAAAAATAACATCGCCTTCATTAAAGGTGGATTGAAACACAACACTTTTAAAGACATTGTGTTCGACCTGACCATTGAATCCAACGGTTTTGAAATTTTGTCTACTACAGCCAAGGACAATCCTGACTATTTTGGTTATGCCATGGGCTCATTGATCACCAGGTTTACCGGACCGGTAGATAAAGCCAACATTTCAGTTGATGCCACCGTTTTTCCGGTATCACACCTGACGATCCCGGTAGATGATTATACGACCGAAACAGGACAGTCCTTCATAAAGTTTAATTCAAAATTGCCATCCGAACAGGAAAATTCCAAACCTGTAATTGAAGATCTCGGCCTTGCGATCGAGATGAACCTGACTATCCAAAATGGTGCAACGGTCAATATTTTTCTGGATGAACAAGCTGGTGACAATATTAAGGGGCAGGGTTCCGGTGACATCCGGCTGGTTGTCCCGAGAGTAGGTGATATTGAGATGTATGGTACGCTTGCCATAGAAACAGGAACCTACCTTTTCACGGCCATCAATGTGATCCAAAAGCCTTTTTCTATACGCAAAGGCAGTCGGATCAGCTGGAGTGGAAGGGTGTTGGATGCTGAACTGGACTTGTATGCAGATTACAGAAATGAAAGTGTTTCACTTTCCAATTTTCTCAGCAAAGAGATCAAAACAGCAGAAGAACTGGCTGATGTTGCACGCAAAAGGACTCCGGCAGATGTCATCATGCACCTGACCGGATCACTGCTCCGGCCTAACATTACTTTTGACCTCGAATTCCCGAATCTGGATGCAGAAGTGAAATCAGCTGCCCTGAGCAAACTCCAAAAACTTAGAACAGACCAGAACCTCATGTATACTCAATCGGTGGCATTGCTTTCTCTCGGAACTTTCCTTCCTGAAGATGACATCAGCGCCTTTGATCCCACCGGTTTATATTACCAATATGGGTGGGAATTTGCATCTGTCATGATTTCAAAATACCTGACGGGGATTTTTGAGGAGTTGGTACAAAATTCCAGTTGGATCACCGGAGTGGATGTCGATGTTAACTTTGCCAATAACAGTGTGGTGGAAGGAGACCGGGATGACGGAAGTTTTTTCCCCGATGCTTATGGTTATGGAGCAAAACTTTATCTTTTTGACAATAAAGCGAGCATTGAATTTGCCGGCAATTATGTTCACCGGGCTGCCATTTCGAGGGATAAGCGATATACCAACAATGGGTTGATCTTCAAATACTATTTTACTAAGGACAGAAAGCTGAGGATCGAAGCCTATACTAAAAACGATTTCGATGAGATCAATGAAATTTACAGGTGGAAATCCGGTGCCGGGCTCAATTTCACACACGAATTTGGCTCAATCGAAGACATGAAAAAAGACATCCAAACCGATATGAACGCTTTCACACCATCCCGTTAGAAAATGATATTGGACACAGGCAACCAATCTGTATCTTCCAGATCCATCATCGCATTGATGCATTTAAATGCATCATAAGTTTGCAGTTCACTGACCAGGATCTTACGTGGCCGGATCCTTCCCTGATCGATGTAACTTTGTCTTTTGGTACCCCGGAGCAATGGTTGTTCCGGTGTATACAAACTCTTGTTTTTTCTGAAAACCAGATTGGCTACGGAACTGTCTGTGAGCATTCGATCCACAACAATGATGATGTCGTCGCAGGCCTGTTTGTGCAACATTAAATCATTGATAACCGATCTGTCAGTATATTTGTAAGGGTAAAACCTCTTTACAACATGAACTACCCTGAAAAAAATTTTCTCTTTCAGGAAATAAGATTCAAAACTGGTATCCAAAGAACCCAGATCATACAAAACCCTGCATTTAACCACCTGGTCGTTCAATTGCGCGGGACAAGTGATCTGTTCGCTCAGCAAGATCGGGTTGAGTACCTGATACATGTCACGGATCGTTTTGTCCATTCTTTGCTGATGGAACTCCAGGTTCCTAACCTGCCCATGATCTATTTTTATGGTTTCAAGAAACGGGTACATATACTTTATCTATCAATTCCTGATATTCTTTTTCGGACACACTTTTGCCGGTGATCCCGCCTCCGCTCCTGAAGATCAATTGCTGACCAGAATGTTCGATGTATCGTATCATTACGGCGCTGTCAACAGAATCCCCATCAAAATAACCAAAAACTCCGGTATAAAATCCTCTGGGTCCCGCTTCAGCAGCCCTGATGATCTCCATAGTCTTTTTTTTGGGTGCACCGCTAACCGAACCGGCAGGCAGCAGCTCAAAAAGGATATCCCCTATCCTTTCCTGCCAGCCCCTCGAAAGTCTTCCCGCAATTTCTGAACTCGTCTGGAACAGTCCACCAAGGGCAGTTTCTATTTTCTCCAGGTATCTGAATCTATTCACAACAATTCGATCAGCCACCATTGAAAGGTCATTTCTCATGAGATCCACAATGGTGTAGTGTTCAGATACCTCCTTCGGATCGTTCATCAACAGTTCAGCGGCATCCAGGATGGAAGCATCAATGGTTCCTTTCATCGGGAAGGTAAATATTTGGTTTTCGCTGATTTTGATAAACGTTTCCGGAGAAAAGACCAAAAAATCTCCCGGTAAACATAATTTATATTTTGCCCTGCTGATGAAAAATAATTGTTCCAGTGAATAATTCGTCTTCACCAGGGTTGGGTACGTCAGATTGAGGAGATATGAATTGCCGTGCCGAATATGCTGCATGACCAGGTCAAATCCATTTTGATAAATGCAGAAAGGAACCGGTAAGGTTTCCCAGTGCAATGGAAAAGGGATTTGTCCCGGATCAGGCAATTTTTGAAGGTTTCTGATGTCAAAATATAGCTCCTGTTCCATTGCTTCCTGCATGGTCAAAATTCTTGGTTTTTCCATTTCGAAATCAATGATAAAAATAAATGGAATGCGTTGCGTTCCCAGGGTATTCATTTTTTTTCGAGCTTCATCTTTCTCCATAGCCTGCAAATATATATTAAGTTGCGTGATTTTTATGATAACTGTTTGAATTGGTAAACCGTATTTATCCAACTGATCATTGGCATAAACCTGGCCGATCATCCCGGAAGTATGTTTTATTCGAGTGGATTTGCCAATGCCACTTTCACTACAGTTTTTAACGGGACTAAAATTAATTTCAATACGATGAGAGATTTCTACATCCTTATCTGGACAAGCCAGAACCAAAGATCAAAATTCTTTAAGTTCTGCCAAAAAAAACCAATTCTACATTAAGACACTATTTGTTTTAGCAAAACAACATATCATCATTTTAACGAACAACATGTTGATTATTTTTGGTTCCTTAGCGCCTAAAATGAATGGTTTCCCCACTTTAAACTAAATTCACCTTTTGAACGTTGAATTGTTTTATTATTAAAGATGAGTTTACTGATCATAGACAATAAAGATTCATTTACCTTCAACCTGGTTGAATTGTTCCGTACCATTTACCCAGGCACAATAAAGGTCATTGAATATGAACAGGTGAATCTGCAAGAGTGGCAAAAACATACTTTTGTGGTCATTTCCCCAGGACCGGGATTACCTGAAGATTTTCCCCATTACTCAGAATGGATCGGACATCTCAGACCTGAACAGACTTTACTTGGTATCTGCATGGGACATGAGATCATCGCAACATATTTCGGAGGAAAGTTGAAACAAATGGATATTGTGTCACATGGGGTTTCAAGTGATATCTATTTCACAAGCAATACTGACAGATTGTTTTCAGGGCTGTCTGAGCCTGTCGGGGTTGGTCTTTACCATTCCTGGATCGTATCGGAAATCGGATTACCTGATTGTCTGGAGATAACTGCCCGGGACAAACAAGGACAGATCATGGCTATCCGCCACAGGCATAAAAATATCAGCAGCGTTCAGTTCCATCCTGAATCATATATCACCAAATCAGGCAAATCCATGATGGAAAACTGGTTTTCAGATAAGGGATTTACCGTTTTATCTGGGAAATAATGAGTTTTTTACATATTTTTTTAAAAATTATTTCAAAATTCAAATATAATTGTACCTTTGCGCTTCGAATTTAAACGGGGCTCCGTAGCTTAATTGGATAGAGTACCTGACTACGGATCAGGAGGTTGAAGGTTCGAGTCCTTCCGGAGTCACTATCAAGTCTCTGGGATTAAATAAAAGAATAGAGAAAATGGCAAGAATTGATGTATTAACCGGCAAAAAGCCGATCACGGGTCACAGCGTTTCACACTCTAATGTGAAAACAAACAGGTGGTTTGCACCAAATTTGCAGAAGAAACGTTTTTATATACCCGAATTGGACAAATGGGTGACCATGAAAGTGGCTACCAGTACGATCAGAACGATGAACAAATTAGGTGTTTATGCATATCTCAAAAAGCTCCAAAAGCAAGGAGTTGATGTAGGCATTAAATTGTAATAGCAAAAAAACATTATTATGGCAAAGAAGAGCAAAGGCAACAGATTCCAGATAATTTTGGAGTGCACTGAACACAAAGCCAGTGGAATGCCGGGTACATCCAGGTACTTCACTCAGAAAAACAAAAAAAATACGCCTGAAAGGCTGGAGTTGATGAAATACAACCCCATTTTGAGGAAACACACGATTCATAAAGAAATAAAATAAGCACTCATGGCTAAAGTAAGTAAAAACGCAAAAATTGCTCAAAGGGCAGCAAATGCAGGTACTGGTAAAGATTTTGTGAAGATCGTAAAAAGTATCAAAGATCCTGTTACCGGAAAATATACTTATAAAGAAGTGATGATCCATAAGGATGAAATGCAAAATTTCCTCGGAGATCAAAAGTAAACTATTCCCTTAATGGAATAAAAGTATAAAAGGCTTTCTTGTTTAAAGGAAGCCTTTTATTTTTAATCCTATATTTGTAAAAAATTCATTTATGAGCTTTATTTCTAAATATTTCACCAAACAAAAAAAGGAAGACCTTGATAAAGGGCTCGAAAAAACCAAATCCTCCCTTTTCAACAAGATCACCAAGGCAGTTGCCGGCAAATCCACTGTAGATGACGATTTTCTCGATGAACTGGAAGAGATCCTGGTTCAGGCAGATGTCGGCATCGAAACTACCGTTAAGATCATCGGGTTGCTCGAAGAACGGGTTGCACGGGACAAATATATCAATACAGCAGAACTGAATATGATCCTCAAGGAAGTGATCGTTCAGCTACTGGACGACAACAATACTTCTGATCTGGAAAGCTTTGAACCAACATCCGGTAAAAATCCACATATCATCCTCGTGGTTGGGGTCAACGGAACAGGCAAAACCACCACCATTGGCAAATTAGCCAACCAATACCGCAAACTGGGTAAAAAAGTTGTTTTGGGTGCAGGTGACACATTCAGGGCAGCAGCATTGGATCAACTGAAGATCTGGGCTGAAAGAACAGGTTCAGGTTTTTATGACAAAGGCATGGAATCTGACCCGGCAGCAGTCGCTTACGAAACCACTCAGTATGCCATCAACAATGGTTATGATATCGCCATCATCGATACAGCCGGTCGTTTGCATACCAAGATCAACCTGATGAAGGAATTGTCCAAGATCAAGCAGTCTATCGATAAAAAATTACCCGGAGCACCACATGAGATCCTGTTGGTTCTTGATGCGACTACCGGTCAAAATGCGATCGAACAGGCCAAACATTTCACCAATGCGACCAATGTCACTGCATTGGCATTGACCAAACTAGATGGAACTGCCAAAGGCGGTGTGGTGTTGGGCATCTCGGATATCTTCAAGATCCCGATCAAGTATATCGGTGTAGGTGAAAAAGTGGATCAGTTGCAGATATTCAATAAAGCAGCCTTTATCGATTCTCTTTTTGAATAGGATACGGGCAAAAGGACACAGATCCTCTTGAGCACAAATTACGGTAATACATAGTTGAATTGCTGGATAAACAGACGCTCAGACCCATATTTATATTATGAGCTGTTTGATCATTCTGTAATACTTTCATAGTAATACAATAAGCATTTTCCAATCAATCCCCTTCTATTCTTAATTTTGCAGGTACCACCCTATAACCAGATCCAAATTTTCCAAATCGGTTGGAAATCTGAATCCAATAATATAAGTTTATCATTTGAAGATTTGCTGCCCCAACAATTCATGCTACGCAGTGACTAAAGAGCATGATCCAAACATTATCCCGTATTCACCCTTTATCCTATTGCCTTTCAAAATATTCTTTTGAAAATTTCGCCATGCCATAATTATTTTGTTGTATCGAAAGCATAGTTTAACTTCTAAATACTTTTAACTTTTCTTGAATAACTGCACGAAAAACCGTAATTTCGAAGCCTGAATCGTAACACAGGTATTAACATTTTTGCGTTAACCTGTTTTTAATTTTTTGATAAAAAAGAATGCATGGCATCTAAAAAAATCCTTGTCACCGGTGCATTTGGCCAGATAGGCACAGTGCTGGTGGAAACACTCATCAACAAATATGGTTATGATAACGTTGTTGCATCAGACCTTGCTCCGGAAAACAAACTTGACAGTTTGTACGAACCGCTCAACATTCTGGATTCGGCAAGGTTCAAAGAGGTTATTGTAAAACACGATATCAGGGAAATCTACCACATGGCTGCCTTGCTGTCAGCTGTTGGAGAAAGCAAACCCCTGTATTGCTGGGATGTCAACTTCGGTGCATTTCTGGCTTTGCTGGAATTGGCAAAATCTACGGGTGTGGAAAAGGTATTTTTTCCCAGTTCAATCGCTGTATTCGGACCGTCAACCCCACAATTCAACACACCACAGGAAAGTCCGTTGGTACCTTCCACTGTCTATGGTGTGTCAAAGGTAGCAGGTGAGTTGTGGTCTAATTATTACTACATGAAATATGGATTGGATGTCAGGTCCGTTCGCTATCCAGGCATCATCGGCTATCAGACCATGCCTGGCGGTGGCACCACAGATTATGCAGTGGATATTTTCCACCAGGCCATTTTGAAAGGCCATTTCGACTGCTTCCTGTCAGAAAACACGCGCCTTCCTATGATGTATATGGAAGATGCCATCCGGGCAACGATCGAGCTGATGGAAGCGCCTGCCGAAAAACTTACAGTTCGCTATTCATACAATCTGTCAGCTTTCGATTTTACGCCACAAGAGATTTACAACGAAATTAAAAAGCATATCCCTGAATTTACGATCGAGTACCAACCCGATTTCAGGCAGGCGATCGCAGATTCGTGGACCAAAAGCATTGACGATAGCAAAGCTCGGGAAGACTGGGGCTGGAAACCTGAATTTTCACTGGAATCCATGGTTGAAGACATGATCATCCAACTCAAACAAAAATATTCAAAATAAATAAACAATAACCATGCATACGCTCAATCAGGAACTGCAAAAAGAACTTCAGGACATCAGTGAATCCGGTCTGTTCAAAAATGAACGCATCATTACCACACCTCAGGCCGCGGAGATAAAAACTACGGCTGGTAGTGAAGTGCTTAACTTCTGCGCTAACAACTATCTGGGTCTGTCTTCCAATCCACAGGTGGCGGAAGCTGCAAAAAAAACCATCGATACGCATGGTTACGGTATGTCATCGGTTCGTTTCATTTGCGGGACGCAGGATATCCACAAGACCCTTGAACGCAAAATCGCAGATTTCGTAGGAATGGAAGATGCTATCCTTTATTGTTCTGCTTTCGATGCCAACGGCGCATTGTTCGAGCCATTGTTAGGCCCTGAAGACACCATTATTTCAGACATGCTCAATCACGCCTCCATCATCGACGGGATCCGTTTATGCAAAGCAGAACGGATGAGGTATGAAAACAACAATATGGCAGACCTGGAAGCCCGACTTCAGGAAGCCAAAGCCCGCGGTTCAAGGCGAATCATGATCGCTACCGACGGTGTTTTCTCTATGGATGGTATCATCGCACAGATAGACAAAATTTGTGACCTGGCAGAACAATACGGAGCGATCGTTATGGTTGACGACAGCCACGCCAGCGGTTTTGTGGGCAAAAGGGGACGCGGAAGTGCAGAACATGCCAACGCTTTTGGAAGACCTGATATTATCACAGGTACTTTTGGAAAAGCATTGGGCGGCGCTTCCGGAGGATTCACTGCTGCCAGCAAGGAAGTAGTAGAACTGCTACGTCAGCGTTCAAGGCCTTATTTGTTTTCCAATACCATGGCGCCTTCCATCGTCGGAGGTTCCATCCATGTTTTGGATATGTTGACTGAAACCACCCACCTGAGAGACAAGCTCGAGAAAAATACCGTTCAATTCCGCCAAGGAATGACCGAAGCCGGTTTTGATATAGTACCAGGCACTCACCCGATTGTACCTGTCATGTTGTATGATGCGCGCCTGGCTCAGCAATTTGCCGAAAAACTTTTAATTGAAGGTATTTATGTAATCGGATTTTTCTTCCCGGTTGTACCCAGAGATAAAGCCAGGATCCGGGTACAATTGTCTGCAGCACATGAGCCTGCTCATATCGAAAAGGCGATTGCGGCGTTTACCAAGGTAGGGAAAGAATTGGGTGTTATTAAATAAGGATACAATGTATAGGGTTAGCCCGGGGCAGGTATTGGCTTGAACCTTCCAGGTTTCCCTTTTGGGGTAAAAGATCGGATCAATATCCAACCATTTGACTTGAACCATTTACACAAACCTTTATGAAATTTGGTAGAATAGTTGTTCATAAAGTTCGACAAAGGGCTCAAACCCAGGCTGTACAAAGGGTTCAGGGGTTTTAGTTTTTGAATAGAAAAAATGATGTATCTGCCTTACAAATGGTTTTCCCGCAGATCACGCGGATCTACGCAGATGTCTTTGTCAGAATCAATTGTATTAACGTAGTATTTTTTGTGCCTTTTCCATATCCTTCGTTGTGAAAAACCAGCTGAAAAGATTTACACAAAATCCTTGAACCAATCCAGGCGCATGTCAAGGTTTATCATACCTCGACTGGAAGAAAAGACCCAATTTGAGTGAATCAACGACAAATGAAGCATCCAGGCTTTTACCTCCTTTGGTTGGAAACCTGACCTTTAATTTTGAATTCACTATGGCACAACGCTCATCTTCCTCCAGGTCTATCCACTCCTGAGTCCCATAATAATGGGTCATATTCGGTCCACTCCCTGTCCTTACAAATGTATATGCCCAAATATACTGATTCAGGTCAGAGTAACCGGTTACAGTACATCCGCCTTTGCTTTCTATGGGTGTATAAATATAGGCAGACGCTTCAGTCCAGAGATCTCTGCCAAAGTCATCTTCATAACATCTGCAACCTTCAAAAGATTTTATAAATTCAAAGGAAGCTGTTTGTCCATCCTTATCCGATACAACATCGTATTCTACCTTAAAAAAAGGACCTGTACCATTCAACAATTCATTCACGGTCACCTCATATTTATAAGTAGTTTTATCAAAGACTTCTTCAACGCATTTCCCGGAAGAAGTATCGATGAGTCCGCAGCCGGAAATATTAATCAGTAACATCAAAACCATTGAATATATGATCATTAAGATCCAAGCAGACTTGTTAGTTAAAGTATTTTTTTCCATATCTCTTTAATTTTTATTGGAAGATCTAACCTGTTATACAAATAATTTCAATCAAAAATCTTAAAACGACGACCAGGGTCCTCAACCTGTAGCTACGAAGAATCAGCCTGATCATGTACTTACTATTCCATGACCAGATAAATATCGATCAGTCCATGTCCATACTCATCAGATGTGGTGACTCCGTTACAAATCGTACCCAGAATGACATCCAGGGAGATTGTTTTATTTTTAGAGTTCTTATCAATCGTAATGGGAATAGTCCAGTCACCTGAAGTATTTAAACTGGTGTAACCATTTGAATAATATTGAGCCTCTTTAATCAGGGCTTTACAGTTTTTCAAATTGTATTCGTTCCATTCTGCAGGATTCAATTCAAGAGCGGATAATCGCACCCTGACATTATAAGTTACTGTTTTATTATCCGTAATTTTGGGGATTCCAAAAACCACCTTTTTGAACATGGGCATGTTAGTCTCCTCCATAATCCGAAATACCCCGCCTGTAACAGTACATCCTGATTCAAGATCAGCCAAAAACTTTGAATTATACATATAGATTTTCGATTTAGGAGACATATAACTCCTGATATAATTATAAGCCCCTGGCTGCGCTCCCTTAATTTTGAAATCCACTTCCCAACTATCGAGTAAGTCCCCACCACTTGTTTTCAGACTACATTTAAAGTTAAATGGTATTTCTGAAACATCTCCATTATTCTTCAACCATAGTGTTGTATCAACATTAAACGTGAAAACATATTTGCTTTTATCTGTTGCAATTGTGACCTGGTAATCTTCTGAATAAGTAACCTTCCCCGTTTTAGTATTTGTAAATGTAAGATTAACCAGGCATTCAGCCGGTTTACCTAAATCCGCATTCCAAATATTAATTTTTCCTTCAATTGACTTAGTGGTTTCAGGTAAAACACTTGTTTTAACATATTTACTCCCTTCTTTGGTCATCCATTTATAACCTGATACTTCACTTGAATCCCACTTGATCGATATGGTACCGGCAACTTCCTTATAGTATTTAAAACTTAATAAAGAACCATCACTAAAAGGTAATGAAGGGAATCCAATGGTCTGGGAGGAAGTATTGGAATGCATAGGATCAGCAGGTATCAACAGCATAGAAGTACTTAATGTATATCCCTGGTGAAACCAGTCAAATGGTCTGTACCAATACATCCCACCCTTCCATTTTCCTCCATCTTCCGGATCCTGTGCCGGGGGATTGTAACCGTTGGGGTCATGAATATATAAGCCATATTTCGAATAATCCTGTCCAGGCACCGTTTTATAGCCGACTACAAGTACCGCATGCCCATGCACTGCCATGTATAAGACACACGGTTTCCCGGCATCAATGATCTTTACGATCTCATTGAAGCAATTTTCCTGTGACCAATAAAACTCAGACTTTACAGCTCCTCCATTTGTAAGCTTTTGAAATACCCCTGGCAATACCTTCATAAAGCTGTACACTCCTATCCCGGTATCAAACCCTAATTCCATATCCCTCAAAAAATCGGGGATTTCGACGCTTTTTTGATCCCCTGTATATGGTGAAATAGTTTTTGCCAGCATGACCGAAGATGCTGCCCAACAGGTTCCAGAGATCTGATTATAAAAAGGCACCTCCAAAATCTTTTGTGTTGCCCCTTTCTCAGGCATCTTATCTCCCCACTCAACAATCCAACGCTTCTTTTTGACAATCAGGTCCCTCAAAGAAAAATCTGATACACTGATCAGTCCTTTTTCGCTGTCGTAATCATACTCAGGCTGTACCATTTCATACGTTTCAGGATCATAATTCAAAATACCCACAAACGCCGGATCCTTTCCCAGCGGACACGGAAACGTAAGGTCAACTTTTGTTCCTATGGGCAAACCGCTGATATCATAGTAGTTTCGGTTCTCCACCGAACCGAATATCTGCTCATTCGCAATTTTGGAAATGGTAACGGTATAATCTGTGGTCAAAACACCTTTGGGCACAACCAGCGTTGTCCCGTCATCATAAACAAGAGTGCCACCCTGAGCGCCGATCACGGCAGTTTTACTGGAGATAATGGATTCAGGGATATCCTGATCATCGACCGGATCATCATCTATATTGCAGGTGGTAAAACACAAAGTTGATATGATCAAAAGAATGACGTGCAAATAGTAAAATGTTTTCATGTTTGCTAATATTTAATAGTTAAAGATGTATAAGTGCGTCGAAAAAAAAGTGAAATACAATTTTTAGTTGTAGGTAGTTTTTGGGAAAAGCACTTCCCATGCTGTATCTTGATGTATCTTCAGGCAAAAGATTCATTCAGAGCATTTTGTGCAAAGCTATTACAAATCTGTTCTTTTGTCAATAGGTAAAAGCTTGGGATGGAAAAAAAATGTCAGGAGTGGAATTTATCCTTATCTGAAATGAGATTACGGTTCATGTCCGCCATCAGTAAAAAGCAGAAAGTACTTAAAGTGCCCCTTTCTAATTTATGGGCTTTCAACTTTCTACTCAATCGCTCCATCGTTGTCTGAAGTTTGCAACTTCAGACTTGTATCTTGCTAACCTGACGTCTGTTCATAGATTAAAGGCAAAAAGCAATCAACTATCCTGAAGTGCCATACATCAGACAACGTATGACAATGTTAGAATTCCTATGACTTCATTCCCCTTGCTGCGCCCTGAACCCCTATATGGGAAACTCCAATCCACAACTTCAAGCATAAAAATTCAAAGAACATTTAAATTTCCGGGATCCGGGTTCAATTTTTTAGTGCGGGTTGCTGCTCTCATTTTCAGGAGGCCGGGAGGCTGCTCTGGCAAATTCAAATAAAGAGATTTCGATTCAAATCCATATGCCCGCTTTGCTCGATCAGAACAAATCTGCAATGACCAAACGATATTAATATTGAAAATTGTGAAGCGGTATCCTACTTTTCTCCAGACCAATTCCAGCCAATTTATGCCAACAAATTTCTACTGTGGAACTATGTGGCTTATATACCTATGTGGTGAAAAAAACTGAATTTCATCAACATAATTATTACTGTTCCAATACTTAACCATCTGTTTTCCAATGTGTAACAGCTTTTTTTAAAGTTATGCGATATCCCGCTTTATACTTATGAACTTTCAATTTAATCATGATGCAGTTGTAGGAAGTTTGCAACTTCAGACTTGTATCATTCTGAACTGAATACTGGTCATAGATTACAGGGACAAAGCAACGTGCTATCATGAAGTTACAAACTTCAGACAACCCAGGTCAACGCAAAGCTCCATTTGTGTTCAATTGTGGAATAAACCAGGAAATACATTTGGATCCGTTAAATCATTCGGGAATTCGTGGCAACTCAGCAATAATGCCAGTACTTTCATATGCTTGTTGTACCCGATCTGTCGGGCTTGGCTATCTCGCCCCTACTCCATCCTGTTCATATAAACACTAAAGGATCGAACCCTGCTGACTTTTCCTTTGCTATCCCTTTCGAATACCAATTCTTCACCCAGGCTTTTATCATCAGGACGGATTTTGCGAAAAACATCTCTCTTTATGTACTTGTATTCAGTGATGTCGTCTGCAGGAGAATGAGTCGGAAAGTCCAAAAGGATCAGCTTGCCTTTGACCGGCATCACCAGGGTTTCCCCGTCTAGTCCATAACTATCAAATAAACCCTGGTATTCAGTCAGGTCAATATTTTTAGTTGTGGTATCTGTCTCCATACTGTTAAACTTGTTCATAAAACTGAATATCTGGCTACTGTACCTGTAAATACTCACACCCTGAGAATTGATCATCACGCTGACGCCGATTTTTGACTTCGGTTCAATCGTCACCACGCTTACATAACCCGGACAGTATCCATCATGCCCGATCGTAGCTGTACCGGATCCATCATAACCAATAAAAAAACCATATCCCCAGGTCCGTTTTTTATCCGGACTTATCCACTGTATCCGTTGCATTTCCTTTAAAGTGGAAGGTTTTAATACATCAGGATCCGTGCCGGATAGCAACCTGAACTGCCAGGAGGCAAACTTAGCCAGGTCAATCACATTGGAAGAAAACCCTGCAGCCGGTGCATAGGAATTTATTTCAAAAAACGGCTGCATTTTTCTGATCCCTTGACGGTTCAATGCACCATATCCGGTTGCCAATTCCTTCCTCCACATTTCTTTTGGCAAATACGGACGCGTATCGCTCAGTTGCAAAGGCTTTAAGATAAATTCTTCAACATAGGAATTATAGGATTTTCCGCTTTCATTCGCTACGATCTCACCCAGGAGGCTCATTCCCAGGTTGGAATACTGAAAATAAGTGGAAGCCGGATATAAGGATTCAGTTTTATCCATAAAAGCTTTCAGCTCTTCCGTTTTCAGGAAATAATAATTCGGAGCATTCCAGCTGGAATCAATATCTCTGGTCAGCCCGGAGGAATGGGTCAACAAGGAACGGACTGTGATCGGAACTGAATCCGAAAATTTCTGATTGATCTGATATTGTGGCAACAAAGCTGATAAGGTGTCATCCATCCTTATTTTCCCTTGTTCCCATAATTGCATGATAGCAACAGAAGTAAATAATTTGGAGATGGAGCATATTGAAAACAATGTTTCGGGTTTCATCGGAGTTTTCTTTTCCAGGTCAGCATACCCATATCCATTTTTAAAAACGATATCCTGGTCCTGAACGATGGCCACCGACATGCCCGGCAACCTGTCGAAATCCCGCTGCGCTTCCAGCCACAAGTCAATCACGTTCAGTATTTCAGTATAATCTGTCTTTTTGTTTTGACCAAAAGACTGAAAACATATCAACAAAACCAATCCTGTAAATGTTAGTCTTTTCATGTTTGTCTATTTTTATTATTATTGGACATCTTCATCTTCGACACCGGGTCTGATACTGCCAAATGCCTTAAAATAAAGTCAAGGGCTAATTAGCTGAACGCTAAGATAGCATACTATTTCAAAATAAAAAGAGTGTTCCATTTTGAAGTATGGTGAACAGTCTTTTAAAAGACTATCCCATCAGAGCAAAACGCTGAGATACAGGTATCTTTTCCAAACCTGAAAAGAAATTCAAGAATGTGATATTTAAACCATCCACAAATTCCAATCATCCATTGGCAGGCTGAAACATTCGATCAAATCCATATTTCATTTTCCGGAAATTGCCTGTAAAACGATCAATCCCACTACCAGTTTTTCCATGAAATTGGTCCCAACAAAAAGCATTGAATCGACCATCATCCATTAACCATTGATCATTAACCATTTACCATTGATCATTAACCATTATTTCAGCTGTTCAAGCGTGCGTTTTTTCTGATCCAGCTGATGTTCGATCACCAGGTCGTAATCAGATCTGCGGTCACCAAATTTACTTACGACCACAAACAATTCCAGTGACATCAGAAACACGAAAAGCACCATATAAAATGCGAGCGCAACCGGTCTTTCCATGAGGATCTCTATGATGGCATTCAATTCCTCCAGAAAGCCTTGTTTGGACTTCAATTCTTCTCTCAACACTTTCTCTGCGTCTAATTTCTTATTCGTGTATTCCTCCTGTTGTTTGCGAAGTACATCGAGATGCTGGTTATTGATCTCCGCTTCCTTTATTTTTGGATTATCAATAGGAATGGTAGAAATTGTTTTCTGAGGAAGCGTCTTATAAGTTCCATCATCCTGTTTAACCTGGAGATGGGTGGTACTGGTTGAAACGGTATTGATAGTAGGTCGTTTCGAAATTTCAGCATACAACAAAAGATTTCTGTTGTCCAGTGAATCGATCTCCTTCTGCAAATCCTGCAATTTCATGTTGATGATGGTCAGCCGGTTGGGCAGCTGCTCATTGACCTGCCGATCGATGATCTCGATCATCTTTTTCTCTATGTCTTCCTTGAATATGATCTGATCCAGTATGGCTGAACCGATAATAGCCATAATAAAGGCAATGACCAGCCTGAACAAGCCCAGCCAATTGTTTTTCCCCACTGTCAGGATGATCTGTCGTTCGATCTGTATGACGATCAAAACAAAAATGATCGAAACGATGAGACTGCCCCACCATGGCGTACGAACATAACGCTCCGCAAAAGAAAATCCTATAAATGCCCACAAAATGATCAGTATCAGGATGGCAGAGGTGTACTTTTTCAACTGTTTCCTGCTGGATTCAGTACAATTGCCCAGTATTTGATAATTCCAGCCTGTCAGCAGGCAACCGAGTTTAGTCCACCAATTTTTCATGATGTATGATCCATTTTAAAGTTTTGCAAAGAAAGAGAAGCCAGTCCGCGTGTGAAGCCTACTTCATAGGATTTAAAAATGCCCGTCATATAGGGTTCCCCCTTATCCAGATCTTCCTTCATTTTATTCAGTTCTTCGACATGCCGGTTATAGGTGATCTTCCTGGATTTCAGCAACTCCACGATGTCGGTCAGCCCTGCCTGTTCTCTTGAAAGTATATGGAAATCAATTTCCCGCAATAAGTCCCCGTATTTCAGGGTAGTCTGCCTGAACATCACTTCGAGATTGCTCCGGATAATGGACAGGTTGGTTTCCTTGTAACTTGAATCCGGACTGGTCAGTGCATCGTGGTAAGCTCTTTGCTCAAAGTCCTCTCTCAAAAAGCTATAGATCATATCTATCGGCAATCTGGATCCAAATGAGGTAAGTTCTGCTGAATATCCATTGCCCGATAATCCCGTAGCGCCGTAATCTGAAGGTATGTCACTTTTTGGAGGAGTAATTGCCTGGTTTTGCTCAGCCGTTGCATGCTGAGTATGCTCTTTTTTTCTGAAAAAATCGAAAAGTCCCATGTTTGATTTGTTTATTTAAAAGCTTGATTTTTCATATTAGTCCCGGCAGTTTTTGTCGGATTCAACCCCGGAAGATTTCGTCTTTCTTCATTCAATCCAAGGTTTAACAAAATACTCCACCATAACTGAGTTAGGTTTCATATTATTATTTTTCGGGCGTGGTATATAAGGAATATTAGACCAATGATATCAAATTAAGGTCTATATACAAAGATTGGCGGACGAGGGATAAATCCTATATCTCCAGCCAAAATGATCTGCAAATTTCGGACAACGGTGAATATTTTTAAACCGTTTTAGTCTTTTCGGCTTGCCCTGTCTATTTTGAGTTGATTTTATCTCTTTTTCATTATACGTATGAGGTCAGAGATGCTTTTAATAATGAAGTTTTTAAAATAATATCACTGTTTAACACCGGATCTATTTTTAACATTTACTCCATCATCACATATCATTAAAAAATAAAACCGATAAATCCGGAATTCAAAAGTTCTTTCAAAGAAAGAAACAAACCGAATTATTCACAAACCAAATTATGGCAAGCGAAATGCAACTTTGTTGATATTTCTCACCAACAAAACCGATGTTTTTCAACAATCACAAATTGACCTATGGTTTTGAATAACCCTCGTGTAAATGTTCGATCAGTTTTGCGAATTGAATTAACTGAGGTTCAGAGTACAGTGGACCAACTATCTGGATAGCAAGCGGTAATCCATTTTTGTCCAGGCCCAGTGGAACAGTAAGTGCCGGATGGCCGGTCAGGTTGAAACACATGGGATAATTAAAATAATCCCAATATAATATAGATTTGTCATCCAAAGTAATCGTATTATGATCAGGATTATGTTTTATAGCAGGTCCGGGGGTCACAGGTAATATTAAAAAATCAAAATTTGTAAAAAACTTTTCCATGGCTTCACTTAAAGTATCCCTTCTATATCTGATATCTTTATATTGGTTTTTGGATAAATCCCCGATCCTTTCGACCCCTTCTGAAAGATCCATATTTGTTTTGGCTGTTGCATTTTTATAGTCCATTTTAATTAATTGCCTGATGATCCAGGGTTCTTTATTAAACACCATATAGACAGTTTGCAACCAATGCAATTGCCTCATTGCTTCAAAATTAGCTGGTTCTGTATTTTTTACAGAAACTCCATTATTGATCAGATTTGTAATGAGTTTATCCATTTTTTCTTTCAATGAAGCAGAAATCGGAATTTTGTGCTTGCCATAATGCCATTCTTCGAGATAAGCTACTTTATATTGACCTAATTCCTTGCCCGAATCGGCTGATCTCCATTTTTGGTTTTCATACCATGGCTTAATAAGTGCTTTCCACGAAAGATCTATATCTTCAATAGTTCTGGCAATGGGTCCGGTGACAGCCATGGTTACATAAGTCTTATCACTTGACAGATCCGGAAAAGTTCCATAGCTTTCCATAGTATTTTCAGTAGGTTTTAATCCGTATAATCCACAAAAAGCTGAAGGAACCCTGATACTTCCCCCCATGTCACCACCAAGAGCCAAAGGACAAAAACCTGAGGCTACTGCAGCTGCACCACCACCGGTACTTCCTCCACATGTGTAAGATGTATCGTATGGGTTATTACCTCTTGGATATAAATCACCAAATGTCTGTAAGTCTATTAGCATATTTGGTATATTGGTTGTCCCAAGGATGATGGCTCCTTCATTGATCCAGGCATCTACAATGGCTGCATTTTGAGGAGCAATAAAGCTTTGAAATTGAACTGCATTGACATTTGAATATTTTCCTTTGATCCAGAATTGCTCTTTAATACAAACCGGAACTCCATGTAAAGATCCCAATTTTTCACCTCGGGCCACTTTTTCATCAGCCTTTCTCGCTGCTTCCAATGCCTCATTTTCAAATAACCAGACAAAAGCATTGGTTTTGTAATTATTGTTTTTGATGAAATTTATAAATTCCTGGGTTATATCAACCGATGTTGCTTTCTTAGTTCTGATTAATTCTGCCAGTTCAGTTGCAGATTTGAAAATATAGATGCCGTTTACCGGAAATTCAGCCTCAGGCTTTTTAAACAGTTCAGTCTGGAGTTCGGGTTTTTTACCATGAGGTCTTGGCATATTATACCAGATATAAATTCCAAGTGAACCAACTATCAGAACGATAATTCCAAGGACCGCACCTGTCCATTTTAAAATTTTTCTACTTCTTGTTTTCATTTGTTTGTTTTTTGTTTTCTATTTCGGCTATAAGGAATCAATGGTGTAAAGTACATACTTTGCTTTGGCAATTCATTAGTCACGACGCTGTTGGTTGCAACTATTTCCAACATTATACATTCATGTCTGGATTGTGAAAAAAAACCTGAATGATATTCATAACAGGTATTCAAATGAATGTTCTGTATTTTATAATGACGATACCA
>ERZ761607.675-NODE-675-length-54120-cov-6.018977_pt1 | contig 54120 bp, 45 predicted proteins | sample MGYA00511164_ERZ761607 | MGnify/ENA primary metagenome ERZ761607 (study PRJEB28899, sample SAMN02445080) | bioreactor sludge metagenome | biome: EBPR sludge | place: Australia: Brisbane, Thorneside Wastewater Treatment Plant | collected 2011-06-22 ...
ACTGAGCGCCGTGGCCACCGACGAGGGCGTGGTCCTCACCTGGATGCATCCCGAGCGCGATGTGCTGGGCTTCCACCTGTACCGGGCCGAAGACCAGGAACCCTTCATGCTGGCCTCACCGCGCATCCCTGCCCATCCCGAAGGCGGCTACACCTACCTGGACACGACCCGCGGCCTGCGCGGCGATCGTACCTACCACTACACGTTGCGCACGGTGAGCACCAGTCACCTGGAGAGCACCTTCAGCGATACGGCCAGCGTCATGCCTCTCACCAACCAGCCTGTGCCACTGCCCCCCCGCGACCTCACCGCACGCGTGGACGTGGAGCAGGCCATCGTGAACTGGGAGGACCTCGGCAGCGCGCCCCTGTTCCACGCCTACCAAGTGGTGCGCACGCGTCCCGGCAACCGTGTGGACACCCTGATGCGCAACACCAATTTCCTCATCGACACCCTGGACGCCGGCGGCAAGGCCACCACCTACCGGGTGATCACGCTCAATGCCTTGGGCATGTCCAGTGCGCCCTCACCCAGCGTTGCCGCCCAGGCCCGCGTGGCACCGCCGGCCGCGCCAAACGGTCTCGTGGCGCGCACCACGGGTGGCAAGGTGGAACTGCACTGGCAGGCCCCGCCCAGCGAGCCCATCACGCGTTACGATGTGTACCGCTACACGCGCGGCAACGAACCGGTGAAGGCAGGCAGCATCACGGCCGGCAAGCCCCTGAAGTTGGAGGACGCGAACGGCACGCCGGGCCAGCTCAACTTCTACTTCGTGCGCAGCGTGGCCGCCAATGGGGCCGAGAGCGGGCCGAGCCGGGAGGTGGGGGTGGGGTTGTAGCCCCACTTGTTCAGGATGGACCCCAATGGACGGGGATGGACGCTGAACTCAGGCAGCGTCCATCCCCGTCCGTTTTCAGTCCATTGCTCAGCCCAACAAAGAAGCGCGGCCCATGCGAGCCGCGCTTCACTCGTTCGGTCTGTGGGCCTTACTCCTTCACGAAGCGCAGCACCGTGGGCATTGCACCTTGGCTGCTGCGTAGGGTGTACACCCCAGGCCTCAGGTCCTGCACGTCCACGGTGAGCCGGTTCGTTGCCACGCGCTCTTCCCGCACCAGCCGCCCATCCGCAGCGTGGATCCGTACTTCACCCAAGGCGACGCCTTGGGTGCTTGCGATCGTGATGAGGTCCTTCGTAGGGTTGGGAGCGAGCTCAAGGGTGCTGGTGCCATTCTCCTGCATGCCGGTGATCCCGTTGGGGAGGTTCAGCACCACACTGGCGGCGGCTCCATACAGGCCAACGGTCATGATCGGGGTCAGGATGTTCCCTTCGTTGAACCAATCGTAGCTGTTGTAGCACTCGGTGAACCACTGCCCGTCATTCTCGTAGGTCTCGCAACGGCGGGTGCGGATGAGCACCACATTGGGCAGCGTGCCGAGGGAAGTAACGAAGCTGCCGTTGGCCAAGATCCGCCGTTCGTAGTCCACAAGATCGAGGCCGCACTCCGTCAGCGCCGGTGCAACGGTGGTGTTCAGCACACCGGGATAGGTCATTTGCAAAGTGGGGCAGGCATCGAAGATCTCGGTGTTGTCCCCATCGTCATATCCGTATGCAATGAGGTCCAATTGCCCTGCACTGTTGTTGTAGAAGCTCAGGTAGGTGATCTCCCCTTCGATCTCCTCCACGAGGATGCTGGCCTCCGGAACACTGAACGCATACGAACTTGTTGCAACGTCGGAGAAGAACACGTCCAGAAGCCCATCCGACTGAAAGTCGAGTCCGGATAGGTTCCAGGTGAGCCCGCTACCAATGGTGTCCAAGAGGCTCCATGGTACATCCTCAGCGAAGTAGCTGTTCGATTGTAGACTGCCGAAGGGAGGCACGGCGTTGGCCTGGGTGATCGTCTGCGCGCTGCTTGTTCCGCAGAGCAGGAAGGTCACGGTCGAAAGGGTAAGGATGCGCATCGTGTTCTGGTGTTTATCGGTTCAGTGCTTCACGAAACGCAAGGCGCTTTGTCCGATACGGTTTATGGTGATCACCGTGTAGAGGCCGGATGGCCAGGACTGTACATCGATCTCTGAACGGTCGGTTGCGATAGGCCCGTGTTGGTGTATCGCACTTCCGTCCGCAGCATATACGGTCACCTCGCCCAATGCGGCACCATTGCGACTTTGCAGGCTGATCCGGTCCGCAGCAGGATTGGGGAATAGGCTCAGGTTGCTGCGCTCCAATTCCGCCACACTAGTGAAGTCGCCCATGCGACCCCAGCGGTCAAGCCTTGCGGCATAGATCGCGTTGTTCTGGAAGTTGAACCACACGGCCATCACCCCGCCGTCACCATCGGACACCATGCTGAAGTCGGTGCCGTTGCTGGGGCCCAAGGCAGGCGTGCAGAAGCGCGTGGTGTCGCTCCAGAGGTTGGTGCCGGTGTTGGTCACGCGGCCCACGCGGAAGCCGGCGGTGCCACCGAGGAGGTTCGCGCTGGTGAACATGGTCACGATATGGCTGTTGTCCTCCGCCGCGATGGCACGCGGGAAGCCGTTCAGGTTGCCGTTGCACTGCATGGCCAGCACGCCATCGGCCGCCAGCAGCGGGTTCCCATCGGCATCAAAGCGCTGCATGAAGACCTGCCGGCCATTGCCGGCGGAGCTCCGGTTGTCCGCCCAGAACACGGTGGTCTCCGTGTCGCTCTGCACCACGAAGGGGTTCTCCTGCACATCGGCCTGCAGGCATACCGGAATCGGCGCGGTGGTGTTGAACAGTACACCGGTGGTGTCGTAGATGGCCATGCGCAGGTCGTAGCTATTGCCCCAGATGGAATTCACGCGTGACGTGGGCGCCACGGCGGTGGTCCATTCATAGGCCAGTCCACCACTATTGGCGCTTACCAACAGGTTCGTGAACCAGAGCTGATTGCCCAGGCTGTCCACCCGCATGGCGTACAAGGGTGCACCGGCACCGTTGCCCCAGCGTTCCTCCAGGAGCAGCCCCCCCGCAAGGTCGTGGCGCATGGTCCACGGTCCGGTCACGATGGAGTTGTTCAAGCTGGCCACCTCCACGCCTTGCTCGGGCATCACATTGGTGCCATCGTTCAGGATCCGGGCGATATGCACGTAATCCGCGGCACCGATGGGGTTCGTCCCCCAGCCCACAAAGACGCCATTGAGCACAGGCACCACCCGCGGGAAGTAGTTGCCCCCCGAGGTACCGCCGCCAGGCAAGGGTCCCGGATAGGCGAGCAATGTGGGTTCGGCCCATGCTGGAGCGCCCTCCCCATCGTAGGCCATGGCCCGCAACGTATCCGCACCAGTGGAACCAGCCCCGCTGATGTATGCCAGGAAGAGCTTGTTGTCGCTCATGCGGGTCACCCCGATCATGTTGATGCTGCGGCCCGGTACTTCCTGGATCAGACGGCCGTTTGGCTCCCACAACAGGTTGCCCTGTGCATCCAACCGCTGGCCGAACACGGCGTAGCGGTCGCTGGCCAGGCGGTTGTCGCGCCACAGCACGTACCAGCCGCCGGTACCATCGGCCACCAGGCGCATGTCCTTCTGGTCGCTGGCAGCGTTGCAGATCACCAGCGGATCGTTGGGGTCCGTGGGCCACTGAGCGTGGGCGGAAAGGAGAAGGAGGGAGGCGGTGAGGGTGTAAAGTGCGCGCATGTGTTTCATCCCGCCGGAGCGGGAGCGGATGGTTTTCACCACCAAGTTGCATGCGTACCGGGCCCTGTTCCCAAGGCATCCTATCCGGTGGTGGCGCAGGTGATCCAGCGGCGAGGCTACGCCGCCCACATCCGCTTCAGCTCGGGCCAGCGACGTCGGCTCACCTCCAGCTTCTCGCCGTCCTTCAGCTCAGCATGGCCGTCATGGAGGCGGACGATGGTGTCCTTCCGCACAAGGGCGCTTCGGTTGATCCGCAAGAACCCGAACGGCGTGAGCATCTCCTCGAACTCCTTCAGCGTGCGGGCCAGCAGGAAGCGGCGGTCGTGCACCAGGTGCACCCACGTGTAGTTGCGGTCGGCCATGCAGCGCTCCACCTCCGTGGGGGCCACGAAGAAGGTGCGGTCGCCGTGGGGGATGGTGAGCTTGAAGGCCTGGGTCTCCTTTTGGGCGATGTTCTCCAGGAACTGCTCCTGCACCCGGGCGCGGTCCATCTTGGCACCATGCCGCTCCCGGTAGCGCTCCAGTGCGAAGGCCAGCTCATCGGGCTGGGCGGGCTTGGGCAGGTAGTCCAGCGCGCTGAAGCGGATGGCCTGGATGGCGTAGCGCTGGAAGCCGGTGACGAAGATGACCTCGAAGTCCCAGCGCTTCAGCTCGCGCAGCAGGTCGAATCCGCTGCCTCCAGGCATCTCCACGTCCAGGAACACCAGCGATGGCCTCAGCTCGGCGATGAGGCGTTGCGCTTCGCTGATGTTCGATGCCTCGGCCACCACCTCCACCTCGGGGTGCGCGTCGGTGAGCAAGCTGCGGAGGTAGCCCCGCGCCTCGGTCTCATCGTCCACGATCAGCGTGCGGATCACGGTGGAAAGTTCGTGAAATGCAGCTTCCCGTAGCAACTGTAGCGTCGACCCACTGGGTCGACATTACAGTGCGTTCAAGCGATCGGCATCTGCGACGGTCACCCTTCCAATTCAATCACCACCTCCGTCCCGGCCGGGTGGCCCGCTGTGTCCTTCAGGTCGTTAATGGTGAAGCGCCCCTTCTGCTGCAGGCGGTGGGTGAGGAGTTGCAGGCGTTCGTTGGTGAGCTCGGTGCCCAGGGAGCGCTGACCGTCCGCCCGCCCGCCCGCATGCCGCCCAACGCCATTATCCCGAACCGTGCAGCGCAGACCCTTGTCCGTGGCCGTGAAGCGGATGCTGAGCTGGCGTGGCCCTTCCTTCTCCGCCAGACCGTGCCACAAGGCGTTCTCCACGAAGGGCTGAACCAGCAGCGCGGGCAGTTCGGCCTCTTCGTCAAGCAGCGCACGGTCGGCGTCCACTTCGCACTGAAGTCCCGGCAGGCGTAGCGATTCCAGCTTCACGTATAGCCTGAGGAAGGCCATCTCCTCCTCCACGGTGATGCGGTCGTTCACGGAGTGCTCCAGCACCATGCGCATGAGCTTGCTGAGGCCTTGCAGATAGGCCAGCGCCTCCACGCTGCGGCCCTCCTTCACCATGGCGATGGCGCTGTTCTGGCAGTTGTGGATGAAGTGTGGGTTGAGCTGGCTGCGCAGCACCTTCAGCTCCAGCAGGTCGTTCATGTGCTGCACCTGGTCGCGCTGGGCCTGCAGCTCGGCGTTGAACCGCTCCACCTCCTGGGTATGCCGTCCACGCTGGCGGTAGTTGCGGTAGAGCAGGGCCAGCAGCAGCACCAGTCCGATGGAGACCGCGGCGGCGGCCGTCCAGCGGGCCTTCAGTTTGGCCTCATTGGCGCGGCTCAGGGCGTTCTCGGTCTTCAGGAGCGCGTTCTCCCGCTCGGCTTGTTCTGTCTCGAAGGCGGCGCGCAGGCGCATGAGCTCGCGCTGGGCCTCCGCGCCGTGGAGGCTGTCCTTAAGCGCCATGTGGCGCTGGTAGTGGGCGAGGGCTTCCTCGCTCCGGCCCTGCTTCACGGCCAGCTCGGCCAAGCTCAGGTGCAGGTCCATCACCAGTTCGGTGCTGCGGGTGCGGTTGGCGAGGTCCAAGCAGGCGTCGTAGCTCGCCCGCGCCTCGGCGTATTTGCGCATGCCGCTGTAGGCCATGCCGATGCGCTGAAGGATGTAGGCCTTGTCGGCCGGGCTGTCCAGGGTGTCATAATGGGCCAAGGCACGCTGGTAGTAGGGCAGGGCCCTCTTCGGATCGCCTTCAAGGAATAGGTCGCCGCTGTTCTCCAGCACCATGCCGGCACCATAGTGGTCCTTGGTGCTGCGGAAGAGCTGGTCGGCGCGGGCGTAGAGCGCCTGGGCCTTGGCCGGGTCGCCTTCGCTGCGCCAGGTGTTGCCCATGGCCAGCAGGCAGTTGGCCTGTTTGCTGGAGCGCCCGAGCCGTTCCTCCAGCTCCAAGGAGGCCTCCATGAAGGACCGCGCGCGGTCATACTCCTTCATCTTGCTGTACGTGGTCCCGATGGAGTAGAGCAGGATGGCGTTGCTGGCCGTGTCCTTTGCGGCTTCCGATTCCTTGAGGGCTGCCTGGAACCGCTGAAGCGCCCCCACGCGGTCGCCCTGCTTGTCGGCCAGCCAGCCCATGTTGGAAAGGGTCACAGAGGTGAAGGCGGGGTTCCCGATCCTCCGGAAGCGCGTCAGCGCCTCCTGGAAGTGGGCCTCCGCCTCCTTGAAGCGCCCTTGCTGCGTCTCCAGCCAGCCCAGGTTGTTATGCGCATCGGCGATGGCGCGTGGCTGGCCGATGCGCGAGGCGAGCGCAAGGGCCCGTTCCCCATAGCTGCGGGCGCTGTCCGGCTGGGATTGGATCAGGTTGAAGCAGAGGCGGGCGAGGGCGTCGGCGCGCGCCGTGTCATGAGCGGCCGCGGCGAGTTCGGCGCGGAGAGACGGCACCAAGGAGGCGTCCTGGGCGGTTGCGGCCGAGCAGGCGGCGAACAGGACGGCCGACAGGAGGTGACGCATGGCGCTGGAAGCGAAAAAGGCCATCCGAAGATGGCCTTTCCTGCGGACCGGACGGGACTCGAACCCGCGACCTCCGCCGTGACAGGGCGGCATTCTAACCAGCTGAACTACCGGTCCGTTCAGCTTCGTTTTCCGACGAAGCGGGTGCAAATGTAGGTGCCGGATCCGAACCTGCAAGCGCCTCAATGCAGCTTGGCCCGTTTCGTCAGGAATTCCAGCAGCAGCGGCTCGAATCCGGCGTTGACGTCGGCCTCGACCAGGTCGATCCGGTACTGGCCGCACTTGAGCTTGAGGCGGTGCCAGCGCTCGGCCATGGCCGAGCGGTAGGCTTCCCTGACCTCGGCCGGGTGGGCCTTCACCTGTTCGCCCGTCTCCAGGTCCACGAAGGTGTAGGGACGGTCCTCCAGGTCAAGCTCCAATTCGCGGCGGCGGTCCACGATGTGGAAGAGGATGATGTCGTGCTTGTTGAAGCGCAGGTGCTGGAGCGCATCGAACACCTCCGCCTCACGGTCGGTATCGTCGAGCATGTCGCTCAGGATCACCACCAGGCTGCGGCGATGGGCGCGCTGGGCGATGTCGTGCAGGGCCTCCACGAGGTGCGTCCGCTGTCCGGCGGTGGGCGCCTCCTCCGTCAGGAGCCCTTCCAGCAGCATCATCAGGTGCCTCAGGTGGGCGGAGTTGCTGCGCGCCCGCTCCGTCACCCGCATGCGGTCGCTGAACACGCTGAGTCCCACCGCATCGCGCTGCTTCCGCAGCAGTTGGATGAAGGCCGCGGCGGCGTGCACGGCGAATTCCGCTTTGTTGAACTCCTGTGCGTCGGCCCGTGCCGGGAAGTACATGGAGGAGGACGCATCGAGCACCAGTTCGCAGCGCAGGTTGGTTTCCTCCTCGTAGCGCTTCACGAAGAGCTTGTCCGTTCGGGCGAACAGCTTCCAATCGATGTGGCGCGTGCTCTCGCCGCTGTTGTAGGCGCGGTGCTCGGCGAACTCCACGCTGAAACCGTGGAAGGGGCTCTTGTGCAGGCCGGCCAGGAAGCCCTCCACCACTTGGCGGGCCTTGAATTCGAGGGGGGAGATCGCCTGGAGCCGGGATTGTTCGATGGGCATAGCGGGAGGTCAGGCTGGAGGTGCGGTACCGAAGCGGTCAATCGTTCTCGGGAACATCCCCTGGAAGGTTGAAGAGTCCCCAATCATCGTAGAGCCGGTCGGAATCCTTGAATGCGGCCACCCATTCCACGAACAGGGGCCTGAATTCCTCCACGGCCTCGCGCAGGAGGTCGAAGTAGCGGTCCTCATGATAGCCGGCGATCTCGAGCCCGCGCAGGGCCGCCAGCATCTCACGGCAAGCCCGCCGGATCAGGCAGGCATTCTCCATTTGCAGGTCGTACAGGTTCATTCCATGCGCCCCGGCGATCTTGGCCCCGATGAGGTAGGCGTTGGCCACGATGTCCTTCTTGCTTTCCTCCAGCATATGGTCCTCGAAACCCTGTCGTTCCCGGTTGCCGCCGCTTGCCTTGTCCGGTGCGCTTTCGACGATCGCGGTGGCCAGTTTCCTTATCTCCTCCGCCTTCTTGAAGAGCGGGGAGCTGCGGTAGTTGTCTCCTCTGTCCATTCGGGGCCTTCGATCCAGTAATGCAACGTTATGCACCGGATACGCTTCCGCCATGCACTGGGGGCGCTCGACCCGCGAATAGAACACCCCGCAGGACCTTGCAGTCCTGCGGGGTGCGACTGGGTCAATCGGACGCTCAGGCCAGCTGCCCGTCGAGCTTCTGGGCGAGCTGCGGCTTGGGCACGGCGCCCACGCTGCGGTCCACCACCTCGCCGTTCTTGAAGAACAGGATGGTGGGGATGCTGCGGATGCCGTACTTCATGCTGATGCCGGGGTTGTGGTCCACATTCAGCTTTCCCACCACCGCCTTGCCGTCGTATTCCTTGCCAAGTTCCTCCACGACGGGGCCCACCATGCGGCAAGGGCCGCACCATTCGGCCCAGAAGTCCACCATCACGGGCTTGTCGCTCTTCAGGACGAGTTCCTCAAAGTTGCTGTCGGTCAGTTCGAGTGCCATTGTTCTTGGTTGCGCTCGCGCGCGTTGGTTGCATGGATTCGGTCGCTGCCCTTGCGCATCACGCTTGGGCCGGGCGCAAAAGTACCCCCGCTCCGCGATTTCCTTGCCAAGGAAACAAACCTGCCGATGTGTCAGTTGAGTTGGTAGGATACCTCGGAGAGCCCGTCGAGCGACCGCACCAGCTGGTCGCTGAGCGCCACGCTCAAGCCCTTGCTAGGCAGGTCAACCGCCATGTTCTCGGCTTTGCTCACCAGTTGGACCACCACCTTGCACTTGCCCGGGTGACCCTTCATCAGCGTTCCAAGGTCGCGGGCAAGCTCATCGGAGGCCCGATCAGCATCGATCCTTAGGGTTAGCCTGCTGAGGTGCTTCTCGCGCACATCGCTGAGCAGCTCCATGCTGGTGATCTTGAACTCCATCTGCCCCTCGTCGCGGCCCCAGGTGCGTGCGCTGGCCCGGCCCCGCACGAAGAGGAGCGTGCCGGCCTGCAGGTAGAGCTTGAAGCGCATGTAATCCTCGCTGAAGAGCATGAAGTCGTGGCTGCCGTGGTGGTCCTCCAGGCTGAAGCTGCCGAAAGGCTTCCCGCTCTTGGCGATCCGGTGCTCGGCCTTGGTGACGATGCCCGCGAAGGTGACGTCGCGGCCCTCCAAGGCCTTGAGGTCCTGGAGCTGCGCCAGGTTGTGGTGGCAGAGGTGCTTGATCTCCAGGCGGTGGTCGTCCAGCGGGTGGCCGCTCAGGTAGAAGCCGATCACCTCCTTCTCGTAGTGCAGCTTCTCCAACGCGCTCCAGCCGTCGATCTGGGGGATGGGCGGCTCGGGGATGCCGGCGTTGGTGTCGGCCACCATGTCGAACATGCTCACCTGGTTGCTGTCGGCGCCGTCCTGGTGCTGCTGGCCGTAGCGCGAGAGCGTCTCGATCCAGGTGGGCTTGCCTTCGCCCGCGCTGTGGAAGAAGACGGCGCGCTGCACGTTGAGGCCGTCGAAGGCGCCGGCATAGGCCAGGCTCTCCAGCGCCTTGCGGTTGGCGGCGCGCAGGTCTATGCGGCGGACCAGGTCGAACACGGTGGAGTAGGGGCCGTTGGCCTCGCGCTCGCTCACGATGGCGGCCACGGCGTTCTCGCCCACGCCCTTCACCGCGCCGAGACCGAAGCGGATCTCGCCCTTCCTGTTCACCGAGAAGGCCAGGCGGCTCTCGTTCACATCGGGGCCCAGCACCTTGATGCCCATGCGCCGGCACTCCTCCATGAAGAAGGTGACCTTGTCGATGCTGCTCTGGTTGTGCGTGAGCACGCTGGCCATGTACTCGGCCGGGTAGTTGGCCTTGAGCCATGCGGTCTGGTAGGCCACGAAGGCGTAGCACGTGCTGTGCGACTTGTTGAAGGCGTACTGCGCGAAGGCCTCCCAGTCGGTCCAGATCTTCTCGCACACCTTGGCGTCGAAGCCGCGCTCGGCGGTGCCGGACATGAACTTGCCCTTCATCTTGTCCAGCGTGGCGCGGTCCTTCTTGCCCATGGCCTTGCGCAACACGTCCGCATCGCCTTTGCTGAAGCCGCCGAGCTTCTGCGCCAGCAGCATCACCTGCTCCTGGTACACGGTGATGCCGTAGGTCTCGTGCAGGAACTCCTCCATCTCGGGGAGGTCGTACACGATCTTCTCCAGCCCGTGCTTGCGCTTGATGAAGTTGGGGATGTACTCCAGCGGGCCGGGCCGGTACAGCGCGTTCATGGCGATGAGGTCGCCGAATTGGTCGGCCTTCAGCTCGCGGAGGTACTTCTGCATGCCGGCGCTCTCGAACTGGAAGGTGCCGTTGGTCTCGGCGCGCTGGTAGAGGGCGTAGGTCTTCGGGTCGTCCAGCGGGATGCCGTCGATGTCGATCCGGATGCCGTGGTTCTGGTCGATCATCCGCAGCGCATCGCGGATGATGGTGAGGGTCTTCAGTCCCAGGAAGTCCATCTTGATCACGCCGGCGTCCTCCACCACCTTGCCGTCGTACTGGGTCACCAGCATGGGCGAGTCCTTGGTGGTGCACACGGGCAGGATCTCCTTCAGGTCCTTGGGGGCGATGATGATGCCGGCCGCATGGATGCCCACGCCGCGCACGCTGCCCTCGAGCTTCTCGGCCTCGCGCAGCACGTCGGCGGTGAGTTCGCCGCCCTCGAGGATTTCGCGCAGCTGCTTCACGTTGGCCAGGTCATCGGCGCCCAGGCCCTCTTTCTCCTTCAGGCTCTTCTCGCCCTCCAAGGGCGCCCGCAGAACGCGGCCCAACTCGATGCCGGGCTTCTCGGGCACCAGCTTGCTGAGTCGGTCGGCCTCGTTGAGCGGCAGGTCGAGCACGCGTGCCACATCGCGGATGCTCAGTTTGGCGGCCATGCTGCCGTAGGTGACGATCTGCGCCACCTGGTCCTTGCCGTACTTGTCAACCACGTAGTCGATTACGCGCTGGCGCCCTTCGTCGTCGAAGTCGGTGTCGATATCGGGCATGCTCTTGCGGTCCGGGTTCAGGAAGCGCTCGAACAGCAGGTCGTACTTGATGGGGTCGATGTTGGTGATGCCGATGCAATAGGCCACCGCGCTGCCCGCCGCGCTCCCACGCCCGGGGCCGATCAGCACGCCCATGTTCCGCCCCGCGTTGATGAAGTCCTGCACGATGAGGAAGTAGCCCGCGAAGCCCATCGTCTTGATGGTGAAGAGCTCGAAGTCGAGGCGCTCCTTGATCTTCGGGTCGAGGCTGTCGATGCCCCCCGTAAGCCCGCGCTCAGGTGAATGGTCAGTGGTGACTGGCGAATGGGAGGGCCCACCATTCGCCAGTGACCATTCGCCATTCACCTTCTCCCCACCCAGCCAACGTTTGATCGCCCCCTCATACGTCAGATGCCGCAAGTACTCATCCTGGTCGGCGAAGCCAGGGGGGATCTGGTAGTTGGGCAGCAGGATGTCCTGCTTCAGCTTCAGGGTCTCCACCTTGTCCACGATCAGCTGCGTGTTGTCCAGCGCCTCGGGCAGGTCGCTGAAGACACGCGCCATCTCATCCTTGGTCTTGAAGAAGAACTCGTCGTTGGCGAAGGCGAAGCGGGTGCCCTTGGGCTTGCTTTCCTCGTCGTCGAAGTCCTTGGCGCTCGGGGTGCTCTGCTTCTCGCCGGTGTTGATGCACAGCAGGATGTCGTGCGCGTTGGCATCGTCGCGCTCCACGTAATGGCTGTCGTTGCTGGCGATGATGGGCACCTTGTACTTGGCGGCCCACTTCACCAGCACGGCGTTCACCTGGTCCTGCTCGGGGATGCCGTGGCGCTGCAGCTCGATGTAATAGTCCTCGCCGAAGAGGTCGAGCCACCATTTGAACTCCTGCTCGCCGGCCTCCTCGCCCTTGCGTAGGATGGTGCGCGGAACGCTGGCGGCCAGGCAGCAGGTGGTGGCGATGAGCCCGGTGTGGTACTGCTGCACCAGTTCCTTGTCGATGCGCGGGTACTTGCTGTAGTAGCCCTCGATGAAGCCCAGGGAGCACAGCTTGCTCAGGTTGCGGTAGCCTTCGGCGTTCTTGGCCAGGAGCAGCTGGTGGTAGCGGCGGTCCTTCTCCTCGCGGGTGAAGGTCTTGCGGTGCCGGTCCTCCACCAGGTAGAACTCGCAGCCCACGATGGGCTTCACCTTCAGGCTGCCGTCCTCGTTCTTGTGCTTGCCGGCCTCGGCCACGAACTTGAAGGCGCCGAACATGTTGCCATGGTCGGTGATGGCCACGGCGGGCTGCCCGTCGGCGATGGCCTTCTTGTACAGGTTGGGGATGGCGGCGGCGCCGTCGAGGAGGCTGAACTGGGTGTGGACGTGGAGGTGCGAGAACTGCATGGCTGAACGGGCCCGAAAGTACCCGCCGGAAAGGGGTTGGTCGGGCAACAGTTTTCCACAGTTCCCACGATCGCGAGGCGCTGGGCGATGCGCCTGGCGCTCAGTGCTTGAGCCGCCCCAGGACCCGCCGAGGTCGTCGTCGGGTCGTCGGTCCGGTGATGGTTCCTCCTCGCCTCGGGCCATTGCATGAAGCGCAGCGCCTTCACCTGCAGCCGCCCGCTGTCCTTGCCGGAAGGGGTTCCCTCATGTTGATGCAGCAGGCGATAGAAGTCGATTGAATCGCGCAGCGTTGTCGATCCGCTCGCCCATGTTGAGGAAGTCGCGGAGGTCGGGCTTGAGCGTGATCAGGCGTAGCGCTCAGATGCGCGCCTGATAGGTGTACAGCTCGTAGTAGCGGCCCTCCTTCGCGATGAGCTCGGCGTGCGTGCCGCGTTCAGCGATGCGACCCTGCTCGATCACCAGGATCTCCGTGGCCTGCCGGATGGTGCTCAGGCGGTGCGCGATCACGAAGGTGGTGCGGTCCTTCACCAGCTCGTTCAGGCTCTTCTGGATCAGCGCCTCGCTCTCGGTGTCCAGGTTGCTGGTGGCCTCGTCCAGGATCAGGATCTTCGGGTCGGCCAGCATGGCCCGCGCGATGGCCACGCGCTGCCGCTGACCGCCGCTCAGCTTCACGCCGCGCTCACCGATCACCGTGTCCAGCCCCAGCTCCATGCGGTCGGTGAACTCGTTCACGTAGGCGCCCTTCACGGCCTTCATCAACTGCTCCTCGGTGGCGTCCGGGCGGGGGAAGAGGATGTTCTCCCGGATGGTGCCCTCGAAGAGGAAGTCGTCCTGCAGCACCACGCCCAGGTGCCTGCGGTAGCTGCTCAGGCGCACCTTGCTCAGGTCGTGGCCATCGATGGTGACGGTGCCGGCGGTGGGGGTGAGGTAGGTGGCCGCCAAGCCCGCGATGGTGCTCTTGCCGCTGCCGCTCGTGCCCACCAGCGCGATCACGGAGCCCTTCGTGGCGGTGAAGTCGATGCCGTGCAGCACCTCCTTGCCTTCCGCGTAGGCGAAGCGCACATCGTGGAAGGCGATGTCGCCCTTCACCTCGCCCAGCACGATGGGCCGTTCGGCCGCGATGTCCTCGGGCTGCATGTTCATGATCTCCTCGGTGCGGTCCAGTCCGGCGAAGGCCTCGGTGAGCTGGCTGCCGATGTTGCTCATCTGCACGATGGGCGCGATCATGAAGCCCAGCAGCACGGTGAACTGCACGAACTCGCCGCTGGTGAGCTCACCGCCCACCATCTGGTAGGCTCCGATGCCCATGATGCCCGCGCTGGCCAGCCCGAGCAGCAGGGTGCTCATGCTGCTGATGAAGGAGGTGGCGGTGAGGCTGGTCTTCACGTTGTCGAAGAGCCGCTGCACGCTCCGCTCGAAGGTGCGGTTCTCCTGCTCCTCCGCGCCGAATCCCTTGATCACGCGCACGCCGTTCAGCGATTCCGTCAACCGGCCGGTCACCTCCGCGTTGATGACGCCGCGGGTGCGGAAGATGGGCCTGATCCTGCCGAAGGCCTTCATGGCCACGAAGGCGAAGATGCCCACTGGCACCAATGTGAAGAAGGTCATCCACGGGCTGATGTAGATGAGCCACACCAGCGAGATCAGCGCGGTGAGCGTGCCACCGATCAGCTGCACCAGACCGGTGCCCACCAGGTTGCGCACGCCCTCCACATCGCTCATGATCCGGCTCACGAGCGCACCGCTCTTCGTGTTGTCGAAGAAGCTCGTGGGCAGCGAGAGGATCTTGCGCTGCACCTGCGTGCGGAGCTGGCTGATGAGCAGCTGCGCCTCCACGCTCAGCAGTTGGGTCAGGGCATAGCTCGTCACGCTCTGCACCACCAGCGCACCCACCACGGCGCCCAGCAGCACCCACAGCATCTGCAGGTCGCCCTGTCCCACCACATCGTCCAGCAGGTATTTGGTGCTTCCCGGCAGCACCATGCCCGCCACGCGGCTCACCACGATCAGCAGCAGGCCCAGGAGCATGTGCTTGCGCCGGGGCCAGATGTACTGCCAGAATGCCGTGCGCCAGGTCACCTTGCGTTCGGCCTTGGGCAGTTCGCCGGCCTTCGCGCGCATCGTGGCCTTGGGACCGTTGGGTGTGCGCTCGGCGCGGGACGTGGGCAGTTTCGTGGTGGTCGGGAGCATGGGTGGTCGCGTTTTGGCAATTCCCGGACCGTTCTTGTCGGCGCGCCGGATCGTCAGTGCCGCACTTCTGCCGACCTTGCGCCGCCTGAGCGCACCAGCGTTCCCGGCCCACGCCATGAAGATGCGCATCAACAAGCTGCTCGATCGAGCGCTCATCCCCGACAACGGAGGCGAACTACTGTTCTACCAGCGCGGCGATGAGTACAGCATCGAGGTGGTCGGCATCCGGGGCGAGCTGATGTCCACGGCCATCCACGGCTCGGAGGATGCTCTTGCGGAGTTCGCGTTGAAGCGCCTGAAGTCCCCGCAGGAGGCGCACGTGGTGATCGGTGGCCTCGGCATGGGCTTCACGCTGGCGGCCGTGCTGCGCCTCGTGGGCGACAAGGGCAAGGTGATCGTGGCGGAGCTGGTGCCCGAGGTGATCACCTGGAATCAGGGGCCGATGGGCGAGCGCTCCGGCAACCCGCTGAAGGACCCGCGCACCATCGTGCACCAGGGCGATGTGCTCGAACTGATCCGTGCAGGGGCCGGTAGCTACGATGCCATCCTGCTCGATACCGACAACGGTCCGGAAGGGCTCACGCAGGCGAAGAACAACCGGCTCTACTCGCATCGCGGGCTGCAGGCCGCCTACAAGGCCCTGCGCCCCGGCGGTGTGCTGGCCGTGTGGTCCACCGATGCGCACGATCCCTTCACGCGGCGCCTGGAGCTGGCCGGTTTCCGGGTTCAGGAGGAGAAGGTCTTCGCGCATCGGAACAAGGGCACGAAGCACCACCTGTGGTTCGCCACGCGGCCGTAAGGGTCAGTGCTTGAACCGCACGAAGAGCCGGCCGAACCCCGGATGAAACTCCGGGGGTCGCGGTCCTTGTCGATGCGGTGGTAGGTCTTCTTTACCTCCGGTAGCTGCAGCCCCGGCTCAAGGCCGGTGTGACAGCGCAGCACCTTCTTCTTCAACTGCCCGCTGCCCTTCATTGCTTGCCGGAGCGTGTTTCAGTCAGTGCGGCTGGAGCGCAGGCGAGGCCGGGGATGATCTCCAGCATGTCGATCCGGCGGTCGATGCAGAAGTCCATCGCCTCACGCAAGGCCCGGTCGATCTGGCTCCCCTTGTTCAAGATCTCGAGCAGATCGAGCTTGTTCTCGCTCATGGCCTTGGTGAATGCCATGGCGGATCCAAGTTCCGATGGGCCGATGACGTCCTTACTTCACACGCTTGCCTTCCATCTCACCGCCCTGCCGGAAGGTGATGCGCTGCACACGGCCATCGGCTTCGGGGTGGAACGTGATGGTGGCATCCACCACGGTTAGGAAGAACTCATGCGGTGCGGAGCCGAAAACCTCGATCTCCTGTTGACCGGTGGCCTGGACGAAGAAGCGATCGCCCTCAGCGCGGAAGGTCAGCGAGAAGCCGGGAGCGAGCTCGAACTCACCGATGTAGGGCTGCAGTTCGGCGTTCTTCAAGGCGATGGCCTCACGTTTGGGCAGGGGCTGGTCGGTGCGGGTAAGCTGCTCTTCCCGGACGCGGGTGCGGAACAGCGCCCCGGTAACGTTCCCCTTGCTATCGCGCTGGAAGACGAGCTCGATGACGTCGCGCGAGAATAGGAAGCGGTCGTTGCCCAGGTGAACCAGGTCGAATCGCGCCCCACCTTGTCGTTGCGAATGCAGGCCATCGGCATCAGCTGTGATGTACCGATTCACGCCGTCCTTGTCCACGTAGACACCGGTGTATTGGTTGGCCTGTTCTGCCGGCAGCGCTTGTGCCGCGCCGCCATAGGGCTTGCCGAGGGCGATGGCCGCCAGCTTGGGTGCCAGGTTGTGTGCATCGTCTGATTCGCGGTTCACCAGCACGGCCACGTAGATGTCCTCTTCCGGCAGGTAGATCGCATTGCCGGTGGCTCCGTTGATGCCACCGCTATGCTCATGCGTGGGACTGCCCTGTACGTTCATGAACATCCAGCCGGAGCCGTAATTGGATGAAGTGCCATCAGCGAGCTTGTAGGCGGTGAAGGCTTTCTCGCGCATGGCGGATGAGAGTAAAGGACCCTTATGAACCGCCGTGTTCCACTTCCACAGATCGCCCACCGTGCTGCGGATGGCGCCCGCACCACGCGGCCACGCAAGGCTTACCGGGAGGGCCGTTCCCCAGCCCTCACCATCGGGTCGGTATCCGAGGCCCGGCTCATTGGGCAGGTAGCCAGGTGTGATCGATGCGCTGCTCGCCGTCATGCCCGCCGGCCGCAACAGGTGCTTCTCCACATGGTCCGTCCACGTCATTCCGGTCACGCGCTCGATGATCGCGGTGAGCAGGATGTAGCCGCTGTTGCTGTAGCTCCATTTGGAACCGGGCGCGAATTCAAGCGGCAGGTCCTTGAAGTAAGCGATCAGCTCGGGCAGCGTGGCGTCCTTGGCATAGTTCTCCGCATTGTACAGCGGCAGGTCCGTGAAGTTGGGTATACCGGAGGTGTGTGTGATCAGATGTTCAATGGTGATGGCATGCTCCTTTTTCGGGAAATCCACGTATTGCTGGATCTCGTCGCTCAGCTTCAGCTTGCCCTGCTCGGCCAGTTGGAGGATCGCCACCCCGGTGAACTGCTTCGTCACGCTGCCGATGCGCAGCACGCTGTTCGTTGACAACGGTTCCTTGGCGTCCATATCGGCCAGGCCCAATGCACGTTCGTAAAGGACCTTGTCGCCCTGGGCCACAAGCACCACGCCACCAGGCGATCCGGGGTTGAAGTGCTCTTCAATAGCCGCATCCAGTCGGTTTCTCTGTTCCGCTGAGATTTGTGCGCTGGCACCCAATGGCACGATCGTGGAGAAGAACAGCACTAGGCGGAAAAAGGTGATGTTCATGGACATGAACGTAGGACGCCATTGGGCATGTCCCCGGTTACATGGATGAGCGGTGGAATTGCGGGATGGATCGACGCATAGACTGGGCGCAGCACTGCTTCGCGCACTGCAGCAAGGGCAAGAAGCACCACCTCTGGTTCGCCACGCGGCCGTACGGCTCAGTGCTTGAACCGCACGAAGAGACGGCCAAAGTTGTCCCGGTCCTTGTCGATGCGGTGGTAGGTCCTCTTCACCTCCGGTAGCTGCAGGAAGCGCAGCACCTTTTTCTTCAGTTGCCCGCTGCCTTTGCCGGGGATGATCTCCAGCATGTCGATGCGGCGTTCGATGCAGAAGTCCATCGCCTCGCGCAAGGCCAGGTCGATCTGGTCGCCCTTGTTGAAGATGTCGTGGAGGTCGAGCTTGTGCTTGCTCATGGCCGCGCGAAGTAACTCTGGTACCATTCCTTCTCCCAATGGTCGCGCTCGTCGGTGACCGTGTGCGTGCCGTCGAGCAGGTCGCGGAGCATACGCAGGGAACGGTCGTCGCGCTGCGAGATCACCGGGATGCCCGCACGGATCAAGGCCGCGGCCGCCACCCCCGGACCCTGTTGGTACACCTTGTCCGCCGCGAAGCGCGAGCCGAGGTAGGTCACCGTGCTTCCGCAGGCGCCGCTCATGTCCATCAGGATCGCCACGTCCACCATCTCGCGCAGGGCCCGGTCACGCATCTCGTAGGCGGCCTTCACCATGCCGTCGGTCCAGTCGGTGCCGTCCTCCGCCAGCGAGCGGGCCTTGCCGTCCAGCACGTCGAAGCCGTTGCCGCCATGGCTGTCGGGTGTCATGCGTGGCGTGCCGAAGGAGAAGTCCTCGGGGCAGAACTTCACCAGCCGCACTTCCGGGCGCACCAGCCATGAGCGCAGGGGCGCGTGGTCGCCGTTGGTGCTGCCGTCCACCCCGCAGTGGATGCCGCCCAGGCAGGCGCTCATCATCACCACCAACGGCTGCTCGGCCGTGGGGCGTGGGCGTTGGAAGAAAGTGGGCTCGGGGAGGTGTTGCGGTCGGCGCATCGGTCATCCGGTCTTGGCGGAAGGCCCGTCACGCGGTCACTTCGCCGGCAGGGGGCTGCCCACGGGCACGGCGCAATCGTGCCCGGGTTCCCCGTGCGGCGGATTGATGCCCGGAGGGGTGCTGCCCGTTGCGGCCGCAGGTTGCGCGCCCATTTGGGGCATGGTGATCTGCTGGCTGGTCGACATCTGGTCAACCGGTCCGGACGAAGGCGGTGTGCCCGAGAGCGAGGCGCCCACAGGGATCTCGCAACGGTGGCCGGGCTCGCCGTGGGGTGGGTTGGGGTCGGAAACCGTGCCTGCGCTGGCCGCTTGCGCCTCCACCGGTGCTGGCGTGACGGCGGTGGTCGGTGCGGCTGGGGTAGCGGTCGTGGCCGGCGTGGTGCTGTTCACGGCATCCTTCTGCTGGTCGGAGCAGGCGGCGAGCGTGACGAGGAGCGAAAGTCCGAGAAGTTGGATGGGTTTCATGGCAAGGCCTCACCGGGATCAGGTAAGGCCGCCGGAGAGCGTTACAAGGTAGGCAACATCCACACGTGGCCGTCCTCGAAGGGGCATGTCACAGGACGGTGTCCGATGCACGCAGCCTTCGCCGCTCATTTCATTCTCGAGCGCGTCACCGTTCGTTCGCCGGCGATCATGAAGGTGCCGCGGCCCTCGTGATGCAGTGTGCGGGGGCGCTTCACAGCGGGATCGCGCCAGGCCTTCACCACCTCCAGCACAAAGAAGCAGTAGGCCTTCGCCAGGCGCTTGTCCACCACGCGGCACTCCAGGTTCGCGAAGCACTCCGCGATCAGCGGTGCGCTTACCAAGGAGGCGGGCCGTGGCGTCAGGCCGAAGCGCGCGAACTTGTCGGTATCCCGGCCGCTGGTGTTGCCGCAGCCCACCACCGCCTGCAGCAGTTCCTTGGTCGGGATGTTGAGCACACACTCACCGCTGGCCGTGAGCAGACCGTGGCTGAAGTCGCGGTCGCTCACCACGCAGCCCACCAGCGGCGGTTCGAACTCCATCGGCACATGCCAGCTCATCGTCATCACGTCCATCCGCCCGCGATGCGCTGTGGTCAGCAGTACCACCGGTCCGGGCTCCAGCAGGGCATAGACCTTGGCGAGGGGATAGGAGCGCTTGGGCATGGTGCACGTGGTTCAATTTGTGAAGGTAGGGCGTGCCCCAAGTCTCTGCGTCGGGCCAGAAGTTCACACCGTCCTTGTGCCGGGGCTGTGCCCACTCGGGCATCAGATCCGCACCTGGTGCATCTTCCCGATCATCTCCACCTGCTTCGCGGGCATCTCCGCCTTCTTCGCGAAGGTCTTCCACTTCTTCACGCCGGCCTTCACCTCATCGATGATCGCCGCGGCCTTCTTGATGTTCATCGCCTTGGCTACCGCCAGCAGGTCATCGCGCGTGATGCCCGTGCGCTTGCCGTTCACGCTCATTTGGTGCTGCCTTAGCCACAGGCTTTCCGGGTGGTAGGCGTAGGTCACGTCGTAGGCCGGTGCCAGGTGCCATTCGCCCTGCGGGTCCATCAGGAAGCTGATGTTCTTCGTGTGGTCGTCGCAGTTCACGGCCACCACGTTGAAGCACATGCGTCGGAAGAGCTCCGCGGCGGCGGGGTAGGGCAGGCCTAGCACGCGCATCACCTGGAAGGCCTGCTCGTAGCTGTGCACCAGCGGCTGGTTGTAGTCCATGTGCGCGATGCCGCAGAGCGTGGCCATGTGCAGCTTGTGCACCGTGCCCTCCGCGTCGCGCACGCGGTCGAAGCGTTGGGTGAGGAAGTGCGCGCGGCCGTGCTCCTCCAGCAGCCGACAGGGCATCATCTCCACGCCGCAGGCCCGCGCCATCAGGTGGTAGGCGTACTCGATGCGCCCGTAACCTTTGGGATCGCCGAGCTTTTCGTTGGTCACCCCGTCGAACTTGATCAGGCAGTAGGTGAAACCGGGCAGACCGTCCACCTGACCGCTGCGCACCTCGCCGGTATCCACGTTGTACGCCACGATCGCCTTGGCCCGCGCGCCGCCGGCCGAGGTGCCCACCTGCAGGATGTCCATCAGGGCCTCCTCGTCGCTTAGCCCGCCGAAGCCTGGCGAAGGCGGGACCTTTTTCTTGTGGTTCGTGCGGAAGGCGGCACGCTCGTACAGCACGCTGTTCGCCACGCGTACCAGGTCCGCCACCTGCAGGGACTCGCTGCTGGCCTCCCAGTCGTTGTGGGCCGGCTCGAACTCTAGGGCGCCCATGCCGCGGCGACCGGTGTAGCACAGGCGCTCCACGGGGTTGGCGCTCCCGGCCGAGCGCTGCTGGGTGGCCAGCCAGGCGTTCAGGATCTGCTCCCCGAAGCGGTCGGGCAGGCTGTCGGCCAGCAGGCCCGGCAGTCCGCGGAAGGTCTCGTCGCGCACATCGCCGAAGCTGAAGACCTCCTCACCGCCGCGCGCCTTGGCCAGCGGCATCATGATCGGCGCCACGTCCAGCCCGCTGCGCGTAAAGGCCCGGTCGTATTGGAAGGTGGCCCGTTGCTGTTGATCGTCCCACACCACCAGGCCCACCACCTGACCCCAGAGGAGCACGCGTGCGTGGGTTACCATGTGCTCTTCGGTTTGGGCGGCCCCACATCGGGCTTCTTGCGGCTGGCGCGCTTACGCTGCTTCTTCAGGTACTTCTGCTGAGCTTCCACCAGCATGTAGGGCGTGGGCTGCGGCTCCTGGTGGAAGGCATCGAGCAGCTCCAGCCGCCCGATGGCGCGCAGCACCTGCACCACGGTGAGCAGCGTGGCGGCACGACCGGCCTCCAGCTTCACCACGGTGGTGCGGTCCAGACCGGCGCGGGTGGCCACCTCGGCCTGGCTCAGGTTGCGCTCCAGCCGCATGCGCCGCAGCTCCGCGCCCAGCTGTTCCACCGCCTGGGTGTCGCTCAGGGCCTGCCAGTTGATGTTGCTCGTAGCCATCGTAAAGGTGGGTTCAGTTCACTAACGCAGCTTTCCCGCCACAAGTATACGCATTCCCTGCGGCTCTGTTGCATACAAATGATGCCCATGAGCATCATAATGGAAACAAGATGCTAACTGTGATGCCTTGGAGCAACACATGCAATCAGATGATCGGCGATCAGATGATCAGAAGATGGAATGCCGGGACGGGGGCATTGTCTGATCATCTGATCCGCTCATTGCCTGATCGGTCTTTGGGCGTGCCCCCTCTCCCGGCCCACGAGCAGGGCCCTCGGGGTCCGGCTTTCCGCTGCAAGTCCGCGCCCTGATTGCAGGGCTTGCGGGCTTTCCGCTCCAATCCGTCACGCGAAATACGAGAGCCTACAAACCGGTCAGTCTTTCTTAACGAGGATCGGATTCTGCACATCGCTGAAGTCAAACTGGTACTTATGAGCGAGTGCTGCTAATTCATGGAAATAGGCTCGCAACTCCGAACGGAAGGCGAGCGTGTCATAGTCCACGGAAATATCAAGGACCGTCTCAAGGTGAAAGATCAACTTCTCCACCGCTTTGTCGAACTCCTTGTCGTATTGATACTTGGAAACGTGGATGAGCTTCACCATCGACTGGCTTAGTTCTTCTTGGGCGCGCCACCTGATTGGGTCCGTGACTTTCTTGTTGACACCAAGGGAGGATTGCATGGCCTCATCAATGGACTTGTTCAGTTCATTGAAATCGAGATCCCAAAAGTTCGTCTTGAACGTCTTGAGGAAGTAGTTGCTGTCGACAAGAATGTGGTAGTAGGCAATGGAAATCTCCTCGGCCTCGCGATCGCGGCGTTTATGGCTGTCGTAGTGGGCAACGATAACGTAGAAGATGAAGGAGGTAATGACCGCAACGCACATGGCACGAAGCAGGAACCACCAACCGCCGATTTCGATTCCGCAAGGAGTGATGCGCGTGTTCAGTAAGACGTATACGGCAATGGCCAGTACGACTATCACCCAGAGCCGACGTTCGATTCTGTTCAGGTAGAAGATGTCTGCAGGCCGAGGTTTCTTCATAGCCAGTTAGTCGGGTTCTTCATAAAGCTCCTTGTCATTGGCGTATCGTTCGGATCGCCCAACGCGTTCCCAGCACGAGCAGACGCAATGGATAGACCAACACCAGCAGCACGATCGCGGCCCACTTCACCACTGCCCACTGCTTGGCCGCGCTCCAAATGCCTGCGCGTGCATCATTCTGCATCTTGAGCAACCCGTCTACGATTGTTCGCTGCTTCGCAATGGCATCAAGTGTTTCAGTGCTCGGTGGAACAGGCTTGTCTTGGAGAGTGCTTACAAGAACGTTGAAGTCAGCACTGAGAACCTTCCGCTCCTTGAGATGATTAAAAGCCATGCGTAATTCTGTGTACGGCGCCGTGTCCGCCATGAGTGCCTGCACAGTGATGAGGAATTGCCAGTTGGCAGAACTGTCAGAGGTCTCCACTTGCCCTTTGGTTGCATAGTGATTGACTCGATCCGGTGTCAAAAAGCCTTGGTCCTTCAGAGCGTTGACGAAACGAATCACCTTGTCTCTATTCCATTTCGGCGGTGGCGGTGGAAGAATGTTGAGCGGATCAGGTTGAACAACCTCGAAGGGCTTGGAAGGGTCGAATTCTGGCTTACTGGGTGAAGGCAGCAGGTCGCCAGCTATGTCTCTTGAAAAAGTGTCGAAGTCAGGGATGTCATAGCCTTCCTTTATCAACGCTGCGTGCAATATCGCACGCCTTGGCCTCTGCGCAAGTTTGTACGTGAATGCTTCAAAATCCGGGAGATCATATCCGTCCCGCTTCAGATTGTCCCAAAGACGTTTTCGTTTAGCAGCCGCATCGAGAATCCATTGCGGTGCGATGAGTGCCGTTGGTGCCTTGTGTGTGTATGCCGAATCGAACAGATCGGCAGCGTCGTAGATAATAGGAACGCCTTTGCCATTCAGCGAGTCAAGAACAGCATTCTCTGCGGAATAGGCATGATGGGCGGTTTCAGCCCGATAGTTCAGGTACCGGTTGCGAATCCAACCGAACAGCGCCACAAGTAGCACGATTGCCACGCAGCCGACAAGCAGCAGGAATTCTTTGGCGACGATGCGCTTCATGTATGTCGAATGTAGGGCCATCAGCTCAAGCCAAGGCGATAGCGCCTCTTGATGTTGGCGTTGTAGTAGGTCCCGAACGATGAGGCATCTTTGAACCCCTGCCATACTGCAACTGGCACGTCAACGTGGATGTATTCCCGATCATCAGTGCGGAGGATGAAGAATCCGGTTGCGCCATCGCAACTGTAGAACTCGGCACCTCGGACCCAAGAGCTTTCGTCCGTGTTCTGTTCTTCGGCGATGCGGAAGGACGCCGAACGGATTCGATCCATCGCCTCGGTGTAGGAGGTGTATGACGTCTGAAGATCAGCGCAACTATTTCCAACAGGTGCGTTGGCCTCATCAACACGGTCGCTGTTTTCGGCGGACGAACCATTATCGGTGCGGCACCCGGGGAACAGGACAACAGTTGCGAGAAGAAACACGATTGGTGAACGGGAACCCCGCGTGAGCGATTGAAGCGGCACCCCGCAGCGAGGAACGAGCGAGGAGTAAAGCGGAAAGCGCGACGGTGAGGCTTTGCGAACCGGCACGCCCAAATCATCAGAACCGCTCATCATCATCGTGCCATCAATTTCACAATGATCCCCTTCGCCGCCACCGGGATCTTCGTCCCTGGCCCGTACACATCGAAGCAGCCGGACTTCTTCAGGAAGTCGAAGTCGTTCGGCGGGATCACGCCACCGGCCACCACGAGGATGTCGGGTCGGTTATAGGTGTCGCGCAGTTCCTTGATCACCTCGGGCACCAGGGTCTTGTGGCCGCCGGCGAGGCTGCTCACGCCCAGCACGTGCACGTCGTTCTCGATGGCCTGCTTGGCCACTTCCTGCGGGGTCTGGAACAGCGGACCAATGTCCACATCAAAGCCGATGTCGGCGAAGCTGGTGGCAATCACCTTGGCGCCGCGGTCGTGGCCGTCCTGGCCCATCTTGGCCACCAGGATGCGCGGGCGTCGGCCTTCCGCCTTTGCGAATTCATCGGCGAGGCGCATGGCCTCCTTCATCTCGGGGTCCTGCATGCTTTCGGCTGAGTAAACACCGCTGATGCTGCGGATCACCGCGCTGTAGCGGCCATAGGCTTTTTCGAGGGCGTCGCTTATTTCTCCGAGGGTTGCTCTGTGCCGGGCGGCGATGACGGCTAGCTCTAGAAGGTTGTCTTGGTGAATGGTATTTGGCGACTGGTGACTGCGGCGCTCACCATTCGCCAATGACCATTCGCCATTCGCCTTTGCGGCCTGCGTCAGTGCGCTAAGTGCTTCGGCAACGGCGACCTCGTGCCGTGCCGCCTTCATCGCATTGAGCCGCGCGATCTGCTGCTCCCGCACTTTCGCGTTGTCCACTTCGAGGATTTCGATGGTGGTCTCTTCCTCCACAGGGAACGCGTTCACGCCGATGATCCGGTCCTTGCCGGTGTCGATGCGGGCCTGGCGTTTCGCTGCGGCCTCCTCGATCCGCATCTTGGGCAGACCTGTCTCGATGGCCTTGCTCATGCCACCGAGCTCCTCCACCTCCTTAATCCGCGCCCAGGCCTTGTGCGCCAGTTCGTGCGTGAGGCATTCCACGTAGTAGCTGCCGCCGAGCGGGTCGATCCACTTGGTGATGCCAGCGTTCTTCTGCAGGTAGAGCTGCGTGTCGCGGGCGATCTTGGCGCTGAAGTCGGTGGGCAGCGCGATGGCCTCGTCAAGCGAGTTGGTGTGGAGCGATTGCGTGCCGCCAAGTACGGCAGCGAGCGCTTCCACGGTGGTGCGCGCCACGTTGTTGAACGGATCCTGCGCGGTGAGGCTCCAGCCGCTGGTCTGGCAGTGCGTGCGCAGCGCGAGGCTCTTCGGACTGGTGGCGCCGACCTCCTTCAGCAGCTTGGCCCACAGCAGCCGGCCAGCGCGCATCTTGGCCACCTCCATGAAGAGGTCCATGCCGATGCCCCAGAAGAAGCTGAGGCGGTTGGCGAACTCGTCCACCTGCATGCCGGCCGCGATGCCCGTGCGTACGTACTCGATGCCGTCGGCGAGCGTGTAGGCGAGCTCCAGGTCTGCCGGCGCACCGGCCTCGTGCATGTGGTAGCCGCTGATGCTGATGCTGTTGAACTTGGGCATCTTCTTCGCACAATAGCTGAAGATGTCGCCCACGATGCGCATGCTGGGCCCCGGCGGGTAGATGTAGGTGTTGCGCACCATGAACTCCTTGAGGATGTCGTTCTGGATGGTGCCCTGCAACTGCTCAGGCGGAACGCCCTGTTCCTCGGCCGCCACGATGAAGAAGGCCATGATGGGCAGTACGGCGCCGTTCATGGTCATGCTCACGCTCATCTTGTCCAGCGGGATGCTGTCGAAGAGGATCTTCATGTCCTCCACGCTGCTGATGGCCACGCCCGCCTTGCCCACATCGCCTTTCACGCGCGGGTGGTCGCTGTCGTAGCCGCGGTGCGTGGCCAGGTCGAAGGCGACGCTCAAGCCCATCTGCCCTGCAGCGAGGTTGCGGCGGTAGAAGGCGTTGCTCGCTTCAGCCGTGCTGAAACCCGCGTACTGCCGGATGGTCCACGGACGGATGGCGTACATGCTGCCGTAGGGGCCGCGCAGGTAGGGCGGGATTCCGGCGGCGTAGTGCAGGTGCTCGAGCTGCTCGGTGTCGACGGGCGTGTAGAAGGACTTGAGGGGGATCTCTTCGCGGTTGGGGATGTCGGCCACGGGCTGCGGGCCACGGGCTGCGGGCTGGTCGGTGGTCAGGCCCGAGGCCCGCAGCCCGAGGCCCGAGGCCATCTGGTGAAGCAGCGTTGTCGTCAACGACTCCACCGTGTAGCTCCCGCCGATCGGGTCGGCCACACGGCCCAGGAAGCTCTCGTCGCGCAGCAGGTTGTGGATGTTGCGAACGATACGTCGAGCCAGCGCATCGCCTTCGGGCAGGGCCGGCGTGGGGATGGTGAGACCATCGCAGCCACCGGTGATCGCGGACACGGCCTGGAGCGTGGCGCGGATCAGGTTCTCGTGTGCGGACTTCGTTTCGGCAGGGTAGGAGACGACGGCCTGTATCCACGTGTTGTGCGAGCAGTCGTGCTCGGGCTTGAACTCATCCACCACGGCGGCCCAGGCCTCGCGGAAGGCGCGCAGACGGGCCACTTCGTGGAAGAGGTCATCGCTGAGGTGCAATCTGAACTGGAGGCGGGCACAGGCGTCGTCGATGGTATAGCCCTGGTCCAGCAGGCGCTGCAGGAGCATCCGGCCTTGCTCAAGGGCTTCCTGCGTGTTCCGCGACGCGCCGTCGCTCACGCTGAAGAGGCGGACGCGCGGGTGCTTGGCGATACGGTCCTTCAGTTCGCGGACGTCCGCATCGTGTGGCAGGCCCAGGCAGAGGCTGAGGTCGGTGGGCGCCACCTGTTGTTCAGCGGCGCGCTTCAGCAGCAGGCCCAAGGTGCCGTGCTCACCGTCCACCTGCAGGTCGATACCCGCGAGGAGCACATCGACCAGTACCGGCGACAGGTCTGTCAGGTGACCGTAGACCTCGACCGCATCGGCACCGCCCATCAGGCCTTCCAGGAGCTTGTCGTTGGCGTCGGCATCGCTGGCGTCCACACCGATGGTGGCCCGCCAGGGGTTGCCTTCACGCTTCACACCGCGGCGTCGGCTTCCGCTTGCACCAGCTTCCCCGGCCATGTGGAAGGGGGGCAGCTGGGCGCCCTCCACCTGCACGAACAGCGTGGACAGTTCCTTGTCCTTCAGTTCCTTCTTGATCACGGCCTCCCATTGCTCGCGCGTGGCGGGGGGGAAGGCGGAGAAGAGTCGTTCAGTGGCCATCGGCGCGAAGATCGCGGTCGGAGTGATGCCGTGATCCGGGCCGATACCCATCTTTGATTCATGTTCCCATCGCGCTACTGGCCGGTTTCAGCGGTGCTGGCCCTGCTTGCCGGGGACGCCGGCGCGCAGGATTCCGCAGCGGTGCGGTTCTCCGGCTATGCCGAGGTGTACTATGCCTATGACTTCGCCCAGCCCGGCAGCGGCGAGCGACCTTCCTTCCTCTACAACCACAAGCGGCACAATGAGGTGAATGCGAACCTGCTGCTGCTGCGCGCGGAGCTGAAGCGGGATGCCTTCCGCGGTGCGGTGGGGCTGATGGGCGGCACCTATGCTCAGTACAACTTGTCCAGCGAGCCGGACATGTTGCGCAACGTGTACGAGGCGCAGGTCGGTGCGCGGCTCTCCGCCAGGGGCGATGTCTGGGTGGATGCGGGCATCTTCCCCTCGCACATCGGCTTCGAGAGCGCGATCGGCATGGATTGCCCGAACCTCACGCGCAGCCTGGTGGCGGAGAACACGCCCTACTACGAGGCCGGGGCCCGATTGAGCGCCAGGCCCTCGAAGCGCTTGGAGGTGGCCGGCCTGCTGCTCAACGGCTGGCAGCGCATCCAACGGGAACCAGGCAACCAGCGGCCCGCTTTCGGCACGCAGCTGCGCTATGATGATGGTGCGGGGCTCGTCCTGAACTGGAGCACCTTCGTGGGCAGCATGGGTCCCGATTCCATCGGGGAGCGCCGTTGGTACAGCAATCTCTACGCGCAACTGGAAGGCGACGCCTCGCTCATCGTGATCGGATTCGATGCCGGTGTGCAGGAGAACCGCGGATGGCGAGTCAACCTTGGTGAATATGCGTATTGGATGAGCGCGGTCGGCGCCTTCCGGCAGCGGGTCAAGGGGCGCTGGTGGGTGAATGGCCGTGCCGAGGTGTTCCTCGATGACTACTGGCTCAACCTGCCGCTCGGCATGGATGCGCTGCTTGGTGCCAGCGCCGGGGTGGATTGCCGCATCAGCGAGCAGGCCTGGTGGCGCGCCGAATACCGGTTGCTGCGCGCGCCGGATGGGGGGTTCGTTGATGCGCAAGGCGCGCCGTCGGCCACGAACATGGTGCTCACCACCGCGCTTTGCCTGCGGCTGTGAGCAGAGGAGGCCGATCGCTATGGCCGCACGATGACATTGATCACCATCTCAGGCGGCGACCTTCCTTTACTTTCGCTGCGTGAAAGTCCTCGGCCACTGGTTCCTAATCGCCTTCATGGCGCTGAATCTCACTTGGGGCCACGATTGGGTGCACTTCCCGCAGTTCTGGAGCCACTACAAGGAGCATCAAGCTGAAGAGTGCGATATCGCGCTCTTGGAATTCATCGCGCTCCATTATGCCGACCGCGATCATGCCGCGAGCGACGGCTCGCACGGCGAGCTTCCTTTCCAGCATCATAAGGACCATGGCGGCGTTGATCATGCGTTCTTCGCGCCGATGATGAAGGGCCACACGCTGCACCTGCCAACGACCCTAGCAGGTGCGATGGCCTTCGTGGACGAGCCGCTCGAAGGTCATCGTCCTGCCCGGTTGCAGCCCCCAAGGGCTTGATGACGGCGCGGCCTTCGTCCGCCAATCCCTGCTGAAGCGCGGCTGCGGTCCCGCGCTGCGATGCCGGTGCATCCTTTTCCTGTCCGCTCCCATCAACCAATCCCACCGCCATGATCGAACGGATCATCCGGTACTCCATCCAGCACAAGCTGGTCATTGGGCTCGGCACCCTGGTGCTGATCGCCTTGGGCATACGCGCCATCACCCGCCTGCCGGTGGATGCCGTGCCCGACATCACCAACAACCAGGTGCAGGTGATCACCATCGCGCCCACGCTGGCCACCCTGGAGGTGGAGCAGTTCGTGAGCTACCCCATCGAGCAGGCGCTGGGCAACCTGCCCGAGGTGCACGAGTTGCGCAGTATCTCGCGCTTCGGGGTGAGCCAGGTGACCATCGTGTTCGATGACCGCTTCGACACTTACCTGGCGCGGCAACTGGTGAACGAGCGGCTGCAACTGGTGCGCAACGACCTGCCACCCGGAGTGGAACAGCCCTACCTGGCACCGCTGAGCACCGGCCTGGGCGAGGTCTACCAGTACGTGATCCATCCGAAGCCCGGCTACGAAGGGAGGTACGATGCCATGCAACTGCGCGAGGTGCAGGACTGGATCATCGCCCGGCAGTTGATGGGCACACCCGGCGTGGCGGAGATCAACAGCTTCGGCGGCTACCTGAAGCAGTTCGAGGTGGCGGTGGACCCTGTGCGCCTGCAGGGCATGGGGCTTGGCATCGGCGACATCCTGCATGCCTTGGAGCGCAACAACGCGAACACCGGCGGGGCTTACATCGAGCGCGGCAGCAGCGCCTACTACATCCGGGGCGTGGGCATTGCCAAAGGGCTGGAGGACATCGGCCGCATCGTGGTGGCCACACCGGAGGAAGGCGCACCGGTGCGGATCAGCGATGTGGCCACACCACGGCTGGGCCATGCACCGCGCTACGGCGCCATGACCCGCAACGGGGCGGGCGAGGTGGTGGGCGGCATCGTGATGATGCTGAAAGGCCAGAACGCCAACGATGTGGTGGCCGCCGTGAAGGCACGCCTCGCGAGCATCGAGAAGAGCCTGCCCGAGGGCCTGATGATCGACCCCTTCCTGGACCGCACCGCGTTGGTGGGCCGGGCCATCGGTACGGTGGAGAAGAACCTGCTGGAAGGTGCGCTCATCGTGATCCTGGTGCTTGTGCTGTTCCTGGGACAGCTGCGAGCGGGGCTCATCGTGGCCTCGGTGATCCCGCTGTCCATGCTCTTCGCGTTGATCCTGATGGACCTCACGGGCGTCACAGGCAACCTCATGAGCCTGGGCGCGATCGACTTCGGCCTTATCGTGGACGGTGCCGTGATCATCGTGGAGGCCGTGCTCCACCGCCTGCACCACGGACGTGAGCACGCCGTGCTGAGCAGGAAGGAGATGGATCAGGAGGTGGGCACGGCGGCCGGCCGCATGATGAACGCGGCCACCTTCGGGCAGTTCATCATCCTCATCGTCTACATCCCCATCCTGTCGCTGAGCGGGGTGGAAGGCAAGATGTTCGGTCCCATGGCGCAAACGGTGGCCTACGCCATCCTGGGGGCCATCATCCTGAGCCTCACCTATGTGCCGGTGATGAGCGCCCTGTTCATCAAGCGGCGCACCGGCGTGGAGAAGCCCAACTTCAGCGACCGCATGATGGCCGCCGTGGAAGCGGGATACAAACCCACGTTGGAGCGCGTGCTACAGCACCGGTGGCTCGTGGTGATCACGGCACTTGCCATGCTGGCCGTGAGCGTGTTCGGCTTCCTGCGCATGGGCGGTGAGTTCATCCCCCAATTGGAAGAGGGTGACTTCGCCTACCACAGCATCCTGCCGCAGGGCAGCTCGCTCAGCGCCAGCGTGGCGAACAACAAGCTGGTGGAGCAGAAGCTGCTGCAGTTCCCCGAGGTGAAGATGGTGGTGGGCAAGACCGGCACCGCCGAAGTGCCCACGGACCTGATGAGCCCGGAGCAGACGGACATGCTGATCATGCTCAAGGACAAGGAGGAGTGGACCACCACACAGGACTACTGGACGCTCGCCGACACCATGCTGAAGGCGTTGCAGACCATACCCGGCGTGCTCTTCGAGATCAACCAGCCCATCCAGATGCGCTTCAACGAACTGATGACCGGGGTGCGGCAGGACATTGCCATCAAGGTTTTCGGCCCCGACCTGGACAGCCTGCTGCAGTATGCCGAGCGCATCGCGTCCATCGTACAGGAGGTGCCGGGCGCGGGCCCACCGCAGGTGGAGCGCGTGGCCGGTCTGCCGCAGATCACGGTGCGCTACGACCGCGATCGCATGGCCATGCTCGGCGCCGACATCGACGAACTGAACGGTACGGTGCGTGCGGCCTTCGCGGGCGAACCGGCCGGCAGCATCTACGAGAACGAGCGTCGCTTCGACCTGGTGGTGCGCGCCGACACCGGTGCACGCCGCAGCCTGGAGGATGTGGCCCGCCTGTTCGTGCGCGGTTCGTCGGGGCAGCTGATGCCCTTGGAGCAGTTGGCGCAGGTGGGCTACGAGGACGCCCCGGCGCAGATCACACACGAGAACGCGCAGCGCCGCATCTACGTGGGCGTGAATGCCCGCGGTCGCGACGTGGAGAGCCTGGTGGCCGACATCGAGCAGCGCGTGAACGCCCAGGTGAAGCTCCCTGCGGGCTACTACCTCACCTTCGGCGGGCAGTACCAGAACCTGGTGGAGGCCAAGGCACGCCTGGCCATCGCGGTGCCCCTGGCGCTGCTGCTCATCCTCGGGCTGCTGTACTTCACCTTCCGCTCGCTGCCCGATGCGCTGCTGATCTTCTCCGCCGTGCCGCTGAGCGCCATCGGTGGCGTGGCCGCGCTGTACCTGCGCGACATGCCCTTCAGCATCAGCGCGGGCGTGGGCTTCATCGCCCTTTTCGGCGTGGCGGTGCTCAACGGCATGGTGCTCATCAGCACCTTCCAGCAACTGGCGAAGGAAGGGGTGGACGATGTGGTGGAGCGCGTGCGAAAGGGCACGGTGATGCGCCTGCGCCCCGTGCTGATGACCGCCAGCGTGGCCTCGCTCGGTTTCCTGCCCATGGCCCTGAGTGGCAGCGCGGGCGCCGAGGTGCAGCGGCCCCTGGCCACCGTGGTGATCGGCGGGCTGGTGAGCGCCACGCTCCTCACGCTGGTGGTGCTGCCCGTGCTCTACGTGCTCTTCATCAAGGCCAGGCCGTTGAAGGCACCCGCCGCCTTGGTGCTCTTGGCCCTGCTGGTCCCGGGCCTGTCGCACGCACAGCAGGCACCGACCATCCCGCTGGACAGCGCACTGGCCATGGCCTTCCGCAACAACGGCATGCTGCGGGCCGCCGAGTTGGCGGTGGAGCAGGCCGAAGTGGCGAAGGGCAGCGCATGGAACATCGACAAGACCGGCTTCTTCGTGGAGAACGAGGACGTGTCACCCGCCACGCCCGAAGGCATCTTCAAGATGGGCATCGGCCAGCGGATCGAGTTCCCCACGGTGTATGTGGCTCGCAGCCAGGCCGCCAAGGCACGCATTGGCCTGGCCGATGCGGAACTTTCGCTGGCCGCCCTTGATCTGGAGCGCGATGTGCGCCTTGCATGGAACGCGCTGTCGCAGGCCGTGGAAGAGGCCGCCGTGCTGCGTTCCCTGGACAGCCTGGTGGCCGAACTGGGCCGCGTGGCCGAACTGCGGCACGCCACCGGTGAGGTGCCCCTGGTGGAGAAGGCCTCAGCCCTTGCGCGGAGGCAGCAGGTGGCCGTGCAGCGTGAGCGCGCCGAACGCGCCGTGGCCATCGCGCAGCTGGAACTGAAGCGCCTGTTGCGCACCGATACCCCGCTGCTGCCCGCATCCCCCCATCCGGTGGATGCGTCCCTTCCGGATGCCACCATCACCGCGCACCCCCTGCTCGATCGCGCCGAAGGCGAGGTCCTGCTGGCCCATCAGCTGAAGCGCGTGGAAGGCAATCGGGCGCTGCCCGATATGCAGGGCCGGTGGTTCAATCAGCGCATCTACGGGGTGAGCGACGAGTTCCGCGGCTACAGCCTCACCATCGGGCTGCCCATCGCCTTCTGGGACCAGCGCGGGCGCATCAAGGGCGCCTCGTTGCAGGAGCGCATCGCGCGTGAGCAGGCCGACCAGCAGCGTGCCGACCTCAGCGCCGCCTACGGGTCCGTGCTGACCCGGGCCCAACAGGCGCGCGAGGCCTGGCAGGCCTACGAAGGCCCGTTGGCCGAACAGGCCGCCGTGATCGAACGCGGCGCCGCCACCGCGTACACCGCCGGCGAGATCGGCTATGTGGAGCTCACCGCGCTCATCACCCAAAGCACCGACCTGCGTCTCGGACGCATCCAGTCCCGCGCCGCCTACGCCGAGGCGCTCATCCAACTCGACCACTTCACCGGGACGCTGTTCCCCTTCACCGCACAGCCATGAAGCGCATCGCATTCATCTTCTCCCTCCTCGTACTGGCCGCATGCTCCACGCCCGAACCGGAGGTTGCCACCGCAGAACATCCCCACGACCATGCACATGCCGATGAAGTGGTGCTCGACAGCGCCCAGCAGGCCACCCTCGGCATCACCACCATCCGGCCGGAGCGCCGCAGCATGGAGGGCACAGTGAAGCTCACCGGGCGCGTCACCACCTCACCCGTGAGCAAGGCCCAGCTCACCAGCCCCATCGGCGCCAAGGTGGTGGCCGTGCTGGTGGACGAAGGCGCGCACGTGCGCAAGGGCCAACCCTTGGTGGCCCTCAGCGACATGGCTTTCATCAAGATGCAGGAGGAGTATGTGGCCGTGAGCGCCCAGGCCGAGCGCGCCGACGCCGAACTGCGCCGCCAACGCACCCTGCTGGCCGGCGAGGCCACCGCGCAGAAGCAGCTGGAGCAGGCGGAGGCGGACTTCAAGGTGATGCAGGCCCGCAGGGAGTCGCTGGGGCACCAGCTCACCTCACTCGGGGTGGACCTGAAGAAGCTGATCGCCTCGGGGCTGGAGGACCGCTTCACCCTGCGCAGCCCCATCGATGGCCGCGTGAACGGCATCCGCATCTTCCTCGATGCTCGCGTGGAGCCCACCACCGTGTTGCTGGAGGTGATCGACCTGCACCACTTCCACGTGCACCTCAACGCCTACGAGCGCGACCTGGCGCTGCTGAAGGAAGGGGTGCTCTTCGACTTCCAGGTGCTGAACATGCCGGGCAAGCGGTTCAAGGGCGAACTCTTCAGCATCGGTCGCACCTTCGATGCCGATGGCCGCAGCATTCCCGTGCATGCACACGTGGAGGAGGGCAGCGAGCAGCTCATCGAGGGCATGAGCGTGGTGGCCTTCGTGCCCACGGGCGCCGCCGAGCAGCTGGTGGTGCCCGATGCGGCCCTGCAGCGCAGCGGCGACAGGGGATTTCTCTTCCTGCTGATGGAGAGGGAGCCAGGCCGCACTGTCTTCCAGCGCACCGAGGTGGTGCCCGGCGTGAGCCGCGATGGGTACACGGCGGTCTCGCCGTTGGAACCCTTGCCGCAGCATGCGGAATTCGCGGCTGACAAGGTGTACTACCTGTGGAGCATGCTGGAGAATGAGGGCGGGCATGAGCATTGATCGGGTGCCCTAGCCATCTTCGCTTCCTTTAATCAGCAAACGCACAGGGGGCATGCCGGATTGGATTGCCGAGCAAGAGGGGGCCATCATCCTCTCCGTGCATGCGCAGCCGGGCGCCAAGCGCACCGAGGTGGCCGGCGTGCACGGCGATGCCTTGAGGATCCGTCTCGCCGCGCCGCCCGTGGATGGCCAGGCCAACGAGGCGCTCATCACCTTCCTGGCCGGGGCCTTCGGGGTGCCCAAGCGGCAGGTGGATTTGCTCAGCGGGCACGCGAGCCGGAGCAAACGGGTGCGGGTGAATGGCGCCACCAAGCGCCCCGATCGACAGTGGTGACGAGCAGGCGCTGAAGCCTTCAGGATGCAGCGGTCCCGGTGGACCGCCTGGAGCGTGCGGCCAGCAACAGCGCGACTCCTGCGGGCATGAGCGCTGAGGCGATGGCCAAGTGCCAGTAGTGGCCGGGCATCATTCCCCAGCCGGCCCAGAACAGGGTGCCCTGCGCGAAGAGCAGCAGTTCGCTGCCGATGATGCCCGCAACCAGCAGGAAGAGACCGGCCCGCACCATCGGCCGGTCCGTCGTCCACCACCCATAGGTGATTGCATAGGCCAGCAGCAGCGTGGTCATTGTACCCAGCGTGTTCATGTGGATGAAGCCCATGACGTAGTGGCGGATGGTGAAGGCCATGACGGCGACGGCAGGCACCGCCACGGCGGCTTGCACCAGCACCTTCATCGCCATGCTCACCAAGGCCACGCCGATCAGGATCCGCGCCCACGGCGGGAAGCGCTCGTAAGCCTGTGATCGCAGGCGCTGGAGCATGCGCAGGGTGCGCACCGCCGCCCATGCCTGGAGCGCCACGGCGACCGATACCGTGGCGAAGACCCCGGGGTGCGGCTCGCTCCAGGCGATTGCGAGCGCATAGGTGAGCACGGCCGAGACGACCCACAGCAGGATGGTCAGTGCATCGAGGCGAAGGGAGAAGCCTGTGCGCTCGGCCCAACGAGCGCCGATGGCCATGGCGGCGAACCAGAACCAGCCGTTGAACTGGAAGTGGAGGAAGAACTGCACGGACCAGTAGTAGATCTCCTTGCCCTGCAGGCCCAGCGCGATGATGGGCCCGATTGCCAGGATGCCCAAGGTGGAGAGGCCGAACATGGCCATGGCGATGCGCGCGAGCAGCCGGCTGCCGGCCGCGGGCCACTCCGCCGAAGCGTGCCAGATGTGCCTGAGGAGGGCGAAGGCCAGCACCAAGTGCACTGTGCTGGCGGTGATGGACACCGCGCCATAGCCTTGGAGCGGGAAGCTGATGAGCATGGCCGCCACCGCCGCCTGCAGGCCCGTCAGCAGCCAGCGCACGCCGCGCGAGAGGCCGCCGCGGCCGCCATCGTGCAGGAGCACCACCGCCACGCCGATGAAAAGCCAGCCGAGCAGTGCCGTGTGCGAATGGCCATGGAGCCAGGGCCTGAACCGGATGAACGGCAGTTCCGTGATGTACACCACGCGGAGCAGGGCGCCGATGATGCCTGCCGCGAGCAGGTTGAGAAGAGCGATGCGGAACCAGCGACTCATGCCTTGATGCGTTCGCGAAGATGGTTGATTGCGCGCTGCAACGTAGCTTCGGCAGCCTGACCAAGGTCCTGACGCTCGTCATAAACCAGACAAACGCATCCGTGGATATTTGGCCCCCGAAAGGGCTCCTACTAACAAACACACCATGAAGACGAACCTGATCGCTGGCGGCCTGCTGATGGCTGTCATTTCCCTGCTCTCCGCCTGCGGTGGCGGTGCCGATAATGCCAATGCCGGCCCTCCGGGCGCAGCCGGATCCCCTCCGGGCGCAGCGGCCCCGGGAAAGAGCGAGGCGGGGCTGTTCACCGCTGCGGACATCACCTTGGGTGATATCGACCAGGGCATGGTGGAGAAGGGCCGCTCCACATACGATGTGAAGTGCCAGGCCTGCCACAGCACAGGTCCGAACCGCGTGGTCGGGCCGGGCTGGAAGGGCATCACCGAGCGCCGCCAGCCGGAGTGGATCATGAACATGATCCTGAACATCGATGCGATGCTCGAGAGCGATCCGGAGGCCCAGAAGGCCTTGGAGGAGTGCCTCGTCCGCATGCCCAACCAAGGCCTTTCCAAGGAGGAAGGCCGCGAGGTGCTCGAATTCATGCGCACGCTCTGAGACCTGAACCCGCCCCCATCACCAACATACCATCCATGAAACGTCCACTTTCCATGACAGCGGCCCTGCTCGGCGCAGCCGGGGTCGCCTTCCTGGCCATCAATACCATGCCGGGTTGCAAGCCCAACACCACCAAGACCATGGTCACCGGCGATGCCGCGAGCAAGGTCTATGTGAAGCCCGGAACCCACGACGAGTTCTACAACTTCGTCAGCGGCGGCTTCAGCGGGCAACTGGCCGTGTACGGCCTGCCCAGCGGCCGCCTGTTCCGCGAGATCCCTGTGTTCAGCGTGGATCCCGAGAGCGGCTATGGCTACAGCGAGGAGACCAAGGGCATGCTGATGACCAGCTACGGCTTCATCCCTTGGGATGACAGCCACCACCCCGAGCTCTCGCAGAGCAACGGCGTTCCCGATGGCAAATGGTGCTTCATCAACGGCAACAACACGCCGCGCATCGCCTTGGTGGACCTCGGGACCTTCCGTACGAAGAGCATCATCGAGATCCCGAACAGCGCGGGCAACCACAGCTCACCATTCACCACGGGCAACAGCGAGTACGTGGTGGCCGGCACCCGCTTCAGCGTGCCCATGGGCGACGATGCTTCCCGCGATGTGTCCATCAAGACCTACAAGGAGAACTTCAAGGGCAACGTGAGCTTCATCCACCCCGATCCCGAGTCGGGCAGGATGAGCATCGCCTTCCAGATCGCCACCCCGGGCGTGAACTTCGACCTGAGCCACGCCGGCAAAGGCCCCAGCGAAGGCTGGTTCTTCTTCAGCTGCTACAACACCGAGCAGGCCTACAGCCTGTTGGAGGTGAACGCCAGCCAGCGCGACAAGGACTTCATCATGGCCGTGAACTGGAAGCTGGCCGAGCAACTGGCCAAGGACGGCAAGGGCAAGCGCGTGCCCGGCAAGCACTACAGCAATTGGTGGAACGAGGAAACGCACAGCGCCGAGACGACGGTTTACGAGGACGTCCTGCAACTGGACCCCAAGGACCACCCCGGCCTGCTCTACTTCATGCCCTGCCCCAAGAGCCCGCACGGCTGTGACGTGGACCCCACGGGCAAGTACATCGTGGGCAGCGGCAAGCTGGCCGCGCTCATCCCCGTGTTCAGCTTCGAGAAGATCCAGCAGGCCATCGCCGCCAATGATGTGGAAGGCGACTTCGGCGGCATCCCGGTGCTGAAGTACGAGAGCGTGCTGCATGGCGAGGTGAAGAAGCCCGGTCTCGGGCCCCTGCACACCGAGTTCGACGCGAACGGGAATGCCTACACCAGCTTCTTCGTGAGCAGCGAGATCGTGAAGTGGAACGTGGAGAAACTGGAGGTGGTGGACCGCGTACCCACCTACTACAGCATCGGCCACCTGTGCGTGCCAGGCGGCGACAGCAAGCAGCCCTGGGGCAAGTATGTGATCGCCTACAACAAGATCACCAAGGACCGCTACCTGCCCACCGGCCCGGAGCTGACGCAGAGCGCCCAGCTGTACAGCATCGAGGGCGACAAGATGGAGCTGCTGCTGGACTTCCCCACCACGGGTGAGCCCCACTACGCACAGGCCATCCCAGCCGAGCTGGTGAAGCCGCGCGAGGTGAAGTTCTTCAAGATCGAGGAGAACAAGCACCCCTTCGTGGCCAAGGGCGAGAAGGAGACCCGCGTGGAGCGCCGCGGCAAGGAGGTGCACGTGTGGATGACCACCATCCGCTCGCACTTCGCCCCCGACAACATCGAAGGCGTGAAGCTCGGCGACGAGGTGTACTTCCACGTGACGAACCTGGAGCAGGATTGGGATGTGCCGCATGGCTTCGCCATCAAGGGTGCCGCCAATGCCGAATTGCTGATCATGCCGGGTGAGACCCAGACGCTGAAGTGGATCCCGACGCGCGTGGGCGTGTGGCCGATGTACTGCACGGACTTCTGCTCGGCCCTCCACCAGGAGATGCAGGGCTATGTGCGCGTATCGCCCGCCAACAGCAACGTGCCCCTGGAGGCCTACACGCTGAGCGTGGACGCCGAACTTTGAACCAACCCGGACGTTCCTCCGGTGAACAGCGGCACGGCCCCGGCATCGCGCCGGGGCCGTGCCGCTGAAGGAGGGCGCCCATGGAAGACAACCGCATCATGAGACCCATATCCAGAGTGATGATCGCGCTTTCGGCCCTGGCGCTGCTGGCGCTGCTGTTCGTGCCCATCTGGCGCATAGACCTGGCGGCCCCGCAATACCCCGAGGGGCTGTACATGCAGATCTGGGCCGATCATTTCTCCGGCGATACCGAGAAGATCAACGGCCTCAACCACTACATCGGCATGGCCCACATCAAGGACGAGATGTTCACCGAGTTCAGGATCCTGCCCAAGGTGATCATGGTGCTCGCTGCACTGGGCATCGTTGCCGCGGCCTGGGGCCGGCGCATCCTGCTCGTGGGCGGCCTGGTCACGCTGTCCCTCTTCGGCGCATGGGCGCTCTGGCGGATGTGGGATTGGGGCTACAAGTACGGGCATGAGCTCGACCCCAAGGCCGCGATCAAGGTGGAGGGCATGGCCTATCAGCCCCCGCTCATCGGGCACAAGCAGCTGCTGAACTTCGACGCATGGTCCACCCCTGATATCGGCGGATGGATCCTTTTCGGGGTGATGGCGCTGCTGGCCGGGGTCTATTTCCTGGAGGTGCGCGATCTCCGCAGCAAGCTGAAGGCGCGCGCCAAAGCATCCCCTGCATCATGAGGCTGCGGTCGGGTTCGCTTTCCTTGCTCCTGCTGCTGCTGACCTTTTGGTCATGCGGCCAGCAGCCTCCGCGCATCGATTTCGGGAAGGCCGAATGCGCCCATTGCCGGATGAATGTCGTGGACGATAAGTTCGGTGCGGCCATCATCACGATGAAGGGCCGGCAATACGTCTTCGATGACATCGCGTGCATGGTGCATTTCGTGGCCAAGGGCACAGTGGCCGAGGACCAGGTGGCCGGCTGGTACGTCTGCGACCATGCTCATCCGGGTGCGCTGATCGATGCCACCACGGCGCGCTACCTGCACGGGCCGTCTTTCCGCAGCCCCATGCGGGGTGATGTGGCGGCTTTCGCAACCGATGGCGACCGGGACAGGGCCGCCGCCGGACAGGATGCACACCCCTTGGACTGGGCCGGTGCCCGTGCGCTGCTGGAAGAGTGATGCGGAAGCTGCTGTTGCTCCTGGCGGTACTGGCCCTTTCGGTGCCCTTGAAAGCGCGCACCTGGCTGCATCGCGGAGGCGGCAGCCCCACGCTGAAAAGCCTGCTGGCCGGCGCATCGCCCGGTGACACCATCATCATCGATGGCACCGTGGCGGAAGGCGCCCTGGTCATCGACAAGCGACTGGTATTGCTGGGCCGTGCCGGTGCGGTGATCGATGGCCTGAGCGAGAACGATGCCCTTCTGGTGAAGGCCGACAGCGTGGAAGTGCGCGGGCTCATCTTCCGCAACCCTCGGCGCAGCAACCTCGACGACATGGCCGCGCTCAAGGTGACCAACTGCACGGGCGCCCGCATCATGGACAACCGGTTCGATCATTGCTTCTTCGCCATCTACCTCAGTGGCGCGAAGGGCGCCCTGGTGGAGGGCAACATCGTACTGGGCCGCCCCGGCGAGGAGGAGTCCATGGCCAACGGCATCCACCTGTGGAAGTGCAGCGGGGCCACCATCCGCAACAACCGCGTGGAGCACCACCGTGACGGCATCTACTTCGAGTTCGTCACCGGCTCCACGATCGAGCGCAACACCACGCGCCACAACCTCCGCTATGGGCTGCACTTCATGTTCAGCAATAACGATGCATACACGGACAACCACTTCGAGAGCAACGGCGCCGGGGTGGCGGTGATGTTCAGCAAGGAGATCGTGATGAAGCGCAACCGCTTCCTGGCCAATCGGGGCGCCAGCGCCTACGGGCTGCTGCTGAAGGAGATCAACGACGGGGAGATCGAGGGCAATCTCTTCACCGACAACACCACGGGCATCATGGTGGACGGCTGCAACCGTCTGCAGGTGCGCTCCAACCTCTTCCTCACCAACGGCTGGGCGCTGCGGTTGTTCGCCAATGCGACCGCCTGCCATTTCACCGGGAACTCATTCGCCGGCAACACCTTCGACATGAGCACCAACGGGTCGATCATGCTGAATACGCTCGAGGGCAACTACTGGGACCGCTACACCGGTTACGACCTGGACCGTGATGGGACGGGCGATGTGCCTCACCGGCCGCTGGGCTTCTTCGCCCTGCTCGTGGAGCGGCAGCCCTACGCCATGGTGTTCTCGCGGAGCCTCTTCGTATCGCTCCTTGACCGGGCGGAGCGCCTGCTGCCGTCCCTCACCCCCGAGGCCATGAAGGATGACCGCCCCTTGATGCGGCCGCCCACGCCCCTTCTTTCCGGCGATGCCCGTGCTGGCCGCGGGGCCCCAGTTCCTATCCTTGCCGGTCATGGGTGAAGAGCGCATCACCTGCTCCGGCATCGGCAAGCGCTATGGCCGCCTTTGGGCCCTGCGCAACGTGGACCTCTCCTTCCAGGCCGGCGAGGTGGTCATGCTCATCGGCCCCAACGCCAGCGGCAAGACCACGCTGATCAAATGCCTGCTCGGCCTGGTGCACCCCACCGAGGGGCGGCTCACCGTGGAAGGCACCGTGATCGACGCGCGAGGCCGTTCGCCGCATCCGGCGTACAGGAGCAGCATCGGGTACATGCCGCAGATCTCGCAGTTCCCGCCTTCCCTCACCATTGAGCAGCTGTTCGCGATGATGGCCGATGTTCGCGGATTGGCCCCGGAGCGGCTGGACGACCGGCTCATCGCCGAGTTGGGGCTCGATGCGCAGCTGGACAAGCGGCTTTCCGCCCTGAGCGGCGGAACACGCCAGAAGGTGAGCGCCGTGCTGGCCTTCCGGGCCCGCCCATCCATCCTGGTGATGGATGAGCCGACCGCCGGCCTCGACCCTGTGAGCGCGGCCAGGGTGCTGAAGGAAGCCGGTGCGCTCCGCGATCGCGGAGGCACCGTGCTCATCACTTCGCACCTCATGGAGGAGGTGGAGGCCCTGGCCGACCGGGTGGCCTATCTCGAGGATGGGCGCCTGCGCTTCCTGCTCCCTGTGCAGGCCATCCTGCAACGCACGGGAGCGCAACGGCTGTCGCAGGGCCTGCCTAGGCTGCTGGAAGAAATGAACACCGGGCGGCTCGCCCAAGTGAATCCCTGACCGGCGATGGGCAAGGTCTACAAGTACACATTGATCGACCTGGCGCGGAACCGGTTCGTAATGGGCTATGCACTGCTGCTGCTCGCCCTTTCACAGGGGCTCTTCGTCCTGGAGGACGATCCCATGAAGGCCATGCTGAGCCTGGTGCAGGTGGTGCTCGTGCTCGTTCCGCTCATCGCCCTGATCTTCACGGTGGTCTACCTCTACGACATCCAGGAGTTCACGCAGCTGCTCGCGGTGCAGCCCATCGGCCGCAAGGCCATCCTGGCCGGCCAGCTGATGGCCTTGGCCACGGCATTGCTGCTGGCGCAGGGCTTCGGACTGGGGCTCCCCTTGCTGGTGAATGCGCCCGGGCCGTCGGCCGTGGTCCTTTCGCTGGCGGGCTCGGCGCTTGTGCTCGTCTTCGCCGCGCTGGGAGCGCTCATCGCCCTCAGGCAGCGCGAGAAGGCCCGGGGGGTGGGCCTGGCGCTTGTCCTCTGGCTCGGATTCGTGCTGGTCTACGATGCGGTGCTGATGTGGCTGATGTTCGTCACCAGCGAATACCCCATCGAGCCCTTCGTCGTTCCGCTCGCAGCGCTCAATCCCGTCGATCTGGCGCGCATCATGGTGATGCTGGAGATCGACCTGGCGGCGATGATGGGCTACAGCGGCGCCGTGTACAAGAGCTTCTTCGGCAGCGCCGCAGGCATGGCCATGGCTGCGGCCATCCTGTCCCTATGGGTGGTCCTCCCCGCATGGGGCGGTTTCCGCGTATTCGGGAAGAAGGACCTCTAGGGCATGCCCCATACCTGGCTGCTCATACTGCATCTGCTCGGGGCCTCCATCTGGGTGGGCGGGCACCTGGTGCTGCTGCTCACGGTGCTTCCCGGGGCCTTGAAGGCGAGGGATGCGGAGCGCATCCTGGCCTTCGAGCGGGGTAGGAGCGGATCGGCATCCCGGCGCTGATCGTTCAGGCGGTTACCGGGCTTATGCTTGCGCACCATTACGTGCCTGGAATCATCAATGCCTTCACGTTCAGCGACCGGGTCCAGGCCATCGTGGCCGCGAAGATCCTCCTGCTCTCGGCCACCGCGCTTGTCGGGACCCATGCCCGGCTGCGGGTCATCCCGCGCCTCACTCCGGACCGCCTGCGCGGCCATGCGGTGCATATCTCCCTGGTCACCGCCCTGGCCGTGGCCTTGCTGGTCCACGGCTCCTTGGTCCGGGCCTGAGCGAGCATTTTTCCTCGTAGGCTGATATGAGTCATGAAACGGATAGAAGGGTCCCTTGATATTCGTGGCATCAGACAGTCACCAAACCCGAACCCATGAAACCGAAGACCTACCGAATTCCCTTGCACCTGATGGGGTTGCTCCTGTTCGCCGCGTGCGGAGCTCCCGCCGAGGAGGCCGCTGCGCCTGTTGAGTCCGGAGCCCCAGCTGCGGGCCAGAGCGCTGTCGTAGACGAGACCAGCAAGCCTACTGTTGTCGGGGTGGCGGTTAAGTCACCCGACCATAAGACGCTGGTGGCGGCGGTGCAGCATGTCAAGTACGAGGATGTGCTCTCCAATGCAGGGCCTTTCACCGTGTATGCGCCTACGGATGCTGCCTTCAATGCGCTGCCTGCCGGTACGCTGGATGAGCTGCTGAAGCCCGAGAACAAGGAGAAGCTGCAGGACATCCTGGAGTATCATGTTGCCTTGGGTGTGTTCTCCCCCGAGAGGATGACCAACGGCCGCAAGCTGAACATGGCCAACCTCAAGGACACGAAGTTCTCCGTGGCGGAGGATGGCAGCGTGATGATCAACGACGCCAAGGTGCTGGGCACCGCGGAAGCGGCCAATGGGCTTGTCGTTGTCATCGACAAGGTGCTCCTGCCACCGCAGTGAGCGGATCGCAAACGCCGTTCCCGTGAGTGGTATCCCGGAGCGGTGAAAGTCGGCGAAGGCGCCCCACGGGGCGCCTTCGCTGGTTCGGTGCGGTTCGCCGGGAGACCGTAGTTTTCAACACCCCGGTTCTTGCACCATGCGCATGTGCGCGTGCATGCCGCATCTAACTTGGCAGTGCCGGGCCGGAGCCCCGTCCTGCGCGGCGTATCCGCCATTCCTGACCGGATGGCCGCAACCGCTGGGGCTTCGCGCGCACGTTGAAAACCCTGTTGATGGATGAGATGGTGAATATGACATGAATCATGATCGTGGGTCGGGGCCGCCGGGAGTTTTGCCGGCCTTCAACCTTCCGATCATGCAGACCATCACCGCCCCGCAGCGCCTAGCCATGACAGAGCAGCCGATAGCCCCGTTGAGCAAGGAGGAGGTCCAGGAGCGGGCGCTCGCCTATTTCCAGGGCGATGACCTGGCGGCCAGCACATGGGCCAACAAGTACGCGCTCCGCGACCCGGAGGGCCGGTTCCTGGAGGCCACGCCGGCGGATATGCACCGACGCATGGCCAGGGAGTTCGCGCGCATCGAAGCCGCCTACGGAGCGGTTCCAGCCGCCAAGCGCGGCCTGCTCTCCGCTTACGGGCAGCGGCGCCACCGGCTCGATGAGGACCGCATCTTCCGCCTCTTCGATGGATTCGGCGACGTGGTCCCCCAAGGCAGCGTCATGGCCTCCTTGGGCGACCCCTACCGGCTGGCCTCACTCAGCAACTGCGTCGTAGTCCCATCGCCGCTCGACAGCTACGGGGGGATCTTCCGCAACGACCAGCAGCTGGCGCAGCTCTTCAAGCGGCGCTGCGGCGTCGGGTTCGACCTGAGCACCCTGCGCCCCGAGGGCGCCGTGGTGAGCAACGCGGCCCGCACGAGCACGGGCGCGGTGAGCTTCATGGAGCGCTTCAGCAACACCACCCGGGAAGTGGCGCAGAAGGGCAGGAGAGGGGCGCTCATGCTCACCATGGACATCGCGCATCCGGATGTGGAGCGCTTCATCACCATCAAGCAGGACCTCAGCAAGGTGACCGGCGCGAACATCAGCGTGCGGGTCAGCGATGAGTTCCTCCGGGCGGTCGAGGCCGATGGGGAGTTCGCGCTGCGGTGGCCGATCGATGCAGCTGTGCCGTCGGTCACCCGCACGGTGAAGGCGCGCGACCTGTGGGCCACGCTCATCCAATGCGCGCACCGCACGGCTGAGCCCGGAATCATCCTCTGGGACCGCCAGCACCGGTACTCCACCAGTTCAGTGTATCCGGGGTTCCGCAATGAGAGCACGAATCCGTGCAGCGAGATCGCCATGCAGGGCGGCGACAGCTGCCGGCTCATGGCCATCAACCTCTACAGCTTCGTCAACGACCCCTTCACGGTGCGCGCCTGGTTCGACCACGAGCGCTTCGCCGCAGTCGCCTACGAGGCGCAGCGGCTGATGGATGACCTGGTGGACCTGGAGCTGGAGGCCGTGGACCGCATCCTGGCCAAAGTGGAGAGCGACCCCGAGCCCGATGATGTGAAGCGCGTGGAGCGCGAGACCTGGCAGCTGCTGCGGGAGACGGGGCGCAAGGGGCGCCGGACCGGGCTTGGCTTCACGGGGCTGGCCGATGCATTGGCGGCGCTCAACCTGAAGTACGACAGCGACGCGGCCATCGAGGCCGCGGAGGACATCATGCGTACCAAATGCCGCGCGGAGTTCGACAGCAGCATCGATATGGCCATCGAGCGGGGCGCCTTCGAGGGCTTCGATCCCGCCATCGAGCGCACCTCGGAGTTCGTCGGCATGCTGGAGCGTGAACTGCCGGAGGTGCATGACCGCATGATGCGGCACGGCAGGCGGAACATCAGCCTGAGCACGGTGGCGCCCACGGGCACGCTGAGCCTGCTCACGCGCACCAGCAGCGGGATCGAGCCGGTGTACATGCTGGGCTATACGCGGCGCCGCAAGGTGGTGCCGGGCGATCCCAAGGCCAAGGTGAGCTTCACCGATGCGCTCGGGGACCAGTGGGAGGAGTTCACGGTGCACCACCCTCGGCTGCTGGACTGGATGAAGGCGACCGGAAGGACCGATGGAAAGGAGAGCCCTTACGCCGGAGCCACGGCGAACGACATCGACTGGCACAGGCGCGTGAGGATGCAGGCCGTGGTGCAGAAGTACACCACGCATTCCATCAGCAGCACCATCAACCTGCCTTCAACGGCGACGGTGGAGGAGGTGGGCGGCATCTACCTGGAGGCCTGGCATCAAGGATTGAAGGGCATCACGGTGTACAGGGATGGCAGCCGGAGCGGTGTCCTCGTCTCCACCGATGAGAAGAAGGACGCGGCGCACCAGCCGGTGAAGCGCCCCGAGCGCCTCGAGGCCGATGTGCTGCGCTTCCATAACGAGACCGAGCCGTGGATCGCCGTGGTGGGGCTCCTTGACGGCAAGCCCTACGAGATATTCACGGGCAAGGCGAATGGCGGGTTCGAGCTGCCCAAATGGGTGAGCCGCGGATGGGTGGTGAAACGCCGCGACCCCAAGCGCGACAAGAGCATCTACGACTTGGAGTACGCCGATGCGGACGATTACAGGGTCACAGTGCAGGGCTTGAGCCGGACCTTCAATCCGGAGTTCTGGAACTACGCCATCCTCATCAGCGGCATGCTGCGGCAGGGGATGCCGTTGCCCCAGGTGGTGGACGTGGTGGCCAATCTCCATCTCTATGATGCCACGCTGAACACCTGGAAGAACGGGGTGGTGAGGGCGCTGCAGCGCTACATCCCCGATGGCACGCAGGCAAAGGGGCGGACCTGTCCGGATTGCGGCGACACGGAGGGGCTCTACTACGAGGAGGGCTGCCTGAAGTGCCGGAGCTGCGGGAGCACGAAGTGCGGATAGACTGATATCGGTCATCATATACGGATGGTAAAGTCCGATATTTGCGGGCATCACCGCCATGTGGAAGCGTCATGTCCTCATCGGTCTGCTCGTCGCCTATGGCGCCGGGTCATGGTTCGCCTACCAGGGCAGCGGGCGGAGCGACATCGCTGGCGCGGAGGTCCGGTCCGGGATGCGGGTGTGGCAGGAGAGCAACTGCGTGGGCTGCCACCAGCTCTACGGGCTCGGTGGATACATGGGCCCGGACCTTACCAATGCGCACGGCGACCAAGGCCCCGAGCGCATACGGACCTTCGTCCGCTACGGCACCGGGCGAATGCCGGCGCATGACCTCGATGACCGTGAGCTGGATGACCTGGTCGCCTTCCTGGCCTGGGTGGACCGGTCGGGCCGCAACCGCGTCCCGGCTGAGGCGGTGCATTGGACGGGCACCTATATCCTGGAGCCGCGATGACGGGCGTTGTCCGCTGGCATGTCACGCTCGCCCTGGCGATGCTCCTTGTGGCGCTCGTGCTCGGGGTGGTGGCCGCGCTCGCTTACCTGTCGCCGGAGGCGGCTGCTGTGCTGCCGTTCCAGCAATTACGGCCGATGCATGTGTCAGCGGCGCTGTTCTGGATCATCACCGGTGCGTCAGCCGTGGTGCTGCGCTTCAAGGACGATGCTTTCGGAGCTGCTCGGTCCACGGCACTGCACACGGCCTTCCTGGTCGTCTGGTCGGTGTCGCTTGTGCTGGTATTCGGCTCCTACGGCGCCATGCGCTTCGGCGGACGCGAGTACTGGGAGTTCCCGCCGATGATCGCTTTCCCGCTCCTGGGGGCCTGGCTGTTGCTGCTGCTGGACTACCTGAGGAGCTGGCACCGACGTGATTCCGACCCGCCGCTCTACGTATGGATGTGGACCACGGGAGTGGTGTTCTTCCTAATCACCTTCGTGGAGCAGAATCTCTGGCAGATCCCCTGGTTCAGGGAGAATTACATGCGTGAGCTCATCGTGCAATGGAAGTCCAACGGCGCCATGGTGGGCGCCTGGAACCAGATGATCTACGGCACGGCGCTCTACCTGATGGTGCGCATCAGCGGGGATGAGGGCCTGGCGCGTGGCCCGCGGGCCTTCGCCTTCTGGTTCCTCGGTCTCTCGAACCTCATGTTCAACTGGGGCCATCATCTCTACAACGCGCCCACGGCCTCGTGGATACGACACCTGGCCTATGGGATCAGCATGGCGGAATGGGTCCTGCTCATCGGCATCGTGCGGGGGTTCCGCGCCAAGCTGGCCGAGCGCGGCCGCTTTGGGCACCGGGTCGCCTATCGCTTCCTGTTCGCGGCGGAGGTGTGGGTGTTCCTCAACCTCTTCCTCGCGCTCCTCATGTCGATTCCCGCGATCAACCGCTACACGCACGGCACGCACATCACTGTGGCGCATGCCATGGGAGCGACCATCGGCATCAATACCATGATCCTGCTGGGCGCGCTGGCCCACCTGCTGCATGCCGGCGTCAGAGGGGTTGGGGAGCGATGGATCGACCTCGGACGCCGGTTGGCCATGGGCAGCCTGCTCATCTTCTGGCTGGCGCTGCTCGCGACAGGGGCCATCAAGGGCTGGCGATCCACGGCGTTGGGCATCACCGATCACCAAGCGCTGATGCAGCCGCTGCAGCCGCTGCTCATTGCCTTCGCCGTGGCGGGAGTCGGCGTGATGACCGGCTTGGGTGCCGTGGCCGTGGCCTTGCTCCGCGCGGCCTGGTCGCCACGCCTCCTCCAGAGCGCTCAGCATGAACCCCTCGTGCAGGGGGCGGCCCGCACAGGGGAATCAAGGCCATGACAATGGAAGCCACTGCCGTTCCCGCAAGGGTCGCCGCTGAGCCCGACAGGGCCCTCAGTGCAGAGATCATCAGGCTGAAGCGCGAGCGCAACGCGGTGATCCTTGCGCACTACTACCAGACCCCGGAGATCCAGGAGCTCGCGGATTTCGTCGGCGATAGCCTTTCGCTGGCGCAGGCTGCCGACCGCGCTCGCGCCGAGGTCATCCTGTTCTGCGGCGTCCACTTCATGGCCGAGACGGCCAAGATCCTCAATCCTGGGCGGACGGTCCTGGTCCCTGACCTCGCCGCAGGATGCTCCCTGGCCGATGGCGCCCCTGCAGAGGCCTTCGCGCAGTTCCTTGACAGTCACCCCGATCATCTGGTGGTGAGCTACATCAATTGCAGCGCAGCCGTGAAGGCGATGAGCGACATCATCTGCACCAGCAGCAATGCGGTGCGCGTGGTGAACAGCCTGCCGGCGGACCGCCCTGTCATCTTCGCGCCGGACAAGCATCTGGGCGCCTATGTGCAGCGCATCACCGGCAGGCGCATGCTGCTCTGGGACGGAAGCTGCGAGGTGCACGAGGCCATCAGCGCCGACAAGCTGAGGCTGCTGATGGGAAAGCACCCCGAGGCCAAGCTCATCGCTCACCCGGAGTGCCCGCATGACATCCTCGCCGAGGCGGATCACGTGGGTTCGACCGCCTCGATGCTCGACTTCGTGCGGCGAGACGGGGGGCACGCCTACATCGTGGCCACGGAGGCGGGCATCCTTCATGGCATGCGAAAGACTGTGCCAGGCAAGTTGCTGATACCGGCACCGGTCTTCGCGGAGAACACCTGCGCCTGCAGCGAATGCCCCTACATGAAGCTGAATACGGTGCGGAAGATGCGCGATGCGCTGCTCGGATTGCGTCCGGAGGTGATATTGCCGGAAGCCGTCAGGGTCGGAGCTGAGCGGGCCTTGCGCCGGATGCTCGCGCTGGGATGAGACCGAGGGAGGTGATCGTGGTGGGGGGCGGGATCGCAGGCATGGCTTGCGCGGCCCGACTGGCACTGACGGCCGGGCATGGCGGTATGTCCATCGTGATGCTCACCAAGGCACCGGTCCAGGGTAGCAGCTCCTACGCCGCTCAAGGGGGGGTGGCGGCCGTGATGGACGGGGGGGACAGCTTCGAGCGGCATATCGGGGATACCCTCCGGGTGGGTGAGGGGCGGAATGACCGGAGGATCGTGGAGCTCGTGGTTCGCCAGGCGCCGGCGGTGATCAGGGAATTGCTCGCCCAAGGGGCGCGCTTCGATGCCGATGCCGATGGCCACCTGCTTCTGGCGCGGGAGGGTGGGCACAGCGCTGCCCGCGTGGTGCATCATCTCGACCGCACCGGTGAGGAGATCGTAAGGGTGCTGCGCCGTCAAGTGCGCGATGAGCCTTCAGTCACGTTGATGGAAGGGCAGCGCGTGGTCGACCTCCTGGTGAGGGAGGGCGACGAGAGGCGGTGCATCGGTGTGCGCGCCATCGACCTGGCCACGGGCGACATGCACGACCGGTTCGCTGATGCGGTGGTGCTGGCCACCGGAGGGATCGGACAGGTCTTCATGCACACAACCAATCCGCCGGATGCAACGGGTGATGGCATCGCGATGGCGGTGCGCGCCGGCGTCCCGGTGCGCGACATGGCCTTCGTCCAGTTCCACCCCACTGCGCTGCACACCGGTGCGCAGGGTCAGGTGCCGCTCATCAGCGAAGCGGTGCGGGGTGCGGGCGCACGCCTGCTGCGCCACGATGGCCGGCCGCTGATGGATGGCGTGCATCCATCTGGCGACCTTGCGCCGCGCAATGTGGTGGCCCGCGCGATACAGGAGGAGATGAGGCGATCGGGATTGCCGTATGCACTGCTCGATGCCGGTCCCATCGGCACCGCCCGCTTCATGCGGGAGTTCCCTGCCATCGACCGCGATTGCCGACGGATCGGCCTGGTGCCCGGGCGCGATCCGCTTCCGGTGATGCCGGCAGCGCATTACCTCTGCGGCGGCATCGCCACCGACGACAGCGGGCGTACCGCCCTGAGCGGGCTCTACGCACTGGGGGAATGCGCTGGCACCGGACTGCATGGTGCGGATCGCCTGGCGTCGAATTCGCTGCTCGAAGCGCTCGTCATCCCGCGCCGCGCCGCCGATGCCATCCGTGAAGCACCGCATTGCGAGGGAGGCTCGCTGCCACGGCGCCAATGGCCATCGAAGCTGTCGAGGTCGGCGCCAACGGGCGCACTGCGCGCCATTTCCGCGCTGCGTCATGCCATGTCCATGCATGCCGGCACGTTGCGCGATCCCGAGGGGCTGGCGATGGCCATGCGGATGGTGGCCAGGTGCGAGCGTGCCTTGGGGCCGATGTGGGTGCGCCGACGCTGGTCGCTGGAGCTCATCAATCTGCGGGATTTGGCCGCAGTGGCTCGAGCGGTGCTCGAAGGAGCCCTGGCAGAGCCTGTCAGCGCAGGCACCCATCACCTGGTGGACCGGAAGCCCGTTGAGCTGTGATGGCACGGGGAGAGCCGGCCATTGCGGGGCATGGTGCGGTTACAGTGCCCGCCGGTGCGGGGCGATTCTCATCAGGAATGATCGCAGGAATATGATGCGAATCAGTTCCGGTGATGAAGCTCCCCAGGAACTTCGCGTGATGCGCAGCCCAGAAACCGCGGCCGTGCGCGGCCCCCACACCTTCCACATCCCCGTCATGGGGCTGGGCTATACCATCGACACCCCGTTGAAGGTGGCCCATCTCGGCATCTCATCCGTGGTGTCCATCATCGAGGACGAGCTCATCGAACGGATGCGTGCGCACCACGCGGCCTTGAACGACGAGCCCTACGAGGCCATCCCCAAACCTTCCCCCGACCACCGCGCGCGGCGCATCACGGCCTACCTCGACCTGTTGCAGCGTCTGGTGGAGCGCAACACGGCGCGGGTGCGGGCCACGCCGCTGGCACCCGGCGCGGAGAGCGGCTTGTACTTCGAGCTTTTGCCACCGGGCTCACCCTTGCAGGAAAGGTACCAGCAGGTAATGGCCATGGCGCCGGGCCCCGAGCGCGAGATGGCAGAGGAGGCCTTGCGGGCGCGCATCACGCCGGGCGCCATCGATGTGAACATCATGGCCAAGATCGATCCCACGAATTACGGACCGGATGGCGTGCCCCTGCCCGATGCGTTCTGCGATGCCATGGCCGCCTTCCGCGGGTTCGCCAACAGCACACTCAGCTCCGCCGTGGTGCTCAGCGCGGGCTACAACCCCAGGCTCTACAACTACATCGCGCAGTTCGCCGACTTCCTGCCCGATGCGGAAGGGAAGCTGCGCAAGAAGGTCATCCTCAAGGTGAGCGACCTGCGCTCGGCCCAGGTGCAAGGGCGCTTGCTGGCGAAGAAGGGCGTGTGGGTGTCCGAGTTCCGGATCGAATCGGGCCTCAACTGCGGCGGACATGCCTTCGCGACGGACGGCCTGCTGATGGGGCCGATCCTGCAGGACTTTGCCGAGCACCGGAACGCGCTGGCCCAGGAGCTGTACACCACCTGCAACGAGGTGCTGGCGGGCCTGGGCAAGGCGGTGTTCCTAGAACTGCCGCCGCAGCGCATCACCGCACAGGGCGGCATCGGTACGTCGGCGGAGGACCGCTTCCTGCTGGAGCACTACGGCGTGGACGGCACCGGGTGGGGCAGTCCCTTCCTGCTGGTGCCCGAGGCCACCAACGTGGACGAGGCCACCCTGCACCAGCTCACCCACGCCCGTCCCGAGGACTTCTTCCTCAGCAACGCCTCACCGCTGGGCGTGCCCTTCCACAACTTCAGGCCGAGCAGCTCGGAGCAGCAACGGCTGGCCCGCATCGCCAAGGGACGGCCGGGCAGCCCGTGCTACAAGGAGTTCCTCAGCAGCAACACCGAGTTCACCGAGCGGCCCATCTGCACCGCCTCACGCCAGTACCAGCACCTGAAGCTGCAGCAGTTGCGCGCCACCCTCACCGATCCCGTTGCGCTGGCCCGCGAAGAGGCGGCCGTCATGGACAAGGAATGTCTGTGCGAAGGGCTGGGGGCCGGTGCGCTGCTGAAGGCCGGGCTTTCGCCCGCGCACAAGCTGGAGGCCGTGGCCATCTGTCCGGGACCCAACACCGCCTACTTCAGCCAGGTGGTGTCCCTGCGCACCATGGTGGACCACATCTATGGGCGCACCGATCTGCTGGCGGAGGTGGAACGGCCCCACATGTTCATCAAGGAACTGGGGCTCTACGTGGATCACTACAAGCGCGAACTGGAGCGCTGCGCCAGTGAGATGAACGCGAAGCAACGCCGCCGCCTCACCACCTTCCGGGACAACCTGTTGGAGGGCATGCGGCACTATGGCGCGTTGGTGCAGAGCGCCTTCGCCGATGCGGCCCAGGATGCGGAACGCTTCCGCGCGGCCTTGGAGCAGCAGGCCGACGAGGTGCGTGCGCTGCTTCTTCCCGATGCCCAGCCCGTGGCCTGACAACGACCGAACACCTGCGAACCCCATGCACAAGACATCCTGGGCCGAGCCCTTCAAGATCAAGATGGTCGAACCGCTGTTCATGACCACGCGTGAGCAGCGCGTGAAGGCCATTGAGGAAGCGGGCTACAACACCTTCCTGCTGCCCTCCGAGCTGGTCTACATCGACCTGCTCACGGACAGCGGCACCAGCGCCATGAGCGACCGCCAATGGGCAGGGCTCATGCTCGGCGATGAGGCCTACGCCGGCAGCCGCAACTACTACCACCTGGAGGAGGCGGTGAAGAAGTTCTACGGCTATACGTACCTCGTGCCCACCCACCAGGGACGCGGCGCGGAGAACATCCTCTCGCAGATCCTGATCAAGCCCGGCGACATCGTGCCCGGCAACATGTACTTCACCACCACCAAGCTCCACCAGGAGATGGCGGGCGGCACCTTCGTGGATATCATCGTGGACGAGGCGCACGATCCGCGGAGCACCTTCCCCTTCAAGGGCAACGTGGACCTCGCCAAGCTGCAGCGCGTCATCGACGAGCACGGCGCGAAGAAGATCCCCTACGTCTCCATCGCCACCACGGTGAACATGGCCGGCGGGCAGCCCATCTCCCTGGCCAACCTGAAAGCCCTGCGGGAGCTGACCGCGAAGCACGGCATCCGCATCATCCACGACATGACGCGCGTGGCCGAGAACGCCTACATGATCCAGCAGCTGGAGGAAGGGCAGGACGGCCGGAGTGTGGCGGGGATCGTGCGGGAGATCTGCTCGCTCACCGACGGCGCCACCATGAGCGCCAAGAAGGACGCGCTGGTGAACATCGGCGGCTTCATGGCCACCAACGAATGGGACGTGTTCGAGGAGGCGCGGAATAGGGTGGTGATCTACGAAGGGCTGCACACCTACGGCGGCCTGGCCGGACGGGACATGGAAGCCATGGCCATCGGCATTGCCGAAAGCGTGCAGGACGACCACATCCGCGCGCGGGTGGGGCAGGTGTTCTACCTCGGGCAGAAGCTCATCGACATGGGCATCCCCATCGT
>ERZ761607.677-NODE-677-length-53761-cov-115.939783_pt1 | contig 53761 bp, 41 predicted proteins | sample MGYA00511164_ERZ761607 | MGnify/ENA primary metagenome ERZ761607 (study PRJEB28899, sample SAMN02445080) | bioreactor sludge metagenome | biome: EBPR sludge | place: Australia: Brisbane, Thorneside Wastewater Treatment Plant | collected 2011-06-22 ...
AACTATTAATGCCATGTTTACAGAACCATATAGAAAAGAATTGAAAGAAAAAGAAAAAGAATTGAAAGAAAAGAACGAAGCCTTAAAAGAAAAAGACGAAGCGCTGAAAGAGAAAGACGAAGCGTTGAAAGAGAAAAACGAAGCGCTGAAAGAGAAAAACGAAGCGCTGAAAGAGAAAAACGAAGCGCTGAAAGAGAAAAACGAAGCCTTAAAAGCAAGAGACCGAATGATAGAAGAACTTCTGAAAAAACTTGGAGAAAAAGAATAACCTATACACCTTAACCTAAAAACTTACCCTTTTGCCAAATAAAAGAACCAAAAAAGGCAGCTCAAAAAAGAGCCCCTTATCATTAGAACAACTGCTGCTGAAGATATTGGCCAACAACCCCGGCACGTTGTATGGCTATAAAGCGCTGCACAGCAAAGCAGGTAGGCGTGTTTATGATGCCGATGAGGTTGTAGATGCCGTAAATCGGTTGTGGGAAAAAAAACTGATAGACAAAACCAAAGGCAACCGATTTAAGCTTGCAGGCAAAACGGATAATGCCCCCGATAAAAGCACAAGTAAAGGAAAATCGGGCAGCCTTGGCACACTCTCCTCGCGCAAACTCATTGAAGGTGTGGTGGACATGACCTCATCGGGCGCAGCCTACATCGTATCGGAACAAAGCGAGCGCGATGTGTTTGTGGCTGCCTCTAAACTTAAAGGCGCTTTTGACGGCGACAGGGTAAAAATACGAGTGGGTATGCGCCGCGGTAGTCGCCGTTTAGAGGGCGAAGTGGTAGAAATAGTAGAGCGAAGCAAATCGGTATTTACCGGCATAATTAAAGTTACACAAAAATTTGCCCTCTTTATCCCCGATACCAATATACCGCTCAACCTGTTTTTACCCCTGTCTAAAATTAACGGCGCTACTGATGGCGATAAAGTGCTGGTGCGCATAGTAGAATGGGTAGAAGAAGAGGGTAAAAAACCCATTGCCGAAGTAGTGCAGGTGCTGGGTAAACCGGGCGAAAACAACGCCGAAATGACCGCCATTTTGGCTAACCGAGGGTTTCCATTACAATTTACCCCCGATGCCCTTGCCGAAGCCGACAAACTGCCCGATAACATTGACCCCGATGAGATATCCCGCCGCCGCAATTTTAAAGGCATTACCACCTTTACCATTGACCCCGTTGATGCCAAAGATTTTGACGATGCCCTCTCCATTCAACGCCTCCAAAACGGCAACTGGGAAATAGGCGTACACATTGCCGATGTAACGCACTATGTGCCGGTTGACTCGGCTATGGATAAAGATGCTTTTAAGCGCGCTACTTCCGTTTATCTGGTGGACAGAGTGCTGCCCATGTTTCCCGAAAAACTGTCTAATTTAGTATGTTCGCTTCGCCCCAATGAGGATAAACTCTGTTTTTCGGCAGTGTTTGAAATGAACCAAGAGGCACAAGTAATAAACAAGTGGTTTGGTAAAACCATTATCCACTCCTCCCGCCGCTTTCACTACGCCGAAGCACAAGAAATTTTGGATAAAGGCGAGGGCGACCTGTACCAAGAACTCAATACCCTTAACCAATTAGCCAAAACGCTGCGTGCCCGCCGTATGGAAAAAGGCTCCATAGATTTTAGCAGCAGCGAGGTGAAATTTGTGCTCGATGCCAATGGTAAACCCATAGAGGTGGTAGAAAAGGTAATGCAAGACACTAACCGCCTTATTGAAGATTTTATGCTGCTGGCTAACCGCTCCGTAGCCGAGTTTATTAATACCCGACCCGAAAAAGTGCCCTTTGTGAACCGCGCCCACAGTACACCCGATTTAGACAAATTATCGGAATTTAGAAACTTAGCCGCCGATTTTGGGTACGAACTCCAAATAGATACCCCCGAACAAATATCGGCTTCCTTAAACGCTATGTTGCAGCAGTTACAAGGTAAGCCCGAACAACATATGCTGGAATCTTTAGCCATACGTTCTATGGCTAAAGCTAATTATACTACCCACAACATAGGACATTTTGGGCTCGGGTTTACCCATTACACCCACTTTACCTCACCCATACGCCGTTACCCCGATGTGATGGTACACCGCATTTTGCAACAATACCTTACCGATAAAAACCACATCAGCCGCGATATTGAAACCCTTGAAAAACGCTGCGAACACAGCTCCATTATGGAGCGCAAAGCTATGGAAGCCGAGCGAGAATCGGTAAAATACAAACAGGTAGAGTACCTCAGCGAGCGCATAGGGCAGGTGTTTGAAGGGGTTATTTCGGGCATTGCCAATTTTGGCTTTTGGGTAGAACTCGACCAAAACAAATGCGAGGGATTGGTGCGCATCAGCTCCATTATAGACGATATGTATGTGTTTCAAGATACCCAGCACGCCTTTATCGGGTCTAATAACGGCAAACGCTACCAGTTGGGCGGACGGGTGCGGGTTCGTATTGTAAGCGCCGATTTGCTGGCGCGCACCATTGATATGGAAGTAGTGTAAAACCGGTAAAAAACAGGAGTTAAAACCACGCAAAATGCACCTAAAAACCTTCAAAAAAAAAGAACATATTAAACTCCCCCCTTCTTTGAGGGAGGCTTGGGGGGAGAGAACCAATCAATTCTGCCCTTACCCCACAACCCACTATCCCTATGCGATACAACCAACAAACCCTTGATACACTGGAAAACCTGCTCAAAGAAGGCGGCTACAAACTGCGTACCGGCAAGGGCAGTTTTAATTCGGGCTATTGCATATTACAAGATAAAAAAGTGGTGGTATTAAACAAGTACCACTCCTTAGAAGCCCGCATCAACTCGCTGATAGAAATCATCAAAGAACTCAGTTTCAACGTGCAAACCCTGCCCGATGAATTACAAGATTGGTATCATAAAATTACCAAACCGGCAAAGTAAACGCTTACAAAAGAAGCAGCATTTTCATGCCCTTATATTCCAACCAAATCGGCAGTTTTACTTAATTTACCACCTCTTAGAAGCAAACAGGTGTTGATTTACTCCAAACATTACTTAATTATGAAACAGTATCGGGCATTTTACCGCTTTTATCGGGCTATCGGGTTATTACTTTTTATTGGGTTATTCCCCGCTCTTACATCGGCACAGGTGAGCATTTCGCCACAAAATCCCGATGTGGACAACGATTTAGTTACCATTACCTTTAATGCCAACGAGGGCAACGCCGCATTGGCAAATTATACCCAACCCATATACATACACACAGGTGTTGTTACCGAAAAAAGCGGACACCCTATGGAGTGGCTTCACGTGCAGGGCGAGTGGGGAAAGGTAAACCCCAAATGGGAAATGACCCCCAAAGGCAACGGACTGTACGAGTTTACCCTCAAAATCAGAGACTTTTACCAAGTACCCAAGCCCGACCAAATTCTGAAACTGATGATGGTTTTTAGAAATGCCGATGGCACCTTAGTTGCCAAAACTGCCGAAAATACCGACTTGGTTGTAACCATTAGCAATTATGAGCCGCCCTATATAGTAATGCCGCCCAATGTAGAGGCAAAATACATGGGCAATTACATAAGCCATACCCTCAAAAACAACCTGCTCACCATTACCACCACTAACCGAAGCCTCCAAATTTTGCCCTTTACAGATAAAGTGGTTAAGTTTTTACTTTCTGACGAAAAAGGCAATTTTGATAACAAGCCCTCGCAAACGGTAGTTATGCAGCCCGGTAAGGTTAATGCCACCTTGCAAGAAACACCCCAAAAATTGCTGTTTAAAGTAGGCAGCCTACTCATTACCCTAAACAAAAACCCCATGAGCATTGCCGTTGAGCAAAACGGAAAAACCCTGCTGGGGGCGGTAAACAACGGCATTTTCTGGAAAAATGATGCCAAAGGTATTCAGTTAGCTATAAACCCCAACAGCGCTTACTACGGCGGAGGCTCGCGCGCCATTGAGCTTAACCGCTACGGCAAGTACCTAAAACTCTACAACAATGCTTGGTACGGCTACACCCGCGGTGCCGACCACCTAAACGTAACCGTGCCTTTTTTGCTCAGCAGCAACCTGTGGGGGCTGTATTTTGATAATACCGACAAGGCTTATTTTGACATAGGTAAAACCTTGCCCGATGTGCTGGAATACGGCACAAAAAACGGCAACCTCTGTTTTTACTTTATGACCGGCGTTAATTATCCCGATTTGCTAATGCAATATGCCCACCTTACCGGCACCCAACCCCTGCCCCCGCGCTGGGCGCTGGGCTACATTCAATCTAAATTTGGCTACCGCACAGAGGAAGAAACCCGGCAAATGATAACCCAAATGAAAGCCGCCGGTTTTCCCATAGATGCCGTTGTGCTTGACCTTTACTGGTTTGGCGATGCCATTAATATGGGCGATATTGACTGGAACCGTACCCAATTTCCCGAACCCGAAAAAATGATGCAAGATTTTGCCCAACAAGGCATTAGCGCCATACTCATTACCGAACCCTATTTTACCACACAAAGCAAAAACTTTGCCAATGCCAATGAAAAACAACTCTTTGCCACCGATACCTCAGGCAATACCTTTGTAATAAAAGATTTTTGGGCAGGCTCAGCAGGGTTGTTAGACATCTTTAAACCAAAAGCCCAAGATTGGTTTTGGGATTTATACCACTCCCGTATTAAAGAGGGCGTTGCCGGCTGGTGGTGCGACCTGGGCGAGCCCGAACGCCACCCCGCCGAAATACAACACATAAACGGCAGCGCAGAGCGCGTTCATAACCTTTACTCCTTTGAATGGGCAAAAATGCTGCACCAAAATTACCGAAAATTTTACCCCCAAACCCGATTGTTTACCCTCATACGCTCAGGGTTTGCCGGTATGCAGCGCTATGGAGCCGTTACATGGTCGGGCGATATTCAGCGCAGTTTTAAGGGGTTGAGCATTCAACCCTCCATTATGCTGGGCATGGGGTTAAATGGTTTTGGATACATGCACTCCGATTTGGGCGGCTTTACCGACGGACCACAAGACGAAGAGCTGTATGTCCGATGGCTGCAATTTGGCATGTTTAACCCTATTGTGCGACCCCACGGTTTTCAGGTGCCCCCCGAACCTATCCATTACAGCCAACAAGCGCAAAACATAGTGCGCCGCTACGCCCAACTGCGTTATGCACTGTTGCCCTATAACTATACCCTTGCCTGGGAAAACAGCACAACCGGTACCCCGCTTGCCCGACCCCTCTTTTTTTACGAACCGCAAAACTCCCAATTGCTCAATACCGATGACGTTTATTACTGGGGTAAAAACCTGCTCATAGCCCCTATTCTGCAATCGGCACAAACCGAGCGCACATTTTACCTGCCACAGGGCTACTGGTTTAACTTTTTTACCGACCAACTCTACCAAGGCGGTAAAAACATAACCCTGCCCATAACCCTTGAAAATATACCGGTATTGGTACGCGCCGGCAGTTTTATACCTACTGCCCCCGCAATGCCCCACACCAAACACTACCAAACCGATACTCTCATACTCCATTACTACCCCCACTCCTCAGTACCCCAAAACTACGATGTAATGTACTGGGACGATGGCAGCACCCCCAACCCCATTAGCATAAACAAATACGAGCTGCTGCATTTTAAAGGAGCATTGTCTGCCAAAAAAACTACCATTACCCTTACCAAAACCGGCGGCTGGTATAACAATATGCCTACCCAACGACTCATGGAAGTGGTTATACACAACGTAGCCAAAAAGCCCAAACAATGTAACCTGAAACAAAAAAAAGGCAAAAAACTACAAGAAACGCCCTCGCCCGAAACCATGCAAAAAGCCAACTACGCATGGCACTACAATGCCCAAACCAAACAATTGCACCTCAAATTTACCTGGCAATCTACCTCAACAGCAAAGGTAGAAGTTAAGTAAAACATTAACCGCCCTGTAACGGCATTTTTACCCTACCCGTACATTCACACAGCTAAACGGTTCTTGCCAAGTATTGAGCCGCCACGCTACTGTTGTAGGCTACACCAAACATGTGTTTGGCTGTTTAGGGCTAATAATGAACCCTCTCAGCCCACACCCCTGCTTTTTTTAAAAACCCCTGCAAACATTTACTTTGGTGCAGGGGTTTTTTAATGCCAAATTCTGCTACCTTAGCACCCAATTTAGCGTTTAAACACTGCCGCCGTCTGGTAGTATGTTTACACTGCGGCTCACTTGTTTTTTGTAACCCCTAAAAAGGCGCTTTATTATGCTAAGGTTATTTACCATTTTGTTGTTTGCCATTGCCCTGCTACCCATAAAGGCACAAAACCCCATTAAAGTAACCAATACTTTTTACACCACCCGCCTTATCAATGCCCAAACCGTAGAAACCGTGCCCGCCAAAGCGCTCGATTTTAGAATTACTCACCGCTTTAACGATGTAGCAGGCGAGCGCGGCGGCATCAAAAACTTTTTTGGTTTAGATAATGTAACCGATATACGCCTTGCCTTTGAATACGGTATTACCAACAACCTAACCATTGGCGTGGGCAGAAGCAAGGGCGCTTACGGACCCCGCAACCTCTTAGACGGCATGGTAAAATACCGTTTCTTACAGCAAACCGATGACAACCACATACCCATATCGGCTACCCTGTTTGCTAATGCCGTACTCTCTACCATGAAAAAAGAAACCCTGAACCAAGAAAGCGAAACCGCCTTTAAAAAATTTGCCCACCGCTTTAGCTACGATGTGCAACTGCTCATAGCCCGAAAATTTGGCGACCATTTTTCGCTTCAACTGATGCCCAACTTGCTCTATCGCAACTTTGTGCGCTTTGGCGATGAAAACCTGCTCCTTTCCTTAGGCGTAGGCTCCCGAATAGCTTTTAACAAAAAATTTGCCCTCATAATTGACTACTACCAGTATTTTTCGGCTTACCGAAGGCAGGTAAACCAAGATGCCGGACAAGATGACGTTAAATTTTACCCTCCCTTAGGCATAGGTTTAGAAATTAAAACCGCCGGACACGTGTTTCACCTCAATTTTTCTAACTCGCCCGGCATATTAGAAAACCAGTTTATTCCCTATACCACCCGAAACTGGTTAGACGGCGAGTTTAGGCTTGGTTTCAATATCTCGCGGTTAATTCGGTTTTAACCAAACCGGCACCTAAAAAGCGTCAATCGGGCGTATTGTGTTTGAAAACAAGACATCAGTATGTTTTCATGGTTTCGGGCTAAAAAGGCTATACTATTTTGGGCTATCCCTTTTTGCCGTTGTATTATCTCTCTCAAACAACATTGTAGCTGCCAACACTCGTTTACTTATTCCACCCTGCTACCCCCCCCAAAAACACCCTGCAAAAAAAAATACGCTTTGGCGCGTGGGCACTTCGGCGTATTCTTTTTCCTGTCTCGGGGATATTTTGGAATAATCGGGTAAAAAAACAACCCAATTGTATATTAAAAACAGTTTACGTTACACCGCTTCTTCCGATGCGAGGGCGGCTGTAAGGTACTCTCTATTTAGGCGGGCTATGTTGGTAATGCTGATACCCTTGGGGCAGTAGGCTTCGCAAGCGCCGGTATTGGTGCAACTGCCAAAACCTGCTTCATCGTGCGCTTTTACCATGCTTATGACCCGTTTTTTGTGTTCGGGTTTGCCTTGGGGCAGCAGGGCAAGGTGGCTTACCTTAGCGCTTAAAAACAGCATAGCCGATGAGTTTTTGCAAGCTGCTACACAAGCGCCGCAGCCAATACACTCGGCAGCGTCCATTGCTTTTTCGGCAAGGTCTTGCGGAACAGGCACAGCATTGGCATCGGGGGCGCTGCCGGTATTTACCGATACATAACCGCCTGCCTGAATAATGTTGTCAAAAGCGCTTCTATCAACGGCAAGGTCTTTAATAACCGGAAACGCCTTGGCGCGCCAGGGTTCTATTACAATGGTATCGCCGTCTTTAAAACTGCGCATGTGGAGCTGGCAGGTGGTAGTGGCTTTAACGTGTCCGTGCGGGTGTCCGTTAATAACCATGCTGCACATGCCGCAGATGCCCTCTCTACAGTCGTGGTCAAAAGCAACGGGGTCTTTTTTTTCTTTAATGAGTTGCTGGTTCAGCACGTCCATCATTTCCAAAAAAGACATGTCATTTTCCACATCGCTAAGGGAGTATGTTTCAAAACGTCCGGCATCTTGGGCGTTATTTTGTCGCCAAACTTTGAGGGTGAATTTCATAGTAAAACAGCTTGAAAATGGGTTAAAAACTGTTGGGTTTGTGTTATTGGTGAGGTAGGTTGGGGAGTGGAGTTGTTTGTGAGGGCACAAAGCAACGGCGGCAGTTTATCGGGCAAATAAAGGCAACGGCACAAAAAATTGCGTTATTTATAGCTTCGGGTAGAGGGTTTTACGTTTTCATACACCAATTCTTCTTTATGCAGAACAGGGTCGTTGCCGGTGCCGGTAAATTCCCAAGCCGATACAAACAAGAAGTTAGCATCATCGCGCTTGGCTTCGCCGTCTTCGGTATATTCTTCGCGGAAATGTCCGCCGCATGACTCCTCGCGGGTAAGTGCATCAATAACCATGAGTTCACCCAGTTCAAAATAGTCGGCAAGTCTGCCGGCTTTTTCCAATTCGGGGTTAAACTCATTGGCAGTGCCGGGCACGTAAACGTTTTCCCAAAACTCTTTTCGCAGTGCTTGTATTTCTTTTCGGGCTTGTTTTAATCCTTGTGCGTTGCGCGCCATGCCACATTTATCCCACATAATTTTACCCAGCGCCATATGGTAGTCGTCCACCGATTTATTGCCTTTAATGCTCAGGAGTTTGTTTAAATCGCCCTTAACCTGGTCTTCTGCTTGTTTAAAAGCGGGGTGGTTGGTATCAATTCGGGGTGTGCGAATTTCATCGGCAAGGTATTGGGCAATGGTTACGGGTATTACAAAGTAGCCGTCTGCCAAGCCCTGCATAAGCGCCGATGCTCCTAAGCGGTTAGCGCCGTGGTCAGAAAAGTTGGCTTCGCCCAGCGCATATAAGCCGGGTATGTTGGTCATGAGGTCATAGTCCACCCATAAGCCGCCCATGGTGTAGTGTACGGCGGGAAAAATTTTCATAGGTGTTTCGTAGGGGTTGTCGTCTGTAATGCGTTGGTACATTTCAAACAAGTTGCCATATCGGGCGGCAATAGTGGCTTTACCCAATCTTTTAATGGCATCGGAAAAATCGAGGTAAACCGCATAGCCCGATTTTACCACGCCTCTGCCTTCATCGCAAACTACCTTGGCGGCACGCGAGGCAATATCGCGGGGCACCAAGTTGCCAAAAGCGGGGTACATGCGCTCTAAGTAATAATCGCGGTCTTCTTCGGGTATGAGGTGGGGCGGTTTTAGGCGGTCTTCTTTCTTTTTGGGCACCCAAACGCGGCCATCGTTGCGAAGACTTTCGCTCATGAGTGTAAGTTTAGATTGGTAACCGCTGGTAACGGGTATGCAGGTGGGGTGAATTTGGGTAAAGCAGGGGTTGGCAAACAGAGCGCCTTTTCGGTGGGCTTTCCATGCAGCGGTAACGTTGCTGCCCATAGCGTTGGTAGAGAGGAAAAACACATTGCCATAACCGCCGGTGCATAACAGTACGGCATGTGCGCCGTGGCGTTCCAGCTCGCCGGTAACGAGGTTTCGGGCTATAATGCCGCGTGCTTTACTGTCAATAACCACTACGTCAAGCATTTCGTGGCGGTTATACATTTTTACCGAGCCTGCGGCAATTTGGCGGCTAAGGGCGCTGTAAGCGCCTAAGAGCAACTGCTGACCGGTTTGACCTCGGGCATAAAACGTGCGCGATACCTGCACGCCGCCAAAGGAGCGATTGGCAAGCAATCCGCCGTATTCACGGGCAAAAGGCACACCCTGCGCCACACATTGGTCAATAATTTGCACACTTGCCTCGGCAAGGCGGTAAACGTTGGCTTCGCGTGAGCGGTAATCGCCACCCTTAATGGTGTCGTAAAAGAGGCGGTAAATGCTGTCGCCGTCGTTTTGGTAGTTTTTTGCGGCGTTAATACCGCCTTGTGCAGCTATACTGTGGGCTCGGCGGGGCGAGTCTTGAAAACAGAAGCATTTAACATTGTAGCCCAGCTCGCCAAGTGTGGCAGCAGCAGCAGCGCCGGCTAACCCGGAGCCTACTACTATAACATCTAAACGGCGTTTGTTGGCAGGTGATACTAATTTACCTTTTGAACGATAGTTTGACCATTTTTCTTCCAGCGGTCCGGCAGGAATTTTAGCGTCTAATTTCATTTTTTGAGGCTGGTGTATAGATGTCATTTTGATGTACGTTTTCGATTTACGAGGTGAAATTTGCGAGGTGAAATTTCGAGTTTTTGCTACTTGTTATTACAAACCTAAAAACATGGCAACGGGCTGAAGGGCAAAGCCTAAAATAACCCCGATGGAAAATACCCACCCGATGATGCTGATGATGGGGGTGTATTTTTTATGTTCTAATCCAAGGGTTCGGAAGGCGCTCTGAAAGCCGTGCAACAGGTGAAAACAAAGGGCAACTAAGGAAATGAGGTAAAAAGCTACATACCACCATTGCGAAAAGGCTTCTTTTACAATGCTGTAAAGGTCTTTATACTCTTTACCGTCATAAGTTACCATGGGCATGGTTCCAAATTTATAAGCAAACCAAAAATTTTTGAGGTGAACTACCAAAAAAAGGAGGATAACAATACCTAATATGGTCATATTACGGCTTGCCCAGGTAGCTCCTGTAGGATTAACGGCATATTTTGAGGGGCGAGCCTGCCTGTTTTTGAGGGCGAGGGCTATGCCGTCAATGGCATGGAGCAGAATGAGAAAGTAGGTAACGTAGGAAACAATTTTTATGGGGGCAAAATGAGTCATAAAATAGGCGTATTCATTAAATGCCCGTCCGCCATCTCCTTTTAGCAATTGGAGGTTTCCGCTCATGTGTACAAGGAGAAATAAACATAAAAACAAACCGGTAAGGCTCATGATGAGCTTGCGCCCTACCGATGAACCGAAAAAGTGACCCAACCACTTTAAAGAGTACGGGTTAGCAGCAATGGGGTTTGACATAGTTGAAAAATAATTTTGTTGCTACAAAATTAGGGGTTATTGTGTTAGGTTGTATGTTTTGGGGCTTTTTTTGAACCAAACAGGGTTAAAAAGCCTCCATTTTTACCTATTTTCATTTTTTTTTGAAAATGTTGAAAGTTTAGTGATACAACAATCAAACACGGTAAAAGTTGGCTTTTAACGGTTAAAAAAAGCCCGATAGGAGGTAGTTAGTTAACGCGAGGATGGAGTTAATAGGCAGCTGAAAAACAATAAAGAAGCCCAATAGGGAGACATTTGGTACACAAAAGTCTTTGTATGGGCGCAAAACCGGCAGCAATTAGCACACGGATAACACGGATGGGGCTGATTTGCACAGATTTTTGAAAAATGGCAGGTTCATGGTGTATTTGCAGGCTAAGTTTGTGGTTAAAATAAGGAATTTAGTTAAGACCAGACACAAGGTAAGTAGATACAATTTAAGATGAACAGAGCAGTTTTGGTTTTTTGTTGCCGGTAGTAAGAGGTGGTTTATATCAACTCCAGCAGTTCTTGTTTTTTGGCGGTAAATTCTTCGGTGGTTAATATGCCTTGTGTGTGTAGGTTTGCCAGCTCTTTAATGAGGGTTAATACCTGTATCTTATCATCGGGTTCTAAGGTTTGGGGAGTAGGGTGGCTATCGGGCAAATTTTGGACATCGGTATTTTTTTCTAATTCCTGTGCTATTGTTTTACCTTCCTCCAGAGCTTGGTTATACATTTCTTTGGCGTTGTTAATGTCTATTTCTTCTAAATTTTTACCCTGCTCAAGGTTGCTTACAAACACCTTGCCCATAGCATAGGTAGAAGCGCCCGATAACACTATTGCCGATACGCCACCTATGAGCGTGCCAATACCGGGCACGGTTTTTATGAGGCTGGCGCCCAATCGGGCTAAACTGTTGCCGGCTACGGAGGCTATGATGTTTTGGGCTACATGTTTAGAGTAGGGGCGGTCATAAATATCGCAAAGCTCCTTTAACATGCGCACTTGCAGGGTGGTTAATACCAATATATCTGCCATGGGCACTGGTATAATGGCAGTACCCATAGATAAAATGACGTTGTGAATAATGGTATCGTTTGCTTTGCGGTTGCGTTTTTCTAAGTCCATAATAATAAAGGGCTGGTGAGTAAGTAATGCGCTGTTACTTTGTTGTTACAATTGTGGAGGAAGGTTAGTTGCTGCAAAGTAACTATTTTTCCGGCATAAAATGCCGAAAACAAGATTTATTATGCCAAATTTGTAAGTAGTTTTAGTGGCGGAGTGTGAGTGGCTTTGCTATATGGGAGTAGGTTTATGCCTTGCCTGCATTTACCCTTCGGTAGCGGCGGCGGCTACCGCTTCTGCCACCGTTTGCACTACTTTGTCGTTTAAGGCGGAGGGAATAATGGCATTGGCGCTGGGGGTATCTACACAGTTGGCAATAGCATAAGCGGCGGCAAGTTTCATTTTAGGCGTAATGGTTTTGGCACGCACTTGCAATGCGCCTTTAAAAATACCCGGAAAACCCAGCACATTGTTAATCTGGTTAGGAAAGTCGCTCCTACCGGTTCCTACAATAGCAGCTCCGCCTTTTATGGCTTCATCGGGCATAATTTCGGGGGTGGGGTTTGCTAAGGCAAATACTATGGCATCTTTAGCCATGCCGGCTATATCATCGGGTGTAAGCAAATTGCCCACACTTACGCCTATAAACACATCGGCATTGCGCAGCGCATCGGTTAGGGTGCCGCGTTGGTTGTGCAGATTGGTATAGTTGAGCATTTCCTGTTTTATTTTATTAAGGTCGGTTCGGTTTCGGTGAATAATGCCGTGTGTATCTGCCATTAGCACACTTTGCACGGGTATGCACACATTGGTATCGTTGCTTACGCAGCGCAGTAAACGGGCAATGGCAACGCCCGCAGCGCCTGAGCCATTGATAACCACTTTTAAATCTTCTAATTTTTTACCCAATACTTTGCAGGCATTAATTAATGCGGCAAGGGCAACAACGGCAGTACCGTGTTGGTCGTCATGAAAAACAGGTATGCCCAAATTTTGCAACTGCTCCTCCACCTCAAAACATCGGGGAGCCGAAATATCCTCTAAGTTAATGCCGCCAAATATGGGCGATATAAGGCGAATGGTTTGTACTATTTCATCGGTTTGTTGGGTATTAAGGCAAATAGGGAAGGCATTGATGCCTGCAAATTTTTTAAACAGCATAGCCTTGCCTTCCATAACAGGAATAGCTGCCGCCGCTCCTATATTACCCAACCCCAATACCGCCGAGCCGTCTGTTACAACAGCTACGGTATTGCCTTTCATGGTATAGCGCCATACTTGCTCAGGGTTTTCGGCTATTTCTAAACACGGACCCGCCACACCGGGCGAATATAATAGCGCTAAATCGTGCTGGGTATGTATGTCTATTTTGGGTTCAATGGTAATTTTACCCGCTATGCGCTCGTGCAAACGCAACGACTCAGTATAAATTTGGTGCATGGTTGGTTAACTAAATTTGAAAATTAAGAAAAAAAACACGCAAAGTTACTAAGGTTTCTATGTGGCTTGGCTTTTTAACCTAAAAATGCCCGAAAAACCCGAAGTAACCCTAATTTTGTGCCCGATTGGGTGTTGCCCGATTTTTTGTTGTGCTTATACCTACTGAAACTATGGAGCTGATACGCCGTTTTTTCCCAAAACTTATGCCCAACCAGTTGGAACAATTTGCTCAGTTAGAGCCCTTTTACCAATCTTGGAACGCTAAAATTAACCTCATTTCGCGCAAAGACATGGAGCATTTTTACATACACCATGTCTTGCACTCCTTAGCTATTGCAAAGGTGGTAAAGTTTAAACCCTTTACGCAGATTATAGACATAGGCACCGGCGGCGGTTTTCCGGGTATTCCGTTAGCTGTTATGTTTCCCGATGCCCGATTTTACCTGATAGACTCCATAGGCAAAAAAATTAAAGTAGTGCAGGAAGCCATAACAGAGCTGGGTTTGAAAAATGTAGTTGCCGAGCAAAAACGTGCCGAGCAGGTGAGTGGTAAAAATTACGATTTTGCCGTTACACGAGGTGTTGCCCCATTAACGGATTTGTACAAATGGAGTAAAAACTTGGTTATTCACAGCACAGAGGTTTACAATACGCTGCCCAACGGGCTCCTTGCACTTAAAGGCGGCAACCTTACCCATGAAATTGCCGCCCTAAAGCGCCCGGTTAAACACTACTACATTGGTGAAATGTTTGAAGATATTGACTTTTTTGCCGAAAAATATGTGCTGTATGTGCGCATGTAAGTAGTGGTGGCACAGGTGGGTTAAAGGTAAAACCCCCGCAGGCATTTTGTTTGCCCACAGGGGTTTATTAGGATATGGGTTAGTGTTTTAGGGTGCGCCATGTTATTACTTGTGCCTAAAAAAAACCAATGTTGGTAACTTAGTACACATAACCAACAACCGCCCATATTTATTCGGTTTCGGCAAGGATTGGTTGGTTGGTAAATACCGGTTCACCGTTTTCAATATCAATCACAATAGTTGCCTGTTTGGTAACTTTATTGCTTAGAACCTGCATAGCCAACTCATTTACTAATGTTTTTTGGATAAGCCTTTTGAGCGGACGTGCGCCATACTGCGGGTCGTAGCCCTGATTAGCCAACCAGTTAAGAGCGGCATCGGTAACTTGCAGGCGGATACCGTTTTTAAGGGCAAGCTGTTTTACCTGTTCTAATTGCAGGGCAACAATTTGGCGTATTTGCGGCAGCATGAGCGGGCGGAACATGATAATATCATCAATGCGGTTCAAAAATTCGGGTCTAATGGTTTGGCGCAAACGTTGCATCACCTCTTTTTGGGTAGTTTCCAGCACTTCTTCTACGCGGTCTTCGGGCAGGTTTTCAAACCGGCGTTGAATAATATCAGAGCCCATGTTAGAGGTCATAATAATAACGGTATTTTTAAAGTTTACCGTTCTGCCCTTGTTATCAGTCAGTCTGCCGTCGTCTAAAACCTGAAGCAATACGTTAAACACATCGGGGTGCGCTTTTTCTATTTCGTCTAACAGCACTACAGAGTAGGGTTTTCGGCGCACGGCTTCGGTCAGTTGTCCGCCTTCGTCATACCCTACATAACCCGGTGGCGACCCAATGAGGCGCGAAACGGTATGTTTTTCCTGAAACTCCGACATATCTATACGCGTCATCAGGTTTTCGTCGTCAAACAAAAACTCGGCAAGGGCTTTAGAGAGTTCGGTTTTACCCACGCCGGTAGTGCCTAAAAACAAAAACGAGCCAATGGGTTTGTTGGGGTCTTGAAAACCGGCGCGGCTACGCCTAATGGCTTCGGCAACCGCTTTTATGGCTTCCTGCTGTCCTATTACGCGTTTACCCAGCAGTTCCTCCAATCGGATAAGTTTATCGCGCTCGCTTTCCATCATGCGGCTCACGGGTATGCCTGTCCACTTAGCCACCACTTCGGCAATATCATCGGCATCAATTTCTTCTTTCAACATGCGCTTACCCTCGCCCATGCCGCTCAATTGTTGTTCAAGGCGTTTAATTTCGGTTTCTATTTCCTTAATTTTGCCATAGCGTATTTCGGCAACTTTGGCATAATTGCCTTCGCGCTCCAATTGTGCCGCCTGAATTTTGAGTTTTTCAATATCGGCTTTTAAGGTTTGCACATTTTCGAGCAAGTTTTTTTCCTGTTGCCATTGTGCTTTTAGCTGGTTGCGCTCCTCTTGCAGGTTAGCAATTTGTTGGTTCAGTTTTTGGAGTTTGGGCTCGTCTTGCTCTTTCAGTATGGCAGCGCGTTCAATTTCCAACTGGCGCAGTTTTCGTTCAGCCACTTCCAGCGGTTCGGGCAGTGAGTCTATTTCAATGCGCAATCGGGCGGCAGCTTCGTCTATGAGGTCAATGGCTTTATCGGGCAGTTTGCGCTCGGTAATGTAACGGTCGCTAAGCGTAACAGCGCTTATGATAGCATTATCTTTAATAGTTACTTTATGGTGGTTTTCGTAGCGTTCTTTTAAGCCGCGCAATATAGAAATGGTATCCTGCACACTGGGCTCATCTATAAGTACCTCCTGAAAACGGCGCACTAAGGCTTTGTCTTTTTCAAAATGTTTTTGGTACTCGTTTAGGGTAGTAGCGCCAATGGCACGCAGCTCACCCCTTGCTAAGGCGGGTTTTAGGATATTGGCGGCATCCATAGCGCCCTCGGCAGCGCCTGCACCTATAAGGGTATGAATTTCGTCAATAAATAAGATAATACGTCCTTCGCTGCCGGTTACCTCTTTAATAACCCCTTTCAGTCGCTCTTCAAAATCGCCTCTATATTTAGCGCCTGCCATCAGTGCGCCCATATCAAGGGTGTAAACAATTTTGTCGCGCAGGTTTTCGGGCACATCTTTGTTAACTATGCGGTAGGCAATACCCTCGGCAATAGCGGTTTTACCCACGCCCGGCTCGCCTATAAGAATGGGGTTATTTTTAGTTCTACGGGCAAGGATTTGCATTACGCGGCGAATTTCCTCATCGCGCCCGATAACGGGGTCTAATTTACCCGATTGGGCAAGGGCGTTCAGGTTTCGGGCGTATTTATCTAAGGCTTGGTAAGCCGTTTCGGCGTGCTGGTCAGTAACTTTAGCGCCTTTGCGCAGCTCTAATATAGCCGCTTTTATGTTGCTGGCTTTAGCGCCTGCATCGCGGAGCATTTGGGCGGTTTTATCGCCGGTTTCTAACAAGGCAAGCAGCAGGTGTTCAAGGGTTATATACGTATCGGCAAACTCCTGTGCTAATTTATTGGCATTAAGCAGGGTTTTATTAAGCTCGTTGCTCATGCGCAAATCTGCGCCGCTACCACTAACGCGGGGCAATTTAGCCAATTGTTCTTCAACCTTGCCTAATAAGATGTTTTTGTTAATGCCCGATTTTTGAAGAATAAAGGGCAGAGCATCTTGGTCGGTTTCGAGCATGGCTTTGAGCAGGTGAATGGTATCCCAAGCGGGGTGTCCGGCATTAAACGCCACCTGCTGGGCTTGTTGCAGCGCTTCCTGAGCTTTGTGGGTGAAATTTTCTAAAGTCATATAAGGGGTAGTGGTTTACTTTATTAGGTTACTGCTTAGTTGTGTTCAATTGTTGTGCCAAGGCTAATAAGCGAGCAATAATAAGACAAAATGGCAGTTGTCAAAAAGTTTGACTTACATTTTGTCGGGCAATCAACTAAAATGTGGGTAAATATGGCATACCAACAGGCAATAATGAAAGCATAACGCACTTTTTGTGTTTTGCAATGTCTTTCAAAATGCCCGAAGCATTTATTCTGCCGGGTAAACGTGTTGAAATACACAAAAAGCCGTACCTTTGAAAGTTGTACTCCGTAAGTACCCAATCATTACTCATTTAATAGCCCCGGCAAGTTTGTTAATGTCTGTTTTTTTTAGCATATACACCTTACACTATCATCTAAACCTATTACCATGGTTAATCTGAAACAATTATCCCGCCCATTAGTACTCCTCTACTTTTTAGTGGCTTACGTGCTAATATGTTTTGGTGTATGGACAGGTTATCAGATAACCTCTCTGAACAAAGCCTTTGATGCAGTTATAGAAAAAGAACGCACTGTTTACAAATACGAAGGTTTAAATCCCGATAAGGTATTTGAGTCCCCAACATATAAAGAAGAAGAGTCCAAATACCGCGGCACCCTTGCCTTTATTTTATTTCAAGGCGGCATATTTATCATCATATTTATGGCAGCTACCTACTATTTGCACACCGGTTTTAACTATGAAATCATGCTCAACAGGCAGCAACGCAATTTTTTACTTTCCATAACGCACGAACTTAAATCACCTATAGCCGGCATTAAGTTAGGTTTAGAAACGCTACACAAACGAGGCACATTAGACAGAGATGTGCAGAAACGCCTCATCAATAATTCAATGAAAGATGCTGAGAGGCTACAAGGATTGGTAGAAAACCTGCTAATGGCAGCCAAAATAGACAACCAATCAATGACACCCGCCGAAGATGAGGTAAACCTATCATACTTACTAACCGAAAATGTAAACAAAATAAAAGAAACTATTGCACAGGGAAGGGTAATTGACGTTGCCATTTTACCCGATGTATATGTGCAAGGCGACCGCTCAGCCTTGATTTCGATAGTGGTAAATTTGGTAGAAAACGCCCTTAAATACTCGCCTGCCTCTATGCCCATAGAGGTAAGCCTACAGGCTAACGGCAATACGGCGCTGCTTAAAGTGGCAGATTTGGGCGGCGGAATACCCGATAAAGAAAAACCGAAGATATTTAAGAAGTTTTACCGAATAGGCAATGAAGACACCCGAAAAACAAAAGGTACCGGCTTAGGCTTATTTTTGGTAAAACAACTGACCGCTTTACATAAAGGCACTATCAGGATAACCGACAACCAACCACACGGCTCGGTATTTACCGTTGCCTTGCCCTGCGAGGTAATACCCGAAGACGAAGAGCCCCATTTTGTATCTCCTTTAAATGAAGCGGCACAAGTGTAACAGCGTTTTTATTCACCTTACCGATATTTTGCCATGAAACGCCGGCATTTTGTAAAATCAGTTGCCACAACGGGGGTAATGCTGCCCTCCATTTTTAGTGGCTTTTTCCTAAAAGCATTTGCTGCCTCGCCATTGGTGCAGGCATTACAGCAGTCAGATTCAAATAATAACAACGTATTAGTACTTATACAACTAAACGGCGGCAACGATGGGTTAAACACCGTTATACCCATAGACCAATACGCCAACCTGTTTAACGCCCGCCCACAAGTAATACTACCCGAAACAAGCTTGCTCCCCCTTGCGGGTTATGATACCGTAAAACTGCACCCCGCTATGGGCGGTATGCGCAATTTGTTTAACGAGGGTAAGGTGAAAATTGTCCAAAGTGTAGGCTACCCAAACCAAAATTTTTCGCATTTCCGCAGTACCGATATTTGGCTTAGCGGGTCAGATGCCAACCAATACCTGCCTACCGGCTGGATGGGCAGGTACCTGCATTATGAATACCCCAACTACCCCGCCCAATACCCCAATGAAACCATGCCCGACCCCCTTGCGGTAGAAATAGGCGGTTCGCAATCGCTCGGTTTTATGGGTCCTAACACCGGCATGGCTTATTCTATTGCCGACCCTAACTTTTTTTATGAGTTTGTAAGCGGCATTCAAACCCCCGCAGCGCCTACTCCCGCCGGCGAACAATTAGACTATGTAAGACTTATTTCCCGACAATCGCAAGTATATGGACAACGCATAAAAGATGCTTCCGATGCTGTTACGGCGCAAGCCTCTTATCCCGATGACAATAACTTGGCACAACAACTTCGTATTGTAGCCCGCCTTATAGCCGGAGGACTGCAAACCCGTGTGTATATGGTGCATATTGGCGGATTTGATACCCACGACAGCCAAGTGGAAGACGCAGACCATACCATAGGCGAACATGCCACCCTACTCAGTCGCCTATCAGAAGCAGTGAGCGCATTCCAAAACGACCTCCAAACACTTAATATAGCCGACCGTGTGCTTACTATGACTTTTTCTGAGTTTGGAAGGCGCATTAAAGCAAACAGCAGCTTAGGTACCGACCACGGAGCCGCCGCCCCTATGTTTTTAATAGGTAACGGTGTTTTTGCCGGCATTTTGGGCAATAACCCCACTATTCCAACCTTTGCGGGCGTTGAGGATAACCTGCCCATGCAGTATGATTTCCGGTCGGTTTATGCTACTGTACTGCGCGACTGGTTTTGTGTGCCAAGCGCCGACCTTGAAGGGGTAATGTTGCAAGCGTTTCCTGTGCTGCCACTCATTGCCGCCTCCGATTGTGTAACAGTTGCCACACACGAGGCTAACCAACAATCGGGCTTAAATATACTGCATATTGCTCCTAATCCGTTTAACCTAAACACCCGTTTGCAGTTTACCTCATCGGGCAGTAACCTGCTTATTCAGGTTTTTAACAGCCAAGGTCAGTTGGTACAAACCCTTGCTAATGGCTGGTATGAGCAGGGCGCTCACTCCCTGCACTGGGATACCCACGCCCTGCCCAAAGGCGTGTATTACTGCCGCCTGCAAGATGGTTTCAGGCAGCAGGTTAAAGCAGTGGTTAAAATGTAGGGTTTAGGCGGCGGTTATGGCTTTTATCATTAGCCTGAACGCTGTATCGGGACGAGCAATCTGGTTTACCGTACCGGCAATATAGGTATTTGTTTGTGGCGCATAAAAAGCAAAAGCGCCCGATAAACCTGAGTGCCCTAAAAACTCGGGCAGCGCGTAAAGGGGTGAAAAATACCAGGGTGGCTTAAAACGCATAATACCCACCCCGTATTCAAGCGGATACATGACGGCGTTCCACGTTTGGCAAAGTGGTGGCAGCGCCTGCTGCGGAAACAGGGCACCCCCAAAAAAAGCCTTTAAAAAAATAACCAACTCCTCAGCGGTAGCCACCATACCGCCGTCTGCCCCAAAACCGGTCATGGCTTGGGGTATATGCAGGGGTTTGTTCTTGTAATAAATATCGGGCACAGCGGTATTGGCAGCATCGGTATAAAGATAAGTTTGGGTTAGGCAAAGCGGTTCGGCAATCATTTGTTGCAGTACAGTTTGCAGGGGTTTATCTTCTATTAGCTCAATAATTTTACCCAGCAGTTGGTAATTAGTATCGGAGTAATGCGCTTTGTGCGGCTGATTTGGGGTAAACTTAGGCTTCATTTGTTTGGCAAGGGCAATGGCATCATCAAAAGTCCATTGGCAGTCTTTTCCTGAGGCTATTTCTTGCAACATGCTACGTTTGCCGGGTGCAGCATCTTCAAAATAATCGGGCAACCCCGAAGTATGAGCCAGCAGTTGTTCAATGGTTATTACGCCCGAATAATCCTGTCCGTTTAATACATGCAGGTTTTGTATAACTGCGGGAGGCAGGTAACGGTTTATGGGGTGGGTAAGTTGCAGTTTACCTTGCTCTTGGAGCATCAGTATTAGGGCGGTAATGTAAAGTTTGGTGGTACTGGCAATAAAAAACGGCTGATGCGGGGTAAAATTACCGGCAGAGCCTACAAAGCGTTCTCCGTTTTTATCAACACATAAAACCGCCCCAAAAATCAATTTATGATCAACTGTTTGGTTGATAAGTTGTTGCAAGGCAGCAGTTTGTAGCAGACGTTGAGCTTTACGGTCGGCATTTTTTTGCAGTAGTTTGTTTACTATTTCAATTAAGGCAGTTTTCATATTTAAAGAGCTTTGTTAGTTTACAGAAAATCCTTTGCGCCTTGCCACAGTTATTTTGTCTGGCGGCACATTAATAATTGCCGGTCATTTGTTGAGATTTACCGGTTTTATTGGATAAAGTTTTTACTACTTTTGCGGCTCATCTAATAAGTAATCGGGGCGCAAGGTTTTATTACGATCCTTGCATTTAAAAAGACGCTATCATAAACCATGCAAGAAGAAGCCGTAAAATTACTCGCAGCATTAGTAGCAGGTGCTATTATAGGCACCGAAAGAGAATATAGGAATAAAACAGCAGGGTTTCGCACTATTACCCTTATTTGTTTTGCTTCGTGTTTGTTTACCATATTGTCGGCAAAAATAGGGGTTAATTCACCCGACCGCATAGCAGCCAATATCGTAACCGGTATTGGATTTTTAGGTGCAGGAGCCATATTCAGAACCGAAAACCGCATAGGCGGGCTCACCACTGCCGCCACCATTTGGGTATCGGCAGCTATGGGCATGTGCATAGGCGGCGGGTTTTTACTGTTAGCCCTTGAAGGGCTGGTTGTAATTATGCTGGTATTAACCCTGTTTACCTACATAGAAAATAAAATAGACCAAACAGCCGATGAGCGCCACTATAAAATTACCTGCCAAAACATACAGGAAGTAGAACCTATGTGCGAGCAATTGTTTGTTAAACACAAGCTCAAAACCACTGAGCATAAACTACACCGCAAAGCCGATTCCTATGTACTTATGTGGACTGCAATAGGAAAGAAACAAAATCATACCGCTTTTTGTGCCGATGTATTGTTAAATGGGCATGTTGCAGAGTTGGAGTACTAATTTCCGATAACGGGTAACGGGTAATGCAAAACAAAGCCGGTGTTATATGCCTATGCTGCGTCTATCTGCCCAAACACTGTCATAAAGGGGTAAAATTTTATGGGATTGGCAAAAAAATTGATGCCTTTGCCCGTTATATGCGTTATTTTGCTTTGCCGCTCAATCATAATCGGGAAATATAACACCCTATTTATTCATTTTCCAAAAAAGAACCGTACATTTGCTCCTGCCTTTACTAAGTATGCAAAATGTGCAAGTAAGACACTGTTAATTTATCACTTATGAGAGATGCGGTTACTCGTATTGTAGAGCTTTTTGCCGTTGTATGGTTATTGATGCAAGCCATGCCCGTTTATGGGCAGCAGGAAGGAGCATTAATGCCCGATTTTACTTTATTCAGCATCAGAGGCGAGCAGGTTACACTATCGGCAATGAAAAATAAGTATGTGCTGTTAAACTTTGGTCAAACCGGCTGCCCCACCTTTGGCGGCGCTCAGGCTACGCTAATGGCTTTGGAGCGCAAATATGCCGGTGTACAACTTACCAATGCCGATGGATTAGAAGTTATCAGCATTTCGCTTGATAATGATATTGCTCAGCTCAAAAAAGCGCTTGCTCCCTATGGCGAGGGACTTCGGTATGAAATAATGGTGCCCGAAATGTATGAATCGGCAGTTGTTAAAAAGTATGGCGTTACACAACTAAACACCACATTTTTTATAGGACCGGGCAATAGGTTAATAGGTAAAAACTTAGCGGTAAACGAAATTGAAAGCCATTTGCAAAGCAGCGCTATGGTAGAAGAAATTTTTTACCGCGTTTATTTGGGTATTTTTCCGGTACGAACCGAATACCTGCGCACTTACAACAGCATTTCTCATTTGGGGGTAATTTACAAGCAAAAAAATAACCCCGAAACTATGGCGGTGTATTTAGAGCGATACAGCACGCCACAGGAAGCCGAGTATGCCAAAGCACAAGCAATTAATGCGGGTTATCAGGAAGCACAAGTAGTGATGTTTAAAAATAATTTAGTAGTAGCTTCTGCGCCGGGTGAGGTAGCGCCAACGGCAACACCGGTTAAACCTGCTATAAAACCCGATGACTATTTTCAAAACAGTACTCCAAGAGATTATAGCTCTATGCCCAATACTGCCCAATCTGCACCGCCGCCATCGTATAAGAACCAGCCGGTAGGGCAATTGGGGCAGGAGCAAATTATAGCGTTTTCTCCTCCGCAGTCGTACCTAAACCAAAACCCTAATTGGAAACTGATGTCACAGCCAACCACTGTGCCTGCGCCGCCGCAGTCGGTTTCTCCGCAGCAGCCCTACTATGCGCCGCCACAGCCGCCTCAAAGCAACGACATAACCAGCCGAGAATATACACCTAACAGCCAACCGGTAGCGCCCAACTCTGGTTATACCCCACAACCACAGGCAACGCCCGCCCCCATAAAGGCTACTGCTGCACAAATTGCCCAATTAGAACAAAGATTGACTGAGATTGAACGCCGCATGAGTATCATAGCTTCCGAATTGCAACAGCTAATAAGAGAAAGCAACACTATACGTGAAGAAATTAACAGGTTAAAAGGGTTTTAACTAAAGCGTATTGCTCCACTTACTGTATCCGTTCAGACCCCCCCGTTTAAAGACGTATAAACACAACTACTATCTATGCGCTTGCCCACCCGTTAAAACCCCATTTCTGGCTGATTTTGGGTGTCGGCACCGGTAAAAATGGCATCGGCGAGTAATTTGGCTGTTTCAAAAGCTGCTTCGTCTATCATAAAATCTGCACGTTCTTCCTGAAAATACTGCACTAAAAACTCGGTAGGCATATTACCCACCAATTTGTTTTGTGCCATAGGACAGCCGCCAAATCCTTTTAAAGCTCCGTCAAATCGTTTGCAGCCGTTTTGGTAGGCTGCGTCTATTTTGGGCAGCCAGTTATGTGGTTCGGTATGCAGATGTGCGCCAAACTCAACACCCGGAAAATAGTAGGCTACATTATTAAATACCTCTGCTATTTGCTCTGGAGTGGCTACGCCTACCGTGTCGGAGAGGGAGATGATTTCTATACCCATAGTGGCAAACCGGTCTATCCAGTGTTCCAGTATGCTAACATCCCACATATCGCCGTAGGGGTTGCCAAACCCCATAGATAGGTAAAGCACTAACTCGCGCCCGTTTTTAAGGCATAAATCAAAGATGTCTTGCACGGTTTCAAATGCCTGCTGTTGGGAGGCATTGGTATTGCGCATCTGAAAAGTATTAGAAACAGAAAACGGAAAACCCAAATAGGTAATGGCATCGTAGGTAATGGCTTCCTCTGCGCCCCTTAAATTGGCTACTATTGCCAGTAGGCGGGTATCGGTTTCGCTCAAATCTAACCGCTGTACTACTTTCCAAGTGTCTGCCATTTGCGGCACCATTTTAGGCGACACAAAACTGCCAAAATCTAAGGTGTTAAAACCTACTTTGAGCAAAGCATTCAGGTACTCCACCTTTTTATCGGTGGGTATAAACGGAATGATGCCTTGCATGGCATCTCGGGGACATTCTATGATTTTCATACGGCAAAGATAACCATTTTTACCCAACAACTAACGAACATTAGTTAAAAAGTGTTTTGGCTTAATGTGTATGGCTTTATCGGCTGTTATCGGGTAGCTAATTTTTGTTCCCACAACCATGCAGTACGCATCATATCGTTTAGGGAGTATTGGGGTTGCCAGCCCAGCACTTGGGTGGCTTTGTTGTTGTTGGCATAAATGGCAACCACATCGCCCGGGCGGCGGGGGCCTATTTGGTAGTTTAGTTTTACCCCGCTCACTTGTTCAAATGCGGCAATGGCTTCCAGTATGGTTATGCCGTTTCCGCTGCCTAAATTAAATACCTCTAAGTTGTGGGCAGACAATGGGGGCTGGTTAATGAGGTATTGCAGGGCTTTGGTATGGGCATTGGCAATATCAGCAACATGAATAAAATCGCGCACACAACTTCCATCTCGGGTGGGGTAATCATTGCCAAAAACAGTCATTTGGGCTCGTTTACCTATGGCAGTTTGGGTTATAATGGGCACTAAGTTTTCGGGCTTTTCTTGTAGTTCACCTATAAGGGCAGTGGGGTGTGCGCCTACAGGGTTAAAATATCGGAGCGAAATAAATTTTTTATCGCTATTTGCTGCCGCAACATCGGCTACTATTTGTTCGCCTATTTGTTTGGTAAAACCGTAGGGCGATTCGGCTTTTTGAAGAGGTGTATCTTCGGTAACCGGCAGTTGGGCTGCATTTCCGTAAACAGAACAAGATGAGGAGAAAACAAAATAAGGTATTTGGAATTGCTCCACAACTTGCAGCACATTTACCAAAGCGGCTATGTTATTGTGGTAGTAAAGCAGCGGATTATGTACCGATTCGGGTACGGATTTATAGGCGGCAAAGTGGATAATGCCTTTAATATCGGGGTGTTGAGCAAATAACGCTTGTGTTTGGGCGGCATTGCACAGATTGATGCGGTAATTTTTAATTTCTACTCCGCATATTTGGGCAATACCGGTAAGCAATTGTTCATTGCTGCGGGAGTTATCATCAAGGCATACTACCTCAAAACCGTTTTGCAGCAAATCTGCTATGGTATGCGAACCTATGTAACCACAACCGCCGGTAACTAAAATTTTCATTGGGCATGTAGTTTATTTATTCACTTTTGCAGTGGCAGGCTCAATATCGTTTAACAGCCAAAAAATGGGCGAAGACAAAATATGGTGCAGCCCCTCTTGCAGAGTAAGGTGTGGGCGTGTAAGCAGTTGGCGCATACGGTCAAGGTTGGGCTGGCGGCGGTTCATATCGCCTTCTTTAAGCGGAGGCTGAAACACTATTTCGGAGGCAGAACCGGTTATGGCTATAATGATTTGGGCAAGTTCCAGTACGCTTGTTTCTTCGTCGTTGCCTATGTTTACCACATCATTTACAAACCGGTTTTGGTAAAAAGTAGCTAAAGCGGCTTCCACATTGTCATCAATATAACAAAAAGTGCGGCTTTGTTGCCCATCACCATAAATGGTAATAGGTTGGTTTTGGAGGGCTGCTTTCAGGAACTTGGAAATAACAAAATCGGGGCTTTGTTTAGGTCCGTAGGTATTAAAAAACCGAAAAATGGTGTATTCCAATCCGTATTCCCTATGATAGGAAGTACAAAAAGCCTCGCCCACGTTTTTTACCACAGCATAAGGCAATCGGGAGTTGAGAGGGGTAATGATTTCATCTTGCGGAAACCTTACCGATTCGCCATACACCTCCGAAGAGGAGGCATAAAACACCCGCTTTACGCCGGTATTTTTGGCAAGGTGCAGCACATTTTTAATGCCTTGTATATCTTCAAGCACTTGGGTGGGGTTGGCAAGGGTGCGCTGCACGCCCACTACGGCGGCGTAGTGAAACACAAAATCAAAACTATGCGAAAACATAAGCGCTGAAATATCGGCATAATCATTGGCATTACATTTTACAAATTTACAATTGGTATAATGTTTATCGGGCAGTTTAAGCATCGATCCGGTTAGCAGGTTGTCTGCTAATACTACTTGGTTATCGGGATTTTTTACCAAACTATCTGCCAGCGAACTGCCTATAAAGCCTGCTCCACCGGTAATAAGAATTTTGGGCATTGGCGGTAAATGGTTGATTACTTTTTTTCGGGCGGTAAAGATAGGGCAATTTTATTGGTTCGCTGACAGATTTTTGAATTACCACTCACCAATTATGAGTTATGAGTAATGAATTATGAGTTACCAATTACTATCTACCAAAACTAACCACTAACCAATAACCAATAAGAACTCACCCCCAGCCCCTCTCTACGATAAATCTGCAATCAACATCTTCCTAAAATACAACTTACTCGTGCCGATTTACCGTAAAGAGGGGAGCAAGACTTCGTATTTGCATTTGTTGTTAGTAATCATTAACCACTAATCACTTTCCCCTCCCATCATCGGGCTTATTTAAAAAAGCGCATATACTGTTCCTTTTCTAAGTGGTACATTTGTTTCATTGCCCATGTTTTTCTATTGGCGAGCAGTTTACCGGGTTTGGCAGGGTTATTTTTTTGCGGGGCGGGCAAAATGGCGGCTATCAGGGCGGCTTGTTCTTGGGTAAGTACGGCGGCTTTTTTGCCAAAATACAACTGAGCAGCGGCTTCAACACCAAAACACCGTTTGCCGGTTTCGGCTACATTAAGATATACTTCCATAATACGTTGTTTGCCCCATAGCAACTCTATGAGCAGGGTAAAATAGGTTTCCAAACCCTTGCGAAACCAGCTTCGGCGCTCCCACAAAAACACGTTTTTAGCTACCTGCTGGCTAATAGTACTACCGCCTTTCAGGCGTTTTTTACCCTTTTGGGCTTGGATGCGGTTATACTCGGCAGCTTTTTTAATGGCGTTGAAGTCAAAACCGTAGTGAAACGGAAAATTTTGGTCTTCGGTAGCCATCACTGCCAGTACCATTTGGTCAGAAATTTGGGTAAGCGGTTTCCAGTTGCGTTTTAGGTTACTGGGTTCGCCGGCCCGCCATGCCGCCGATTTTCGCTGCAACATGGTAAAGGTTATGGGCGGATTTACCCACTTATATACCAGTACCCATACCACCGGAAACAATAATACAAACAGCGCCGTGCGCCATACCCATTGTTTAAGTACTATCATATATAAGAAGGCAGTGGTGTTTAGCTTACAAAGTTAGTACATAAACGCATAAGCCCGGCTTAAAATGCCCTGTTTATGCAATGAATGTGTAATTTTGCCCCAAAATCAGCTTATTTTATATGACACGCCCCATACGTACCCGATACGCCCCCAGTCCTACCGGTTTTCAGCATATAGGCGGTATCCGAACCGCCCTTTATTGCTACCTGTTTACCCGAAAAAACAACGGCTCTTTTGTTCTTCGCATTGAAGATACAGACCAAGCCCGTTTTGTGCCCGGCGCAGAGGAATATATTATTGAAGCCCTTAATTGGTGCGGCATCTCTTGTGATGAGGGTGTGCATGTAGGTGGCGAATATGGTCCTTATCGCCAATCGGAACGAAAAGCAATTTACCAACAATATGTGCAGCAACTTTTACAAAGCGGAAACGCTTACTACGCCTTTGATACGCCCGATGAGCTGGAAAATATGCGCCAAACCCTGCACCTAAAAAACATAGAAACAGCACAGTATAACTACAATCCGCTCACGCGTATGCACATGCGCAACTCGCTTACGCTTCCGCCCGATGAGGTGCAAAACCTGCTCAATAACGGAACGCCTTATGTAGTGCGTTTCAAAATTCCGGCAGGTGAAACGGTAACGGTAAACGACCTCATACGTGGTGCCGTGCAGGTGCAAAGCAACGAAATGGACGACAAAGTGCTGCTAAAATCGGACGGTATGCCTACCTACCACCTTGCCAATGTGGTGGACGACCACCTGATGCAAATAACCCATGTAATACGAGGCGAAGAATGGCTGCCCTCTACACCCCTGCACGTGCTGCTGTACCGCGCTTTTGGGTGGACAGATACCATGCCCGCTTTTGCCCACGTGCCCCTTATGCTAAAACCCGATGGCAAAGGTAAACTCAGCAAACGCGATGCCGACAGACTGGGCTTTACCGTGTTTCCGCTTGCCTTTCAACACCCGTTTGCCAACGAATCGGCTACCGGTTTCAGAGAAATGGGATTTTTGCCCGGCGCTTTTGTTAATATGCTTGCCCTGTTTGGTTGGCACCCCGAAGGCGAGCAGGAAATTTTTTCAATGCCCCAATTGATAGCCGAGTTCTCTATTGAACGCATCGGTAAATCGGGGGCTAAGTTTGATTTTGACAAAGCCAAGTGGTTCAATCAGCAATACCTTAAACATACGCCCGATGACCAACTGGCACACCTGATTATGCCGTTTGCTCCCGATGAGCTTAAAAATACCCCAAAAGACTACCTTGCCCACGTGTGCAGGTTAATGAAAGAGCGCGTTACTTTTTTACCCGATTTTTGGACATTAGGCGCTTACTTTTTTGCCCCGCCCACAACCTATGACAACCATACATTTGCCAAAAAATGGAACGACAAAACCGCTGCCTATTTTGCCGCCCTACTCACCGATTTGGCTAACCTGCCCGATTTTGCTGCAATCCATGTAGAAACTGCCGTTAAAACCGGCATGGCTGCCTTTCAGTTGGGCATGGCAGATGTGCTGCCTTTGTTGCGCATTATGCTTGCCGGCTCCACTGCCGGTCCGCCGGTGTTTGAAATGGCTGCTCTGCTGGGCAAAAATGAAGTATTGAGCAGAATAACCACCTGCGCCCAATTGCTTGCCGGGCATACGCTAAGGTAAAAGTTACAGGGGGTACAGCCCCGATTTGAGTACAAAAATGGAGGTGATTACCCCTGTTTTCAGCAAAAAAGCACACAGATAACGCAGATTAAACGGATAAACGCGGTAGAAGTGTGGTTTGGGGATATTTGATAGAGGGTCTTGGTAATCAATAGTGGAAACTAACACACTCATAACTATTCACTACCCACTACTTGAGCCTTTATTTTCAAAAATCTGTGCAAATCAGCCCCATCCGTGTTATCCGTGTGCTAATTTTTGCCGGTTTTTAGCTCATGCAGGCAGCACGTACTTTGTGTGCCATTTTACAGCAAACCGGAGGTTACACCCAGTATAACCTTACCTATGGTTTGCCCCAATGGGTTTGGGAGCATTTAACCACATAGCACATTAGAAACCCTAAGGGAGTTACTAAAAATAAAGATAAATAGTTTAGGAAAATAAAACAGCCCTGTGCTTTTAATAAAGGCGCAGGGCTGTTTGCTAATCGGTATATGCAGAAGAATGGTTAGTCTCTGTCAAAACGCTTGGGGCGGTCATCGCGGTTAAAGCGACCATCCCTTTGTTTAAAACCACCGCCGCCGCCGCCGCCAAAATTGCGGGGACGCTCCTCGCGCTCACGAGCTTCGTTTACACGGAGAGGACGGTCTTCCAATAAAGCGCCATTAAGTTCATTGATAGCCTTTTGACCTTCGTCGTTGTTTGCCATTTCAACAAAAGCAAAACCTTTTGAACGTTTAGTCTCGCGGTCAATAATAACTTTTACCGCTGTAACTTCGCCGTATTCTTGGAATACTTCGCGCAAGTCTTCGTCTGTAATACCGTAGTCTAAGTTGCCTACATAAAGATTCATACCGGACAAGAAAAATTAAAAAAAAGTGAAAAAAGAAAAAAACGAAAGCAAAAAACCGAAGCAAAAACTCAACTAACTCGCACTAAACCTACTTTGTCGGGTACAAAATCACAGCAAATCACATTAATTGAACAGACTCTCGGCAAATAACAGTGCAAAGATACGGTTTTTTTTGTTAAAAAAACTTTTTTGCTTAAAAAATAAAAAAACTCCGCCACTTAGAGCAACGAAGTTGAAAAATAAGGAAAAAGTGGGCGATACTAGATTCGAACTAGTGACCCCCTGCTTGTAAGGCAGGTGCTCTGAACCGGCTGAGCTAATCGCCCTTATGTTATTAATAAAATCCAAAAACAAATGACTAAAAAAGGGAGTGGGCGATACTAGATTCGAACTAGTGACCCCCTGCTTGTAAGGCAGGTGCTCTGAACCGGCTGAGCTAATCGCCCCTTTAAATGAGTGTGCAAAGATAAGGGGTGTATTTTTTTCCACCAAATTTTCCACCAAATTTTTTGCCGTTATTTATAAATGAGTTTTAAAAAACGGTTGAAGTATTGTTTTGTAAGGCATTAATGTCATTTAGGTGTAACTTTATGCTTACCGTCTTTAATCCTGATAACCTTTGTTAGTAGCAGACAGCAACAAGCAGTTTACTTTTATAGTTACTTTTGCATCGGTAAATTTATGGGGCAGGGCAAGTATTTTTATGCTCCTTCATTGCACTATTTAGTTATGGTAAAACGGTTATTCGCTTTTTTGGGTGTGGTATTAATGCTGTTGGTGGTTTTGGCGCTGGCAGCGCCCTTGTTTTTAGGAAAACAGGCAGAACAGTTGTTCATAAAAAAAGTTAGCAGCCGGTTTACCACCGAGTTTATCATTAAGGGCGATATTGAACTGTCTTTGCTGCGCAATTTTCCTTATGCCTCCCTGTCGCTAAAGGGGGTAGAGCTGCGAGAAAGTTTGCCCAATAGCAGACGAAATTTATTGGAGGCTCAAAAAATGTCGTTTTTGTTTGGGTGGTGGGATTTGTTTAGGGGTACTTATAAGGTAGAAAGGGTAAATATTGAAAACGGCGCTTTAAATTTGCGAACGCTGCTAAATGGCGAAACCAATTACCGCGTTTTTGCCCCCGCCCCCGATGATAACCAACAACCAAGCGAAACGGTATCTATACAATTGAAGCAAGTAAATTTGAACACCGTATCGGTTTTTTACCTCAACGAACGCTATAAGCAAGAAACCGCATTTACCATTTCAGGTGGGGTTATGGCTGCCAATTTTGGAGAGGTAAAATACAATTTACAATTGCAGGCAGACATGGCTGTAAAGCATTTTTACCTCTATAATACCAACTACCTGCCCGAAAAAAACACAAAATTAGATTTAAACATAGCCATTGATTTTAATGAAAACAGCTACACATTTGGCAACAGTACTTTGCAAGTAGAGGGTAGCCGGTTTAACTTGCTTGGGCAGGTGCAGTTTTTAGAACAAGCATCAAACTATAACCTTACCCTAAACGGTATTGACCTGAAACTGAACGACCTGCTGCCCATAGTACCCAAAAATTACCGGCAGTACCTTAATAATATGGAGAGTAAGGGCAATTTGGAGTTTGAAGCTATGGTTAAAGGCGTTTATTCTAATACCCAACAACCGGCCGTGAACGTAAAATTTAACATGGCTAACAGTACACTCTCCCTGCCCGATGCCAACGCTCCGCTGCAAAACGTACAACTCAGCGGCTCTTTTACCAATGGCAATCTCCAACAGTTGTCAAGCTCAGAGTTACTGTTAGATAATTGCAGCTTTCTGCTAAAAGGGCAAACATTTAGTGCATCGGGAAAAATTACCAATTTTAATCAGCCTTTGGCTAACCTTTCTTTAAACGGCGCTATTGATTTAAGCGCCTTTGAAAAATTAGCTGCCCAAAACGGCTACAAGAAACTATCGGGTAAATTGGCTTTTGAACAAGTGCAATTTAATGGCTATATTGAAGAAGCCTATAAGTCCACCGCTCTTATCTATCCGGCTTTTACCGGCGCTATCAGCTTAAACAACGTGCAAGCTGCCATAAACGGTAAACCCATTGAAAACCTAAACGCCAAACTTGCCTTAAACGGGCAGCATAGCCAACTGCAAAATCTGCAACTGCAAGCCGGTAAAACCAACCTAACCGCAACGGGCAACCTGCTCAATCTGAACCCGTTGCTGTTTCAGGCGCTGGGCAAGGATACTGTTTTGCTCTCGCAGCCGGTAAACTTAAACCTTAACCTAACATCACCTTTGATAGATATAACCGATTTAATGCAATACTTTAATGCCGATACCACCGCCTTACCCAAACCGCCCGATGAACAGGTGGTAAACAAGCAACAGTATGCTACCGGAAACCTTACCCTGCAAATAGACCAACTTACCCAAAACAAATTTACCTACACCAACCTTAAAGGCGCTGTTTCGTTTAACAATAATGAGTATGTTATACAGCAGATAACCCTGCAACTATTAGGCGGAACTGCCGAACTGAGAGGAAACGTGCACATAGATAACCAACAAAACCTGCAAGCTAAGGCGTTTTTGAGATGTGAGCAGTTAGATATACAGCAACTGCTTGCCAATGCCGATAATTTTGGGCAAACTACGCTTACCAACAAGAACCTGAAAGGCTTGTTTACCGGTAATTTTTATATTGTTGCCCCTTTTGACAAACAATATAAACTAAACCAACAGGGTTTTAAAATGGTTGCCGACCTTCAATTAGATAACGGCGAACTGATTGATTTTGAGCCCATGCTTGCTTTGTCTAAATTTGTGAAAGTATCGGAGCTCAAACAAATTAAATTTGCCCGATTGCAAAACCAAATTGAAATACGCAACCGCAAAGTGTATATTCCTGCTATGTATATCAACTCTAATGCGCTTAAATTAACCTTATCGGGTAGTCATTCGTTTGATAACCGTTTGTTGTATTACGTTAAACTTAACTTGCTTGATTTACTGACCAACAAATTTACCAAACAAAACAAATTGGTAGAAACCGACCCTAACCCCAAGGGCGGTATTAACCTGTACCTTACCGTTAGTGGCGCTGCCGATAACCCTACCATAAAATACATGAAAAAGAAAAAAGTAAAGCAACAGCTTTCGCGCGATGCTTACAAGCAAAAAACCGACCTCCAAAAAATTTTGGAACAAGAATTTAACCCGAATAAAACCCTCCTTACCGATACGCTGGATATGGAGTTTATGAACTGGACAGAAGAGCCGTAATTGGAGCTGTTATTGCTTTGAGTGGGGTAAACCATAGAAGCCGACTTATTTATGGCAGGTTTCATTTTACATTTTTTTAACTATTGCATCTGTTTTTTTATTTATGCGTACATCTGAAATAATTGACCAGGCAAAACAGCTTACTTCTTCTACGCGGCTCAATATCTACGAAAATAAATCGCAGTGGAAAATAGGGCTGTTTACTGCCGGTTTGCTTATTGTAATAGTAACTTTGTTGTATAATAACCGGCTGGCAAAAAAACTTGCAGAGCAAGAGCGCCGCCGTGTAGAAACTTTTGCCAATGCCTATGCCGAGTTGAGCAAACTGCCATTTAGCGATAATTCCAGTACACTTCAAATAGATTTTCTAACTAATATTATTACCGGAAATTTAACCATTCCGGTTATTTTAACCGATGAAAAAGGGCGAATTACGGCAACCAAAAATGTGGATTCTACCCGAACTATTAAAACCGATTCGGCTTTTTTTTACCGAAAATTGGCAAAAATGAAGGAACAATATGAGCCGGTACTGATAGTTAGCGACCTTTCGGGTGTAAGAGAGCCCGGCGAAACCGAACCAAAAGATATTATACAGTATGTTTATTACTCCGATTCTTACCTGCTTGCCCAACTTAAACTGTATCCGTATGTTCAGATATTTATAATAGGCGCTTTTTTGCTGGCAGCGTATGTTACCTTTGATGTGGCGCGCCGCTCAGAGCAAAATAAAGTATGGTTGGGCATGGCAAAAGAAACCGCTCACCAGTTGGGTACACCTCTTTCATCGTTGGTGGGGTGGATGGAAATTTTAAAAGAAACCGATGACCCCGATGGTACCGCCAAAATGGTAGGCAGAGAAATGGAAAAAGATATAGCCCGTTTGCAGCTTATTACCGAACGTTTTTCTAAAATAGGCTCTGAGCCGGCGCTGCAAGCAGCCGATGTGGTAGAATCAGTAAAACATACGGTGGACTATGTTAAACGCCGCGCTTCGTCGCGCATTAACTTTGAGTTTACCGCCCCACCCCAAATTTTGAGTAATGTAAACCCCACTCTTTTTGACTGGGTAATTGAAAACCTGCTCAAAAACGCCCTCGATGCTATGGAAAATACCGGCAGTATTAAAGTAACCATAGAAGAAACCCCGCCCGATAACATTGTTATTGATATTTCTGATACAGGTAAAGGCATACCAAAATCTAAGTTCAGCTCAGTTTTTGAACCCGGTTATAGCACTAAGCGCAGGGGTTGGGGGTTAGGTTTATCGCTCTCTAAGCGAATTATTGAAAACTACCACTCGGGCAAAATTTATGTGTTAGACTCTGTGGTGGGCAAAGGCACTACTTTTAGAATTATACTGCCTAAATCGTAAAGCTCTTACTGCGTGACTTGGTAGATGAGTAGCTTTGGTAGATAGTAGTGGGGATTAGGCACTAAGAAATAACCCACTTTTCGCACCCAAACAGATAACTATGTTTATCTTGCTGTTTTTCAGGATATTAAATATAGATACAAATTCGATGGAAATTTACATATACCTATAAGTTCCTGATAATCAGACATGACATTTTTAGGTGCGGAAAGTGGGAAATAACAACTAATTTGCGTCTTTGCGAGAAACAAAATCGGGCAAGGTTTTTTAGGAAAGCACACAACTAACAACTAACAACTAACAACAACAACTAACAATGAAACACCTTGCTTATCTAAACCAATACTTTTTGCGCTACAAATGGCGGTTGCTCATGGGCATGGCATTTGTGCTGCTGTCAAACATATTTGCGGTTATACCGCCCAAAATTATCCGCAATGCGTTTGATTTGGTAAAAGATAATATAGCCTACTACCGTATGTACGATGGTTTTACCCTGCAAACGCACTATTACAGCGGTTTTGGTAAAGCCATTTTGCTGTTTGGGGTAAGTATGATTGTGCTGGCATTGGTGCGCGGCGGTTTTATGTTTTTGATGCGGCAAACCATCATTGTAATGTCAAGGCTCATTGAGTTCGACCTTCGGAACGATATGTATGCCCATTACCAGCATCTGAGTACCGCCTTTTACCGCCGAAACAGCACCGGCGACCTCATGTCGCGCATTACCGAAGACATAAACCGTGTGCGCATGTATTTGGGTCCGGCTATTATGTACACCGTAAATTTGGTAGTGCTTATTATAATAGTAGTAGGCGCTATGTTAAGGGTAAATGTTCAGTTAACCTTTTATGTATTACTGCCACTGCCCGTATTAGCTATGTCTATTTATTTGGTAAACTCCCTCATACACCGGCGCAGCGAAGCCATACAAACCCAGTTATCAAGGCTTACCACCTTGGCACAAGAGGCGTTTTCGGGTATAAGGGTGGTAAAAGCCTATACGCAGGAAAACGCTACCGGCGCTTTTTTTAACCACGAGAGCGAGTTGTATAAGCAGAAATCGCTCCAATTGGCGCGTGTGCAGGCTTTTTTTGGTCCGCTAATGATGCTGCTGGTGGGGTTAAGCACCATTTTAACCATTTTTATTGGCGGAATGGGGGTTATTAACGGCTCCATTACATCGGGCAATGTGGCAGAGTTTGTTTTATACGTTAATATGCTTACTTGGCCCGTTACCTCTGTGGGTTGGGTGGCGGCTTTGGTACAAAGGGCGGCGGCATCGCAAAAGCGCATCAATGAGTTTATGAATACCCAGCCCGATATAACATCGCCGGCAGGCGCTCAACCCTTTGCCCTGCAAGGGAACATAGTTTTTAACAACGTAAGTTTTACCTATCCCGATACCGGCGTAAAAGCCCTCCAACACATCAGTTTTTCGCTTCGCCCGGGCGAAAAAATGGCGTTGGTAGGACGCACCGGCTCCGGCAAAAGCACCTTAGCCGAACTCCTGCTCCGAAAATACGATGCTACCGAAGGGCAAATTCTCATAGACGGCAAACCTATTGAAACGCTGCACCTGCACAGCCTACGCAGCCAAATAGGTTATGTACCGCAAGATGTTTTTCTGTTTTCGGATTTGGTAAAAAATAATATAGCTTTTGGCAACAAAACTGCCACCATGCAGCAAATTACCCTTGCCGCACAGCAAGCCGCCGTACTTAAAGATATTGAACAACTGCCGCAGCAGTTTGATACTATGGTGGGCGAGCGCGGCGTTACCCTTTCGGGCGGACAAAAACAACGCATCTCTTTGGCAAGAGCCCTCATTAAAAACCCGCAATGTATTATTTTTGACGACTGCCTCTCTGCCGTTGATGCCGAAACCGAAGAAACTATTATTAACCACCTTAATACTTTTCTTGCCGATAAAACCGCTATTATCATTACCCACCGAATTTTTGCCCTGATGAATTTTGATAAAATTTTGGTTTTAGATGAAGGGCAAATTGCCGAAGAAGGTACGCATGATGAACTGCTCCTAAAACAAGGCATTTACTACGAACTCTACCAAAAACAACAGGCAGAAACCAAAGCAATGCCCTAACCCGCAGCGCTAAGAGGGGGTAAAATGGTATCGGGCAATGAAAAATTCACCATCGGGTTAAACTTTTTACCTGCTGCTTGTTACTTTTGTATGCTCAAACACACCTTTTTGTATGCACGCAATAGAACCCTACTACCGCTGGCGCGATTACTACGTGGCATCGGAAGATAAAAAATCGCCGTTTTACAAACGCCAATACAGCGAGTTTGAATTTAGCAATACCATCTACAATTTCTATATTCACCCGCAATGGGACGATATTGGCTCAGAAACCCTTTATATTAAAGTGATTTATGCCGATTATGCCCAAAATTTTGCCGTCATTGAAATGATTGGCGAATGGAACGACTGCATTTCTAACGATATTATGCTGCTAAAACGCAAAGTAATAGATAAAATGCTGCGCCGCGAAATTTACAAGTTCATCATCATTGGTGAAAATATCCTTAATTTTCATGCCGATGAAGACTGCTACTACGAAGAATGGTACGACGAAGTATGCGACCAAGACGGCTGGATTGTGGCAATGAATTTTAGAGAACACGTGCTGGCAGAAATGAAAAGTTGTAACTTGCAGTATTATTTTAATTTTGGCGCTTTGTTTGACCTCATTAATTGGCGTACCTTACAACCGCTTCACTTGTTGGCATCGGTAGAAATGACCATGAACAAACTCAACTCACGTTTGCTCCCCCCTTTTCCAGATGAACAACGGTGAAAAATATGAAAAGTGAAGAGTGAAAAATTAGGAGTTATGACTACCAGCCAGATTTTGTTTCACGCAAAGACGCAAAGGCGCAAATTGGTTGTTATTTCTTAGTACTCACTACTGATTACCGATTACTCGATACCATTTACTATCTACCTACTACCGAATACCATTTACCCGATACTATCTACCATATACCATCTACTATCTACCAAAACCACCCACTACCCAAACTTTTCACTCTTCACTACCAACCGCTTATGGAAACCAAAGACCAAATAGTAAAAGACTGGCTGCCCCGATATACCGGAACAGCATTAGAAGAATTTGGCGAGTATGTCATACTGGTCAATTTCATAAACTATGTTCACATGTTTGCACAAATGCACCAAGCGCCGGTAAAAGGTGAACAAGCAAGTATGGCTACCGCCACCGCCGAAAACATTACCATTATCAACTTTCAGATGGGCAGCGCCAATGCCGCCACCATTATGGATTTGCTTACCGCCATAATGCCCAAAGCCTGCCTGTTTTTGGGTAAATGCGGAGCTACCAAAAAAAATAAAGTAGGCGATTTAATTTTACCCATTGCCGCCATTAGGGGCGAAGGAGCTTCTAACGATTATATGCCCCCCGAAGTGCCCGCTCTACCCGCTTTTGCCTTACAAAAAGCTATTTCGGCTTGTATTGCCAGCAGGAGTATGGATTATTATACCGGCACTGTTTATACCACCAACCGCCGCGTGTGGGAACACGACCAAAAATTTAAAGACTACCTCAGCGCCATACGCTGTACGGCAATAGATATGGAAACTGCCACCATATTTACCGCCGCCTTTGCCAACAAAATACCTGCCGGGGCACTGCTGTTGGTTTCCGATAAACCAATGAACCCCGATGGGGTAAAAACCGCCGAAAAAGATAAACTTGTTACTGCCCAGTTTGCCCAAACCCACCTTGAAATAGGCATAGAATCACTGCGCGAACTGCGCGATAATAAAGCATCAGTAAAACATCTGCGATTTTAGTGAGGTAAAATATCTACAGGGTGCAGCCTCGGTTGATGTATAAATTGAGCTATTCACCCCTGTTTTCAGCAAAAAGGGCGCACAGATAAGGCAGATTAAACGGATAAACTCGGGTAAAAGTGAATCATTTACCCAATTGAGCCTTTATTTTTTAAAAATCGGCGTTAATCAGCTCCAGCCGTGTTATCCGTGTGCTAATTTTTGCCGGTTTTGCGCTCATAGCTTTGTGTACCATTTTACATCAAACTCGGGTCACACCCTATCTACACCATCATACTCCCCTACCCTACCCCTTGCTGTATGGAAGAATCTAAAAAAAAGTCCGGTCTGTTTGGAAGTATTAAAAATTTAGTGCAAAAATCGGGCGAAATATCGCGCAATTTCTGGGGCAATGCCTTTGGAATGGGTGAAGTGGTGTACTATTTAGAAAACCTTACCCTTGCCCACCGGCAGTGCCTTACTTTACCCGATGCCGAAAATGCCTTGTTGCATCACCTTAGGCAACAGTTTCCACACTCGCCCATCAAAAAACAGCCCTCCAACCAATTTAACATAGCGCTTACTGCCGAGTTAGAAGGAAATATCGGGCTTATTTGCTGCCTTGCACCATCACTCACCCTCCCGTCTTTAGTAGAACTGATAGGTAGGGCGCATTGCATTAGTCATTTAAAATACAAAGACCAACTGATAGTGGCAGCAATAGGAAAACCCGATTTAGAAAACCATTTCCTGCTGCAAGAAATGAAAAAAATGCTCGAAAATTTATCGGTTAGTTACTGTTATGTAAGTTTAGACTCCTAAAAACACACACCCATAGCACTTTTGGGGCGTGTTAGCTGTTTGGGCAACATGGCAATTTTTACCCCCTTCAAAGGCATTTCGCCTCGTATTTGGGTGCTGGCGCTGGTAAACCTCATTAACCGCAGCGGCAGCATGATTATGTGTTTTTTGGCGCTATATATTACCGGTTTTTTACAATACAATATCAAACAGGCCGGTTATGCCATGTCGGTATATGGTTTGGGGGCGGTACTGGGTCATCAGTTGGGCGGTTATTTTACCGATAAAGTAGGGTATCAGCGCGTACAAATAACCTCGCTCATTGCCACCGGATTAATGATGCTTTGGTTAATGCAAGTGCGCAATTTTTATGCCTTATGTGCCGTATTGTTCATTTTAAACACCGTTTCTGAGGCATTTCGCCCGGCAAACACCGTAGCCATAGGGCTCAACAGCAACGAAACCAACCGCACCCGCTCGTTTTCGCTCATGCGTTTGGCGTTTAACCTTGCCGTAACTTTTGCGCTTACCATGGGCGGCTGGCTCATTACTAAAGGCTGGAACTACATTTTTATAGCCGATGCCGTTACCTGTTTTGCCGCCGCCGCCACCCTGCTGCTGTTTGTGCCCCAGGTGCAGGGTAAGATACCCAAATCGGGTACTGCAACAGAGGCAGTTGCTCTTAAACACTCGCCCTATCAAGATAAAACCTACATGCTGTTTACCTTTGGCACTTTTTTGGCAGCCTTAGTATTTATGCAAATTGTGTGGACCCTGCCGCCCTTTTTTAAAGACGTGTATCAGTGGAACGAGTTTACCATAGGCTGGGTATCGGCAATAAACGGCGCAGTAGTGCTGCTTACCGAAATGCCTTTGGTGCACCGCATTGAACGCCTTAAACCTGCCCTATGGATAATAAGGCTGGGCGCTATTGTGTATGCCGGCTGCTACTTGGTTTTAACCCTGCCCGATACCTACAAGTGGGTTGCAGCCGTATGCTACATGGTTTTTATTTCGTTTGGCGAAATTTTGGTTATGCCGTTCAGCACCACTTGGGCTACCCGCCGCGCACCCAAAACCCAAGAAGGTAAATACATGGCAGTATATGGCATTGCTTATGCTGTTGCTAATATAGTAGCGCCGCTGCTGGGCACTCAAATTATTTACCATTTTGGGTACAATACTTTGTGGGTATTTATTGCGGCAGTTTCGCTCTTGTCTTGGTTCATTTTTGGGCTACTGCTCCAAAAAGAAAAGCAACCCACTACACAAGAGCAGCCCATATTAACTGCAAACTAACCTTAGTCCCGCATCGGGTTAGCCCACAGATGGTCAATGCTGCAATAGTTGTCAGGCAAAATAGTTCTTATTATTGGTTGCCCTCTGAAAATGGGGGTTAAGATAATTGGAACGGAGGGCGAAATGGTGAGTACTAAACCTATTTGTAATCCGTAATACCACAATCCGAAATCAATTACCCAATTGAGTAGAAACAGGGCATGCCCCCGTCTTCTACGTCATTTTAACTAATCGGCGCAAATCAGCTCCATCCGTGTTATCCGTGTGCTAATTGCTGCCGGTTTTGTGCTCATACCCTTGTGTACCATTTTACACCAAACTCGGATTACACCCAATCATTAAAGGCTAATTACAATTTATCCGTCTTTGCCGGTTAGCCCGATGTATGCTACTGCTACCCAAATGCTGTTTTACCGCCCAAACTGCCCATGTTATGTTACTTTTAGGGCTAAAAGTAACATAAGCAGCCCTCTCATGTTACTTTTAGCCTCAAAAGTAACATGAAACCGTTTTTACAACGTGAGGTTAGAATCAAAATGAATGCCCGATAGGGGGTAAAGCCTGTGTGTGGTTTAGCTGCACTTGATAAAACGGGCAACAGATTACGGTGCGCTGCACCTATTAAGAACATGGTTTGCAGGTGTTTTACCAAGATTGAAGGGCACTGCCCCTTGTTGTGTGTTACTCACCGGCAGCTATAAAATGGCGCGTTTGGTTATGCGAGGGTGCAGCGCACCAAAATATAGGTAGCAACCATGTTAATAGCCCGATTAACAAGGTGCAGCGCACCGAAATATGTCACCCTACCTGTTTAAAATCCTTTTGCGGCAAGTCTTTGCGCAAGCTCACAACTCCAACCTCACGTTTTTATACCTCCATTTTTGCAACCTTTGCCGGGCATTTTTTATCATAATGGCTACTTTAAGGTGTTACATTTTCAGCTCCACCATTACCGGGCAGTGGTCGGCATGTTTAACGTCCATAAAAATTTGGGCATTTTGTAAGTAGGGTTGCAGCGCTGTTGCGGCAGCCCAATAGTCTATGCGCCAACCTTTGTTTTTGGTGCGGGCGTTAAACCTAAAACTCCACCAACTGTATTGGTGAGCCAAATCGGGATAAAAATACCTGAATGTATCTATAAAACCGTGGTCAAAAAAATGGGTCATCCATTCCCGCTCTTCGGGCAAAAAACCGGAGCTTTTTTTGTTGCCCACCGGGTCATGTATATCAATGGGCTGATGGCAGATATTGTAATCGCCCCCAATGAGCAGGTTAGGACATTCATTTTTTACTGTTGTGCAATAGGGCAAAAAGTGGTCTAAAAACTGCATTTTAAAAGCCTGCCTCTCCTCGCCCGATGAGCCGGATGGTAAATACACATTCATAACCGATAGGTCATTACCAAAATCGAGCCGCAAAATGCGCCCTTCGCGGTCGTACTCCGGTATGCCGCAGCCATACACTACGTTTGTGGGCGTTATTTTGGTAAGCGTAGCCACACCGCTGTAACCCTTTTTTTCGGCGCTGTGCCAGTAGCATTGGTAACCTATGTTTTCAAACAGGCTTTGGTCTATTTGTTCGGGCTGGGCTTTGGTTTCTTGCAAGCAAACCACATCGTAATTGGTTTGTTGCAACCATTGTACCAGCCCTTTGTCTATGGCAGAGCGTATGCCGTTTAGGTTATATGAAATAATTTTCATAAATAGAAAAGGTTTTACGGGTATTACAGTAGCATTGTTGCTAACATCGGGCAAAAATAAAAGAGAGTAAACGGATTAAGCCGAAAAGCAGTTCTAAAAATTCCGATATTAGTGCGGTCTTCTTTCAAAAAAGGCAAAACCGCCTTCGGTTTTAAGCAGTTGTGCATCGGGCGCTTTATCGGTAACCAATTTGGTGCGGTTAATTTTGGTAATCAGGTAAGCAGGTTTGTCAATAGCGCCGGTTAGCAGCCACTCATCGGAGTAGTGGGGCGGGCGGTGGTTGGGGGGCAGGTTAAAGTAAAAATACTGGGCATAACTTTTAAAACCTATTGGTTCGGCATATACATTTTTACCTTCCATTTGTTGGTAAAACCTTATCATGGGGGCTTGGGTATATTGTTCTATTTTGGGGGCTACTGCCCACATATACACCCACAAACAAATAGCGGTGCAGGCATACAGCAGCAATACGGCAGGCAGCGTTTTTTTTCGCAACAGGAAAAGCGCGGCGCTCAACCCCGCCAGCATGAGGATGGCTATACTTTGCTCCCACCCTTGCCACTGCACCGGAGTTTGCAGGCAGGCTACGGCAAAAGGGTCTTTTATGTAGGGCAGCAGCAGGTTAGTGTTGGCAGCCACAAAAGGCAATGCCCAAAACACCAGCGCCCACACAAAACCCAATACTGCCAGCATTACCTGCACAAAACGGGTAAGTTTATAGTTGCCCTGCAACAGCCCTTGCAAGTAAGAAGCCGCTAAAAACGACAAAGGCAAATATGCCATAGAGGAGTAATGCACAATTTTGGTTTTGACCAAAGTAAACAACACCATAACCACAAAAAACAGGCAAATCATAACCAAATGGGGCATAACCCGATAGCTTTGGCGGTTAAAAAACGCCGGTATTGCCCAAACCGACATAGGAAAACACCCAACAAGTACTACTACCCAGTGGTAAAAAAACGGCTGCGCATGTCCGGCATCGGGTGTGCTTAGCAGCCTTATTTGGTAGGTAAAAAATTCTTTCACAAACCAAGGTCCGTTTTGCAGGGTTTCTATACCAAACCATACCGATGATACCAATAAGGTTACTGCGGTAAACACAAACAGATTTTTAAAGGTTAAACCCATAGGTTGTTTCCATACCAAACGATGCCATACCCATACTAAGCCCGATGTGAGCAAGATAATGAGCAGCCCTGCCGGACCCTTGGTTAGTACGGCTAATCCGGCAGTAGCGCCGGCAAAAATATACCATCGGGTAGCAGGAATGGGGGTTTTGTGCGCTTCTATAAGCCCGATGATGCTGAGGAAAATGAAATAATTAAAAACAGGGTCAATAATGCCCGATTTAAAGTACAAATGCGGTAAAATACTGCCCAAATAAGTAACCGCCCATAAAAACCCAAAACCCGAATGTTGCCACCGTTTGCCCGTTATAAAAAGGGTAAGCAGGGTAATTAACCCAAAAACAGCATTCGGAAATCGGGCAGCCCACTCATTTACACCAAACAAGTGCATGGCAGCGGCTTGCATCCAAAAAAACAGGGGTGGTTTTTCCCAAAACGGCTCAAATCCTATTTGAACACGGCTGTAATTGCCGGTAAGCGCCATTTCGCGTGCCGACTCGGCAAAGTTTACCTCGTCCCAATCAAACAATGGTACACTGCCCAAAAAAGGGAAGAAAAAAAAGCAACCTAATAACAAAAGCGCTCCTACCATAAGTGCAGGCGGAGCGCTTTGCCATTGGGCATAAAATGTGGTGGTATGGTTGGTGTTGGTTTGCATATTTGGCTAAACAAAGTCACAAAGTAAACGCGCAATGTTGTATTAACCAAATAAACAGGTTGGTATTATGTAAAAATCAGTACCTGATTTGCGCCACACCAATTTTACTCATATTGGGGCTGTAGAGGTTCAGGTCGGCTACGGTAACATTTTTATCCATATTACAGTCGCTATCCACATAACTGTTAATGATACTCATTTCGGCTTGGAAATAGTTAAAATCGTTTACGGTTATAGTGCCGTTTGCGTCCATATCTCCGGCAAGCAGGGCATAAACGCCATTACCCATATTAGCTAATTGTGCTGCACCACCCATTACGTTAGTTGGATTAGTTAGGTCTAAGGTGGCAGTATTGGGAACGGTAACTGCATTTGCGCTCAGTATAGCAAGGTGGTTTCGGGTTTTAACCGATATAAAATAAGGTGCATTGGCTGCAAGTGAAGAAAATACAACACCCTGCGTAGTACCATTTACATCTACTATATTGCCATTGCTGAGTAAAAAGGCTGCTTTTGTTTCTGCAATTTGATCGTTGTTGTTTCCGTTTCGTGCTTCCAGCAGCACCCAATCTACGGCGTTAGTAGGAATAGCTGAAGCAGAAGAAACCGACTCGGAGCCGTTGTAATTCCATGGCGCGCGGTTAAAGGGTTGTGTAGTAGGCAGTAGGTTACTGTTTCGGAGGTGGGTATTCATGTTTTGTGTTGATGAATTATAGGCACCTTGCAGGGCAATTTTAACCTTAATAACCACGCCCGAAGAAGAAGTTCCACCACCCGCAATATTTACATCAATATCGTCGCTGCTGGAGAGTATGTTGCCTGAGGCATTTTTTAGTTCGCAATATACTACGCAGGTACCTGCGCCACTGGCATTCATATTCCAGCTAAGGGTATTGGTAGCGGGTTGCCAGGCACTCCATGCACCATTGTCGGTTTTTACCCTAAGTTCGTTGTAGCCTGCTGCTACATATTTGTAGAGATTAACCTGAGGTGTAGTGGTAAACACCTCTTCGTTGTTAATAATAACCGGAAAGACATTAGCTTTTCTTCCCAAATCCATAACCCACCGGGTAATATAAGAAGCTGAGGCATCATAATAATAACCTATTCCCACTTCGTAAACCAATGCACTCATCATATTGCTGTAATGCCCCGGGCTATTAACCCAGCCATTAAAAGCGCTTTGTGCATCAAAATAACCGGCGGCAAGATTTTCGGCGGCGGCAGCCCATGTATAAAAAGCGCCTATACGGTCAAAAGTTTGGCAGGTTACATTGCCGCTTCCATCTTGACTGGCGTGTGCAAAATAGTTTTTCTGGCACATATCGCGGGCATGAAATCGGGCGGCAGCGGTAAGCTCGGCAGATATTTTAACCGGTGGCAATCCGCTGGCAACTCGCAGGTTATTGAGCAATACCACAATCTGGCGTTCCATAGATACATCGGAACTGGGCGCTTGCTCGGTGCCGGAAGGGCAACCCGCTCCACCCGATTGGATAATATCGCCGTTGAATGTATTTTGGGGTTCTTCTAATTGCTGAGCACTAACGTAAATGGTTCCAAATACCATTAAGCAGCTAATGAGCAGTAAGATTGAAGTTAGTTTGTGGCAAGAAAAAGTAAGCATACGAATTAAGAATACAAGCAGTAATTTTAGAAAATCAGCTAATTTATTCTTAATGAGGGAAATAGTAGTAAGGGGTGTTGTTTCGTGTTTTCTACTTAACTTTTACGGTAGCATTATAGGCAGGGTTGCAGTTTTACATAAAAATTTTGCTCAAAAGAGTTATTTTTTGAGAAGTGTGGAATGTTATGTAAAATGTTGCCTTGCTGGCTGCTAATCTGTTACAAACTTGTAGATGAGCCAGCCCATAAAAACGGTGGTAAAAAAAGAAATAATGCCATATAACACCGCAATTACTGCCATAGGAGAGCTTACCAGTAGTTTAGTAGCTATAAAAATAGCCAACGAACTGTTTTGCAAACCCACCTCTACGGCTATGGTGGTACGCACGGGTTTGCTTTGTTTGGCAAAAAGGGTGAGCAGGTAGCCGGCTGCAACACCTAATATATTTAAAGCAAGAGCGTAGGGCAGCAAGGAGGCTAATTGTAGTATAGAGGTTTGATTTTCTTGTTTATCAAACAATACAATGCCATAAAAGGCAATGAATAAAAGAACAGGCAAGATATAACGCAGTGGACGTTCTAATTTTTTGGCTATATCGGGAAATTTACCGCGCAAGTACACCCCAAATATGGCAGGCAAAATGGTAAAACTAAATATGTTGATCATGGTTTCGCCCATAGGCAGCTCAAAATCGTGGCTTTTACCTAAGTAAACATTCATGGCAAAATTTACAATCAGTGGAATAGTGAATAAAGTTAATAAGCTGTTTATGGCGGTAAGCGAAATAGATAATGCCACATTGCCACGCAACAAATGATTAACCAAATTTGACGATGAACCGCCCGGACACGCTGCTACCAGCACAATGCCCACTTTTAATTCTGGGGGCATGGGAAACAAACTTGCCACTAAAAATGCAACTAAGGGCAACAGCAGCATTTGCGCTGCTAATCCGATAAGCAGAGCATCAGGTTTTCTGAAAACTCTTTTAAAATCAGTAATAGTAAGGGTTAATCCCATACCCAGCATCACCATTGAGAGGGCTGCCGGCAAAAAGTAATCAGAAAAAAAAGTTTCCACAAGTGCTTTTTGTTGCTTTGTAGTAACATTTAAAACTACCTTCGGGTTAGCAAGATGCAAATATATTTTTGTGTCTTTGCCATTTATGGCTAAGTAAATGTAGTTTTTGGTGTGTAAACAAAAAAAGGCAGTTCCAAGAACTGCCCTTTGAGTAAAACAAAACTATGAAACAAAAACTACTCGCCTTAAAAATATCGGGGTGTAACAAACCTGCCCATACCTTTGGGGTCTTTCAAATCAAGCCCTACCATTACCTCATGCGAACCGGAGGTAAAATTGCTCAGTTTAGACAGGGTATAATCATAGGCATAACCTAATTTTAATCCCATAGGAAACTGAAAAGCAAGAATGCCGTTAATAGATTCTGACTGTGCAAACGGGTCAGAGTTGCCAAAAGCAGTTCGGTATGATGCGCCAAACCAAAGCACTTCTTTAAGTAAAAACATAAGATTAGCATCTAATTGTATGGGCGCTTGGGTAGGCACCATTTTTACCAAGAACGAAGGACGCACTCTAAAATCTTCGTTGCCTATTACTACGCCGCCCATGGCATAATAATGCCTGTACTGGCGGGCTATAGTGGTTACACCGTCATCAGAACGGAGATTGTTGTTTAATAAATGGGGAGCCGAAACGCCCAAATAATACTTATTGGGCTGGTACAAGTATAACCCTAAACCAAAATTGGGCAACAAATTGCGTTGGTTATCGGCAAACGCGTTGTCAATGGTAATATCTATATTTTCATTACCCTTAACCTGCGTAAAATCGGAACGTAAATAGGCCACCCCGCCTTGCAAACCAATGGCTAAGCGGCTTTCGCCCAATATAAATTTGTAGGCATAGCTGGCAAAAGCATTGGTTTGGTTGTGTACACCTATGCGGTCGTGTTCTACATAACCGCCAATACCAAATTTTTTATATCGTCCAAGCGGGGTGTGTACACTAAGCCCGGCTGTTTTGGGTGCACCGTCAATGCCCGCCCATTGAAGCCTGCCAATGCCGGTAAAACTGAGCCAATCGGCACTGCCCGTGTAACCCGGGTTTATCATTTGCTGGTTAAACATATATTGCGTGTAGCGGGCATCGCGCTGAGCCATAGCTACCAAGCTAATACTTAACAAGAGTACAGCGGCAAGTATGAATTGTTTCATATCAACCAAGGTTTTGTTCAACAATAAAAAGTCAAAAAATTGATTTCTAATTCTGTATTCAATCAATTACCGTGCCAAGTTGCTCTTTGATTGTTTATTCTTTTGCTAAGCACACCTTAATGACTTTTTTATGACTAAATACAAGCAAACCCAAGCACAATTATATGCAAATTAAAAAAATGACTTGTTAATGACCAATTATTTGCACAATTTCACCAATAATTCACAAACAGTGCCTAATTTCAAACCCAAATTGAGCATATCTTACCCACCACTATCCGGTTATACTGCTTCTTTATTACTGGATACGGATAGCAACATTACTATACTTCCAAATTTACAACTGTCAATTTTTTTCACACCCAAATAGCCTCAAAATGCTGTTACAAAACCGATACGAATACAACCCCCAAACCGATTTTATTGCCGATGGCAGCGCCGCAAGAGTTTACCTTGCCTTTGACAATGCTACCGATAAACCGGTAATTGTTAAATTTTACCACGCCCTTTCTGTTGAACACCAAACTTTTAAGCACAACATGGAGCGCATTCAACAATTGCATCACCCCAATTTAGTGCAATTGTATGATTATTTTGTAATGGAAACCATTAACCACATCGGGCAAATTACCGAGGTAAAAGTGGGCATTTGGGAGTATGTTCCCAATACAATTGTAGATACTCCCCTCTCTTCCGAACAAACAGAACAAACGCTGCGCTCTATCCTAAACGGCTTGCAGTTTTTGTATGATAACGGCTGCTCACACCTTGACCTTGATTTTGACAATGTGTTGCTAACCCAAGATGGAAAGGTAAAACTAAATAACTACGAAATTACCAATACCAACCCCGATAACCCGCCTGCCATGCAGCAAGACCTTTTGGGGCTGGGCAAGGTACTGCATCAATACTGCACTGCACAATTGCTCGACCAAAACTATGCCCAATTGCTCCAAAACAGCGGTGTTAGAGAGGTTTATACCGTCATCATTCGCGAGTGTATAGACGGATCTGCCCAATCACTACAACAAGTGTTGGATACCCTCAATACCTATGAAAGAAACAAACGTTTTAGTGAGGTAATGCCACTCCAAACTAAACAAACGCAAACACGCTATGCCTTTGAGCTAAACGACGACCTGCTCCAAGATACCAGCCACTCGTATGTGGTTAATGCCTTTGATAACCTCTTAGATACATCTGTTACACTCGAAATTTTTAAAGATGAACCCAGTATTGCGCTCCTACAATCTATAAACCAATCTAAATACAGCCACCTCTTTAAACTCCAACTGCCCGGCGATGAAGCCGAAACTTTTAAAACAGCGCTTGCCGGTATTATAGCCAAATCAGAAGCCCAATCCGATAGCGAATTGCTGGCTATGATAGACGAGCATACAAACCTGCCCGAAGCCGGCGATACTGCCACATTAGAAGTTAATCCTGCTGCCAACCTTGCCCAAGAAACCAACCTTGCCCATGTGCTTAATGAACCCCATACAAACCAATCAACTCCCGAAAACAAAGAAGTATCTGCACAAGAAGACGAAACCCCCGCGTTGCCCTTTGAACTGCCACAACTACCCGCTCTGCCCGATGAATTAACAGAACAAGAACCCGAACAGCAAGAACAACAACAACCCGATGATAATGGCATTATTGTGGTTCAAATTAAAGACCACATAAAAGGCTCTTCGCCTGAAAATGATGCCGATAACCAAATTGCCATTCACATAGCATTGGAACAGTCTAATCCTCAAACAGAGTCTAACGATGCCGATGCACAAGAAGAAACCGCCCAAGAAAGTTCAGTAAACGTAGAATTTGGCAACCAAGAACTCCTGCCCGATGGCGATAGCTCCGACAACTATGTTAATACAGAAATTTTGGTGAAATCTGCTATAGAACAAGTAACTGCCGATATTAACAAAGACGCACAAGCTATGGACGATATTTATCAGGAAATACAGGAAAATCTTGCCGACTCTTTTACCGACAACGATAACACTGAAAAATCTACCCCAACCGGCTTAATCAAAATTGAAGCCCTCTCCCAACTTAGCGAAGACCTTGAAAAGGCAGCCGAAAAAACAGAAGAAAAAGACAAATACCTCGATATTGCCATAAACACACTCAAAAACGAAGAAAGCGCCGAAGCGCCCTCTTCTTCCGATACCGAAATTATTGAAAAGGAAGCTATGGAGCAGGTAATGAAAGACCTTGAAAAACTGCTCTCCGGCGATGATGAGGGTTAAGTGGCTGGGCATATAAATAAGCGCCCCCCCAATTTGAGCTATATGTTGGGGGTGCTTTGCTTGTTTTTACCCCCCCAAAACACCAACAAAAACAGAACAGACAAATAAACGCCTAATAAAAGTGTTGTTTGTGCAAACACAACACAGCGGTAATGTGCCTTATGAGAACACCATAACCGTTAGCCTCATGCCTAAAAACCACAACACCTCACATTATTGAGCCTTAGTTTGGGCTTTTCCAAAAACGCTAAAAAACGAAAAAATGCGCTTTCTTTTTACTGAAAGCGCATTTTTGTTCACCAAAACGTTTATAAGCAAAAACTATGAAGTTTTGCGAGTTTTGTGGTGATGGTGGTGTCCACCCTCTCCTATTTTTGCGGTAAACCGGCTTAATTTAGATTTTAGATTAGCTGCCTTGTTTTTGTGAAACAATCCTCTTTTGGCAAGTTTATCTATCAAACTTACTACTCCGGGCAACATAGCTTCAGCTTCGGGCTTGCTATGGCTGTGGCGAAGCTTTTTAATCATGTTTCGGGTAGTTTTTTTGAAATAACGGTTGTGCAAGCGTCTTTTCTCTATCTGCCTGATTCTCTTTTGAGCTGACTTATGGTGTGCCATATCTTTAGACGATTATGCTTTTTTGAATAAATTTTGATTTAGGGCGCAAAGATAGCAATTTACCTATTCACCACAAACTATTGTGTATGTTTTTTTGGTTTCGGGAAAAAAAAGCCTTTTCCTGTTTATTTCGCCCTACTTTACCGCTTATTGGCAAAAATAGCCGGAAATAATGGGCAATGACAATAAATGCACTAATTTTGCCCTTTTATTGCCTATTTTCCTCCAGCCAAAAATGAAAAAAATTGCCTTTATTGTAAGCAGCCTTATCGGGCAGAAAAAGAAAATTTTAACCGACATTAACACGCATTTTTCTAACCTGCCGGGTTATTCCTATCAAATTATGGAAACCCAACGCGCCAAACATGCTCCTGAGCTTGCCCGACAAGCATTTTTGGAGGGTTATGCCTGCATAATAGCGGTAGGCGGCGATGGCACACTAAACGAAGTGGTAAACGGTGTGCTACTGGGTGCAGGTGTGTTTAACCACCTCCCCGATTTGGTAAACCAACCACTTCGCACTGCTAACCTGCCCAATGCTGTTTTTGAGCAGCTTAAAAAGTGCGTAATAGGGGTGTATCCTGCCGGTTCGGGCAACGATTTTAGCCGCACTGCCCAAGTTTTGCGCAGCGCCGAACACCTTAAACAGTTAATAGAAAACAATAAGCAGGCATTAGTAGATGTGGGCATAGGGCTGTTTACCCCGTTAGCCGCCGCCGAAACTGCCTGCCGAGCCTTCATAAATGCTACCGATGTGGGCATGGGTGGCTCTGCCACGTTTTTCCTTGCTCAAATGAAGAGCAAAAGCTGGCTCTCTCCTACCCTTCAATATGCCAAAGCCATTGTACAAACTTTTTTAACCTACCAAAAACAAGAGGTTGCCTTTACGGGCGAAAATTTTTCGTGGCAGGGTAAAATGATGTCGTTGGTAATGGCAAACGGCAAGTACTTTGGCAGCGGGCTGGGTATAGCCCCCTATGCCGATTTGAGCGATGGGCAGCTATCGGCAGTGGTACTGGGCAATGTATCGCTTTGGCACTACCTAAGTTACCTGCCCAAACTGCGCCGGTGTGAGGTTATCAACAACCCCCAAGTGCGCTATTTTAACGATGAGTGCATCAGCGTTCAATCCTTGGGGCAGCCGCTTTATATGCAAATGGACGGCGAACTGGTGGGTACTACCCCTGTTCAGGTAGGCATTATGAAGCAGTGTTTGCCTATGCTTGTGGCTGTGTAACCAAGCAAAGAGGTTGTTTTTTTGCAAAACTGCCCTAACTTTGCAGAGTTTTGTGTTTTTGCATGTTTTTCCCCCCTACCCCCCAACCGCTTATGGCGCAGGTAAAATACTACTTTAATAGAGACAGTCTCAGCTACGAAAAAGTGGAGCAAAGCTGGCAGAGCGTTGCCCTGCGCATTTTCGGGTTCTTTTGTGCCGTGTTGGTATTTGCCTTTGTAATTGTGGTCATTGCTTTTAAATACATCGATTCGCCAAAAGAAAAACGGCTGCGCAACGAAATTGCCGACCTTGAGCTACAATTTGAACAACTAAACCAAAAAGTGTCGCTCTACGAAAAAGCGCTGGGCAGTTTGCAGGATAGAGATAAAAGCATTTACCGCGTCGTTTTTGAAGCCGAACCCCTATCAGACGATATTAGAGAGGCGGCAGTAGGCGGCGCTAACCGCTATAAACATTTAGAAAACTTTACCAACCACCGCCTCATTACCGCCACCGCCGAAAAAATTGACCAAATAGGGCGCAAACTTTATGTGCAGTCTAAATCGTATGACCAAATTATAGACCTACTCAAGCGTAAGGAAGAAATGCTAAGCAGCATTCCTGCCATACAGCCGGTTTCAAACAAAGATTTGAGGCATATAGCATCGGGCTTTGGCAGGCGCATACACCCTATTTACAAAACCCGCCGTATGCACACCGGTTTGGATTTTTCTGCCCCCACCGGCTCTGAGGTTTATGCCACCGGCAAAGGGCGTGTGGTGAGTGTAGAAAACCTGCGCCGAGGCTATGGTATTCACGTAGTTATTGACCACGGTTACAGCTACAAAACCCTGTATGCACACCTGAGCAAAGCTACCGTTAAACCCGGACAGTGGGTAAACCGCGGCGATGTGATAGGTAAAGTGGGTAATACCGGCACTTCTACCGCCCCGCACCTGCATTATGAGGTGATTAAAAACGGCGAAAAAATAGACCCCATCAATTTCTTTTTCAACGATGTTTCGCCGGCAGAGTTTGAGCAAATTGTTGAGCTTGCCTCACGCCATAGCCAGTCTTTTGATTAACCAGCACAATGTTCAGCCCTAAATTGGGGGGGCAAGTTTGATATTATAAAATTTCACGCAAGGACGCAAAGACGCAATACTATGATATCGGAAAATGATATAGCAAGAGTAGTTCAAATGCAATTTGAATTAGTAGGGGCGTACCCTCACATCTTTTTTACCTAAGTTAGACTTCTCCGCAGTTACCAGAAGATTATAAAATTTCACGCAAGGACGCAAAGACGCAATACTATGATATCGGAAAATG
>ERZ761607.678-NODE-678-length-53708-cov-6.325443_pt1 | contig 53708 bp, 50 predicted proteins | sample MGYA00511164_ERZ761607 | MGnify/ENA primary metagenome ERZ761607 (study PRJEB28899, sample SAMN02445080) | bioreactor sludge metagenome | biome: EBPR sludge | place: Australia: Brisbane, Thorneside Wastewater Treatment Plant | collected 2011-06-22 ...
GGTTCTGCTGGTTCTGCTGGTTCTGCTGGTTCTGCTGGTTCTGCTGGTTCTGCTGATTCTGATTGCGCTGTTGGTCGGCCTGCGCCTGCTGGTTCTGATTGCGCTGCTGGCCCTGCTGGCCGCCCTGGCCCTGTTGCCGGCCCTGCTGACGACCCTGCTGCTCCTGGTCGCGCTGCTGACCCTGCTGACCCTGCTGACGGCGCTCCTGGCGAGCCGACTCCTGCGCCTTCTCTCCGCGCTGCTCGTCCTGCCGGGCCTGCCGGCCCTGGCCTTCCCGGCGTTCAGGAGCCTCGCGGCGCTCCTGCCTGTCGATCGCCTTCTCAGCCGGCGTGTCGGCCTGCTTCTCGACCGGCTGCTCGACCGGCTGCTCGACCGGCTGCTCGACCGGCTGCTCCGTCTGCTTGTCGGCCTGCTTGTCGGCCTGCCGGACCCGGCGCTCCGTGCGCGGCTCGGACCCACCGGACCCGCCACCCGACTGGCCACCCGACTGGCCACCCGACTGGGCCGCCTTGATGGCCTCGACCAGTTGGGCCTTCTTCATCGAGCTCGTGCCCTTGATGCCGAGGCCGCCGGCCATCGTCTTCAGCTCGGCGAGCAGCATGGTGTTGAGCCCACCGCCGCGCTTCTTCGCCTTGCCGTCCGAGGCGGGCGCGTCGTTCGGAACTTGGTTCGTGTCGGTCACGTTGGTCCTTCGCTACGCCGACGCAGCCTGCCTGTGCCCATCCGGAGCGGCAGGGGTCAGCGACCAGTGGAAGAGTGGTCGGGCACCTCAGATGCGGTGCCGCGCCGAGATCCGGCGCAGTGAGGAATGTACCAAAGGGTCGTGGGGTCAGCCGACCGCGGCACCCCCGGTGTCCACCCGCAGGCGATGGTGTGACCAGCCGTCCGGGCAGTACGCCGCGAGCTCGGTGCCGGTGCCGAGGGCCAGGACCGTCGGGCCCGCGCCGGAGACCACGGCCGCATGGCCGTCCGAGCGGAGCCGGTCGACCAACTCCAGCGAGGCCGGCATCGCGGGACGCCGGTAGTCCTGGTGCAGGAAGTCTCGGGTCGCCCGCCAGAGCTGATCGGGACGGTGAGCCAGGGCGGCGACCAGTAGTGCCGCTGCCCCCGCGTCGGCGGCGGCCTCGGCGTGCGGCACCGAGGCGGGCAACAGCCCCCGGGCGACCTCGGTCGAGAGTGGCTCCGGCGGGACGAAGACGTCTGAGGTGACCCGGGCGTCGACGGGCGATCCGACGGCGTACACCTCGCCCCGCTCGTCGCGCCCGCTGATCACGAATCCGCCGAACAGCGCCGGCGCGACGTTGTCGGGATGGCCCTCCATCTCGACCGCGAGCGCGAGCAGCGTCGGGTCGTCCAGCGCGGTGTCTTCCCCAGGCGCGCGTGAGGACGACAACGCACGCGCCAGGACCAGCCCGCCGACGATGGCCGCTGAGGACGAGCCGAGCCCGCGCGCGTGCGGGATCGCGTTGCGGCAGGTCAGGCGCAGCCCGGCCGGCTGGCCGCCCAGGGCGTCGAACCCGACCCGCATGGCCCGGACCACCAGGTGGTCCTCGTCGAGCGGCACGTCCCCGGCGCCGGCACCGGTCACCTCCACCACGAGCCCCGAGTCGGTGAGCTCACCCTCGAGTTCGTCTCGCAGGCCGAGCGCCAGCCCGAGCGAGTCGAAGCCGGGGCCGAGGTTGGCAGAGGTGGCCGGAACCGTGACCTTCACCGCAGCCCGGCCGCCTCCGCGGCCGCGGTCACGTCGGCGTCGACCACCGACTCGACCAGGGGTCCGAACCCCTCCAGAGCGGTGACGGTGTCCTTCAGCCCGTGGCCGGTGACGGTGACCACCACGGTGCTGCCGGCATAGGAGTCACCAGCGGCGAGGTCGGCCAGCAGCCCGGCGATCCCGGCGGCCGACGCCGGCTCGACGAAGACGCCGTCCCGGCTGGCCAGCTCGCGCTGCGCGGCAAGGATCTGGTCATCGCTCACCGCCCGGAACCGGCCGCCGGATTCGTCGGCGGCGGCCTCGGCCAGCTTCCAGGAGGCGGGGTTGCCGATCCGGATCGCCGTGGCCCGGGTCTCCGGATCCGGGAACGGCTCGCCGGTCACCAGGGGTGCGGCGCCCTCGGCCTGGAAGCCGTGCATCCGCGGGGTGCGGGTGGCCAGGCCCAAGTCGAGGTACTGGGTGTAGCCGAGCCAGTACGCCGAGATGTTGCCGGCGTTGCCGACCGGGAGCAGGTGGTAGTCCGGTGCGTCGCCGAGGAAGTCGACGATCTCGAACGCCGCGGTCTTCTGACCCTCGAGCCGGACCGGGTTGACGGAGTTGACCAGCGCCACGGGGTAGTCCCAGGCCAGCCCCTTGGCGAGCTGGAGACAGTTGTCGAAGTTGCCGCGGACCATGATCACCTTGGCGCCGTGCAGGATCGCCTGGGCCATCTTGCCGGCGGCGATCTTGCCCTCGGGCACCAGCACCAGCGGGGTCAGCCCGGCCTTCGCGGCGTACGCCGCCATGGAGGCCGAGGTGTTGCCGGTGGAGGCGCAGACCACAGCCTTCGCACCGTCGTGGACGGCCACCGAGATCGCTGCGGTCATGCCGCGGTCCTTGAAGGAGCCGGTGGGGTTGTCACCCTCGACCTTGAGCCACACCTCGGCGCGCGTGAGTCCGGACAACCACTCGGAGTGCACCAACGGGGTGCCCCCCTCCCGGAGGGTGACCGCCGCGGTGCCCTCGGGGATCTGGAGCAGGTCGCGATACTCCTCGATCACGCCTCGCCATTGGTGCGTGCGCTGGCGGCCCGCCGGCTTGGTCGTCACTCGTCGGCACCTTCCACCCGCATCACCGAGGTGACCTCCCGGACGATGTCGAGACCACGCAGGTGCTCGACGGTGGCAGCCAACTGGGCGTCGGTCGCGCTGTGGGAGACCACGACCAGTTGGGCATCGTCGTCGCGGCCCTCCTGGCGAACGGTCTGGATCGACACGTCGTGCTCGGCGAAGGCCAGGGCGACGGTGGCGAGCACGCCGGCCTTGTCGTCGACGTCGATCGCGACGTGGTAGCGGGTCACCGTCTCGCCCATCGGGAGCACGGCCCGGTCGGCGTACGCCGACTCACCCGCGCCGCGTTTGCCGGCCAGCACGTTGCGGGCCACCGTCACGACGTCTCCGAGCACGGCCGAGGCGGTGGGTGCGCCACCGGCGCCGGGGCCGTAGAACATCAGCTGACCGGCCGCCTCGGATTCGACGAAGACCGCGTTGTACGCCTCGCGGACGGATGCGAGGGGATGGCTCCTCGGGATCATCGCGGGGTGCACGCGGACCGCCACGGCGCCGTCGCGGAGCTCGCAGATGGCGAGCAGCTTCACGACCGAGCCCATCTCTCTCGCGGACTGGACGTCGGCCGCGGTCACCTCGGAGATGCCCTCGCGGTGTACGTCGGAGGCGGTCACCCGGGAGTGGAAGGCGAGGCTGGCCAGGATCGCGGCCTTGGCGGCGGCGTCGAACCCCTCGACGTCGGCGGTCGGGTCGGCCTCGGCGTACCCCAGCTCCTGCGCCTCCTCCAGCGCCTCGGCGAAGCCGGCACCGGAGGTGTCCATCTTGTCGAGGATGAAGTTGGTGGTGCCGTTGACGATGCCGAGCACCCTGGTCACGGTGTCGCCGGCCAACGACTCGCGCAGCGGTCGCAGGATCGGGATCGCGCCCGCGACAGCGGCCTCGTAGTAGAGGTCTCGTCCGACCTTCTCGGCCGCCTCGAACAGGGTCGGGCCGTCCTCGGCCAGGAGTGCCTTGTTGGCGGTCACCACGCTCGCGCCGTTCTCCAGCGCCGAGAGGATCAGGGTCCGGGCCGGCTCGATGCCGCCGATCACCTCGATCACCAGGTCGACGTCGTCTCGGGCCACCAGGGCCTCGGCGTCGGTGGTGAGGAGCCCGTCGGGCACCTCGACGTCTCGCGCCGCGTCGAGCCGGCGGACGGCGACGCCGACCAGGTCCACGGGGGCACCCACGCGTGCGGCCAGGTCAGCCGCCTGCTCCTGGAGCAGCCGGACCACCTGAGAACCCACGGAGCCGCAGCCGAGCACCGCGACCTTGAGGCGTCTGTCTGTCACGGGGCCATCCCTTTGTCAGTACCAAGATCGTTGCCAAGATCAGTCGCCAGCAGGTCGTCGATCGTCTCGCGGCGTACGACGACTCGCGTCTCGCCGTCGCGCACCGCCACGACCGGAGGACGAAGCGCGTGGTTGTAGTTGGAGGCCATCGACCGGCAGTAGGCCCCGGTGCCGGGCACGGCCACCAGGTCACCGGCGCGGACGTCGGCAGGGAGGAACTCGGCCTTCACCACGATGTCGCCGGCCTCGCAATGCTTGCCGACCACTCGGGCCAGCACCGGCGGTGCGTCGGACCTGCGACTGGCCAGGGTGCAGGAGTAGTCGGCGTCATAGAGGGCCGGGCGGATGTTGTCGCTCATCCCGCCGTCGACGCTGACGTAGGTGCGGCTGGCGCTGCCGTCGAGGGTGACGTGCTTGACGGTGCCCACCTCGTAGACGGTGCACATCGCCGGGCCCACGATCGCGCGGCCGGGCTCGATGCTCAACCGCGGCGCCTCGATGCCGAGCGCCGCGGACTCGTGCTCGACGATCTTGGTCATCTCAGTGGCCAACTGCGCCGGATCGGCGGGGTGATCCTGGGTGGTGTAGGCGATGCCGAAGCCGCCACCGAGGTCCATCTCGGGGCTCTCGACGCCGAGCTCCTCCGAGACCCGGGCGTGCAGGGCGAGGACGCGACGGGCGGCGACCTCGAACCCGGCGGTCTGGAAGATCTGGCTGCCGATGTGGGAGTGCAGACCGAGCAGCGTCAGGCTGGGCGCCTCCACGACACGGCGTACGGCGTCGAGGGCTTGTCCGTCGGCGATCGAGAAGCCGAACTTCTGGTCCTCGTGGGCGGTGGCGATGTACTCGTGGGTGTGGGCCTCGACCCCGGCCTTCACCCGCACCATCACCGACTGGGTACGACCCAGCCGCTCGGCGGCCTCGGCCACTCGCTCGATCTCTTCGAAGGAGTCGAGGACGATCCGGCGGACACCCAGGGTGACGGCCTTCTCGATCTCGGCGAGGCTCTTGTTGTTGCCGTGCAGACCCACCCTGGCCATGTCGAAGCCGGCCCGCTCGGCCACGGTCAGCTCGCCGAGGCTGCAGACGTCGAGACAGAGCCCCTCATCGGCCACCCACTGCGCCACGGTCGTGCAGAGGAACGCCTTCCCGGCGTAGAACACGTCGTAGTCGGCGAACGCGGTGCCGAAGGCACGCGCTCGGGCTCGGAAGTCCTGCTCGTCGAGGACATACGTCGGCGAGCCGTGCTCAGCGACCAGGTCGGTGAGTCGCACACCCCCGACCGTGAGAACGCCATCCCGCTTGTGCGCGGTCTGCGGCCAGAGCTGGCTGACCAGTGCGTTGGGGTCGCTCGGCTCGCGCAGCCAGGACGGCGCGCGGAGGGCGCCGGGCGCGTGCGCCCAGCCGGCCTCGTGGGTCATCGGCTGCTCACATCCGTTCGGGGGCGGTGACGCCGACCAGATCGAGGCCGTTCTCGAAGACGGTGCGGGTCGCCTGCACCAGCAGCAGGCGGGCCCGGTGGAGGTCGGTCGGCTCCTCGTCGCCCTTGGGCAGCACCCGGCACCCGTCGTAGAAGCGGTGGAAGGTCGCCGCGGTCTCCTCGAGGTAGCGCGGGATGCGGTGCGGCTCGCGCAGGTCGGCCGCGCCCTGCACCACCCGGGGGTAGTCCGCGAGCGCCCTCAGCAGCTCGCCCTCCTTCTCGTGGGACAGCAGTTCGGGGTGCGACTCGGGGTTGAGGCCGAGGTCGTGTGCGTTGCGGAGCAGGCTCGCGGTCCGGGCGGCGACGTACTGGACGTAGTAGACGGGATTGTCGTTGCTGGCCCGGGTGATCTGCTCGATGTCGAGGGTGAGCGGAGAGTCCTGCGGGTAACGCGCCAGCGAGTAGCGCAGCGGGTCGACGCCGATCTCGTCCATCAGCTCCTGGAGCGTCACCAGGTCGCCGGCCCGCTTGGAGAGCCGGACCTCCTCGCTGCCCCGCATGATCTTCACCAACTGGCCGATCAGGACCTCGATGTTCTTCTCGGGGTCGTCGCCCACGCACGCGGCCATCGCCTTGAGACGGCCGACGTAACCGTGGTGGTCGGCACCGAGCAGGTAGATACAGGTGTCGAAGCCACGGCTGCGCTTGTTGACGTAGTACGCCGTGTCGCTGGCGAAGTAGGTGAGCTCACCGTTGGACCGGATCAGCACCCGGTCCTTGTCGTCGCCGAAGTCGGTGGTCCGCATCCAGAGGGCGCCGTCGGCGTCGTAGAGGTGGCCGAGCTCGCGGAGCTTCTCGAGCTGGGCGGCCACGTCGCCGCGGTGCAGGTCGCGCTCGGAGAACCACACGTCGAAGACGGTGTTGAACCGAGTCAGCTCGTCGCGCTGCTCCTTCAGCTGGAGTGCATAGCCCGCCTCGCGGAACGCCTCCATCCCCGCGACGCCCGGATCGTCGGCGATCACCTGCCGCGCCAGATCGGCGATGTAGGCGCCGTGGTAGCCGTCGTCGGGCACCGGCTGACCCAGGGCGGCCGCGGCCAGCGACTCACCGAACAGGTCCATCTGCCGGCCCCGGTCGTTGATGTAGAACTCGCGGGCCACCTCGGCGCCGGCAGCCTCGAGGACCCGCGCCAACGCGTCTCCGACCACCGCCCACCTGGTGTGGCCCAGATGGAGCGGACCGGTCGGGTTGGCCGAGATGAACTCAACGTTCACCTTGCCGCCGTACGGCTGCGTGCTGCGGCCGTACGAGCGCCCCGCGGCCACGATCTGCTCCGCCACGACCCCCTGCGCGCCGGCCTCCACGCTGATGTTGAGGAATCCGGGACCGGCGATGTCGACCGCCGCGATGCCCTCGATCTTGACCAGCCGGTCCTGGATCCGGCCGGCCAGGTCGCGAGGGTTCTGGCCGGCCTTCTTGGCCAGTTGCAACGCGACGTTGGTCGCGTAGTCGCCGTGCTCCTTCTGCCGCGGACGCTCCACCGTCACCGCGCTGGGTACGCCGTCGGGCAGGGCGAGCGCACCCTCCTCGGACAGCGCCGTCAACACCTCGACGATCGCGGCGGACAGCTGCTCGGGAGTCACCGGCCCAGGGTATCGGCGCGTCGACCCGCCTCTCGCACCAGTTTCCCCGCGCGGACACCGCACGGGTATGGTTCCGGTCGTCCCTGGCCCCCGTAGCTCAGGGGATAGAGCACCGCCCTCCGGAGGCGGGAGCGTAGGTTCGAATCCTACCGGGGGCGCTTCCCGAACATCCGCTGTGACCTGCGGAAACGCTGTTCTTCCTCCGTGGCCCCCACGTCGTCGTCACCATGGGCTGGTTCCCGCGACTGTTCGTCGGCCCCGGTCCAATACATCGGGGCCCGGCGTGGTACCCGACCGGGGCGCTCCGAAAGCACTATCGTGCAGCCGTCGTCGGCGAGAGTCTGTGGCACCGCGTTCGCGGCGCCACCACCTGGTGAGGGAGCAGCGATGGTCGGAGAAACCACGACAAGTTTCGGCGTCGCATTCACCAAGCCCGACTGGAAGTCGCTGCTCGTGCGTGGTCTCGTCGCCGCGGCGATCGGGATCGCCGTCATGGTCTGGCCCGACATCACCCTGAAGATCTTGGTGATCTTGGTCGGGATCTGGGTCCTCATCGACGGCATAGGCTTGATCGTCGCGGCATTTCGCGCCGAGTCCGGAGCCGCGAAGGGCTTGTACGGCCTGCTTGGTCTGCTGGCACTCGTCGCGGCGTTCTTCTGCATCTTCCGGCCCGGTGTCGCCGCGAGCACGGTGATCTGGGTGCTCGGCGTCTGGTTGATCATCCGCGGCCTCTTCGAGCTCTTCGCCGCCTTCGGGAGCGGTCTGGGCATGCCACGCTGGCTCGCGTTGCTGGGCGCCGTCGTCGACTTCGTGTTGGGGATCGTGTTCGTGACGCACCCCGACAAGTCGGCGACCGGCCTGTCGTGGCTGTTCGGTCTCTTCATCCTGCTGGGCGGCATCCTGCTGGTCTCGCTCGCGTTCGTCGCGCGCAAGGACCCGAGTGGTCCCTCGGCTCTGTGAACGATCCCGGCCGACGGCGCCGGTCTGGTCGCCGACCACCGGTCAGGTGCACAGCGGGCCCACTGTTCGGTCAGTTCGAGTGGGGTAGGACGACGTCGTCGGCGTGCTCACCGGCGTCCGGGTAGAGCACTGAGGTCACGACGACACCGACCATCAGGCCGACCAGCTGCATCGCGATGAACGGCGGCACCGACGCGGGCGCGATCCCCGCGAAGGTGTCGGAGAACATCCGGCCGACCGTGACGGCCGGGTTGGCGAAGGAGGTGGAACTGGTGAACCAGTACGCCGCGCCGATGTAAGCGCCGACGGCCGGTGCAGCGATGGCGCCTCGTCCCGTGCGGGCCAGTGCGAAGATCAGTGCGATCAGCACTGCGGTGGCGACGATCTCGGCGACAAGGTGTCCTTCTGAGACGCGGTCCTTGGTGGAGAGCCCGGCGTCGATGTCGAACATCTCGTTCGCGAGCAGCGCGCCGCAGACTCCGCCAGCGAGCTGGGCTACGGCGTATGCCGCCACGTGCGAGAGAGTCAGACCGCGCCCCGCCCGACGGCCCAGGAACCAGTCGGCGAGTGAGACCACCGGGTTGAAATGCGCGCCCGAGACCGGGCCGAAGAGCAGGATCAGCGCGGCGAGCCCGAACACGGTCGCTGTCGAGTTCTCGAACAGCTGGATGCCGACATCGCCGGGCGACAGCTGCTCGGCCGCGATGCCGGAGCCGACCACGACGGTGACCAGGAGTGCAGTCCCGAGGAACTCGGCCAGCAGGCGTCGCGTGAGATGTGGAGTCACGGCGGCATCTTGACGGCACTGAGATGCCTCAGTCAAACTTGCCTCAATGAATGCTGATTTAATTGCTGATCGGGAACGGCGAGCAGGGGCCTTTGCCGCACTGGGGGAGCCGGCGCGGCTGGCGATCGTCGAGCGACTCGCGCTCAGTGACGCGCTCCCCTCGCAACTCGCTCACGACTTGGGGATCGGCAGCAACCTCCTGGCCCACCACCTCAAGGTGCTGGAGTCAGCCGGGCTGATTCAGCGGCAGCGTTCGGAGGGTGACCGACGCCGGACCTACGTGCAGTTGGTGAGCGAAGGGCTGCCCGTGGTGGCCGGTACGTCGCTGGCCGCACCCCAGCGGGTGCTATTCGTGTGCACCGCCAACACCGCTCGGTCACAGCTGGCTGCCCTGCTCTGGGCCGCGATGTCCGACCTGCCGGTCGCCTCCGCGGGAACGCATCCCGCTGACGCCGTCGACGCCGGCGCGGTCGCGGCGGCCCGCCGTCACCGCCTGCGGCTGGCCAAGACCACCCGGCCCCAGCACCTCGACGAGGTGCTCAGGTCGGGCGACCTCGTCGTCACCGTCTGTGACCGCGCCTACGAGGAGTTGGCCAGCCCTGCCGCGCTGCATTGGTCGGTGCCCGACCCGGTGCCACTCGGCACCGTCTCTGCCTTCGAGGGCGTACTCCGCGACCTCGACTCCCGCGTCCACGGGCTGGCCGAGCGCCTGTCCGAGGCTTCGTGACCAAGACCTAGGAGAACCACATGCTCGACGACCTGTACAAGCGCAGCGACATTTCACTCGACCAGCAGCTAGCGCTGCGACGTTCGGCCACCCGCCTCGCGCAGGAGTACGACGGCATCTTCGGCAGCGAGACCGTCGAACGCTTCCTGCACACCTCCTACGACGAGTTCGGCGAGTCCTCGACGGTGGCGAACTTCCTGCCCCTGCTCGCCGAGCGATTCGCACGTCAGCGGCTCGAGGCGCTGGCCCGCGTCGAGGGCAAGGCGCGCGACGGTAAGCCCATCGTGTTGTTCCTGTGTGTCCACAACGCCGGGCGTTCCCAGATGGCCCTCGGCTTCTTCGAGCACCACGCCGCCGGTCGAGCGGTCGCCTGGTCGGGAGGCTCCGAACCCGCCTCGCAGATCAACCCGTCGGCGATCGCGGCCATGGCCGAACGTGGCATCGACATCAGCGGCGAATACCCCAAGCCCTGGACCGACGAGGTCGTGCGAGCCGCTGACGCGGTCATCACGATGGGCTGCGGCGACGCCTGCCCGATCTTCCCCGGCAAGCGGTACGAGGACTGGGAGCTCGATGACCCGGCGGGGCAGGACCTTGCTGCCGTGCGACCCATCCGCGACGAGATCGAGCGACGAGTCATCCACCTGCTCGAGGACAAGCTGGGCCTGCCGGTCGAGCGGGCGGACGCTCTCCGCTGAGCGCTGCTCAGCAGGGGCCGCAGTCCTCGCCCTGTCCGTCGTCGTCCCTCCGGCGCTCGAGGAGGACGGTGTCGCGCCAGACGCCGTCCAGTTGCGCGATGCGGCTGCGGACCGCGAGAGTGCGGTAACCGGCCGAGTGGTGAAGCGCGATACTGGCGCGGTTCTCGGGGAAGATCGAGGTCTGGAGGGTCCAGAGACCGCCGGCGTCGGCCTCGGTGACCTGCCGGTACAGCAGGGCCTTGCCGATGCCTTGCCCGCGAACACCGTCGGCGACGTACACCGAGGTCTCAGCCACTCCCGCGTAGCAGGCGCGGTCAGAGACCCGGGTCGCCGCGGCCCACCCGACGACCCGTCCGTCGACCTGAGCCACCCAGCGGTGGTCGGGCAGCCAGGAGGCCCCCAGCTGCGCCACGCCGGGGACCTCGGTCTCGAACGTGGCGTTGCGAGTCGCGATGCCCTGCGCGTAGATCTCCCTGACGATCGGTAGATCGTCGTCCGCCATGGCGCGCGTCGTGACCGATGCCGGCCAGTCCGTCGGGCAGCACGGACTCGTCACCATCGTGCCCATCACGACGTCAGCCGCGTGCGGCAGACCGGTGCAGCACGCCTGGTTGACCGACACGACGCTCGCGCGACCCACCCGGTCTACGACCAGGAACCCCACCTCGGACAGCTTGCGCACGTGGTGAGAGCAGGTCGATTGCGAGATCCCCAACCGCTCGGCGAGGTCGCCGACCGTCAGGGCGCCCGAGGCGGACGAGGCTACGGCGTGCAGGAGTCTCAGCCGCGTGGGGTCGGCGATGGTGCCGAACCACTCGGCGTACGTCGCCGCAACGTCGTCGCCGAGGAGCTCGAGGTTGTCGGGGCGGGTGATGCGGTCCATCGCAGAGGCCGTCATGGAAAGATCATATCGATCTGCATCGATGATTGCATTCATCGACGCGTATCGATATAGTCCGATCACGTGACATATCGACGTTCATCGATGCAAGGAGTAGGCATGAACCACCCCGTCGCGATCATCGGTGCCGGACCCATCGGCCTGGCCGCGGCAGCCCACGCCCAGGCTCGAGGGTTGGCCACGATCGTCCTCGAGGCTGGGCCGGTGGCTGGTTCCGCGATCCGCCAATGGGGTCACGTCCGACTCTTCTCGCCGTGGTCCGAGTTGACCGACGGCGCGGCCACCGAACTGCTCGATCGAGCCGGGTGGGACTCGCCGGCAGCCACCCGCTATCCCACTGGCGACGAGTGGGTCGACGCGTACCTCCAGCCTCTGGCCGATGCACTCCAGGCGACGCCCGAGGTCGACGTCCGCTACCTGCACCGTGTGATCGGCGTGGCCCGCGCAGGCCGCGACCGCCTGGTCGACGCGGGCCGAGACACCGAGCCGCTCGTCCTGCAGGTCCAGACGCCCGAGGGGCTGGTCCGGGTCACCGCTGCCGCCGTCATCGACGCCTCGGGCACCTGGGGTGGTCCGAACCCGCTCGGCGGTGACGGCCTCCCGGCGCTCGGGGAGACCGAGTACGCCGATCGGATCAGCTACCGGATCCCCGATCTGCGCAGCAACGAGGGCCGGGCTCGGTACGCCGGCAAGCACGTGGTCGTCGCCGGCACGGGTGCCTCGGCGCAGAACACGCTGATCGAGTTGGCGAAGCTCGCAGAGACGGCCCCCGGCACCCGGGTCAGTTGGCTGCTCCGGCGACCCAGCGCGAGCAACGCGTTCGGCGGTGGCGACAACGACCAACTCCAGGCGCGTGGCGCGCTGGGCAGGTCCGCCGAGGAAGCCGCAGCCAGCAGCACCGTCACCCCGATCGCCTCCTTCCGGGCGGCGTCGGTCGAGGCGCAGCCCGACGGTCGCCTGTCGGTGTCCGCGTTCGACGGGCAGGTCGTGGCCGACGTCGACGAGATCATCGCCGTGACCGGGTTCCGGCCCGACCTCGACCACCTCAGCGAGATTCGCCTCGACCTCGACCCAGTGCTCCAGGCCCCGCGCGAGCTAGCGCCGATGATCGACCCCAATGTCCACTCGTGCGGGAGCGTCGAGCCGCACGGCGCGAAGGTGCTCGCGCAGCCGGAGCCGGGCTTCTACCTCGTGGGCATGAAGTCCTATGGCCGCGCGCCGTCGTTCCTGACCCTGACCGGCTGCGAGCAGGCGCGGTCGGTCGTGGCCGCGATCGCCGGGGACCACGCGGCCGCCGACCGGGTCGAACTGGTCCTCCCCGAGACTGGGGTCTGTGGTGGGTCCGGGGTCTTCGACGACACCGTCGAGAGCGGCGGATGCTGCGCGCCGACGCCGGAACTCATCAGCATCGGCGGGCTCGGAACAGCGCGCGGCTAGTGCGGTGGGGTCGGGTGGTCGCGTGACGTCCGACATCGCGCGGACGACGCCCCCCGGCCTCCCCGCCGGACAGCTGCGCGGGGTCGTCGCTGTCCTGTGCGCGACCGAGATCATCTCCTGGGGCATCCTCTTCTACGCGTTCCCGGTCCTCAGCACCACGATTCGCGACACCGAGGACTGGTCGCTGACGTGGCTGGTGGCCTGCTTCACTGCCGCCCAGTTGGTCGCGGCGGCCGCCGGGCTGTGGGTCGGCCGGCGCATCGACTCCCACGGCCCCCGCTCGGTGATGACGGCTGGGTCCTGCCTCGGCGTCGTCGCGGTCGTGCTCATCGCTGCCGCGCCCAATCTCCCCAGCTTCCTGCTGGCCTGGCTCCTCGCCGGGGTGGCCATGTCCGGCACCCTCTACGCACCGGCGTTCGCAGCCGTTACCGGCTGGGCCGGCGACCAGTGGGTCAAGGCGCTCACCGCGGTCACACTCGTCGCGGGACTGGCCTCCACTGTCTTCGCGCCGATCACCGCGGTACTGGTCGACCACGTGAGTTGGCGCACGACGTACGTCTGCCTGGCGGTGGTGCTTGTCGGCACCATCCCGCTCCATTGGCTCGGGCTCGCCGCTTCCTGGACGCCGCTCACCGGCCACCTCGCCGGGTCCGTGCTCCACGACCCCGCGCGGCGCCGCGTCGTACACCAGCCGGAGTTCGTGCTGCTCGTGGCGGCGATGACGCTCGGCGGGTTCTGCGTGTACGCCGTCGTGGTGAACCTCGTCCCGCTGCTTATCCAGCACGGGCTCACCACCACCGAAGCCGCGGTGGCACTCGGCATCGGGGGCGCCGGCCAGGTGGTCGGCCGGCTGTTCTACAGGCCGGTCCTCATCCGGTACTCCGCCCGGGTCCGTACGGTGGGCACCTTGGGGGCGGCCAGCCTCACGACGCTGGCGTTGGCGGTCGTCCACCAACCGGTGCTCGTCGTCTGCGCCCTGTCCTTCGCAGCGGGGACGGCCCGCGGCATCTTCACCCTCATCCAGGCCACCGCGGTCAGTGACCGCTGGGGAACCCATGATTTCGGGGCGCGCAACGGCATCCTTTCCGGCGCGGTCATGGCCGCAGCCGCCTTCGCCCCGTGGGTCGGGACCCTCCTCGCGTCCGCAGTTGGTGGATACGCCGCCGCGTTCGTCGTTCTGGCCCTCGGCTGTCTCGGCGCGACCGCCCTCGTCCGTCCACACGACCCGGCCGCGGAGCCGGTGCCCGCCCCGAACGGCCCGCGATGAGCGCCGTGTCTCCCGCGGGCGGCGAGGTCTGCTCGCGTCGACCGGCGAAGCCCTGCCGACTTCCCGGCTACGACTGCTGCGAGGCCGAGGACCCGGCGAACTGACGCCGCTGGCGCCCCACGCGGCGCCGTCGCTCAGTCCTGCCCTCTCGACCTCGACCGGAGTCTGGTCATGCCTCCTCGAACCACCCCCCGCCGTTCCGTGCCACCCATCGCCGTGGCCTCGCTCATCACCGCGGCCGCCTGCTGGGGACTCGGCACCGTCGCGTCCAAGCAGGCCGTCGACGATGTCGCGCCCCTCACCCTGCTACCCATGCAACTGACCGCGAGTTGGGCCTTCTTGCTCGTCCTCGCGCTGATGCGCCGCCAGACGTTCTCCTGGACTCCCCCGATGCGACGGCTGAGCGTGCTCGGAGTCATCAACCCCGGCATCGCCTACGCACTCGGCCTCGTCGGGCTCACCACCATCTCCGCCAGCATGTCCGTCCTGCTGTGGGCACTCGAACCTGTGGCCATCGTGCTGCTCGCGGCACTCGTGCTCCGCGAGCACATCCCACTCGGACTCGCGGTCTCCCTCGGCTTCGCGGTCACCGGCGCACTTCTGGTGGTCTATCAACCAGGTGCCACCGGCGACGTGCGAGGCATCACGCTCACGGTGGTCTCGATCGGCTTCTGCGCCGTCTACACCGTGCTCACCCGAGTGCTGTTGCTCGACGACTCCTCGTCGATGGTCGTGCTCGCGCAGCAGGTCGCGGCCCTGGCGTTCGCCGTTGTCCTCGCGACAGTCGTCGCTCTGCTCGGCGGCACCGGATGGGACGCGGACGGCCTGGCGTCTCCCGGGGTCTGGTTGGCTGCGGGTACATCCGGTGTCCTGTACTACGGCCTTGGCTTCACCTTCTACCTCGCGGGACTCCGGCAGGTCCCTGCGTCGTACGCGGGGGCGTTCTTGACCCTCATCCCCGCGTTCGGAGTGGCCGCCGGTTACCTGACCGGTGATCGACTCGACCCACGGCAATGGGCCGGCGCCACGGTCATCGTGCTGTCGACCGTTGTCATCGCGCTCCGCGAACCTCACGCAGACCCAGGTGCGCGACCCCAGGCGCGCGCCAAGCCGTCGAACCGAGGCTAGGGCGTGTCAGCCAGGACGTGGGGTCGGCCCGCAAGCTCGAGGCCGACGGGCGTGTACGGCGGTGCCTGACAGCGGTCTACCTAGGCATTGCATAGGTATTGTGATTGTATCGACGTCATGGGAATGACCGGCGGAGTGCGGCTCTTCGTCGCGCTGACTTTGAGTGCGGCGGCGTTCGTGGCCTGCGGCGATTCGGGCAATTCGGACGGGGACGGCGGAGGTGACACGACCCTGACCGTGTTCGCGGCAGCGTCACTGACCTCCACGTTCACCGAGATGGGCAAGGACTTCGAGGCCGATCACGATGGCGTGAAGGTCGAGTTCAGCTTCGGCGGCTCTTCCGACCTGGTCTCGCAGATCCAGGAAGGTGCGCCGGCCGACGTGTTCGCCTCGGCAGACACAGCGAACATGGACAAGGTCACCGCCGACGATCTCCAGGACGGGGAGCCGCAGGACTTCGCGACGAACACGCTCGAGATTGCGACACCGCCCGGCAACCCGGCCGGTGTGACGTCGTTCGCGGACTTGGCGAACCCCGACCTCAAGGTCGTCGTGTGCGCTCCCGAGGTGCCATGCGGTGCCGCGACCGAGAAGATGGAAGCGGCGACGGGCGTCACCATCAGCCCGGTCAGTGAGGAGCAGTCGGTCACCGATGTGCTCGGCAAGGTGACCTCGGGGGAGGCCGACGCCGGCGTCGTCTACGTGACCGACGTGACGGCGGCAGGCGACGCGGTCGAGGGCGTACCCTTCCCCGAGTCCGACCAGGTGGTCAACACCTACCCGATCGTCGCGTTGAAGGACTCGGAGAACAGTGACCTGGCGCAGGACTTCATCGACTTCGTCCTCGGCGACCAGGGCCAGTCGATCCTGGAAGAAGCAGGCTTCGGCAAGCCCTGACGACCGCGGGCGCGGCGCTCGCGGAGCACCACCTCAGGTGGGGCTGCCGCGTTGGATCTACGTGCCGGCCGTCCTCGGGGCGGGCTTCGTGCTCCTCCCCCTGCTGGCGATCGTGGCTCGGGTCGATTGGCCCAACTTCGGCACGCTGATCACCTCGGAGAGTTCGCGTGCGGCGTTCTGGTTGAGCCTGAAGACCTCGGCAGCCAGCACCGGTCTGTGTGTCGTGTTCGGGGTGCCACTCGCGCTGGTGCTGGCACGACGCGACTTTCCGGGCCTGGGCGTGCTGCGATCGCTGGTCCTCCTGCCACTGGTGTTGCCACCGGTCGTGGGCGGGCTGGCACTGCTCTACACCTTCGGCCGGCGCGGGTTGCTGGGCTCGGAGCTCGACGCGCTGGGCATCCAGATCGCGTTCACGACCGTGGCCGTGGTGATGGCGCAGACCTTCGTCGCATTGCCTTTCCTGGTCGTGTCCCTCGAAGGCGCACTACGGACAGCTGGGCAGCGGTACGAGGTCGTGGCCGCGTCGTTGGGCGCGGGGCCCACCACGGTGTTCCGCCGGATCACCCTGCCGCTCGTCCTCCCCGGATTGATGTCCGGCGCGGTGCTCGCCTTCGCTCGTTCGTTGGGTGAGTTCGGAGCGACCATCACCTTCGCGGGGAGCCTGCAAGGCCGGACCCGCACCCTTCCGCTCGAGATCTACCTGCAACGGGAGACCGACCCGGACGCCGCCGTCGCGCTCGCTCTGGTCCTGGTGGTCGTGGCCGTGCTGGTGATCGGGCTGGCGCGCCAGAGTCGGAGCGCACTATGAGCTTCCAGCTGTCGTGCGCGGTGCGGAACCGCGATGTCGATGTCGCCTTGGCTGTCGCCTCCGGCGAGACGCTGGCACTGCTCGGCCCCAACGGTTCCGGCAAGTCGACCGCACTTGCCGTCGCTGCCGGACTGCTGGTGCCCGACCGAGGCCGGGTGGTCCTGGACGGCGAGACGCTCACGGATGCAGCGCCGTCGGGCCTCTCGGTCAGCGTCCCGCCGCACGCCCGCCGTACGGCGCTGTTGGGCCAGGAGCCGCTGCTCTTCCCGCACCTGAGCGTTCTTGAGAACGTCGCCTTCGGACCACGAAGCCGAGGCATCAGGAAGGCCGCTGCGCGGGAGAGCGCTCACCGCTGGCTCGAGGAGGTCGGTGTGGGAGAGCTGGCCGAACGTCGCCCCGCCCAGCTGTCCGGTGGGCAGGCGCAGCGCGTCGCCGTCGCGCGAGCGCTGGCGACCGAGCCCGCGTTGCTGCTCCTCGACGAGCCGATGGCGGCCCTCGACGTCGCCGTGCTCCCGGCCCTGCGCCAGACCCTCCGCCGGGTCCTGGCCGACCAGACCGCCATCATCGTCACCCACGATCCCCTCGACGCGCTCCTGATGGCCGACCGCGTCGTGGTTCTGTCACAGGGACGAGTCGTCGAGGAAGGCGCCAGCAACCACGTCCTGACGCGGCCACGGAGGCCGTTCGCGGCCCGCTTGGCCGGCCTCAACCTGGTCACCGGCACGTGGCGCGCGGGCGCGGTCGAGACGGCCGACGGAGTGCGCGTCCAAGGTCACGCCGAGGGCGACACGCCCGTCGAGGGCGCGGAGGCGATCGCGACATTCCGGCCCGGTGCCGTGGCCGTCTATCGCAACCGGGTCGAGGGCAGCCCCCGCAACACCTTCGACGTGACCGTGACCGAGGTGGAGCCGATGGCCGAATCCATCCGGGTGCACGCGGGATCTCTGCACGCCGACGTGACCGTGCAAGCCGCCGCCGAACTCGAGTTGGCTCCCGGGCTCCGCGTCACCTTCTCCGTCAAGGCCACCGAGGTATCGGTCTACGGCCGCTGAGCGTCAAGGGCGCCAGTGCGGCCCGAGGCCGAAACCGCCCGATCGGGTCAGCCAATCCAGGGCAAGGACCTCGCCAAGGGCACGATCACCAGCCGCGAGCTCGCGTCCAAGAGCGTGACCAACGCCAAGCTGTCGAAGAGCCTGCGGAACCAACCTCGCTCCGTTACCGCAACTCGCTGGATGTACAGGTGGAGCGTCGTTCCTGCGCCTCGCGATGCACGCACCTTGAGCACGCCAACCATCCAACAACTTCCGACTCGCGACACTTGGCGCAGCACGCGCGGGTACTGTCGACGCAGTGAGCAGGACATGGGGATCCAGGCGTGAGTTGCTCCTCGAGGTGGCGCGCTTCCTCACCGTGGGCGGCGTCGCGACGCTGGTTTCGTTCGTAGGCTTCAACGGCCTGGTCCACGGACTCTTTCTCGGCGTCGCTCCGCTGCGGGACCAGCCGATCGCCGCATTCGTGCTGGCGAACCTGGTGGCCGGGTTGGTGGCGTACGCCGGGATGCGGGCCTGGACGTTCCGGGACCGGACGTCTGGTTCGGCCGCCGACGGGCTGGTCAGGTTCTTCGTGCTCGGCGCCCTGACCATGACCATCCCGGTGATCTGCCTGGGCATCAGCCGCTACGGTCTGCGGTTGACCGGTCCGGTGGCCGACAACGTCTCTGCCAACGTGATCGGCCTCGGCTTGAGTGCCGCGACCCGGTTCTGGGTGTTCCGGCGCTACGTGTTCGACCAGGCCGCGCCTGCGAGCTCGTGGTGAGGCGCGACGATGACCCGCGGTGACCATCTCTACGTACGCCGCGGTCGCCGCTACACCCACCACGGGATCGACTGCGGCGACGGGACGGTGATCCACTACGGCGGTCTGCGCCGCGCCGGTCGACGGGTCGAGCGGACCTCGCTGGAGTCGTTCGCTGCGGGCGGGCCGGTCCTGGTCCGCAGCTACCGTCGGCGTCTGCCCGTCGACGAGATCGTCGCTGCGGCGGAGTCGCGGCTGGGCGCCAAGGGATATCACCTGGTCAGGAACAACTGTGAGCACTTCGCGACGTGGGCCTCGACCGGTTCCGCGCGCAGCCGTCAGGTGCGTGGCTGGGCGGTGGCGGCACCCAGTGCGGTGGCCTCGGTCGGCGTCGCCGACGCGGCCGGCGTGCACATGATGGTCCTCGGCACGATCAGCATGGGCGCCTACGCCCTGACCAAGCCACTGCGACGCCGTCGGGATCGATCAGCGGCTACCGATGAGGCGGATCGCTCGCGACGCCAGCGTCACCAGCACGGAGACCGCTACCCCGACGACCAGCGACGCGAGGATGGCCAGCAGCTGGTGACCGCTGTCCTCGAGCGGCGGGTAGACCTGCCAGTGCGTGAGGTAGATCCACAGCGATGCCGACGCGAGGACCGCCAGCGTCGAGGCGAGCCACGCCGGCAGCCGGACCGGGCGTCCCCACAGGAGTAGGAGCACCCCTCCCACGACGATCGCCTCACGCAGTGCGTCGCCGAAGAAGCCGGCGGTCGCGACGACCGCGAGCAGCGCGACCAGCAGACGCTGCCAACGCTCCTGCGCGTAGGCAGCACAGATGCCGAGCGCGAGGCACCAGGCGACGACGCCAGTGGTGTAGCGCTCGGTGGTCCCGGCCTCGACGCCGGTCCACCCGTAGCGCAGCGCGAGCGCGAGCGCGAGCACGACGAGCGCGGCGACGAACGGCGCTGCTCGCTGGGCTCGACCGACCAGGGGTACGGCGAGCAGTGTGGCCAGCGCGACGTAGCTCCACACGAGCGTCTCGAGGAACCAGAACTGCCACTGCGGGTCCCACGTGTCTCCGCCGAGCGCGCCGTTCAGGAGGAGCGCGGTCGGCCAGCGGTACTCGTGGCCGACAGCCGCGAGCGCGCCGATGAACAGCATCGCCGGGATCGCGACCGACCGGGCGCTCCGCAGCAAGGCGCCCACCCGTGCGCGACGCCCGGGAAGCGCGAGCTGGAACCGGGCGAGGTTGTAGCCGGCGATGGCGAGCAGCACGTGTGCCCCACCCTGCAGTTGGAAGAGATCGGCGTGCGTGACCACGACCAGCGTGATGGCGACGGCACGGAGCGCCACCGAGGTGTCCACCGGCACGCCGCGCCGTCGAGGCGCCGGGTCGGACGCCGCCCTGAGTCCGGCAAGCTCGGTGGCGCTCCTGGTCGGCCAGTCCCGGGGGAGGTCGCCCAGCCGCGCCCCCAGCCGGGTCGAGACCTCGACGTAGGACAGCGAGTCACCACCGAGCGCGACGAACGAGTCGCCGACCTGGGCCTCGGGTCGCCCGAGGACCACCGCGTAGAGGTCGCGGATCTCCGCGGCAGTCACCGGCCCGGTGGTCGTCGGGCCGGCGAGCAGCTCTTCGCGACGTACGTGCTCGCAGAGCAGTGAGTCGTCCGGCTTGCCCGCAGCCGTCTTCGGTAGCCGATCGAGAACGACCACGCGCACCGCCGCTCCGCGCAGCCCGGTCGCGCCGATCACCAGGTCGCGCACCCGGCCCCGCAACCGGGCGCCGACGACGAATGCCCAGAGACAGTCGGGCCGGGCCAGGAGCCGGACGTCGAGCCCCGCATCGGCCAACCCGCCCTCGACCCGATCGACGTCGACCCGATGGCCCAGCACCTTGGCCTGCCGGTCGAGCCGGCCGACCACCTGGAAGAAGCCGCCGTCGAGTTCGCGCGCCAGGTCTCCGGTGTGCAACTCGATCAGCTCCGGGCCGCGAGCGAGGTCGGCGGCCGAATCGGCGTACCCCATCATCACGTTGGGACCGGCGTAGACGAGCTCACCGGTGCCCGGCGGAGTGTCCGGCAGCGGCTCGATCCGCAGCGTGCCACCGGGGATCGGTACGCCGATCGCCTCGGGGTGGTCGAGGGCGAGCTCGGGTGGCAGGTACGCCATCCGCGCGGTCGCCTCGGTCTGGCCGTACATCACGACCAGGTCGACACCGCGCTCGTGCAGCAGCCCGGCGTAGTGCCGGACCCGCTCGGGCGCCATCCGGCCGCCGGCTTGGGTGAGGTAGCGCAGCGAGGGCAGCCGCGGGAGGACGCAACGGCCGAAGGAGATCGCGTCGAGGAGCGCGAAGGTGTGGGGCACGCCGGCCAGGCCGGTCACCCCGGCGCCCTCCGCGAGGTCCCAGAAGCATGCGTCGGCGACCGAGAGGTCGGTGAGGACCACGGTGGCACCGACGAGCAGGTGGCTGTGCAGGACCGAGAGGCCATAGCAGTAATGCAACGGGAGCGACGTGATCGCGACATCGGTGTCCCGCAGGTCGAGGTAGTCGGCGATGCTGCGTGCGTTGGCGAGCACGTTGTCGCGCGATAGGCGCACCAGCTTGGGAGACCCGGTCGAGCCCGACGTCGACAGCAGCAGCGCCAGGTCGGGGTGCAGCCCGGTGCGGATCCCGGGGCGGTAGGTCTTCAGCAGGTGCGCGTGCCGGTCTACGTCTCCTTCGGCCAGGAGGAGGACGGGGTGACCATCGGCGAGCGCCGCGAGGTAGGAGACCACGAAGTCGACCGTTGCGGAGGCCTCCAGCGCGACCAGGTGCCTGGCGCCGAGCCGCTCCCGCTCGGTGTCCACGAGGGTCAGCAGTTCGGCGTAGCTGACCACCCGGTCACCCTCGACCAGCGCCGCCTCGGACCCCGCGCCGCCGAGCAGCCAATGGGTCGGCTGGGTGATCGGCTGGGGGCTCGGCTGGGGGCTCGACCGCGTCTCCGGACGGCCCACCGGCCGCCGTACCGGGACGGTGGTCACGATCGGTCACCGCCGAACGCCAGGACCTCGCCCGCGACCCGGATGCCGATCTGGGTGCCGGGCTCGGGTACGCCGTTGGCCGGCACCCGGGCGGTCACCTCGACCACGTCGTCGCGGCCGGACACCCTGGCACGGACCGTGGCGTCGTGGCCGAAGAACGAGACTTCGAGCACCTCGGCCGGCCGGCAGCCCGGCTCGTCCTTCGTCGTCACCTCGACCTGCTCGGGGCGCACCGCCAACAACACGCGACCTTCACGAACCCCGCGCACGGAGACCTGACCGAGTGCCGTCTCCGCGAGGCCGGCCACGGCCGTGCCCGGGACCAGCGCCGCGTGACCGACGAACGACGCCACCGCCGGCGTCGCGGGGTCGAGGTAGACCTCGCCCGGTGCGGCGACCTGGAGGAACCTGCCCGCGGCCATCACCGCGACCTGGTCGGCCAGGGAGAGCGCCTCGCCCTGGTCGTGGGTGACCAGGATGGCGGTCGACCCGCTGGAGCGCAGCGCCCGTGCGACGGTCCGCCCGGTCTCCTCCCGCAGCCCGGCATCCAAGGAGGAGAAGGGCTCGTCGAGCAGCACCACCTCGGGGCCTGGTGCGAGCGCGCGGGCCAGCGCCACCCGCTGCTGCTGCCCGCCCGAGAGCTCGTGCGGCTGCCGAGTCGCCACCGCATGCGGCAACTCGACCAGGTCGAGCATCTCCTCGACCCGTCGCCGACCCTCGGCACCACCGCGGCCCGACCGTCGCCCGAGCCCGAAGGCGATGTTGGCCGCCACGTCGAGGTGTGGGAAGAGCGCACCCTCCTGCGGGACGTACCCGATCCGCCGGGCCCGCGGAGGCACCGGCCGACCTTCGCCCGCGACCACCCGATCGCCGAGCCGGACGGTGCCGGCGTCCGGCTCCAGGAATCCGGCCACCAGCCGCAACAGGGTGGTCTTGCCGCAGCCGGAGGCACCGAGGACCGCGGTGATGCCCTCGGGTACGTCGAGGTCGACGCCGTCGAGGACTCGTACGGATCCAGCTGACCCGAACGACTTCGTCAGCCCCCGCACCCAGAGCCCGGTCATCCAGACCTCCCCGCGTCCGTGCGGACCGCGGCCCGGCCGAGCAGCCAGGTCGCCGGCACCGAGAGCAGGATCAGGGCCAGCGCGTACGGCGCCGCGGCGCCGTACTCGACCGCCGAGGCGCGGGACCAGAACTCCGTCGCCAACGTCGAGGTGCCGATCGGCGACAACAACAGAGTGGCGGTCAGCTCGGTGCCGACCGCGAGAGCGACCAGCGCCATCCCGGCGGCCAGGCCGGGGAGCATCAAGGGCAGAGTGACCCGGCGGGCGGCGCCGGCACGGGAGCAGCCGAGCGAGGTGGCTACGTCGTCGAGCACCGGCGGTGCGAGCTCCAGCGTGGCGCGCGCGCTCACGACGGCGCGCGGGAGGAACAGGATCGTGTAGCCCGCGATCAGCACCGGGAGGGTCTGGTAGAGCGACGGGACCGCTCGGATCGAGATCGTCACCAGCGCCAGGGCGACCACGATGCCGGGCAGAGCGTTGGCCGGGTAGACCGCGCGCTCGATCAGGGTGACGAGCGCGCCGCGGTAGCGGACGGCGAGCCAGGCCACCGGCAGCGCGGCGATGGTGGTGAGCAGACCGCCCGCGATGGCGAGGCCGAGCGTCGTGCCCAGCGCAGCACCCAGATCGCCGTCCGGCAGCGACGAGGAGTTGCCGCGCACCAGCCAGCGCACCAGGCTCAGGAGTGGCACGCCCAGGGTCAGCATCACGAACGCGACCAAGGCTCCCGTCCAGGCCGGGGTCGCCCGACCGAGCCGGTGCCGGGTGGCCGTGCGGGCCACACCCGAGCCGACCCGCGAGCGCCGCCGCCGCCCCCGCAGCAACAGCTCGAGACCGAGCAGGACCAGGCAGAAGACCACGAGCACCAGGGCGAGCGTGGTCGCGGCCGGGCCGTTGAACGAGAGGCGGTACGTCTCGAGGATCCCGGTGGTCAGCGTCGGATAGTTGAGCAGTTGGAGCGCGCCGTACTCCGCCAGCAGGTGGAGGCCGACCAGCAGGGCGCCGCCGAGCACCGCCGGACTGATCGCGGGGAGCACGACCCGCGTGAACGACGACCAGGCGCCGGTGCCGAGGCTGGCCGCCACGTCCTCGACCGACGAGTCGAGGCGGTGCAGCGCGGCCACCGTCGGGAGGTAGACCAGCGGATAGTAGGAGAGGCTCACAACGAGCACCGCGCCGGGATAGGACTGCACCGCATGTGTGGTGGACACCCAGGCGTAGCCGTTGACGAACGCCGGCACAGCCAACGGCGCGCACAGCAGGCCGTGCCAGAGCCCGGTGAAGGGCAGGTCGGTGCGGACCACGAGCCAGGCGCCGCCGACGCCGAGGACCACGCTGAGCGCCACCCCGCCCACGAGCAGGCGGGTGGTGTTCCAGAGCAGGTCGTCGAAGCGCGGCTTGGTCAGCAGCTGCCAGGCGTCGGCCAGACCCAGCTCGACCGACTCCACGATCACGAAGGCCAGTGGGAGCAGGCTGGTCGCGGCGACCAGCAGGCCGAGGGTCACCAGCACCGCCGGAGGTCGCGGCGAGCGCCCGCCCGGGCGAGGTGCTCTCGCCCGCGGGTCAGCGACCTCGACGACGCTCAGAGGACGAACCCCGCATTGGAGAGCAGCTCTACCACCTTGTCGCCGTCGAGGTCACTGATCGCGACGGTGGGCGGCTGCAGCTCGTCGAACGGCTTGACGGTGTCGGGCAGGCTCGCGGCCGGGTTGAGGGGGTACTCGAGCGCATAGCTGTCGGCGAGTGCCTGCTGCCCCTCCTCGCTCGTGAGGTAGGCGACGAACTCCTGGGCCTCGTCGGGGTGCTCGGCGTTCTTCAGCACACCGGCGCCGGAGATGCTGAGGAACGCCCCCGGGTCCTGGTTGCCCCAGAAGTACAGCTCGCTGTTGTCGCTGTTCTCCCCGGACTCCGCCTGGTCGCGATACCAGTAGTAGTGGTACTCGATGCCGGTCGCGATCTCACCTGAGTTGACCGATTCGAGCACGACGTTGTTGCCGTCGTACACCGTGCCGTTGACCTTGAGCCCGTCGAGCCAGGCGACGGTGGCGTCCTCGCCCTCGAGGTCGAGCACCGCGGCGACGATCGCCTGGAAGTCGGCACCGGTCGGCGAGAACGACACCTTGCCGGCCCACTCGGGATCGGCCAGATCCATGATCGACGGCGGGAGCTCGTCGGCGCTGATCAGGCTCGGGTTGTAGACGAGCACGGTCGACCGGGCGACGAACCCGGTCCAGAGTCCGCTCTCGGGCCGGTACTGCGCCGGGATCGGATCGGTCGCGGCCGCCTCCAGCGGCGCGAACAGGCCGGCCCGCTCGACCGCCGACATCGCGGGGCTGTTCTCGGTGAGGAACACATCCGCCGGCGACGCATCGCCCTCCTGGATCAGCTGAGCCGCGAGCTCGGAGTCCGAGCCGTTGCGGAGCTCGACGTGGATGCCTGTCTTCTTCTCGAACTTCGGCGCGATCTCCTCCAGCAGCTGTTCGTGCTGGGCGTTGTAGACCACCAGCTTCGGGCCGTCGTCGTCGCTGGAGCAGCCGGCTCCGGCCACGGCGACGCTCACCACGAGGGACAGGGCGACCAGGGTGCGCTTCAAGATCTTCGCTTTCCGGTATGTCAGCTGGAGCGTGTCATTAGGGCAGGCTCACCTTACAGAGAACGCGTCAGTTGTTGAAGTTCGGTTCAGGGACTCTCACGAAAGGGCTCGAAACCGGCTCTTCACGATGGGGGGGTGCAGCCGTGGTCTGAAGCCGCGGTGTCGAGCAGGGATCGGGCGATGTGGTTGCTGAGATTGCGGAACCCGAGTGCGGATCCGCGGAGGTGTTCGAGCCGGGACGAAACCGGGGATGGAGCCCGTGGCGCTCGCGGTCGCCCTCGCTGAGCCGTGACGGTCCACTAGGCTGACCCACACTACGTCTCGTGGACCAGGAACCCGGTGTGACTCCGGGGCGGTTCCGCCACTGTGAATCGCGCGTGCAGCTCGCGTGCGACCAGCCAGACACTGGCCACGGGACCTCCGCCGACAGGGGCGAGAACCCCAGGAGAAACGATGCGCATCGCGTTGCTGTCCACGTCGGACACCGATCTGCTCTCGGCCCGGGCGTCGGGTGCCGACTACGTCTACGCCAACCCTGCACGACCCGGCCACCAGTCGATGGCCGAGGTGATCGAGGGCTGCGACCTGGTGGTCGGCCGGATCCTCGGCTCGCCGCAGGACCTCTGCGCCGGGTTCACCCGGATCCGCGCCACCGGCGTGCCGGTCGTGATGCTGGGCGGTGAGCAGCAGCCGAACGCCGAGCTGATGGAGCTCTCCTCGGTCCCGATCGGGGTGGCAGCGGATGCCCACCGCTACCTCGCCGAGGGCGGCCCGGACAACCTCGCCCAACTGCATGCCTTCCTCTCCGACACCGTGCTGCTCACCGGCGAGGGCTTCGAACCACCGCGAGAGATCGCGGCGTGGGGCATGGCCGAGCGGCCGTCGGACCGGCCGCGGGTCGGCGTCCTCTACTACCGCGCCCACGAGGCCAGCGGGAACGCCGCGTTCGCACACGCACTGGCCGACGCGGTGGACGCGACCGGGATGGCGGTCGGAGTCCCGGTCTTCGCAGGCTCGCTGCGCTCCGCGCCCGACGAGCTGTACGCCGCGCTCGGCACCCTCGATGCCCTCGTCGTGACGGTGCTCGCGGCCGGAGGCAGCACCCCCGCCTCGGCGAGTGCCGGCGAGGACGACGAGGCCTGGGACGTCGAGCGGATCGAGGCCCTGGACATCCCGGTGCTCCAGGGGCTCTGCCTCACCACGAGTCGCGCCGAATGGGAGGCCTCCGACGACGGCGTCACGCCGCTCGACTCCGCCACGCAGATCGCGATCCCGGAGTTCGACGGCCGGATCATCACCGCGCCGTTCTCGTTCAAGGAGATCGACGAGGACGGACTCCCCCGCTACGTCGCCGACGCCGAGCGCTGCGCCCGGGTCGCCCGGATCGCGGTCAACCACGCCCGACTTCGGCATACCCCGGCTCCGGAACGGCGGGTCGCGCTGGTGCTGTCGGCCTACCCCACCAAGCACGCGCGGGTCGGCAACGCGGTCGGCCTCGACACCCCGGTGTCCGCCGTACGCCTGCTCCGGCGGCTGCGCGCGGCCGGCTATGACCTGGGCGCGCCGGGCGACGTACCCGGTCTCGACCTCGACGACGACACCGAGGCCGGCGACGCGCTTATCCATGCGCTCATCGCCGCGGGCGGTCAGGACGAGGAGTGGCTGACCAACGCCCAGCTCACCGAGGCGCACGTGCGCATCTCCGCGGCGGACTACCGGCGGTGGACCGCCGACGTGCCCGCCGCACTCATGGACGACGTCGTCGACGCGTGGGGCGAGGCGCCGGGCCGCCTGTTCGTCAACGACGCCGGCGAGATCGTGCTGGCCACGATCCGGGCCGGCAACGTGGTGCTCCTCATCCAGCCGCCCCGCGGCTTCGGCGAGAACCCCGTCGCGATCTACCACGACCCCGACCTCGCGCCGAGCCATCACTACCTCGCGGCGTACCGCTGGCTCGAGGCGGCCACCGACGACGGTGGTTTCGGCGCCCATGCCGTGGTCCACCTCGGCAAGCACGGCTCGTTGGAATGGCTGCCCGGCAAGAACGCCGCGCTCTCCGCTGAGTGCGCGACCGACGCGGTGCTCGGCAGCCTGCCGTTGATCTACCCGTTCCTGGTCAACGATCCGGGCGAGGGCGCGCAGGCCAAGCGGCGTGCGCACGCGACGATCGTCGACCACCTCATCCCGCCGATGGCGCGCGCGGAGTCGTACGGCGACATCGCGCGACTGGAGCAACTGCTCGACGAGTACGCCAACATCTCGGCGATGGATCCGGCCAAGGTGCCCGCGATCCGCGGCGAGATCTGGCAGCTGATGCACGCCGCCGAGATGCATCGCGACCTGGGGCTGGACGAGCAGCCCGACGACGAGACGTTCGACGACTTCGTCCTGCACGTCGACGGCTGGCTGTGCGAGATCAAGGACGCCCAGATCCGCGACGGGCTGCACATCCTGGGCGCCGCTCCCGAGGGCGAGGCCCGGGTCAACCTCGTGCTCTCCATCCTGCGTGCCGCGCAGGTCTGGGGTGGCCGGTCGCATGCCGTGCCGGGGCTGCGGGCCGCCTTGGGGTTGAAGGAAGGCCACGAGCAACTCGGCGCGGTCGACGCCATCGAGGAGCGTGCCCGGGCCCTGGTGCAGCGGATGGAGGACGCGGGCTGGGACCCCGCCGCCGCCACCGGACTGCACGACGACCCGGCCGTCCAGGAGGTGCTCGCCTTCGCCGCGACCCAGGTGGTGCCCCGGCTGGCCCGGACGACCGACGAGCTCGACGCCCTGCTCCACGCCCTCGACGGTGGGTTCGTGCCGGCCGGGCCGTCCGGCTCGCCGCTGCGCGGCCTGGTCAACGTGCTCCCGACGGGACGGAACTTCTACACCGTCGACCCGCGCGCCGTACCCTCGCGGCTCGCCTGGCAGACCGGACAGGCGATGGCCGAGTCGCTGGTCGAGAAGTACCGCGAGGAGACCGGGTCATATCCGGAGTCGGTCGGCCTGTCCGTGTGGGGCACCAGCGCGATGCGCACGTCCGGCGACGACATCGCGGAAGTGTTGGCGCTGCTCGGCGTCCGCCCGGAGTGGGACGAGGCATCGCGACGGGTGCGCGACCTGCACGTCGTACCACTCGACGAGCTGGGTCGGCCCCGGATCGACGTGACCGTGCGGATCTCCGGCTTCTTCCGAGACGCCTTCCCGCACGTCGTGGCGATGCTCGACGACGCCGTGCAGTTGGTCGCCGGACTCGACGAGCCGCTCGACCACAACTTCGTCCGCGCCCACGCCGAGGCCGACCTGGCCGCGCACGGCGACCAGCGGCGCGCCACGACTCGGATCTTCGGCTCCCAGCCCGGGTCGTACGGCGCGGGCATCCTCCAGGTCATCGAATCCGGCACCTGGCGCGACGACCAGGACCTCGCCGAGGTCTACACGGCATGGGGCGGCTTCGCCTACGGCCGCGGGCTCGACGGCGTAGCCGCCTCGGACGACATGCGCGCCAACTACCGGCGGATCAAGGTGGCGGCCAAGAACGTCGACACCCGCGAGCACGACATCGCCGACAGCGACGACTACTTCCAGTACCACGGTGGGATGGTCGCCACCGTGCGAGCGCTCACCGGCACCGATCCGCGGGCGTACGTCGGTGACTCGACCTCCCCTGACGCCGTCCGCACCCGCACGCTCCAGGAGGAGACCAACCGAGTCTTCCGCGCCCGGGTCGTCAACCCGCGCTGGATCGGCGCGATGCAGCGGCACGGCTACAAGGGCGCGTTCGAGCTGGCGGCAACCGTCGACTACCTGTTCGGCTTCGACGCCACCGCCGGGGTCGTGCACGACTGGATGTATGCGTCGCTGGCCCAGGAGTACGTCCTCGACGAGGCCAACCAGGAGTTCATGCGACGCTCCAACCCGTGGGCACTGCGCGGCATCGTGGAGAAGCTGCACGAGGCGATGGACCGCGGCCTGTGGGCCGATCCCGACGCCGACCTGGTCGCCGAGCTGCGCCGGGTCTACCTCGAGTTGGAAGGTGATCTCGAAGACCGATGAGGAAGCGCGTGCGGGTGATCGGCGTCGGCCCCGGAGACCCAGACCAGGTGACCGTAGAGGCGGTCGCCGCGCTGCGATCGGTCGCGTTCTTCGTCGTCAGCGACAAGTCCGGCCGAGGCGGTATGCCCGATCCACTCGTGGAGGCGCGCGGCCGGCTGCTCGAGCGCCACCTCGATGCCGTGCCCACGGTGGTCCGCATCGAGGACCCCTCGCGTGAGCGGCGCCCCGAACGCACCGGCACGCAGGACGAGTACGCCGCCGTGGTGGAGGACTGGCACGAGGCCCGAGCCGCGGCGTACGAGGAAGCGCTGCTGGCCCACGAGGGCGACGCGGGCTTCCTGGTGTGGGGCGACCCGGCCTTCTACGACTCGACGATCCGCGTCCTCGAACGGGTCGCGCGCCGCGGCCGGCTCGAGCTCGACGTCGACGTCGTCCCCGGGATCTCCAGCCTTCAACTGCTGGCGGCGCGGCACCGCATCGTGCTCCACGAGGTCGGGGAGCCGCTGCACGTGACCACCCGGCGCCGGCTCCGGGAGGCCATCGACGGCGGCCAGCGCAACGTGGTGGTGATGCTCAACTCCGCCATCGAGCTCGACGGGCTGGAGGAGTGGCAGATCTGGTGGGGCGGCAACCTCGGGACCACCTCCGAGCGGCTGGTGAGCGGCCGGGTCGGGGACGTGCTGCCCGCGGTCGAGGAGGCTCGCGATCGCTGCCGGGCCGACGCCGGCTGGGTGATGGACATCTTCCTGTTGCGGGGGCCGGAGCACTCGCCCCGGTGAGCGGCCTCCTCGTCGCCGGCACGACGTCGGACGCCGGCAAGTCCGTGGTCACCACCGGCCTGTGCAGGGCCCTGGTCCGCCACGGCGTCCGCGTGGCTCCTTACAAGGCACAGAACATGTCCAACAACTCCATGGTGACCGCCGGCGGCGGCGAGATGGGACGCGCGCAATGGGTCCAGGCGCTCGCGGCCCGGGTCGAGCCCGAAGTGGCCATGAACCCGGTCCTGCTCAAGCCCGGGAGCGATCAACGCAGCCATGTGGTGTTGATGGGGCGTCCCGGTGGAGAGGTCTCGGCGACGGACTGGGAGACCGGCCGGGCCCACCTCGCAAAAGTCGCGCACGCGGCGTACGACGACCTCGCCGAGCGGTTCGAGGTCGTCGTCGCCGAGGGCGCCGGGAGCCCGGCCGAGATCAACCTGCGGCGCAGCGACTACGTCAACATGGGGCTCGCACGCCATGCCGACCTGCCCGTGATCGTCGTCGGCGACATCGACCGCGGCGGCGTGTTCGCCGCGTTCGTCGGTACCCTCGCGCTGCTCGACGAGGACGACGCGCGGTTGCTCGCCGGGTGGGTGGTCAACAAGTTCCGCGGCTCACTCGCCCTGCTGCGCCCCGGGCTGGACGAGCTCACCGCGCGCACCGGTCGACCGACGTACGGCGTGCTGCCCTGGCACCCCGACGTCTGGCTGGACAGCGAGGACGCGCTCGACCTCGAGGGCCGGCGGACCGCCGGCGGCCGGGCTCGGGTCGCCGTGGTGCGGCTGCCGCGGATCAGCAACTTCACCGACGTCGACGCACTCGGGCTCGAGCCGGACCTCGACGTGGTCTTCGCCTCGACCGCGCGGGCCCTAGCGGACGCCGATCTCATCGTGCTGCCGGGGACCCGCGCGACCCTCGCGGACCTGGCCTGGCTGCGAGAGCGAGGGCTGGACCGCGCGCTGGTCGACCACGCCATCTCGGGGCGACCGGTGCTCGGGATCTGCGGCGGCTGTCAGATGCTCGGCCGCACCATCGCCGACCCCGACGGTGTCGAGGGTCCGCCGACCACGGTCGAGGGGCTCGGGTTGCTCGACCTCACGACGACGTTCACATCCGAGAAGGTGCTGCGGCGCCACGAGCCCGCCGGCTACGAGATCCACCACGGGCGGGTCAGCGGTACGACGACCGCGGGGCGGGTGAGCGGGACGATGGTGCACGGCTCGCTGGAGGACGACGCGCACCGGGCCGCGTTCCTCGCCGAGACCCTGGGGGTGACCAGCCGGGCGTCGCTCCCGGCCGCTCGGGAGCGGCGGCTCGACCTGCTCGGCGACCTGGTCGAGGAGCACCTCGACGTCGACGCCCTGCTCCGGCTGGCGCTCGAAGGTGTGTCGTGAGGGTCTTGGTGCTCGGCGGCACGGCCGAGGCGCGCGAACTCGCGGCGGCGCTGGTCGCAGACGGACACGCGGTCACGACCTCGCTCGCCGGCCGGGTGGCCCGGCCGCGACTGCCGGTGGGCGAGGTGCGGATCGGTGGCTTCGGCGGGGTCGACGGGCTCCGGAGCGTCGCCGCGGCGTACGACGCGGTGATCGACGCGACGCATCCGTTCTCGGCGCAGATCTCCGCGCACGCGGCAGCGGCCTGCTCGCCGCTGCTGCGGCTGCAGCGGCCGGGTTGGAGCGGCGACCACCGCTGGGTCGGCAGTCACGACGAAGCGGCCGCGGTGGCGGCGACGTTCGCCCGTCCGTTCCTGACCGTGGGCCGGCAGTCGCTGGGCGCCTTCGCGACCCGACTGCCGGTGGCGGTGGCCCGCGTGGTGGACGCGACCACCGTGCCGCCGGGATGGACGCTGTTGACGAGCCGGGGTCCCTACACCCTCGCGGGCGAGCTCGCGGTGATGCGCCAGCACGGCGTCGACGTTCTCGTGACCAAGGACTCCGGCGGCGACCACACCCGGGCCAAGCTGGACGCCGCGGCGCAGCTGGAACTGCCCGTGGTCGTCGTCCGCCGGCCGCCGCCCCCGGCCGGGGTCGAGCAGGTCAGCGACGTCGCCGGAGCAGTGCGGTGGCTCCGACAACTCCCAGAGCGGCCCAGCCGATCCGCCGCGCCAGCACCCGCGCCCGGGCCAGGTCCTCGTGCATAGGTGGCCGGCCGTCGCCCAGGACGTGGCGATCCTCGGGGCGCCCGGCGTAGACGTTCACCCCACCGAGCCGGACGCCGAGCGCTCCCGCGAACGCCGCCTCGACCGGCCCGGCGTTGGGGCTCGGGTGGTGGCGCGCGTCGCGGCGCCACACGCGCCACGCACCCGCGTGGTCGTCACCCAGCACGGTGGCCAAAAGTGCTGTGAGTCGCGAGCCGGGCAGGTTGAGGAGGTCGTCGAGACGCGCCGCGGCCCAGCCGAAGCGCTCGTAGCGCGGACTCCGGTGCCCGACCATAGCGTCGAGGGTGTTGGCCGCCCGGTAGGCCAACAGCCCGGGTGCCCCGAGCAGGGCTCCCCACACGAGCGGCGCGACCACCGCGTCGGAGGTGTTCTCGGCGACCGACTCGAGCGCGGCCCGCGCGACGCCGTGCTCGTCGAGGGCGCTCGTGTCACGGCCGACCAGCCGCGCCACCTGGCGGCGAGCCGCGTCGAGGTCACCCACGGCCAGCAGCCGCTCGACCTCGGCCGCCTCGCGGTCGAGGCTGGTGCCGCCGAGCACCACCCAGGTGGCGAGCATCACCGGCACCCGTCGGCCCGCCAGCGCTGCCGCGCCGACCAGCACCGCGACGTGGGCGACACCGTTGGCCCGCGCGTCGGCGTACGTCACCCGCTCCAGCGCCGCCGCCACGCGACCGAAGCCGGCGACCGGATGCCACCGACGTGGGTCGCCGAAGGTCCGGTCGGCGACGTAGCCCGCCACGAGTCCGAGGAGGTGGGTCAATGCGAGTCCTGGTGACCGGAGGCGTGCGTTCGGGGAAGTCGGCGCACGCCGAGGGGCTGCTCGCGGGCCGCGCGTCGGTGCGGTACGTCGCACCGGGGCCGGCGTACGACGACGCCGACTGGGCGGCCCGGATCGCGGCGCACCGGGCCAGGCGTCCGAGCTCCTGGACGACCGTCGAGACCCACGATCTCGCGGCTGCGCTGGCCACCGACGAGCCGGTGCTGGTCGACTGCCTCGGCACCTGGCTTGCCGCGATCCTCGACAGTGCAACATGGTGGGAAGCGCCGGCCGATGACGTGCTGGCCCACGTCACCGCGCTCGTCGATGCGGCGGTGGCGGCGCTGGGCGACGACGTCGTGCTGGTGACCAACGAGGTCGGTCTCGGAGTGGTGCCCGCGCACCGGTCGGGGCGGGTTTTCCGCGACCTGTTGGGCACCGTCAACCAACGGTTCGCAGCCGCCTCCGACGAGGTGCACCTGGTGGTGGCCGGCCGGGTGCTGACGCTCTAGAAGGCGCATGACCACACCAGCAGCGTCGTGGCGAGGGCGAGCTCGATCGCGGCACCCATCACGTCGCCGGTGACCCCGCCGAACCGCGCGGTGGTCCGCCGGATCAACAGCCACACGACGAGCCCGCCGACGACCGACAGCAGCAGCGTCCCAACGACCGCGACCGGCACCGGGACGACGCCGGTGAACCCAGCGCCCAGCCCGTCCTCGCGCGCGGGCGGCACCCGGGCGCAGCAGACGAGCCACAGGGCACAGCGCGAGAGGCAGACCAGCAGGCCGGCGACGACACCTCCGACCAGCGTGCCGGCGTACGCCGACAGTGCGGCCGCTTGCAGCCCGGCGACCACGACCACCGCGACGGTGCCCGCCGGACCGGAAGTCCCGGTCTTCATCACTGCCAGCGAGCGCTCGCGCTCGTAGGACGCGGTGAGACCGTCGGCGACATCGGAGAGGCCGTCCCAATGCAGGGCGCGGGTGCCGAGGGCGAGCATCCCGACGACGAGCAGCCCCACTGCTAGCGGCGGCACCGGGACCAGCCAGACGACCGCGACCGCCCCGGCCGCGAGCGGAAGCACCGCTAGCGGCGCACGCAGCATCGCGGCGCGCGGCCGCACCGTGGTCGGCGGCCGGACCGGGAACGCCGTGAGCGTGCCGACCGCGAGCCGCCACCCGTCAGCCCCGATCAGGCACCACCGAGCTCGGTCAGGAGGGCCACGTCGGCGAGGAGGGCGGCCGCGCTGCGCACCAGGGGTACGGCGGCGACCGCACCCGAGCCCTCCCCCAGGCGCAGGCCCAGGTCGAGGAGCGGCACGAGGCCCAGCTTGTCGAGAGCCAATGACTGCGCCGGCTCAGTGGAGCGATGACCGGCCGCGCACCAGTCGGCGACGCCGGGCTCGATCCGGTCGGCGGTGAGCGCGCAGGCCACGGCCATCAAGCCGTCGAGCAGCACGGGCACGCCGGACCGTGCGGCGGTCAGGAGGTAGGCCGTCGACGCGGCCAGATCTGCCGAGCCGAGCGCGGTCAGGGTCTCGACGGGATCGGCCGCGCGCTCCCCCGCGCGTCGCAGCGCCGTGTCGACCACCGCGGTCTTCCGGGCCAGTCCCGCGTCGTCGACGCCGGTGCCGCGGCCCACGACTTCCTCGGCAGGTAGACCGAGGCCCGCTGCGACCAGGGCAGCGGCGGGTGTGGTGTTGCCGATGCCCATGTCGCCGCTGAGCAGCAGCTCGGCACCGGCGGCGATCTCCTCGTGGGCCACCCGCGCGCCGACCTCGAAGGCGCGCGCGGTCTCGTCACGGGTGAGCGCATCCTCGAGGTGGATCGCACCCGAGCCTCGCCGTACCTTCCACGGCCCGGATGTCTCGTCGTCGACGCCGACGTCGACCACCCGGACGTGCACGCCATGCGCGTCGGCGAGTGCGTTGACGCCGGCCCGGCCGGCTTCGAACGTGCTCACCATCGCCCGGGTGATCTCGGCCGGGAACGCGCTCACCCCGTGTGCGGCCACACCGTGGTCACCGGCGAAGATCGCCAGCCGCACCTGCGCGGGTGGACGCGGAGGCACGACGCCCTGACAGGCCGCCCACCAGACCGCCAGGTCCCCGAGACGACCGAGCGCGCCCGGAGGGGTGGCCAGCGCGGCGAGCCGTGCCGCAGCGGCGCGGCGTACCTCCGCGTCCGGCCCCTTCACCGTCCCACCCTCACAGGCTGGCGGCGAGCTGGCGCCGCCCGACGGCGGCCCGGTCTCGCTGGTGCAGCCGGCCGACCAGACCGGTGAGTCCGACCCCCAGCACCGCCCACATCGTGGCCAACGTGAGCAGCGATGCGCGCCGGAAGAACCACAGCGTGTCGGCCGGGAAGTCGCCGACCTCGTTGACCGTCGGCAGCACCGCACCGACGGTCGCCACGACCACGACGTAGGCGCCGGCGGCGATCACGACAGCCTCGAAGGCGCCGAGCCGCTCCCACAGGCGTACGGCGAGCGCCACGGCCAGGACCCCGACAATCACCGAGACGAGCTGGAAGGCGAAGTAGTAGCCGGTGCGCTCGCCGATGGTCTCGGCGTTGCCGACGGCAGGTGGCGTGGCGGGGTACTTCAAGAAGGGCACCAGGGCGACGGCCACGAAGCCGACGAGTGCTACCACTGCCGTGGACTGGGCGGGCGACAGCCGGCCCAGCCGGCCGACGACGGCCGCTGCGACCAGCGCGAGGATCCCGCCCAGCGCGACGCCCACGGCGAGGGTGCCGGTGGCGAGGCCGAAGGTGCGCTGGTTGTCACGCGAGACCTCGGTGCCGCCCCCCTCGTCGCCGTGCGAGTGTGTCGCTCCGTCGTCGTGGGAGTGCGGCTCGGCCTCATCGGCAGGCGCCTCGGCGGCGCCGGCCTCCTCGAGCTCGATGGCACGCTCGACGTGCGACTCGCCGACCTGATGGGCGACGAGGAAGGCAGCGATCCCCGCGAGGAGACCGACGAGCAGACCACGGACCAAGAAGGCCCGCGCGGTCAGAACGGGCTTCGTCATCGGGTGCCCCGGCTCAGTGGCAGGGGTACCCGAGCAGGTGGCGCCCGTCATGCACCCACTCGTGGATCGCGGTGCCGGCGGGGATCGAGACGGCCCCCTGGTCGGCGCTCACGAAGAAGATCACGATCAGGCCGAGCAGGCCGAAGAGCAGCGCCCAGGGGGCGAGCTCACGAAGCGGGATGGTGGGCGTGGCGACCTCGTGGGTCGGCACAGCGTGCGACTGCGACATCGAACCTCCTCAGGGATTCAGCGTCCCTGCTTGAACGGGTTGGTTTGCAGTCCGTCGGGTCTGACTCCACCGACTCTGCTCTCGCGGAGGCGATGTCACAGTAGCGCGACTGTGCCGGACTCTCACCGGCTTCCTCAGGCCTGCTCCCGGCACTCTAGGGCACTCGCGTCGTCAGCGGCAGACGCTGTCCACCAGCGCCGCGAACTGTGCGCGGATCGGCGCTGGCAACTGACCTTGCGACTCGCGCAGGGGCCCGTCAGGGTGCTGGCGCCAGTACAGGACCTACGGCCGGCATTCACACGCGAGCCAGCACCTTGGGGATCTTGCGTGTCGCCGTGAGTCCGCGCGGTACCTTCGTGTCGCGGGCTCGTCCCGTGAGCGGGCCGGATTCGCAACACGAGGGAGGTGAAACCAGATGGCCACGACTACCAGACGCAGCGGCAATGCCCTCGGCGAGTCACGAGTGCTGATCGATGACGTCAAGCCGTTCGCCGTGGTCGACGACCTCGCCGAGCTGAGCGGACCCAGCCGAGGAGTGGTGACCCTGGACCATTCGATCCTCTGGGCGCCGGGTGGGCCCGACGTTTCTCTCGACACGATCGGAGGCGTACGGCTTGTCTACCGCGCCGTTCTCAGCGAGGGCACGCGCGCGGACGTGGTCGCGATCTTGAATCGCGACCTCCTGACGCGGGTCTGGGCACGCCTCACCCTGCCGCGCCGGGTGCGCAAAGCCTGGGAAGACCGGTTCCCGGAGCTCAAGGCCCTCAGCGAGGAACTCGACCACCAGCTCGCCGCCCAGTACGGCTAGCCGACAGAGCGCGGAGTCACGCGTGGCCAAGATCCCCGCTGAACGGAACGACGATCGTTCCGCCGGATCCGCCGCGATTCGTGAACACGGGATGATCGATCGGCCCACCGAGGACGTCGACCTTTTCACCACACGCGATGCTGTCGGACAGGGCTTCAAAGCAGCTGTCGAGGCGACAATCACCCGGCTGCGCGAGGCTGGATACGAGGTCACCCAGACCCGCGAAGCCGCCGAATTCGCGCGGCTGGGCGTGCAGACCCCTGAGGGGTCATCAGTCGATATCGACTTGGCCGTGGACTGGCGCCTGGCTCACCCGGTAATCCTCGATATCGGTCCCGTATTAGCCCTCGAGGACGCAGTGGGCAACAAGGTCGGCGCGCTGTTCGGTCGTGCTGAGCCTCGCGACTACCTCGACGTCGACGATATCCGCGCCACTGGCCGATTCAGCGACGAACAATTGCTCGTCGCAGCCGCCGAACGCGACCCCGGGTTCGACTCCACGATGTTTGCGCGGCAACTTCAGCTGGCGACGTACCTCACTCCTGAAGAGGTATCGCGATACGGCGTCACGCCCAGCCAGCTGGAGGCGATCAAGAGCCGGTGTACTAGCTGGGCGCACGTGTTGCGAAACGGACTGGGTTAGCGCCAGCGCGGCGGAGTGGCTGTCATCCGCATGGCAGTCCGCGCTCTGAGCTCGGGGCGTTCGTGGGTTCGTAGGACACGACGTGCGAGGTCGACCTTCACTGCGTCGCGCCACAACATGTCGCGATCGATTCCAACAGTCGTTCGGCCAACTCCGGTGGACGGGCCGCGATGCGCACCCAGCTCGCGTCCAGGCCGGGGAAGGTGTCTGCTCGTCGTACGGCGATCCCTGCGTCTCTCAGGGCTGCGTGGACGCCGCCGCCGACGCGGGCCAGGACGAACGGGGCGGAGGACGGGACGTGCTCGATCGCGAGCTCGGTCAGGCCGCGCTCGACGTAGGCCCGCCAGTCCTGCAGTTCACGAGCGCGCCGCGCGCCTTCGGCCAGGGCTGCTGGCGTCATGCAGGCCAGCATCGCCGCGCTGGCCGGGCTCGAGACCGACCACGGGGTCTGCAGCCTGCGCAGCTCTGAAACCATGCCCGGGTCGCCGAGCAGGTAACCCGCTCGGATGCCCGGTATCCCCCACTGCTTCGTGAGGCTGCGCAGCACCACGAGACCTTCGCCGGCACGGTCCGCAAGCGAGTGCGGCTCCCCCGGTACGGCGTCCATGAACGCCTCGTCCACGACCACCACGCGGCCAGGGCGGAGCAGTTGCTCGATGACCTCCGATGGGTGCAGCACACCCGTCGGGTTGGTCGGGTTGCCCAGCATTACGAGATCCGCATCGCCGGGGACGGCGTCGGGCTCGAAGGTGAAGGGTGGCTCGAGAAGGACCTCAGCGACGTTCTGACCGGCCGCGGCCAGCGCCGCGTGCGGCTCCGTGAACTGCGGGTGCACGACCACGGGTCGCCGCCACCGACGCCAGCGGGACAGGAGGGTGAAGGCCTCGGCCGCGCCGGCCGTGGCCAGCACCTCAGCCGGGAGGCGGCCGTGACGATGAGCGATCGCGGCCTCGGCGACGGTGGGGTCCGGGTATGCGCTCGCGCCTTCGAGCCCGGCCCGGAGGGCGTCGTCCAGCCACCCTGGTCGCGGTCCGGCGTAGACGTTGACGGCGAAGTCGAGCAGCCCGGCACCGACCTCACGGTCGCCGTGGTGGAGCAGGTCGACCCGACGCTCAGCCATGGTCAGTCATGGTCGGCCATGGTCGGCCATGGCGGGACGCAGCCTGGGCGAACCGCTGCGCCATCGCCGGGTGCCCGGCCCAGTGGGTGTGGAGGTACGACGCGTGGATGGTCGGACCCGCGAAGCCGACGTCTCGGCCCTCGACCGTCCACGCGGCCACCGCGCCGCGCTCCGGCTGAGTCTGGGTGCGGTGGAACTCGTGGCCTGTGGACAGTTCGCCGGCCCGGGACAGCAGGTTGTCGGTGGTCGCGGTCATCGTGGGATAGCGCAAGGTCAGCCGCTCGGTCATCGTCGCCGCCGCGTCGATCGAGCCCACCATGGGAGAGGAGTCCAGTGTCGAACAGAGGTAGAGCAACCCGGCGCACTCGGCCACGGTCGGGACGCCGTCCGCGACCGCCGCCGCCAGCTCGCGCCGGAGCATCACGTTGTCGGTGAGCGCGGGTGCGTGCACCTCGGGGAAGCCGCCCCCGAGATAGATCGCCGCCGTCCCATCGGGGAGGTGCGGATCGACCATCGGGTCGAACACCGCGACCTGGCACCCGGCCGCCCGGAGCAGCTCCTCCGTCTCGGCGTACCGAAACGTGAACGCACGGCCGCCCGCCATCGCCACGATCGGCGAGCCGGAGACCGGTCGCACCTCCGCGGTTGCGGACCACGGTGTCTCGATCAGGTCGGGCGCGGTGCGGGCCACCTCGACCACGGCATCCAGGTTGACGTGCTCGGCGATCGCGACGCGCCAGGCGTCGACGACCGCCTCGGCCTGATCCTGCTCGGCAGCCGGGACCAGGCCCAGGTGCCGCGACGGGGTGGCGAGCCGGTCGTCGCGCGGGATGACACCGAGCACCGGCAGCCGCAGCGCCGAGATCACCTCGGCCGCGTGCCGCGGCGACCCCGCCCGGTTCAGCACGACGGCGGCGACCTCGATGCCCGGCTCGTAGGTCTCGAGTCCGTGCACCACGGCGCCGACGGTCCGCGAGGAGCGGGAGATGTCGACGACGAGCACCACGGGGCTGCGTGTGAGCCGGGCGACGTGGGCCGTGGAGGCGAACCCCTCGGTGCCGACGCGGCCGTCGAAGAGGCCCATCACGCCCTCGATGACGGCGAGGTCCGCTGTCACGGGCGTGTGCACACCGTGCAGGAACAGCGGACCGATGCGTCGCTCGCCGACCAGGTGCGGGTCGAGGTTGCGACCGGGGCGACCGCAGGCCACTGCGTGGTAGCCCGGATCGATGTAGTCCGGGCCCACCTTGTGGCCGCTGATCGTCATGCCGCGGGCGCGTAGAGCTGCCATCAACCCTGTCGCCACCGTGGTCTTGCCCTGCCCGGTGCCCGGGGCGGCAATGACGATGCGCGGCAGGGTCACTTTGTCCCACTCGACTAGCACTCGACTACCACTCGATGCCTCGCTGGCCCTTCTGGCCCCGGTCCATCTGGTGCTTGACCTTGGTCATCTCGGTGACCAGGTCGGCGGCCTCGAGCAGTGCGGGGTGCGCCCGACGGCCGGTGACCACGACGTACTGGCGGCCGGGCCGATCCCGCAGGGTGTCGACCACGTCGTCCACCTCGACCCAGCCCCACTCCATCGGGTAGGTGAACTCGTCGAGCACGTAGAGGTCGTGGGTCTCCGCGGCGAGCCGGCGCTTGACCTCGGCCCACCCCTCCGCCGCCTCGGCGGCGTGGTCGGCCTCTTCCCCGGCCTTGCGCGACCACGACCAGCCGGCGCCCATCTTGTGCCACTCGACCGGGCCACCCTCACCGGTCTCGAGGTGGAGCGCCCCGAGCCGCTCCAGGACGGTCTGCTCGCCGATCCGCCATTTCGCGGACTTCACGAACTGGAAGACCCCGACGTTCCAGCCCTGGTTCCAGGCCCGCAGTGCCAGCCCGAAGGCGGCGGTCGACTTCCCCTTGCCGTCACCGGTGTTGACCATCAGCAACGGGAGCTGGCGCCGCTGCGCGGTGGTGAGCCCGTCGTCCGGTACCTCGGTCGCTCGTCCCTGCGGCATTTCAGGCGACCCGCTCGTGTACGGCGCTGGTGAGCGCCGACGAGGTCACCTCGGCGACCGGGACATGGTCGGCACGCAGTTGCTCGGCGAGCGTCGCGGCGAGTCCCAGGTGCAAAGGCCCACGCTCGCAGTCGATGACCAGCGTGGCGATGCCGCGCCCAGCGATCGCCGCCGCAGCCCGCCCGGCTCGAGCCAGCGGATCGTGGCCAGTGCTCGCACGCCCGTCGGTGACGACGACCAGGAGCGGACGACGACGAGGGTCACGCACCCGTTCGAGTTCGACCACCCGGGCGGCCTCCCACAGCCCCTCGGCGAGCGGAGTCCGGCCACCGGCGGGCAGCTCCTCCAGCCGGCGAGCTGCGATGTCGACCGAGCGGGTGGGCGGGAGCACGAGGTCGGCCCGATCCGCCCGGAAGGTCACGAGGCCGACCTTGTCGCGACGCTGGTAGGCGTCGAGCAGGAGGCTGAGGATCGCGGTCTTGACCTCCTCCATCCGCCGGCGCGCGGCCATCGAGCCGGAGGCGTCGACGCAGAACAGCACGAGATTCGACTCGTGGCCCTCTCGGTCGGCGACGCGCAGGTCTTCGGGGCGGAGTCGCAGCCTCCCTTCGGTGCGACCGCGCGCGGGCTGGTGCGGCGCCGCCGCGCGTACGGTCTCGGTCAGGTGCACAGAGCCGCCTCGTCCGGGCCGAGCCCCGATCCGCCGCCCGGTCTCGGTGAAGGCCCGGCTGCGCCGGCCCGCCTCCCCCGAACCGACGCCGCGCACCGTGAACAGCTTGGGCCGGTACGGCGCGCCCGCGGTCGCCGTCATGGTGGCACCGGGGTCGCCGCTGGACTCCCTCGACGCCGAACGCTCGCCATCGCCCGCTTCCGGCTGGCTGACCGACGATGGCGAGCTGTCGCTGGTCGAGGACGGAGAGCCCGCGTCGACACCCTCGCCGGCGCCGTCGCCGTCCGGAGCCGGCGGATCGGGCTCCGGGTCCGGCTCGTCGTCGCCCAGCACCTGATCGAGCAGCTCCTCGTCCAACCCCGGTGCATCGAACGGGTTGCGCCGGCGGCGATGCGGCAGCGCAAGCCGGGCGGCGGCGCGGATGTCGTCGCGGGTCACGGAGGTGCGGTCGTGCCAGGCCGCGTGCGCGGCGGCCGCTCGGGCGATGACGATGTCGGCGCGCATGCCGTCGACCTCGAAGGCGGCGCACAGTTCGGCGATGGTGAGCAGCGCCGACTCGGAGAGCTCGACCTGGCCGACGCGCTCCTGCGCGGCTCGGATCCGCTTGGTGAGCTGGCGCTCCTCCTCGGCGTACGCCGCGACGAACGCCTCGGGGTCACGGTCGTAGGCCATCCGGCGGCGGACCACCTCGACCCGGGTGGCGGGGTCGCGAGGAGCCGTGACCTCGACGGTGAGACCGAACCGGTCCAGGAGCTGTGGGCGCAGCTCGCCTTCCTCGGGGTTCATGGTGCCGACCAGCACGAACCTTGCGGCGTGCTCGACGGACACTCCGTCGCGCTCGACCGTCGAGCGGCCCATGGCGGCCGCGTCGAGGAGGAGGTCGACCAGGTGGTCGTGGAGGAGGTTCACCTCGTCGACGTACAGGATCCCGCGGTGTGCCCGGGCGAGCAGGCCGGGTTCGTACTCCGCCTTGCCCTCGGAAAGCGCACGCTCGAGGTGGAGCGAGCCGAGCACCCGGTCCTCCGTGGCGCCGACGGGCAGCTCGACCAGCCGCACCGGCCGGGTCTCGGTCGGTGCGTCCGCCGCGAAGGGTCCGTCCGGTGACAGCGCGCTGCCGTGCGGATCACGTGGGTCGGAGGAGAACCGGTCGCCCGCGACGACCTCGATGGGCGGCAGCACCGCAGCCAGTCCGCGCACGATCGTGGACTTCGCGGTGCCCTTCTCCCCACGGACCAGGACGCCACCGACGTCCGGCGAGATCGTCGTGAGCACCAGCGCGAGGGCCATGCCGTCGGGGTCGTCGGATCCGACGACCGCACAGAAGGGGTACTGGTTCGGCATGTGAGGCTCCCGCTCGTCCGCCTTGGATGTTCAGGCTCCAAGGCCGGTCTTCGGACTTCCAGGTCGACCGTGTCGCATCGCCTGGTCACCGCAGCGGGCCTGTGCCGGACTCTCACCGGCTTCCCAGATTCTCCCCAACCTCGGGGCACCTCGGAGCTGCGCGCCACGATAGCGTCACGGCCCGTGGCCTCCGTCCTCCCCTCTCACGTGACGGTCGTCGGCGTCCCGGCAGACGGCTGGCCCGGCCTCGGCGATCCGGCCCGCGCGCTCCTGTCGGAGGCCGCGGTGATCCTCGGCTCGGCCCGGCAGCTGGCCCTGCTGCCCGACGTACCGCAGCAGGTACGCAGCGCCTGGCCGAGCCCGTTCTCGCTTGCACAGCTGGAGGAGTACGCCGACCGCGACGTGGTCGTGCTGGCCTCGGGCGATCCGTACGTGTCCGGCATCGCCTCGACCCTCCTGCGGCTGCTCGGACCGGAACGGATGACCGTGGTGCCGACGGTCTCGTCGGTGTCGCTGGCTCGCGCGCGGATGCACTGGGACGACGCCGAGGTGGTGACCGTGGTCGGGCGCCGCCTTGAGGCCGTGGTGCGCCACGTCGCGCCCGGCAACCGGGTCGTCGTGCTGTCCTCCGACGAGCACACACCCGCGGCCGTCGCGGCGCTGCTGGACGAGGCCGGGTACGGCGCCACGGTGATGACCGCGCTGGGCAACCTCGGCACCGACCTGGAGACCCGCACCGAGGCGACGGCGGCCGAGGGCGGTCCGCTCGCGCCCCGGCTGCATGTGCTGGCACTCGAGATGCGCGGACCGGCCATCGGCCAGTGGACGGCGGGGCTGCCCGACGACGCGTTCGAGCACGACGGCCAGCTCACCAAGCGCGACCTCCGCGCCTCCGCCCTGGCCCGGCTGGCGCCGTACCCGGGCGCCCTGCTCTGGGATGTCGGCGCAGGTGCGGGATCCGTCGCGATCGAGTGGTTGCGCAGCCATCCGCTGACCACGGCGGTCGCGGTCGAGGCCGACGCCACTCGAGCTCGACGCATCGACCGCAACGCCGCAGCGCTCGGCGTACCCCGCCTCGAGGTCGTCACCGGACCGGCACCCGACGCGCTCAGCGGGCTGCCCGACCCCGACGCGATCTTCGTCGGCGGTGGCGCGACGGCACCGGGGCTGCTCGACCTTTGCCGCACCCGGCTGCGACCCGGCGGGCGGCTGGTCGCGCACGGAGTCACGATCGAGACCGAGCAGCTGCTGACCGCGGCGTACGCCGAGCATGCCGGCGAGCTGACCCGGCTCTCGGTCGAGCGGGCCGAGCCGCTGGCCGGGTTCACCGGCTGGACACCCGCGCGTGCGGTCGTGCAATGGGCGTGGCGCGCTCCCGAGGGCAGACGGTGACGGTCCACTTCGTCGGCGCGGGGCCGGGTGCGGCCGACCTGCTCACCCTGCGCGCGGTCTCGCTGCTGGCCACGGCCGACGTGGTGCTCTACCCGGGCACCTATCTCGACAGCGCGGTGCTCGGCCACTGCCGGACCGAGGCGGAGCTGGTCGACACCCAGGCGCTCGACCTCGACGCCATCGTGGCCCACCTCGTCGACGCCCACCGCACCGGCCGGGAGGTGGTCCGGCTGACCTCGGGCGACCCCTCGGTCTACTCCGCGCTCACCGAGCAGACCCGCCGACTCGACGCGGCCGACGTGCCGTGGGACGTGACCCCGGGCGTGCCGTCGTACGCCGCCGCAGCGGCGCGCGCGGGCCGCGAGCTCACGGTCCCCTACGGCGCCCAGGCGGTCGTCCTCACCCGGCCCGGACGCGACGCGACCCCGGTGCCCGACACCGCGAGCCTGGCGACGTTCGCGCGCACCGGAGCGACCCTCGCGCTGCACCTCGGCGTGACCCGGATCCGTGAGTTGATGGCGGAAGTCGAGCCGCACTACGGCAGGGACTGTCCGGTGGTCGTGGCCTTCCGCGTCAGCCAGCCCGAGGAGCGGATGCTCCACGGCACGGTCGGCGACATCGCCGACACAGTCGAGGCGGCGGGGTTGCGCCAGGCGGCGGTGATCCTGGTCGGCCGGGCCCTCACGCGGGAGGGCGGGGAGTCACACCTCTATTCGTCCACACGTCGCCGTGACGGGTGAGCGAGGTCTGCGACGAGCCCACGATCAGCAGGGTCCGCATGTCCACGCCGTTCACCTCCAAGGCACCGAGGGTGGTCACGGTGAGGGACTCCTCGACCCGGCCTACGTCCCGGCCGACGACGACCACCCGGTCGGCGGGCAGCAGTGCGAGCAGCAGCTTCTGGGCCTCGACCACCTGGTCTCGGCGCGACCGGGACGCCGGGTTGTAGATCGCGATCACCAGGTCGCCCTCGGCGCAGGCCCGGAGCCGAGCCTCGACGACCGACCACGGCTTGAGCCGGTCGGACAGGCTCAGCACCGCGAAGTCGCCGCCGATCGGCGCCCCCGCCCGGGCCGCCACCGCCTGGACGGCGCTGACCCCGGGCAGCACCCGCACCGCCACCTCGGGGAACTCGTCGCTGACCTCGTGCACGGCGGCCGCCATCCCGAACACACCGGCGTCGCCGCCCGAGACGACCGCGACCCGCTCACCGCGGGCGGCTAGCGAGAAGGCGAGTCGGGCCCGGTCCAGCTCGACGCTGTTGCCCGAGGCGTGTCGGGTGAGGCCGGCGCGTTGAGGCACCCGGGCGACGTACGGCGCGTAGCCGACGACGTGGTCGACCTCGGCCAGCGCCTCGGCGGCCTCCCGCGTGAGCCACCGGTCCGGGCCGGGACCGAGCCCCACCACCAGCAGCTCGGCCGGTCCCTCGGGCCGCGCCACGCTCTCGACCGCAGGAGTGGCCCGCACCGTGTCGCCCGGGACCACGACGAGTGAGAAGTACGGCACCGACTCCGGGTCCACGTCGGCCACCGGGAGCCGCCGCTCGTCGGCCATCGAGGCGCGCTCGACGTAGATCGCGCCCTCGAGCCGACCAGCCGCCTCGAGCGCGCGGCGTACGGCGGGGAAGGTGCGGCCCAGCTTCATGATCACCGCGCCCTGGCTGTCGGCGAGCCGGCGCGCGAGCTCGGGCTCGGGCAGGGTCCCCGGGAGCACAGTGAGGACGTCGGTCCCCCGGACCAGCGGCGTGTGCGCGGCCGCGGTCGCCGCGGCGTACGCCGGCACTCCCGGCACGACCTCGGTCTCGAACCGCTCCGCCAGCCGGTCGTGCATCACCATCGGTGAGCCGTAGAACAGCGGGTCGCCCTCGGCGAGCAGCACCACGTGCCGACCGGCTTCGAGGTGGGCACCCAGCCGGTCGGCGCACTCGGCGTAGAAGTCGGCCATCGCGCCGTCGTATCCCCCGGGATGGTCGGTCCCACCGGTCGTGACGGGGTAGCGGAGCTCCTCCTCGACCGTGCCCGGCCGGACCAGGTCGCCCGCGATCCGGCGGGCGTGCGAGCGCTTGCGCACGCCCGCGTGGAAGGCCACGACGTCGGCCGCGCCGATCAACCGCGCTGCCTTGAGGGTGACCAACTCCGGGTCGCCCGGACCCACACCCACGATCGAGAGCCGGCCGGCCATCACTCCTCCTCCGAGGCGAGCGCGTTGACCGCGGAGGAGGTGATGGCGCTGCCACCCCGCCGACCGCGCACCGTGACGAACGGGACGTCGATCCCGTGGTCGGCCGCGATCGACGCCAGCGCATCCTTGGACTCCGCGGCACCGATGAAGCCGACCGGACAGCCGACGATCGCCGCCGGTCGCGGGGCTCCGGCGATCAACAGCTCCAGCAGGTGGAACAACGCGGTCGGCGCGTTGCCGATCGCGACGACCGCCCCGTCGAGGTGCGGCTCCCACAGCGATACGGCGGCGGCAGTGCGCGTCGTACCCCACTGCGCGGCCAACGCCGGCACCTGCTCGTCGCCGAGGAAGCAGCGCACCGGGTTGTCTGCCGGGAGCCGGCCCGCCGTGATCCCGACCGCGACCATCCGCGCCTCGCACAGGATCGGAGCTCCGCCCGCGAGGGCGGCGCGGGCGCTCGCCACGAGCCGGGGGTGGACGACGAGGTCGTCGACGAGGTCGACCTGGCCGCTTCCGTGCACCATCCGGACGGCGAGCTGCTCGGCGTCGGGTGGTACGGCGGACAGCCGGGTCTCGCGGCGGATGGTGGCGAACGAGTCGCGGTAGATCGCGGCGCCGTCGGTCACGTAGTCGTAGCGACGCGGCGGTGGCGTCGGCCCTGGAATCGACCCGGTCATCGCACGATCCGATCCGGGACCAGCAGTCCTCGCCAGGGCGTCACGACGACCACGTGGTTCGCGGCCGCGGCGCTCTGGGTGACGGCGCGCTCGGCGAGTGCCCGGTCGACAGCGCCGTCGTCCGCGATCAGATGGAGGCCCCCAGCGACCGGCCCCTCCGGCAGCGGCGATTCCACAGGCGGGGTGCAGGCGTAGCGATCGCAGGGCGGCTCGAGTCGGACGGCGAGCTCATCGACGTGCCAGGCCGCTCCGGGCCCGTCGCCGCGCGCGTCGAGGAAGCGGTGCGCGAGGTGCACCAGAGCGCGCGGCACTCGCGCCAGCGGTAGCACCGCGCCCCACGCGTCCGAGCCGATGCGCAGCTGGCCCGAGGCACCGTTGATCGCGACCACCCCGAGATCGAGGGCCCGGTCGAGCAGATCACCCCGATCGTCGAGCACGAACAGGAACCGACCGGGCAGTTCGGCCAGCCGTGGATCGGCGCACAGGAGACGGTCGAGCTGCGCAGCCACCGGCGCCAGGTTGGCGCGCCCGCCGGCGATGCCGGTCTGGGGCGAGGCCATGATGTTGCGCACCAGTTCGTGGGACCTGGAGGGCAGCAGTCCGGTCGCCTCGACGGCGGCCACGACCTCGTCGGGGACCCGCCCGTCGTCCAGCGGTAGTGCCCGCAGCTGCAGGTTGGCCCGCGAGGTGATGTGGACCCGGCCATCGCCGTACCGCTCGGCCACGGCGACCAGGTCGAGCAGGGCTTGTGTGGACATCCGCCCGCCGACCGGACGCAGCCGGATCAGCGCACCGTCGTCGGCCGGCCAAGGGCGGAACACTCCCGGACAGAGGTCGGCGCGATCCCGCGTTGTCGTCATCGGATGACTCCGTTGTCGGGGGCTGCTGCGCGTCGCCCGGAGCCTCCTCGCGGCACCGCGCCGCCAGGGCCAGCAGGTCTTCGGACTCGGGATCGACCGGATCAGGACGCCTTCCCGGGTCCTCGCGGACCCAGTGACTGACCGGCGTCCCTCATCGGTTCGCCGCTCGTGTCCTGCCCGTCACCCACACCGCTGCGCGTCAGTCCCGGATTCGCACCGGGTTCCCTGACCTCGGTCGAGGTCGCTGGCCCGCCGAGGCTACCAACTTCCCTCTGCGACACAATCCGCCCGTGTCCACGTCCGGTCGGTGCTACCTGGTCCGGCACGGACAGTCGGAATGGAACGTCCTCGAACTCACGCAAGGCCAGACCATGGCTCCCCCGCTCACCGAGCTCGGTCGCGAGCAGGCCCGTACGGCGGCCGAGCTGATCCGCGCCGACCTCGAGCCGGGTGCGCGGGTCGCGATCGTGCGGACCAGCGATCTGGTCCGGGCCCGCGAGACGGCCGAACTCCTCCTCGACCTCCTGGGCGGCGAACTGATCCTCGACGTACGCCTACGCGAACAGCACCTCGGCGACCTCGAAGGGCGCTCGTACGCCGAGACCTGGGCCGCCGCCGAGGCGCACGACTGGTCCGACCCACACCTGCCGGTCGCGGGCGGCGAGTCACCCCACGAGCTGCGCACCCGGATCGCCGCCGCGGTCGATGAGGTCGACGCCGATGCTGTGACCGTGCTGGTCAGCCACGGCGACGCGATCCGCGCCGCCGTTGCACACCTGGCCGGCGTCCCGATCGAGGAAGCGCCCTGGGTCGACGTCCCGAACGGCGCGGTAGCCAGGCTCGGCGAAGGCGGAGTCGTGTGGCTCAGCCGTACGGCGGCGGGAACCGCCCCAGACGCACGCCGAGTCGGCGCTACTGCACGTCAGTAGCGCCGACTCGGCGTTGTGGGAGCCATTGCCTGGCGTTAGCTGAGTGCTTGCGCGGGCTTAGCCGGGTGGGCGAGACCGTCCTCGGGTCAGAGACAACGAGACCCGGAGGACAAGATGAAGAAGGCACTGCTGGCCGTGCTCGCGGTGGTCGTGGCCACGGCTCTCGGGCTGGGCGCCTGGACGGCGTTCGCCGCCGATGACGACGAGCGCACTGCGCGCGGCACCTGCGAGAGCCGGTCGACCGAGCTGTCGGTCGAGCGGGACGACGGCGGCCTGGAGGTGTCGTTCGAGCTCCAGTCGACCGCGCCCGGCGAGACCTGGGACGTGCTGCTGGAGCAGGGCGGCACGACGCTGCTCGAGGGCCAGCGCCAGACCGACGAGGACGCCGAGCTGGACGTCGATGCCCCGGCCGACGCCGACGGCAGCGACGAGTTCACCGCGACGGCCACCCCGGCCGACGGCGGCGAACCCTGCATCGCCACCGTCACCCGCTGATCACGTACGAACAACATCAAGCATCAAGGAGATCCAGATGAACCGCACCGTTGCCATGACCACCGCCGCCGCCCTGATCGCGGCACCGCTCGCCGCCGTTGCGACCGTCGCCACGGCATCCCCCGCCAGTGCCGATGTCACCAAGCGGGGCGCCTGCGGCCCGGGAACGTACGAGTTCCAGGTGGACCGCGAAGACCGCGAGGACGGCGGTGGCTTCGAGGTCAGCGCCGACCTCGACCGAGTGACGCCCGGCTCGCGCTGGACCGTCGTCCTCAAGCACGACGGGAAGCGGATCGCCAAGGTCACCAGGACCGCCGACCGCGAGGGCGACATCGACGTGGACGTCGACCGGCCGAACACCCGGGGCCCGGATCAGTTCAGGTTCAAGGCGTTCCCCGCGGGTGGCGGGCCGAAGTGCGCCGCCACCATCACGGTTCGCTAGGCGTCGAAAGCTAGGGAGCGCCGAGCTCGACGACGACCCGCGCCCCGTCGTACGGCTCCAGCGACGAAGTGCCCAGCGACAGGCCGCCACCGGACTCGGTGGCGGTCTTGTCGACGATGGCGAGCCCGAGGCCGGTGGAGCCGGCACCCGACGTGCCGCGGCGGACCACGTCGAGGCCTTCGGGGAAGCCGGGGCCACCGTCCTCGACGACCAGGACCAGCCCGCCTCCGGCCCGCGACCCGAGCGAGACCGCGACGGGGCTCCCCTCGGGCGCGTGGGTGAAGACGTTGTCGAGCAGCACGTCGACCAGCGCGACCAGGTCCTCCTCCGAGGCCCGCACCGGGACCGGTCCCGCGATACCGCGGAACGAGAACGGCCGCGCCTGGTCCTGAGCCAGTGGCTCCCAGAACGCCACCCGCTCCGACAGCACCGCTACCCCGTCCGTGGAGGGGACCACTCCCTCCCGCTCGGAGCGGCGGGCCTCGCGCACGACGTGGTCGACCATCGCCTCGAGCTCGTCGAGGTCGGCGGCCAGTCGCTCGCGGTCGCCATCGTCCGGCAGCGCCTCCACCCGGAGCCGCAGCGTCGTGATCGGCGTACGCAGCCGGTGGGAGAGGTCCGCGACGCCGGCGCGCTCTCGTTCGAGCAGCACCTGGATGCGGCTGACCAGCCGGTTGAGCGCGGACGTCAGCTCGCGGACCTCCGGTGGGCCGGTCGGAGCGACCGGCTCGGGCCGGTTCCGTCCCCCGAGCGCACCGGCGTACGCCGCAAGTGCGCGGATCGGCTGCACGAACGAGCGGCCGAGCCGGTCGGCCAGGGCCAGCGCGACGGCGAGCAGCGCCAGCCCGAGCAGCAGCAGGACCAGCCAGCTGCGCAGGATCCCGGACTCCGTCCAGCCCGGTTCGTGCACGACCACCCGGATCACCGGCGTGTCCTCGGGGCGCGCGGAGCTGCCACCGAGGGACACGGGCACCAGGAACTCCGCGCCGTCGTCCGCGTCGTCGAGCCGCGCGCGACCGGTCGTCCGCGCGTCGACCACGCGGTAGTCCTCGCCCGGGTGGGGGCCGAGGTCGGTCGAGAGGTCGAGGCCCGGGTAGAGCACCGTCGTATCGATGCCGGAGCCGTCGTTGATCCGGCTCAGATAGTGCTCCACGGCACCCCGGTCGCCGCCCGCTCCGGACACCACCGTCTCGGTCGCCTGCACCTCGAGGGCGGCCCGCGAGATCCGGTCCTCCAGGGCATACCCGCGCAGCAGCAGGGCCATCGGCACCAGCATGGCGAGCAGCACCATCGACACCGCCGCGGCAACCGTGGTGATCAGACTCCTGCGCAAGGGCTAACCCTCCGGCGCGGAGAGGCGCACCCCGACACCCCGCACCGTGTGCAGGTAGCGGGGCTCGGCCGCGGTCTCGCCGAGCTTGCGACGCAGCCACGAGAGGTGCACGTCGACGGTCTTGTCCGAACCACCCCAGGCTTGCTGCCAGACCTCGGTGAGCAGCTCCTTCTTGGTCACGACCTCACCGGGACGCTCGGCGAGGTGGCGCAGCAGGTCGAACTCGCGTGGACTCAGCTCGACGGGCTCGCCGTCGAGAGTCGTACGACGCGCGGCGACGTCGAGCTCGAGCCCACCGACCGTCAGGCTCTGCTTCGGCGACCGGCCTCCCGCCGTACGCCGCAGCACCGCCCGCACCCGGGCCTCGAGCTGCGCGGTCGTGTAGGGCTTGACGACGTAGTCGTCGGCCCCGGCGTCCAGACAGCCCACGAGCGACGGGTCGTCGTCCCGGGCGCTGGCCACGATCACCGGCACCTCGCTCACCGCGCGCAGCATCGAGAGCACCTGAGTGCCGTCCACATCCGGCAGGCCCAGGTCAAGGATCACCAGGTCCGGTCGCGTCTCCACCGCGCGCTGCAGCCCCTGCATGCCGGTGACCGCGGAGTCGACGGCGTACCCCAGCTGATCGAGAGAGCGCATCAACAGCGGCCGGATCCGGTCGTCGTCCTCGATGATCAGCACCTGCACCACGCCGCGAACCTAGCCGGAGCCACCTCAGCGGACCTTCGATCGGCGCGGACCTTATCCCTGCCTTAGCCCTCCCATAGCGCTCCGGCCGGGATGGGCGCGCCACGATGGTCGGGTGCCTCTCTCGACCACCGCGCGCCGCAGCGTCGCCTGGACCCTCGGCTGGCTGCTCGCGGCCGCCGCATCGGTCGCCGTCGGCGTCGTGGTCGTGACTCAGCTGGGCGCGAGCAACCGCGACCGCGGACCGATCGGCGACAACGAGTTGATCCGTCAGGCCGAGCTCACCGAGGGCTCGGCCACGCCCGACCCGGACGCCCAGGTGGTCCGCCGCTCCATCGACGAGGAGTTCGGCTCGTTCGTGGTGGAGTGCCGCGGGGTCTACGCCTACGGCATCGAGGCCCTTCCCGACGAGGCCGCCGGGTGGCGGACCGTCAGCTTCGAGCGCGGTCCCGACGACGACGTGGACGCGGTCTTCGCGCAGTCCCGGCGCTCGATCGACATCGAGGTGTTCTGCAACCGCGGCGAGCCCACCGTCGCCGAACTGGAGCGCAACGAGCTCCCCGAGGACTAGGGCGTGTCCCGTAGATCGTGGTGGATGCCGGCGTCGTCCAGGCGCGCGGTGGCAAGGCGCTGGCCCGCGCGCAGACTGGGTGTCTTCGAAGCGTCGGCAACGCCGCCAGCGCGTGATCTGGGCGGCGTCCGGCGCCGCCAGGATTTACGGGACACGTCCTAACCCCACCACGACCGCGAGTCGGCGTTACTGCAGTGCAGTAGCGCCGACTCGGCGTCGGGTACGGCCTAAGGTCTGACCCGTGACGACCGCGCAGGCTGCGATCGAGCCGGCGATCCGGTGGGGGTGGTCAGCGGCGTTGCGGGGTGCGATCCTCGCCATCCCGGCTGCCGCCGTCGCGCCCCACGACGCGCAGCACGCGGCGGTGCTCGCGGTCGGGCTGGTGCCGGCTGCGAGCATCCCGCTCCCGCCGACCCGCCGCGGGCGGCTGAAGCCCGCCGCGGTCGGTGTGCTGGCCGGGGCCTCGATGTTCGTCGGTGGCGTGCTGGCCATCTGGCCGCCGCTGGCCGTCGCTGGGATCTTCGTCCTCGCGGTGCTCGCCGCGCGGCTGGCCGTCGGTCGCGCGTTGGGTGCGGTCGCGCTCAGCCTCTGCCTGCCCCTGGTGGGCATCGGCTTCAGCTTCGGCGACGTCGAGACCGCCGCGACCCTGGCGCTGGTGATCGCGCTCGGCTCGGCATACGGCCTGGCCATCTCACTGCTGTGGCCCCCCGGGAGCGCGGTCACGCTGCCGCCCGTGTACGTTCCGCCGCCGCGCGCGGTGATGGTGCGGTTCGGCTACCAGGCCGGTACGGCGGGCGCGATCTGCGCCGCTGTGGGTTTCGCCCTCGACCTCGACCACGTGGGTTGGGCCACCGGCGCCGCGCTGCTGGTGATGCGGCCGGCGCCACGCCTGCAGGAGTACCGGTCACTGGCTCGGGTCGTCGACGTCATCGTCGGCGCCACCGTCGCGATCGCACTCGTCACCGCCGACGCCCCGGCGTGGGCGTACTCGGTCGCCATCCTCGTGGCCGTGGTCTGCGTGACCGCGACCGCCGGCAGCCGGTGGTACGTCATGCCGGCGTTCACGACGTTCCTGGTGTTCGTGATGCTGCTCGTCGAAGATCCCGGCGACGCTCAATCGCGGTTCTGGGAACGGGTGCTCGAGACCGCCCTCGGCGTCGGCGTGGCCGCGGTCGTCGTCGTCGTCGCGACCGCCTACCTGATCCGCCCGAAGCAGGACCGCTGACTCAGGGCGAGTCGCGCACGTCGTTTGCGGTAGCGGCAATTCGGGAGGGAGCGCAGCGACCCGGTTTGTCGCGGCGAAGCCGCGCGCCCGGCGATCGGCCCCGATGGCCGCGGCGACTGGCGCCGAAGCG
>ERZ761607.681-NODE-681-length-53488-cov-17.211555_pt1 | contig 53488 bp, 52 predicted proteins | sample MGYA00511164_ERZ761607 | MGnify/ENA primary metagenome ERZ761607 (study PRJEB28899, sample SAMN02445080) | bioreactor sludge metagenome | biome: EBPR sludge | place: Australia: Brisbane, Thorneside Wastewater Treatment Plant | collected 2011-06-22 ...
AGCCCGCATCAATAGCGCCGTACCAGCCGTTCGGCTCGGCGTTGGCGACGCCGGCTGCAAACAGCCCCGCCATTGCCACGCCGGCGAGAAGTTTCACCTTCATCATATCCCTCATACTCAGTGGTTGCCCGAAAGACCCCGTTTATACGGGGCGCTCACAAGGCCGAACGACAATGTACGCTGCCGGTTCCTTAATTTGGCTACGAATGCGGCCACTGTGGCGCCGTTTCAACACATTGGGCCGTTTTTCCCGGATCGGAACGCCTGCTAGGAAGCGTCGACGGCAGCAGGAGCAAACGAGATGGCGATGAGATTCGACGGGCGCGTGGCGATCGTGACGGGCGCCGGCGGCGGCCTGGGGCGCGAACACGCCCTGGCACTGGCCAAACGCGGCGCAAAGGTGGTCGTCAATGACCTGGGCGGCACCCGCGACGGCTCGGGTGGATCCGCTACGGCAGCTGAATCTGTCGTCGCCGAAATCGTGGCGGCTGGCGGCGAGGCCCTGGCCAATGCGGCCTCCGTCACCGATTTCGCCGCGGTTGAGGCCATGGTCGCGGCGGCGATGGAAAAATGGGGCCGGGTCGACATCCTCGTGAACAACGCCGGCGTCCTGCGCGACAAGACCTTCGCCAAGATGGAGCTGGACGATTTCCGCTTCGTCATGGACGTCCACCTCATGGGCGCAGTCAATTGCACCAAGGCGGTCTGGGACATCATGCGGGAGGCCAGCTACGGCCGCATCGTCATGACCACCTCCTCTTCGGGCCTGTACGGCAATTTCGGCCAGTCCAACTATGGCGCGGCCAAGATGGCCCTGGTCGGGCTCATGCAGACCCTGTCGATCGAGGGCGCGAAAAACGACATCCGCGTCAACTGCCTCGCCCCGACCGCCCATACCCGGATGACCGAGGACCTCGGCGCCCGCCTGCCGCTGGAGCTGCTGGGCCCCGAGACGGTCTCGCCCGGCCTGTTGTATCTGGTCAGCGAGGACGCCCCCAGTCGCTGCATCCTGACCGCCGGCGCCGGCGGCTTCGAACGCGCCTATGTCACCATCACTCCGGGCATCCGCGCGGTCGGCGAGGACGCGCCGGAACAGGTCGCGGCCCGATTCGCAGAAATCTCGGACCGTACGGGCGAGATCGTGCCAGAAATGGGCGCGGCCCAAGGCATGATCGAGCTGACCAAGGCGCAGGCCGCCCACAAGGGCTGAAGACCTAGCGTTGACGTGGCGGCAAGCGGCTAAAGCTCATTTCGACAAGATGGAGAACTCCCATGCGTGAAGCGGTGATCGTATCGACGGCCCGAACCCCCATCGGCCGGGCCTATCGCGGGGCGTTCAACGACACCCAGGCGCAGCAGCTGGGCGCTCATGCGGTGAAGCACGCCGTCGCCCGCGCGGGGATCGAGGGCGAAGCCATCCAGGACGTGATCATGGGCGCGGCCCTGCAACAGGGATCGACCGGCACCAATGTCGCGCGCCAGATCGCCCTGGCCGCCGGCCTGCCGGTCTCGGTCGCGGGCATGAGCCTGGACCGCCAGTGCGCCTCGGGCCTGATGGGCATCGCCACGGCGGCCAAACAGGTGATCGTGGACGGCCAGAAGGTTGCCGTCGGCGGCGGGCTGGAATCCATCTCGTTGGTGCAGAACCAGAACATGAACCTGTCTCGCGGCAAGGATGAAGCCCTGCTGAAGCAGGTTCCGCACATGTATATGTCGATGCTGGAGACCGCCGAGATCGTGGCCGCCCGCTACGGCATTTCGCGCGACGCCCAGGACGAATACGCGCTGCAGTCGCAGCAACGCACGGCGGCGGCCCAGGCGGCCGGCCGCTTCGACGCCGAAATCGTGCCCATGACCACCACCATGCTGGTGATGGACAAGGCCACCGGCCAGACCTCGTCGCAGGAGGTCACCCTGTCCAGGGACGAGGGCAATCGGGCCGACACCACGCTGGAAGGCCTGAAATCGCTGAAGACCGTCTTCGGCTCGGGCGAGACGGTCACCGAAGGCAAATTCATCACTGCCGGCAATGCGTCGCAGCTGTCGGACGGCGCCTCGGCCTGCGTCATCATGGAGGCGGGCGAGGCAGTGCATCGCGGTCTTCAGCCGCTGGGCGCCTATCGCGGCATGGCGGTGGCCGGCTGCGAGCCTGACGAGATGGGCATCGGTCCGATCTATGCGGTGCCGAAACTGCTGAAGGCGCACGGCCTGAACATCGACGATATCGGCATCTGGGAGCTGAACGAGGCCTTTGCGGTGCAGGTGCTCTACTGCCGCGACAAGCTGAGGATCCCGAACGAACTGCTCAATGTGGACGGCGGCGCCATCTCCATCGGCCACCCCTATGGCATGTCGGGCGCCCGGATGACCGGCCACGTCCTGATTGAGGGCAAGCGGCGCGGGGCCAAATACGGCGTCGTGACCATGTGCGTCGGCGGCGGTATGGGCGCTGCGGGGCTGTTTGAGATCTACTAGACCCGGGGATCGGCGCCGGTCGGAACCCCGGCGTCGTCGCACGCCGTCCCGCTTTCGATGGCCCGCAGGGTCGAGACGAAGTCGTCGCGCCAGATGCCCACGTCGGTGTCACGCACGACCTCCATCAGGGTCTCCCACTTCCGCTTTCGCTCGGCCAGCGGCATGGTCAGCGCCCTCTGGATGGCGTCGGACAGTTCCTCGCGGCTAAATGGATTGACGAGCAGGGCCTCGCCCATCTGCTCGGCGGCGCCCGCAAACCGGGACAGGACCAGAACGCCGGGATCCTCAGGATTCTGTGCCGCAACATATTCCTTGGCCACCAGGTTCATGCCGTCGCGCAGCGGCGTGACCAGGCCGACACGGGCGGCGCGATAGATTCCGGCCAGCTGGTCGCGGCGATAGGTGCGGTTCAGATAGCGGATCGGCTGCCAGTCCATCTCGGCATAGGCCCCGTTGATGCGGCCGGCCAGGGCGTCCAGCCGCCCCCGAATGTCCTGATAGCTGTCGACCTCGTCGCGTGAAATAGGCGTGACCTGAAGCAGCAGGACTTCGGAGCGCATGTCCGGATGGGTCTCGAGGAACTGCTCATAGCCAAGCAGCCGTTCCTCCAGGCCCTTGGAATAGTCCAGCCGGTCGACGCCGACCATCAGGGTCCGGAACGCCGCCGAGGCCGCCATCCGGTCATAGGTCCGGTTGCCGAGGGGCGAGTTCCGCGCGGCGATGAACCCCTCGACATCGATGCCGATCGGAAACACGCCCGTCTGCACGGTCTTCCCGAACGCCTCCAGCGCGTCATTGGGCAGCAGCTTGCCGTTCACGCTGGGCTCGGACGCCACATAATCCCGGAACAGATCCAGCCATTCGCGGGTATGGAAGCCGATCAGGTCGTAGTCGAACATCGCCTCCACCAGACGGCGGTGGTGCGGAAGAGTCACCAGCAGCTGCCGCACGGGCCAGGGCGTGTGCAGGAAGAAGCCGATCCGGTTCTTCACCCCCAGCCGCCTCAGGTCCCGGGCCATCGGGATCATGTGGTAGTCATGGATCCAGATGATGTCGTCCGGCTGGATCAGCGGCGCCAGAACCTCGGCGAAGCGGGCGTTGGTGCGCTCGTATCCCTCGCCGTAGGACCGCTCATAGGCGGTCAGGTCGACCCGGTGATGGAACAGCGGCCACAGGGTCTTGTTGGCATAGCCGTTGTAATATTCGTCGACGTCCTGGGCCTCCAGATCGACGAGCGCGACGGTTACGCCTGCCCGGTCCTCCATCTTGAGCTCGCCGGTAAACTGTTCGACCGTTTCACCGGACCAGCCGAACCACAGGCCGTCGTATTTCCGCAGCGCCGCCGACAGGGCCATGGCCAGGCCGCCGGTCGAGCCGGCAGCCGGGTCTTTAGGCGCGGATACGCGGTTGGAGACAACGATCAGGCGGCTCATCGGGCGTCCGTCCATGAACGGCTGAGCAGCACGGCGCAGTTGATGATGCCGACCAGCGAATAGGTCTGCGGATAGTTGCCCCAGAGCTCCTTGTCGCCCAGCGACAGGTCCTCGGACAGCAAGCCCGCATGGGTCCGACGGCTGAGCATCTCCTCGAAGATCTCCCGCGCCTCCTCGGTTCGGCCGTTCAGGAACAGGGCTTCGATGAACCAGAAGGTGCAGAAGTTGAACGCGGTCTCCGGCTCGCCGAAATCGTCCGGCTCGATGTATCGGAACAGATACGGCCCCTTCTTCAGGTCCCGCTCGATGGCGTCGAAGGTTGCGACCTGCCGGGGGTCGCGGGCGTCGAGGAAGCCGAGATCGGTCAGTTGCAGCAACGAGGCGTCGAGCTCGCGGTTGCCGAAGCTGGCGGCGAAACGGCCCTCGTCCGGCAAAAAGGCCTCGCGCTCGATCCGTTCGCGGATGATCGTCGCCCGCTCGCTCCAGAACACGGCGCGGTCTGCCAGACCCATATGATCTGCCGCCTTGGCCAGCCGGTCGCAAGCGGCCCAGCACATCACCGAGGAATAGGTGTGCACCCGGGCAATGGTCCGGAACTCCCACAGTCCGGCGTCGGCCTGGTCATGCATGGCGAAGGCGCGATCGCCGACCTTCTCCAGCGCATGGAAATCGTCGATCGTGCCCGGACGCAGCAGCCGCTGATCATAGAAAGCCTGCACCAGCGGCAGGACGATCTGGCCGTAGACGTCATGTTGCAGATGCTCGCGGGCCTGATTGCCCACCCGCACCGGCTTCATGCCGCGATAGCCGGCGACCGTCTCGGTGATCCGTTCGTCGATGTCCTCTTCCAGACCGACGCCATAGACAGGCTGGACGTGGCCGCCGGCGGAGGCGTCGACGAGGTTGCGCAGATAGCCGAGATAGTTTTCCAGCAGGTCGACCGCGCCCAGCCGGTTCAGCGCCCGCACCACATAGTAGGCGTCGCGGATCCAGCAGTAGCGATAGTCCCAGTTGCGCCCGCTCTCGGGAAACTCGGGCACCGACGTGGTCATGGCCGCGACGATCGCGCCGGTCTCCTCATAGGCGCAGAGCTTCAGGGTGATGGCAGCGCGGATCACCGCCTCCTGCCAGTCCAGCGGCAGGTAGAGGGTGCGGACCCAGTCCTGCCAATAGGCCACGGTTCGGTCGAGCACCGCCGCGACGCCGGGTCCGACGTCCTGGTCGTAGCCCTCATCCGGCCCGAAGAAGAAGGCCAGCGGACGCTCCAGTCGGAACACGCGCTCGTTCAGAATGTGGGACGCCGGACAGTCGGTCGTAAGCCGGAAGGTCACATCCGTGCACAGATAGCGGATGTGGTTGGACCCGTTGGTGGTCTCCGCCCGGCGCGCGCCCCAGTCGGCTGACGGTCTCAGGCGGACCCGGATGCGTGGCGCTCCGCTCAGCGGCCGCAGGATCCGACCGAAGGCGAGCGGCCGGTAGGTGCGGCTGTGTTTCGGATGGCGCGGCGCAAAGTCGATGATCTCGACCGAAGCGCCGTCCTTCGCCGTCAGGACGGTGCGGAGCACCGGTGTGTTGCGGATGTAAGCCTGCTCAACCGTCGCCTGCCCTTCCAGTTCAATGTCCCAGAATCCGTGGTCGGGATCTGACCCGTCCATCAGGGCCGAAAACACCGGGTCGCCGTCCACCCGGGGGGCGCAGGCCCAGACATAGCGCCCGTCGCGATCAATCAGGGCGCTGATCGAACAGTTGCCGATGGGGGCGAGATCGAGGTTCGGGGTCATCGGCGCGCCTCGACGCTGTCGAGCCAGGTCAGGACGGCCTCCACATCGGGCAGGCCGAAGGTCGCGGCAGTCCGGCGCGGGGGACCGACCAGAACCCCGAACCCGCCGAGATCGGCGGCGGCGCGAAATCCGTCCTCATCGGTGAGGTCATCGCCCAGCATGACGGGGACGGCGCCAGCGAACGGCGGCTCAAGCATGAAGGCCTTGAGCGCCGTGCCCTTGTCCGTTCCGGGCGTCTTCAGCTCGACCACCAGATTACCCGCCTGCAGCGCGAGCCCGGTCTCGGCGGCGAGGCTGCGTGCCAGGGCGGCGGCGGCGGCGGCCTCGCCCGGCGCCCCGCGGTAGTGCAGGCCGGCCGAAACCGACTTGTCCTCGACGATCATGCCGGGGCGGTCGCGGGCGAAACGCTCGAAGGCGACGACCGCATCGCGGACGGACGGGTCAGCGGCGGCGTGGTCGAGCGATCCATCCGCGCGCCGGCGCTCCAGCCCGTGCACGCCCGAGGCGGAGGCGGAGGCGCTGTCGGCGATCCGGTCGATCTCGGCGATGGTGCGCCCGCTGAGGATCGCGACCCGCCCCTTCAGCCGATCCGCCAGCCGCCGCAGCACCGCCGTGCGGCGCGCATCGGGCACGACGGCATCGGGCGTGGCCGCCAACGGCGCCAACACACCGTCCATGTCCAGGAACAGGGCCGGATGCTGAAGAACGACGGGCGGTGGCGGCAAATAGGAGAGCGCCTCGGCCGGCGCGGTCGCGCCGTCGGTGTTCAGGTTTGTGGTCCGCATGGCTGTTTGAACGCATCCATGCGGCAAAGGTTGACCCGCGATTGGTATTTTCTCGAGTCGCCGCAATCCGGCGCGCCTGCCCGACGGATTGTGAAACCGCGCCGGATGGGCCAATTCCGCAGCATGACCGACGCCGCCGCCCCTGCCCTGTCCGCCGATCCCGCCGCCATGACCGCGCGGGCGCGGGAAGTGATCCAGCTGAACATCGCCGCGCTCCAGGCGCTGGAATCCGGGCTGGACGACGGCATCGCCCGCGCCTGCGACATCATCCTGTCCCGGCCCGGCTATCTGGTCGTCACGGGCATGGGCAAGTCGGGCCATATCGGCGGCAAGATCGCCGCGACGCTCGCGTCGACCGGCACCAACGCCTTCTTCGTCCACCCGGCCGAGATGAGCCACGGCGACCTCGGCATGTTGCGCAAGGACGTCACCCTGCTGGCCATCTCGAACTCCGGCGAGAGCCGCGAACTGCGCGATCCCCTGATCTACTGCCAGCGCGAGGGCATTCCGGTCATCGGCCTGACCCAGCGGCCGGCCAGCTTTCTCGGTCGCTCATCCGCCGTCTGCCTGACCATGCCGCAGGTGGCCGAGGCCTGCCCCAACGGTCTGGCTCCCACGACCTCGACCCTGATGACCCTGGCCCTCGGCGACGCCCTGGCCATGGTGCTGATGGACCGGCGCGGCTTCACGGCCGAGGCCTTCGGCCTGCATCACCCCGGCGGCAAGCTGGGCATGAGCCTGCAAAGCGTGCGCGACTGGATGGGCGACAGGCCGCCCGCCCCGGCGACCGTGCCGCTGACCGCGAGCTTCGCCGAGGTGGTGTCCGCCATCACCGAGGGCCGCAAGGGCGCCGCGGCCGTGCTGAACACGGACGGAACCCTGGCCGGGATCGTCACCGACGGCGACGTGCGCCGGGCCTTCTCGCGCGACCTCAACGGCCTGACCGCCGCCGACGTTATGAGCCCCGGCCCAAAGATCATCGCCCCGGACGCCCGCATGAGCGACGCCGTGGACCTGATGACCCAGAACCGGATCGCCACCCTGCTGGTGGTCGAGGCCGACCGCCCCGTCGCCATCGTCCACATCGCCGAACTGATGCAGGCCGGCTACGTCGGCTAGTAGGCCCGCAGCCCGTCGACATTGCCGGGCGGTGAATAGCGACAGGCCAGAACTGACCGGTCGCCGCGCGAGGCGATGGCGCACCCGACATGGGTCGTCCGGCGCGCGATGATCTGGGTGTAATGGCCGACGGCGGTCCAATCTCCGGTGCGGCTGACATGGGGGAACACCCCGTGCACATAATCGCGTTTCTCGGCCGCCCACTCCGCGACCATCTCCTCCGGCGTCCAGATCCGGCTGCCCCAGCCGGTCCACAGATTCTCGCCGTTGCCATGCAGTGTGGGATCGTGTTCCCACCGGCCCGTATCCACCAGCACGCGCGCCCAGACGCGGGCTTCGGCGGCCAGGGTGTCGTCCCACTGCAACGGCGGCGTGCCGACCCGTCGCCGCTCGGCATTATGGGCCGCCAGCAGTCGGCTGGGCACGTCCTGCGGCGGAGCGGCGACGCGCATCGGCTCGTCCTGCACCGCGACCATCGGAGCGGCGCAAGCCTGCGCGGCGAGACCGGTCGTCAGGGCGAGGGCGAGGAACAGGGAACGGCGCATGGAGCTTCTTACCTCAACGGCGCGATCATTGCCCGCCGAGACCGGCGCCATTCCCTGATTCCGGTCAGCGCGCGTCGGCCGCGAGCGGCGTGTTGATCAGCGCCTTGTCGGTATCGTCGCCTTCAAGCGTCAGGGTCTCCGCGGGCTTCCCGGCCTGGAACTCCTCCATCGCCGTGACCTTTCGGGCGCGCATGGCGTCGGCGAGGGCGTCCATGTCGAGACCGGCGGCGCGGGCCTGGCTGAACATGCCTTCGGACCGCATCTCCTCTTCCTCGACGTGGTGCTCGATCATTTCGGAGAGCACCTTGACCTTGGCGTCGTAGAATTCCTCGTCGGGGCTGGCGGCCTCGATCTCATTGATCAGCAGCTTGGCCGAGTCATGCTCGACATAGGCCTCGTTCAGCAGGTCTTCCTCGATCTGGCCGCGGCAGGCCGGATAGAAGACCTCCTCCTCCAGCACGGTGTGAACCTTCAGCTCGAGACAGGCCTGATGGGCCAGCGCCTGCTTCTTCGCCGGCGAGGTCGCCGTTTCGAACGCCGCGAATATCTCCTCCACCTTGCGGTGATCGGCCTTCAGCATCGCGATGGCGTCCATCTCTTCGTAAGTCTGGGCCATGGTCATCTCCTCCAGACACCCGTCGTGTCGGCGCACGTAAAACGCGGACGGAGCGCGCGTTCCCAAGGCCAAGCTAGCTGAGAGTCGTTCTCGGAATTCACAGCTTTCCGGCGTCCGGTGGCCGACACAGCGCCGCGGACCGTGATGAAATACTTGACGTTGACGTAAACGTAGGGTTTGTGGCGATCACGCTCAGAATCCGTCCTTATTGGAGACCGACTCCCATGGCCGAGGCCTATATCTACGACGCGGTCCGCACCCCGCGCGGCAAGGGCAAGAAGGACGGATCCCTTCACGAGATCACAGGCCTCAGCCTGGCGACCCAGGTGCTGGAAGCCCTGCGGGACCGCAATGACCTCGACACATCGAAGGTCGACGACGTCATCCTCGGCTGCGTCTCACCGGTGGGCGAGCAGGGCGCGGACATCGCCCGCACCGCCGTCCTCTCCGCCGGCTGGGCCCAGACCGTGGCCGGTGTCCAGATCAACCGCTTCTGCGCCTCCGGTCTGGAAGCCGTGAACATGGCCGCGGCCAAGGTCAAATCCGGCGAGGCCGATTTCGCCGTCGGCGGCGGCATCGAGGCCATGAGCCGGGTGCCGATGGGCTCGGACGGCGGCGCCTGGCCGGTCGATCCGACCTCGGCCTTCCCCACCTATTTCGTGCCCCAGGGCGTCTCGGCCGACATGATCGCCACCAAATACGGCTTCAGCCGCGACGACGTGGACGCCTATTCGATGGAGAGCCACAAGCGCGCCGCGGCCGCCTGGGCTGACGGCCGCTTCTCGAAGTCGGTCATCGCCGTGAAGAACCAGCTCGGCCTCGTCCAACTGGACCGCGACGAGACCATCCGTCCGAACACTGACATGCAGTCGCTGGGCGCCCTGAATGCCTCCTTCGCCATGATGGGCGAGATGGCCTTCGACGCCGTGATCAACCAGCGCTACCCCGAGGTCGAGCGGGTCAATCACGTCCACACGCCCGGCAACTCCTCGGGCATCGTCGACGGTTCGGCCGGGGTCCTGATCGGCTCGCTGGAAGCCGGCAAGGCCTTGGGCCTCAAGCCGCGCGCCCGCATCGTCGGCGCCGCCTCGATCGGGTCAGAGCCCTCGATCATGCTGACCGGCCCCGAGTTCGTGACCAAGAAGCTGCTCGCCAAACTGGGCATGACCACCGCCGACATCGACGTCTGGGAGCTTAACGAGGCCTTCGCCGCCGTGGTGCTGCGCTACATGCAGGCGCTCGACATCCCGCACGACAAGATGAACGTGAACGGCGGCGGCATCTCCATGGGCCACCCGCTGGGCGCCACCGGCGCCATGATCACCGGCATCGCCCTCGACGAGCTGGAGCGGTCGAACAAGTCCACCGCCCTGATCACCCTGTGCATCGGCGGCGGCATGGGCACCGCCACCGTCATCGAACGCGTCTGAGGATTTTGACCATGGAAAACTTCAAGATCGACGTCGACGCCGACGGCATCGCCCTGATCACCTTCGACGTCCCCGGACGCTCGATGAACACCCTGACCTCGGGCGTGATGCAGGAGATCCCGCAGTGGGTCGAACGGGTGAAGACCGACGACGCCATCAAGGGCGCGGTCCTGACCTCGGGCAAGGCCAGCGGCTTCTGTGCCGGCGCCGACCTCGGTGACATGGCCGGCGGCATGCTGGCCGGCGGTTCGCTGCAGGACGCCTATGATGCGGGCTGGAAGCTGAACGGCGCCCTGCGCGCGCTGGAGACTTGCGGCAAGCCGGTGGCCGCGGCCATCAACGGCCTGGCTCTCGGCGGCGGGCTCGAGCTGACGCTGGCCTGTCACTACCGGGTCGTCGCCGACGACAACAAGATTCAGCTCGGCCTGCCCGAGATCAAGGTCGGCCTCTTCCCCGGCGGCGGCGGCACCCAGCGGCTGACGCGCCTGATCGGCGTGCAGGCGGCGATGACGGCGATGAGCGCCGGCTCTTCCTGGCGTCCGAACGACGCCAGGGGCGCGGGCGTGGTCCACGAGGTCGTGGCCAAGGGCACCGAGATCGACGCCGCCAAGGCGTGGATCAAGGGCGGCGGCAAGGCCGTCCAGCCGTGGGACGACAAGGGCTTCAAACAGCCCGGCGGCGGCCCCTACCACCCGGCGGGCATCCAGAATTTCCTCGTCGGCAACGCCATGCTGCGCAAACAGTCCTACGGCAACTATCCGGCCGTGCTGAACCTGATGAAGGCCGTCTATGAGGGCATTCAGGTGCCGATGGACGCGGCCCTGCGCATCGAGACCCGCTACTTCATCAAGACCCTGATGACGCCGCAGGCCCAGGCCATGATCCGCAGCCTGTTCCTGTCCAAGCAGGAGCTGGACAAGGGCGCCGTCCGTCCGGCGGGCGTGCCCAAGTCCGATCCGAAGAAGGTCACCGTCATCGGCGCCGGCATGATGGGCGCGGGCATCGCCTATGTGCAGGCCCTGGCCGGCATCGAGACCATCCTGATCGACCGTACCCAGGAAGACGCCGACAAGGGCAAGGCCCACGTCGCCGACCTGCTGAAGAAGCGCCTGTCGCGCGGCCAGATCACGCAGGAGAAGTTTGACGCCCTGCTCGGCTCGGTCACCGCGACGACCGACTACGACCTGATCAAGGGCTCGGACCTGGTCATCGAGGCCGTGTTCGAGAACCGCGAGATCAAGGCCGACGTCACCAAACGCGCCGAGGCGCAGCTTGAGGCCGGAGCCGTGTTCGGCTCCAACACCTCGACCCTGCCGATCACCGGCCTAGCCGAGGCCAGCGTCCGGCCCGAGGACTTCATCGGCATCCACTTCTTCTCGCCCGTCGACAAGATGATGCTGGTCGAGATCATCCTCGGCGAGAAGACCGGCGAGGCGGCGATCGCCAAATCGCTGGACTACATCATGAAGATCAAGAAGACCCCGATCGTCGTCAACGACGGCCGCGGCTTCTACACCTCGCGCTGCTTCGGCACCTATGTCGCCGAGGGCATGGCCATGCTGGAAGAGGGCTATGCCCCTGCCCTGATCGACAACATCGGCCGCATGACCGGCATGCCGCGCGGCCCGCTGGAGATGCACGACGACGTGGCCCTGGACCTGTCGGTCAAGATCGCCAAGCAGACGGCGCTCGACCTCGGCGACAAATACCAGCCCCTGCCCGGCTCGCAGATCGTCCAGAAGATGGTCGAGGAGCTCGGCCGCTATGGCCGCAAGAACGGCATGGGCTTCTATGACTACGACCAGAAGCCCAAGAAGATCTGGGCCGGTCTGGCCGAGCTGGCGCCGGTGAAGATCAACGATTCCACGCCGGAACTGGTCGAGGACCAGAAGCAGCGCCTGCTGTACCGGCAGGCCGTCGAGGTCGCGCGCTGCTGGGAAGAGGGCGTCATCGACGACCCGCGCGAGGCCGATGTCGGCGCCATCCTGGCCTGGGGCTTCGCGCCCTGGACCGGCGGCCCGATCACCATGATCGACCAGACGGGCCTCAAGGCCTTCGTGGCCCAGGCCGACGACTACGCCGCCCGCTACGGCGACCGCTTCAAGGTCCCGCAGCTGCTGCGCGACATGGCGGCCAAGGGTGAGACCTTCTACGGAAACTTCGCCGGGAAGCAGAAGGCGGCGGCCTGAGTGCAGCCCACAGAACACCGTCGCCCCGGAGTCGATCCGGAGTGACGGTCAAGGGACTCAAAGATCCTTCGGTGAAAAACCGGGCCGGCATTGAACCGTTCGGCGCTGCCCGCGCACCTCTCTCACGAACCTTTTCGGGGAGACCAACGCATGCCCAACACCCTGCGCGAACTCAATGCCCGCGAGATCGAGGCACTCGACCGCATCACCCGTCCGTCGGGGTTTTTCGAATTGGCAGCCGACCTCTTCCGGGGCGGAACAGCCTGGGCCAGCCTGGGAATGATGACGGCCGAAATCGGCCTGTTCATTGCAGGCGTCTGGTGCGCCTGGCGCTTTTCCGGAGCAACGACTCCCCTTGAGGCCATGCGATGGGGCCTGCCCGCGCTCGGGCTGATCCTGATGTCCTTCACCATCAAATTCTCGTTCTGGCCGGTGATGCATATCAACCGGCTGAAGCGTCAGGTCGCGGAACTGGAACTGCGACTACTCCGGATCGATTGAAGCCCGATTCCGGATCGCTTGACGCCGGCGGCTTTCGGCTCCACCCGTCGCTTCTGAAACCGGGAGTCGCCGCATGATCCGTCCCCTCGTCCTCGCCCTGCTGCTGGCTGGCGTCGCCTCGACGGCCCAGGCCCAGAACCTGATCATCCACGGCGGCCCGATCTACACGGGCGTCGACGGCGCCCCGCCCGCTCAGCAGGTGACCTTGGTGGATGGCCGCATCGCCTATGTGGGGCCGATGCGGCTCGAACGGACCCCGCCGGACGAATACATCGACCTCAAGGGCGCCGCCCTCTTCCCCGGTTTCACCGACGGCCACGCCCACCTCGACGGCATCGGCTGGCGCGAGCTGACGCTGAACCTCGAGGGTTCGGCCTCGGTCGCCGAGGCGATGGCGCGGCTGACCGCCTGGGCCGAAGCGAATCCCGAGGGCCCCATCGTCGGTCGCGGCTGGATCGAGACCCACTGGCCCGAGGCGCGCTTCCTGACGGCCGCCGACCTCGACGCCGCCGCCCCCGGACGGGTGGTGCTGTTGAGCCGCTCGGATGGCCACGCCGTGGTCGCCTCCTCCGCCGCCCTGGCGGCGGCCGGTGTCGACGCCTCGACCGCGGCGCCGGCCGGCGGGGAGATTCTGAAGGGCGCTGATGGCCGGCCGACCGGCCTGCTCGTCGACGCGGCCGAACAACTGGTCGCCGGCCTGACGCCCCAGGCCGATCCGGAAGCCCTGCGCGAGGCCTATCGCGCCGGCTTCCGCGTCGAGGCCGCCTATGGCTGGACCGGCGTGCATTTCATGAGTGCGCCCTGGCGGGACATCCCCTTGCTGGAGGCCATGGCCGAGGCGGGGGAGGCGCCGCTCCGCATCTACAACAGTGTCACGCCCGACGGCGCTGCCGCCCTGATCGCAGGCGGGCCCCGCAGCGTCGCCGACGGCCGGATCATCACCCGGGCGATCAAATACTATGCCGACGGAGCACTCGGCTCGCGCGGCGCCGCCCTGTTCGAACCCTATGCCGACCGGCCGGACACAACCGGCCTGATGCAGATCACGGGCGATCAAATCATTCCCTTGTATGAAGCCGCCCTGCGCGGCGGCATCCAGGTCGCCACCCACGCCATCGGCGATCGCGGCAACGCCTCGGTGGCGGAATGGTACCAGCAGGCGCTCAACGCCGTGCCCGCCGCCGAACGCCCCAACGGCGCGGATGTGCGCTGGCGCATCGAGCACGCCCAGATCCTGAGGCCGTCCGACTACCACTGGTTCGAACACCTGCCGATCATCGCCTCGATGCAGCCCAGCCACGCCATCGGCGACCTGCATTTCGCCCCGGCCCGGCTCGGCGACGCCCGGCTGGACGGCGCCTATGCCTGGCACAGTCTGGTCGATCTCGGCGTCATCGTGGTCGGCGGCTCGGACGCCCCGGTCGAGCGGGGCGACCCGCTGATCGAATTCTACGCCGCCGTCGCCCGCGCGGATCTGGAGGGGTTCCAGGGCCCCGACTGGCGGCCGGGCGAGGCCGTTGACCGCGCCACGGCCCTGAAGATGTTCACCCTCTGGCCGGCCCTGGCCAGCTTCCGCGAGGACGAGCTTGGAACCATTGAGGTCGGCAAGCGCGCCGACTTCACCGCCTTCTCGGTCGATCTGATGACGGCGCCTGTGGCCGACATTCTCAACGGCCGGGCGGTCCTCACGGTGGTGGACGGCGTGGTGGTCCATCGCGCCGAAGCCCCTGTACGCATCGCGCCTTGATGCGCCGCGGGGTTCCGCCTAAGGCTGCGTCCGGCTCTGCGGGCGTGATGTAGTGGTAGCCTGAAAGCTTCCCAAGCTTTTCGTGCGGGTTCGATTCCCGCCGCCCGCTCCAATATTCTCTAGCGAGATCAAGGCATTAGGCATCATCTCCGAGAAGATCGCCGCTCCCAACCGCCCTTGCGGTCGGCGCGTAAGCCTCTGATTTCTCACGATCCCGGATAGCTTTTCCGCTCCCGGCGCCATCGATCCAAGGCGTTCGGTTCGGTCGCTGGCCCGAGCGCGATTTCGATTCTGCCATCGGGATGAAGGGTGATTGCTAGGACGCTGCGGCCCTCGGCGGACAAGAGCTCAAGCACGGCACCCAAGGCTTTGAGACCACGATTATCGGGATCAGACATCGGCAGGGACCTCGAGCGCCCCGCCGGAATAGGGACTATCATCCCTAGAGACTATATGCCCGACCGCAGCCTATCCGTTGGATGGACTGGCAGGCGATCGTGGGGCGGAACGTGCGGCAGTTGCGTCAGGCCAAGGGCCTGACCCAAGAGCAACTTGCCTTCGAGGCTGGCCTGGATCTCACCTATGTGGGCGGCATCGAGCGCGGCAAACGTAATCCGAGCCTGCTTGTCATGGCGAGATTAGCGGCTGCCTTGGACGCGAACATCTCAGACCTCGTGCGGCATAGCTAGGCCGGTGGCGGACCCGCGACCCTTTCAAGGTAAGGCAAGAAGTCCTGAAGCAGGTCAATCTTGGCGCAGTAGCCGAGATGGATCATCTGCTGAGTGACGATCACCGTTTGGGTCGGTACGGGCCTCTGCTCGATGCGGCCCTCGGCGTTGAGTACCGGCCCGGAGTGCAGCACGCCGATCAGGTAGAACGATTGCCCCCCCATGGTCATGCCATCCGGTGTTGGCTCCATCCCGTTGAAAAAGGCGAAGACCGGAGACCCTGACGAACCTCCGAAGGCGGCGATGTCGATCACGAAGTCGCGGCTACCGGCATAGTTCGCCCGATAGGGAGTCGCCAGCGATCCGCGACGCACGACCGGCAGGTTGTTGGCCTCGTCCATAAGACCGTTGGGAAAGCCGACCATGATGACGTCGGTGGCGGCGGTCAGCGCCTCTGCCCGGTCGGGTGTGATGCAGACGCTATTGTCGAGGGACAACACGAAGGCGTCGAATCCCTTTGCCTTCATCTCATTCACGAGTGGGACGATCGGCATGATCGCCAGATCAACGTCGGGGTCCGGATGTCCAATCACCGGCAAGGCCCCTGCTGGTACTCTTATGTTGGTCGAGGGGCCGAAGGCGCGACGGCCATCAGCGGTTTGCTGTGCAAATCCGACTTCAATCCAGGGCCGGCCCTCAAGGACATGCTTGTTTGAAACGAGGCAGATCAGATCCCCGCCCGGCAGGGAGAATCGGTAGAGAAACCCCGTGCCGTAGGCGATCGCGGTCGGGGCCCCGGCGACGCCCGCGGTTATGCGAGCAACGCAGAATGGCAGGGCTGCCAAGCCTTGGGTGTCGGGGTTGAGGGGTGGGGATTCCATCTCGCGCTCTGTCGGGTGTGGGGTCAGGGCAAGATCGGGTCAGCGTCACCGTAACGCAAGCGATGGAGTCTTGACGTCACCGTCTCAGGCCTCGCGCGAGGGAGCCGGCCGGTTTCGCATAACATTAGATGTGCGCGTTGGCACCGGGCGGAACGCACTGCGACCGGCCTCAATGGAGCCTTCGCCGTTGCGAAAAGGTAATGCTCACCTATCTTGACCCTGACGGCCGCAGCATCCAATCTTTGGTTGCCGTCGCCACCCAAGGAGTTCATCCTAGGTTAATCGGCGGAGCGTAAGCGGTGTAAGTGGGTTGTTTCTGATCTCAGGAACTGTCACACAGGCGCGACGTTAAAGTGGGACCAAAGTCGGACGCTGTCGTGTTTCGACCTCCAAGGAGAATAACTATGCGAGCTACCGAAACCATCTAACGACTTGCCCCAGCGAGATTTGGAAGGGCCGCGACCACTGGTTGCGGCCCTTTTGCATTTCGCTACAACGGTCTGTCGGATTCGGTCCGGCCGGGTGGGAGCTGAGGATGAGGAAGAGTACGGGGTCGCTCGCCCGCTGGGCGTTCTGGTTGGCGGCCGTCATAGCTACGGTCATTGGCTGGTGGCAATTTCTCTGGCCCCCGATCGCCTTTTACCGGGCGCGCACCCCTTCACCGGGAGGCGCCGACATCCTCGCGGAGCTAATCAAGCCAAACAATGCCATCTACGGCGAACCGCTGTTGGGCTGGGCCTTCTTACTCAGCACAGCGGTCATTGGCCTGTTCATCATCCACTGGTCACGCGGCATTGCGGACTATCTGCAGAACTCCCGGGTCGGCATCTCGGTCCTCGAGACCGTCATGGAAGTAGAGATGCACGACGCCGCGCGCACGCAGGCTACCATCAGGCGACGTCAAACCTTTCACGCCAACCGCCGCGGAATCACCGCTTATCGATTTGGGGCTGCAACCGATGCCAAGGGCGGTCGGATCCTGCGGCCCACAATGAAGCAGACCTCAATGGTCGCGAACCAGACCATCACGAAGGAGCTTTTGATCCGGGGGAGCGAGTCGAACCTCGAAGTGATCGAGGTTTTTCTGAAAGAGCTGCCCACAAGCCTGGTCGCGACGTTCCTGCCAAACTGGCTGGTCTGCATGCTCCACACAGCGCATCTCTTCGACGGCATCGTCGTCACGCGGACAGGCGAGTCGAAATATGAGAACGAATTCTCCGGTCCAGAAGGCGTCTATTCCGTCAGCACGACGAAATATCCGATCTCTCGCACGGTGATCCGCGTGCTGTTCCAGCAAGGTCATGAACCACCTGATGGGAACGTCCGCGGTTTCCTAATTCGCGAGAACGTCGTTGAAGAAGTGGCTCTAAGCCGGTCAACTACTCCCACTCACAGCGTCTACGAGGTAAAGGCGAACAGCCTCCATATGGAATCGCTGCGCGTCCAGTGGGTCTTCTAAGAAGCCTTTCCGCGTAGCTGATCGGACGTCCGAGAGCCGACGATCCCCTCAGCCAACACCAACATCGGTTGGGAAAATGGCTTTAACCCATTGAAGCGACTAGGGCTGTTTCAGCGTCGGTTGGGAGCCAGCGCATTGAAAACCCTAGGTTCCGTTTGGCTTCCCAAGCTTTTCGTGCGGGTTCGATTCCCGCCGCCCGCTCCAGCCGTCAGATCGCTGTTCGACGCCGGTTGTCCTGGCCGTTGATCAGCAGCGCCGCCATCCCGACCCAGAACAGGATGTCCTGGACGCCCTCCTGCGGTGCGCGCGCGACGAACTCCAGCCAGGCCCATCCGAGGAAGGCGGCGACGAAGACGAGGGTGCTCAGCTGCTTCACGACTTCCTCCGGCGACTGAGGTCAATGCCCAGATCTACCGCGGAGAGGCAGAGGGTTGCGACCAGGGCCGTAAAGCCTGCCTCAACCCACGACTCGCCCCCGACGATGGCGATGACCGCTGCCAACCAGACGAGGGCGATCAGGCCGATTACCGTGATCTTGACCCAGCGTGGATTGGCCGGTGCGGCCGGTCGCCCCGACCCATCCGTCACTGCGCGACCTCGACGTTGACGCCGCGGGCTTCGAGGATTTCCTGGACGCTGTCGTCACCGGCAAGGTGGGCGGCGCCGACGGCGATGAAGACCGTTCCCGAACCTTCCAGCATGGTCTGGATCTGGTTCGCCCAGTCGGTGTTCCGGCGCACCAGGAGCGCTTCGTAAAGCGCCGGCGCTTCGGTCTGCATCTCATCGACCGCGATCTCTTCCAGAAGGGCGACGTCGCCCGTGGCCCAGGCGCCAACCATCCGGTCGAGCTCGACCGTGGCGTCCTCGTACGATTCCAGCAGCGTGCGCAGGAAGGCCAGCTGGTCGGCCTCGGACATGCCGGCCAGAATCGCGACCTGTTTGTCGATGGTCTCCAGACCGCTGATCGGCTTGCCCGCGGCTTCCGCGCGCGCCTTCAGGATGGTTTCGACGCCCGACCGGGGATCGTATCCAGCCCGGATGGACGGCGCGACCGACAGGACGAGGGCGGCGAACCACGGACGGAAGACGTCGACCTGGGCGGCCGGCATGCCGGCGGAGGCGGCGAGCGCGTTCAGGGAGGTCATCTCCTCGGCGGTCAGCAGGCTGGACAGCGGGCGGTCCGGCGAGATGCCATACTGCTGGATCAGGGGCACGATCGCGGCCTGATCGTCCGGATTGGAGATTTCGAACCAGATCTGGTCGGCGCTGTCGAAGGCCGCGTCGACGCGGGGCGAGCCCCAGGCCGTGGTCGGGCGCAGGACGTGGACGGTTCCGAACAGATAGAGGGTCGAATCGGCGTCGCGGACCACCCAGAGGGCGGGGCCCTGGCCTTCGGCCTGGGGCACGACGCGGGCTTCGACGACCGGAGCCGGCGCAGCCTCCACCGTCTGGGCGAAGGCTTGGGCGGGCTGGAAGGCGACAGCGCCCGCCAGGCCGAGGCCGAGCACAAGGCCGAGTGCAGTGCGGGAGAGGGATTTCAGGCGACGGTTCGTGGTCATTGGATCAATCCTTGGGAGGGTCGGACGTGGGTGCGGCTAGTGCAGGCCGCGCCGGGCCGCCGCGATAATGGAAGCGATGAAATAGATGCCCATCAGCAGGCCGATCAGGCCCCAGCCGGTGATGGTCCCGACAAGTCCCAGCCTCTCGGCGGCGGCATAGACAAACAGGCCCAGCTGGACGGCCCAGAAGGCCAGGGCGCTGGTTTCGAGCATGACCCGGCGGAGCATTTCGTCGGCGGTCCGCCACAGCATGAGGTTGGCCCCGCTCTGGACCACCACCAGCAGGAGGACGGCGCCGAAGACCACGTTTGGGGTCGCCCAGGCGGAACCGAAGACGGGAAGCAGGAACATCGCGGCGGCCAGCAGCATGACGACCACCTGCAGGACGCCGCAGCCCCGCGGAACATCGGCGGGGCGTCGCGCGATCATGAAGGCGGTGATCAACCCCACGCCGATCATGGCGGCCGCCATGACCACGGCGAGTTCGTCCTCCCAGCGGCTCATGGCGCCGTCGGTCAGGGTCGCGACGCCATAGCCGAAGGCGCCGCCGAGACCGGCGAGAAGGACGAACACCGCCGCCTTGCGCAGCAACGAGGGCCGGGGCGTATCAACACTGGCGTTCATGGTCAGTCCTCCGTGAAGATGGCTTCGATGGGTTGGCCGAAGACCCTGGCGATCTTGAAGGCCAGCGGCAGGGACGGGTCGTAACGGCCGGTCTCCAGCGCGTTGACGGTCTGGCGCGAGACGCCCAGCGCGTGGGCGAGATCGGCCTGGCTCCAGTCGCGCTCTGCGCGCAGCACCTTGAGGCGGTTGTTCATCAGGGCTCTCCTAACGGTGCTTCAGCCACCAGACCGCCCAGGCGATGGCGTAGCCGGCCATCTGGAACAGCAGGATGGCGAGGACGCCGCCGGAGACGAGGTCGGCGGCGCCGCCCTCGATGCCCAGCACGCTGACGTCCTCGTCGCGTAATGAAAGGGTGAGCACGAGGATCGCCCCGAGCGCCATGCCGCTGGAGCCGCCCCACCACCAGGCCCATTTGTGGGCCTCGCGGGCGGCCTCGTCGATGCCGCGCCACCACCAGATGCAGGCCGCGAAGGCGACGGCCATGGCGAGGGCGATCATGCCGACGGTCAGGGCCGTGCCAAGGGGGCCGGGCTGGTCGCCGAACACGGCGGCCCCGCCGCCGGCCAGGCCGCCGACGATCATGATCCCGACCATCATCAGGACGAATGTCCCGAGGCCGAAGGGGCGCTTGGATGGGGCCGGCGGGGTCATGGATGGCTCCGTTTCGGGTTGACAAGGGTGTTTTACACCGCCCCGAAGCGTTGTCAAGCGACCTTGTCTAAATGTCCGCAAGCCTTGTCGCGACCACCGGACGTTCGTCGGCCGGGGCCGTCAGTTCGGGACGGGACAAGACGCGCGGCGCCGTCTCGACGGGCGGAAGGACGGCCAGCTCCTTGCCTTCGTGGTCGACCTGCAGGTCCTCGAAGCGGCGGGCGGAGACCATGACCTGGCTTTCGAGGGAGCCGACGAACTGATTGTACTTGCCCACGGCTGTTTCCAGCGCCCGGCCCACCGCGCCGGCATGGGCGCCCATGACCGACAGACGTTTGTAGAGTTCCTTGCCGAGCTTCGCGACGTCCTCGGCGTTCTTCGCCTGCTCCTCGGCGCGCCAGCCATAGGCGACGGCCTTGCACAGGGCGAACAGGGTGGTCGGGGTGACGATGACGACGCGCGAGGCCATGGCCGTGGTCATCAGGTCCGGCTCGTGGTCGAGGGCAGCGGCGAGAAAAGCGTCGCCGGGCACGAACATGGCCACAAAGTCGGGGCTGGGCTTGAACTGGTCCTGATAGGCCTTGGACGACAGCTGGCGGACGTGGGTCTTCATGCTGGTCGCGGTGCGCAGGGAGGCGGCCCTGGCCTGGGCCTCCTCGTCGCCGTCGGCCTCGTCCCCGAAGGCCAGGGAGACCTTGGCGTCGATCACGAACATGCCGCCGCCGGGCAGGCGGACGACGAAGTCGGGGCGCTGCTGCCTTCCGGCGTCATCGGCGCTGGAGGACTGTTCCTCGAAGTCAAAGCGCCCGGCCATGCCCGCGGCCTCAAGCACATTGCGGCAGGTCTGCTCGCCCCAGCGGCCGCGGCGGCCGGTATTGCCGCGAAGGGCCTCGGTCAGGCGCCGGGCCTCGTCGCGGGTGGCGGTCGAGGCGGTCATCAGCAGGGCCAGCTGTTCCTTGAGCCCGCCGGTCTCCTCGGAGCGGACCTTCTCCAGCGCCGCGACGTGTTCCTGGAATTTGGCGAGGGTCTCGGCCACAGGCTTCAGCTGGGCCTCCATACGCTGCCGGGACAGTTCCTCACGGCTGCGGAAGGTCTCGTCGGTGCGCTTGAGCAGTTCCTCGGCGACGGTGGTCGCCGCCGTGCTGGCGGTTTGGGCGGCCTGGGCGCGCAGCAGTTCGGTCGAGGTCGCGGCCTGGTCCTCGAACAGCCGCATCCGGGCCTCGGTCTCGGCATAGCGTTCGCGCAGCTCCCACGCCCGCGTATCGGCGGCAGAGGCGCGACGCCGCTCCATCAGGGCCCAGACGAGGGCGATGACGGCGACGACGGAGGCGGCGAAAAAGGCGATGAGCAAAGGGGACATGACCCGTCTGTATCGCGAGTCTACATGCGCCGTAACCAGTCAGCCCATGGCCTGCGACCGCTTCTGACGCATCAGGTCGGGCGGCGCTGCCGCATGGCCTGGATGATGGTGCCATCGTCCAGCCAGTCCAGTTCCCCGCCGACGGGGACTCCGCGGGCGAGCGAGGTAATCTCCACGCCCGCGCCGGCGAGGCGTTCGGCGATGTAATGGGCGGTGGTCTGGCCGTCGACGGTGGCGGGCAAGGCCAGGACGACCTCTTTCGCCTCGCCGCCGCGCACCCGGCCGACCAGTTCGGCGACCCGGAGCGCATCGGGGCCGACGCCGTCGAGGGCCGACAGCAGACCGCCCAGCACATGGTATTTACCGCGGAAGGCGCCGGAGCGCTCCATGGCCCACAGCGCGCCGGCCTCCTCGACCACGCAGATCAGGGTATTGTCGCGGGCGCTGTTGGAGCAGATCGAGCAGGGATCGCGGGTGTCGGGCGCGCCGCAGACGCTGCAGGAGGTCACCTTCGCCGCCGTCTCGGCCAGGGAGGCCGCCAGCGGGACCAACAGCTGTTCGCGCTTCTTCAGCAGGGCCAGGGCCGCGCGTCGGGCCGAGCGGGGGCCGAGGCCCGGCAGCTTGGCGAGGAGGCTGATCAGCCGTTCGATTTCAGGTCCGGCGGAGGCAGCCATGACCGGCGCATACCATGGGGTTCGGCGGGTTGCCTATCTCCCTGTCGGGCCCATAGCGGACTGCCGCGCTCCGGACCTGACGCATGCTGGTTCATCACGAAGGACGCGAAGACGGGCACGAAGGACACGAAGGGAGCGAGCGTGTTGCGGTCCTTCGCGGGCCCTTGCCCGCAATCGGATTTGTTGCGGCGCCCTGGCGGGCGCCGCGGATCCGCCGGCCCCTTCGAGTCCTTTGTGGTCTTTGTGATGAACCTTCCGGCGGCAACCCTCGTCGGGGCGCGCCGAAGGACTCAGAACAGTTTCGGCATGCCGGGGATGTTCATCCCGGCCATCGGGCCGGCGGCCTCGCGCATCAGGGCGCCGTTGGCCTCGTCCAGCTTGCGCTTGGCGTCAGCGTGGGCGGCGACGATGAGATCGGCAAGGATCTCGCCCTCGCCGGAGACCAGCAGACTGTCGTCGATGGTCACGCCGGTGATCTCGCCGGCGCCCTTGAGCGCCACGGTCACAAGGCCGCCCCCGGAGGTGCCGGAGGCGGTGGTTTCGGCCATTTTCGCCTGGGCGTCCTGCAGCTTCTGCTGCATCGCCTGGGCCTGTTGCATGAGGGCGTTGAGGTCTTTCATGCGCTCAAGATAGGCGCTGACCCTCGCTTCGGACAGGCCTGAAAAATAGCAACAGAATTTGTTTCGAATACCCTTGAACCAAATCGGGCGCGAGCTATTTAGCATCCATTACTGTTGCTAATAAGGACGTCCGTCATGGCCTTCGACTCCGTTCCCGCCCGCGACCTGCCCCTGCCCGAGACGGTGCTGGGCCAACTGTTCACCGACGCCCGCACGCGCAACGCCTGGACCGACCGGCCGGTGTCGGAGGAACTGCTGCGCAGGCTGTACGACCTGACCAAATTCGGCCCGACGGCGGTCAACGCCACTCCGGCCCGCTTCGTCTTCATCACCTCGCCCGAAGCCAAGGCCCGGCTTTCCCCCCTGATGTCGGAGGCCAACCGCGCCAAGACGCTGCAGGCGCCGGTCAATGTGATCATCGGCCAGGATCTGGCATTCGCCGACACCCTGCCGAAACTGTTCCCGCACGCTCCGGGCGCCAAGGACTGGTTCACCGATCCGGCCGCCGCGCGTGAGACCGCCTTCCGCAACGCCTCGCTGCAGGGCGGCTATTTCCTGCTGGCGGCGCGGGCGCTCGGCCTCGACGTCGGTCCGATGTCGGGTTTCGACCCCGAGGGTGTGAAGGCCGGGTTCTTCGCCGGCACGACGGTCGAGCCGAACTTCATCGTCAACCTGGGTTACGGCACGGACGAGAACCTGTTCCCGCGCTCGCCGCGTCTCGACTTCGAAGAGGCGGCGACGATCCTCTAGGTCTCAGCGCTCCGACGGCCGGATCAGGCGGTTGAAGACCACCGCGGTCTGGCTGTCGAACAGTCGCAGCGCAGCCTGTTCCGAAGCGGCGAAGACCCGGGCAACCTCGCCCGCCGTGCCCATGGAGGCGAAATGACCTCCGGAGACAATCCGGCGGTCCTCCATGTCGATCCAGGCGGTGTGGTACAGCTGTCGGCTGTCGCCGAAACGCCCCTGGCGGACACATTGATAGGCCACACGGTCGCCGACCTGGATCATCCGGAAGGCGACAAAGGTCCGGTCCGGATGGATGGAGCGGCAGCTGGCCTCGTCAGTGAAACTTCCGGCCAAGGCTTCCGGAGCCACTCCGCCGCCGTCGGGTACGCCCGGCCGGGCGAAGCGGCCGACCGCGACATGGAAGGACAGGACGACGAAATCGTCCCGGCGCACAGGGAGGACCGGCGGCACCGTCGCCGCGACCGCGTTCCGCAGGTCCGCCCGCACGGAGGCCGGCGCAGGCAGCCCGCCCCATGCGGCGAGCTCGGTCAGGGTCTCATCCATGTGCCGGACAAAGTCATCCGGCGTCTCCGCCGGTCGTTCGCTGATCGCCAGAATGACGAACCGGGTGATCGGATTGTCGTCTTCAGCCGCCGCATCCTGGGCGGCAGCCGCGCCCGCCGTCAGGCCGGCGACCGCCGCGCAGACGGCCAGGCCAATCAGTCTTTTCCACGCCATGTCGCAGTCCCCCGTTCCGGACGACCTTGCGACGGGTCCGGACTGAGGGCGACTGACGAGGCCTGACAGGCGGGCGAGGCTCCATCACTCGCCGGGGGGCGGGCTCGGGGGCAGGGTTTCGAACGACTCCGCGATGTCCTCCAGCCGCGCCTGGAGACGGGCCAGACGCTCGTCCACACTCTCCGCCGTCACGGGATCGGAGGACGCCGCCTTGGCCAGGACCATCTCGAGAGCGTAGTCGGCCATGATCCCGGCGAGGGCGACGTTCTGCTCCAGCCGTTCCTCAAGCACCCGCCGGGCCCGCGCCGCGTCGCCACTGATCGCGGTCGCCACGCCGTAGTAGGCGGTCAGACGACGGTCCGGGCCCTCGGCGAAGGTGCGCGACTGAATGACCCAGGTGGCCTCGCCCTCCGCGCCCGCGAAGGCGATGATGCAGCGATGGCCCCGCATCCCGCCCCGGGTGAAGCGCTGGAAATGCACCACCTCGGCGATGGCATCCGCTTCGAGACAGCCCCGGGCATCAGTGAGCACCGTCCTGCCCTCTTCGTCCGGCTCAAGTTCGCCCGTGGTGTGGCTGGTGGTGAAATCGAAGGCGAAACCGGAGGACCAGCTGAGGTCGGGATCGCCCCGGGGAAGGACTGGCAGGGCGCTGGCGAAGGCGGACGACAATGTCTCCCTTGGAATCACCGGAGCGTCGATGCCCAGCCCCTCCGCAAGGAGCGCCAGCTTGTCGAACACCATGGTTGTCGCCTCGACAATCTCCTGATCGGACGTCGGCTCCTGCGCCATGGCGGGCGCGCCGGATGTCAGGAGGAGGGCCAGGGCCCCCGCCAGGATGGTCGTTCCGCGCTTCATGATCGGCCCCCGCTTCCAGCCGAACATTGATCCCTGAGCCATCGATTGACCACTGGAACGGTTCACCGTGACAGGTTCCGTCAGGATCAGTCGTCAATGTCCGACGACTCATCGGGGATGGCCGGAAGCTCGACGGCGGGGGCGAGAGTCTTGATCTCGCCGATGACGGCGCCGGGGAAGGCCGCCATCACCGCCACAACGAAGGGATCGGCCTCGATCTCCGCCCGCTGTTCGGAGCGTTTGCGGCGGTCGATCTCGATCATGGTCTCGCCGCCACCCTGACCATTGGCGGCGATCAGCCAGGTGCGGCCGGTCCAGTCCTTGAGCCGCGACGACAGGCGGCGGGCGAGGTCGATCGGCGCACCCTCGAGGCTCTCATAGGTGATGGCGCCGGGCTTGAATGCCACGGGGCGGACGTAGCGCTGGACGTCCATCTGCAGGCCGACCTCGCGCTTCTCGCCGATCAGGGCGACAACCTGTTCGAAGGTCTGCGGGTCGGGCGTTGCGGGAGCCGCTACGGGGCGCGCGGCCAGTTGCGCCGAAGCGCCGCCGCCTCCCCCGCCGCCCGCAGGGCCGCGCGGAGCGGAGCCGCCGCCGGGCATGGGTTCGCCGTCGCGCAGGGCCTTAAGCGCCTCTTCCGGGCCGGGCAGGTCGGCGGCGTAGGCGAGACGGACGATGGCCATTTCGACCGCGTCGGCGGGGTTGGGCGCGCGGCGGACCTCGTCCAGCGCCCGCAGCAGCATCTGCCAGACGCGGGCCAGGGTGCCGGCGGAAATCACAGCGCCGAGGGCCGTCAGCTTCTGGGCCTGGTCGTTGGGCAGTCGGGTCGCCTGGGGCCCCAGCATCTTGGCCACCGAGGCGGCGTGGCAATGCTCCAGCAGGTCGTTGGTCACCTGCACCGGATCGGCGCCGTAGCCGTAGAGGGTGCGGAACAGCTCGAGCGCCTCGGGCGTGCGGCCGGCCATGATCGATTCGAACAGGGCGATGGTCTGGCTGCGGTCGGCGAGACCGAGCATGTCGCGGACGACCTCGGTCTTCACCGTCTCGCCGCGCTCGCCCTGGACCAGGGCCTGATCGAGCAGGGACAGGCCGTCGCGGACCGAACCCTCGGCGGCGCGGGCGATCAGGGCCAGGGCGTCCTGCTCGATCTTCATTCCCTCGCGGTCGGCGATGCGGGCGAGGTGTTCGACCAGGATTTCCGGCTCGACGCGGCGCAGGTCGAAGCGCTGGCAGCGGGACAGGACGGTCACCGGCACCTTGCGGATCTCGGTGGTGGCGAAGATGAATTTGGCGTGCGGCGGCGGCTCTTCCAGCGTCTTCAGCAGGGCGTTGAAGGCCTGGTTCGACAGCATGTGGACTTCGTCGAGGACGTAGACCTTGTAGCGCGCCTCGACCGGGGCGTAGCGGACGCTCTCGATGATGTCGCGGATGCCGTCGATGCCGGTGTGGGAGGCGGCGTCCATCTCGACCACGTCCATGTGCTGGCCGGCCATGATGGAGGCGTCGTGGCGGCCCTGATCGGTCAGGGCCAGCGACGGGCGGTCGATACTGTCGGTCTCGTTGTTGAGCGCGCGGGCCAGTAGGCGGGCGGTGGTGGTCTTGCCGACGCCGCGGACGCCGGTGAGCATGAAGGCGTGGGCGATGCGGCCGGTGGCGAAGGCGTTGGTCAGGGTCCGGACCATGGCCTCCTGGCCGATCAGGTCCTCGAAGGTGTGCGGCCGGTATTTGCGGGCGAGAACCGTATAGGCCTCGCCGTCGTCGACATGGGCGGCCGGGCCGGTGTCGGCCGGGGCGGCGGCGTTCGGGGCGGCTTTCGCTTCGACGGCGGGCGCAGGGGCCGCGGCGGCTTCGGCCTCGCGCATGCCGGCGGGTTCGGGAGAGCCGAACATGTCGTCGGTGTCGGGATCGCGCTCGACGACGTCGGCGTCGGGCGCGTCCTCCTCCCACGGAGGCCCTTCGAGACTCGGATCGACGTCGCTCATGGCTCCGTCTTACAGCGAGAGGGCGGCGTCGCGCACCCCCTCGCCGCAAGGCGTCCCCGCTTTCGCGGGGATGGATCAGTCGGTCAGGTCGCGAATCTGGCCGCCGTCGGCGCGGATGCGCGCGATGACCTGTTTGTGCAGCCAGATGTTCATGGTCGCCGTGTCCGAGGTGTCGCCCGTGTAGCCGAGCTCTCCGGCGAGTTCCTTGCGCTCGGCGAGGGTCGAATCCATCCCGGTCAGCTTCATCAGATCGACGATCGAGGTGCGCCAGTTGAGCTTCTGGTCGCGCTGCTCGTTCATAAAGTCGAGGATGCCGTCCACGTCGACCGGCTGCACGGCGGCGGGCGCGACGGTCGGCGGCGGCGGCGGCGCGGCGGACGGGGCCGGAGCGGCGGCGGGGGTCTCGCGCCGCTTGAAGATCTTGCCGAGGATGTTGCCGAGAATGCTCATGTCCGCTCCTGAAGGGGTGAGCCATCAGAGCGATTGGACGGGACCGCGGTTCCGTAGCCGCTGTGCGTGCGATCCCGGACGGCCGGTGAAGCTTGCAGCGCGCGAATCCCGTGTTAAGTCGGACTCTGGGTTGAAACGGGGATCGTCATGGTCAGGTACGGGTTTGCGGGGGCGATGCTCTCCCTGGCGCTGGCGGGTACGGCCTCCGCAGAGCCGTTCCGGTCCTTTGCGGACCTTTGCCTGACGACGAACGCCGGAGCGCTGGCCGCCGAGGTGGCCGCCAAGGGTTCGGGCTGGTCGGACGTGACGGCGCAGATCGGCGCCGAAATCGGCGAGGAATTCCAAGACGTCGCCGCCTACATGAATTTCGACCCGGCCGACGCCGCCGCTGGCCTGGCGGCGGTCGACTCCATGGAAATTCTCGTGACGGGTTGGGGCGACGGCGAAGCGGTGATGGACACCAAGGGGGTCGTTCTGGACCTTTGTGGCGTGATGTCGCCCCAGGCCGACGCCCTGACGATGAGCAAACGCGTTACGGACTATCTGGGCATGCCGTCCAGCACGGCCGGCGACCAGACCTTGTGGATGTATTCGCGCCAGGGCGACCGTTTCGTGTCCGAAGCAGACCTGATCGACGCCGAGGACGAGGCATTTCTGGCGACGATGCAGCAGCGCAGCCTGTACGCCGTCTATGTGTTTGAGGAAGACGGACTGGCCGGCCTGTTCGTCGGCGCGTTGCGTTCGCCGGCGAAAGCGCCGGATCGCTAGATATCGGGGGAAGGTGGAGACCGCGACCCGAAGGGGAATTCGTTGTGGCTGCTGCCTTCCGGCCCTGACCAGGTTGGCGAAGCCTTCGCCCGCGATCTCCGAGGCCGATATGACGATTTCGGCTCGCGGATGCAAGTGTGGGCTTGCTAGACAGCCTCATGTCCCTCCCCGTCCTGAACACTTTCGCCGGCAATCCGCTCGATCGGGCGGGGGATAGGCGGGACGATGCGGACTGGCTGGTGGAACAGGCGACCAATCCCGAGGCGGTGGCCCTGGTGCTGTGGGAAGGCCGGCCGCTGATCGAGGCCTCTCTGGGGAAAGAAGGGGGCGAGCCGCGGCTGGCATGGCTGGCGCTGGATCATGCGCGGGCGGTGGTTCCAGACCGCGAACTGTTCCTCGGCCTGTGGAAGGGCGCGCCGTGTTTCGCGGTGGAGGTCGAGGGCTCGGCCGATCCGGCGGCCGGGCCGCTGGCGGGGCTGGGGGCGTTTCACGAGATGCGCGAGGCGGCGGCGCTGCTGCCGGGGCCGGACGCGGCCATGGCGGGGACGGCCAAGTCGCTCTTCGACTGGCGCCGGCGGCACGGCTTCTGCGCCGCCTGCGGGGTGGAGACCGAGACCGGCTGCGGCGGCTGGAAACGGGTCTGCCCGGCCTGCCGCATCGAGCATTTTCCGCGCGTGGACCCGGTGACCATCATGCTGGCGATCTACAAGGGCGGGGCGGAGCCGGTCTGCCTGCTGGGCCGGCAGGCCGCCTGGCCGGCGGGGCGTATGTCGGCGCTGGCGGGGTTCCTTGAGCCCGGCGAGACCATCGAGGCGGCCTGCGCCCGCGAGATCGAGGAAGAGGCGGGGCTGACGGTGACGGCCGTGCGCTATCACTCCAGCCAGCCGTGGCCGTTTCCGTCCCAGCTTATGATCGGGCTGGTGTGCGAGGTCGATTCGGACGACGCCCGGCCGGATCAGACCGAGCTGGAAGCGGTGGCCTGGCTGACGCGCGATGAGGCGCGGGCCTGCCTGGCGGGGACGCATCCATCGATCAAGGCCCCGCCGAAGATCGCCATAGCCCGGACGCTGTTGCAGGCGTGGGTGGATGGTTTCGACGTCTGAGGTCGTTTCCCGACGAAGCCGGGCTTCAAGCAATCCAGTCTCGTCGAGACGCTGGCAGGTTCATCACAACGGACACAACGATTTCACAGAGGGCACAACGGGAGAGGAGCCACTCACAAACCACGCTGTGTTCGTTGTGAATTCGTTGTGTCCGTTGTGATGAACCCTCCGACCGAAGGGCCGATGTTCGGTCCGGCTTCGCCGGATGGCTACCCAGCCAAGGCCCGCGCCGCCGCGAGATCGTCCGGGTTGTCCACGGACAGCGGCGCCTCATCGATCACTGCCGCCCAGATCTGCAGACCCATTTCCAGCGCCCGAAGCTGTTCCAGCTTTTCGCGGCGCTCCAGCGGCGACGGCGGGGCGGCGCAGAAGCGTTCGAGGGCGGCGCGGCGGTAGCCGTAGAGGCCGATGTGTCGCCAGACGGGGGTGTCGCCGTACAGGGTCGAGCGAGTGAAATAGAGGGCGCGGCCGTGGCGCGCACCGGCTTCCATCGCCACCACGGCCTTGACCACGTCCGGGTTGGAGCGATCGGACGGATCGGCCTCGGGCGCGATCAGGGTGGCGATATCGCAGGCCGGCTCGCCGTGCAGCAGGGCGGCGCAGGCCAGGGCCAGCCCCGGATCGGCGAAGGGCATGTCGCCCTGCAGATTGATCACCGCGTCGTGGCGGCCCTCGGGATCAATCGCCTCCAGCGCGGCGCGAATGCGGTCGGAACCCGACGGCAGGTCCGGATCGGTCAGGACAGCGACGCCGCCTGCCGACTCAATCGCGTCGACGATCTCGCGATCACCGGCTGCCACTGCGACGGGCAGGCCGGAAAGCACGGCCTGACGCCAGGCCCGCACGATCATCGGCACGCCCCCGATATCGGCCAGAGGCTTGTCCGGAAGGCGGGTCGCGGCCATCCGGGCCGGGATCAGGATCAGCGGGTTCACATTCTTGTCCGGGGCTGCGACGCTCGGACCGACCTTCAGCCGGTTGCGAAGGCCGCGCTAGCGTGTAAGAGACGGCCACGCAAGAATTCGCCCGACCGTCCGTGTGGCCGGGCCTCAGAAACGGGATGAGACGACGCGCATGAGCGGCGATCTGAAGTGGAACAAGATTGCGGGCGCCGTACTGGGCACCGTTTTCGTAATCCTGGTGGTCAAAGAGGGCACGGCCTTCATCTACCACAACGAAGCTCCTGAAAAGATGGGCTATTTCGTTGATGCGCCGGAGGCCGCCGCAGGCGGGGCCGCCGAGGTCATCCTGCCGCCCGACTGGGGCACGGTGATGCCGACGGCCGATCTCGCCGCCGGCGAGGCCGCCTTCGCCCGTTGCAAGTCCTGCCACACTGTCAACGCCGGCGGCGCCAACGGCATCGGTCCGAATCTGTTCGGCGTCATCGGTGGACCGGTGATGCATTCGAGCGGATTTGCCTATTCCGAGGCTTTCCAGGCGCACAAGGCCCAGGCTCCGACCTGGACCCTCGACGAAATGGACCAGTTCCTGACGGCCCCGGGCCGTCATATCCCCGGCACCAAGATGTCGTTCGCCGGCATCCGCGACACCGCGACCCGGGTCAATCTGATCGCCTGGCTGCGGTCACAGGGTTCGGGCGGCATGGCCATTCCGGCCCCCGATCCGACCCGCCAGCCCGGCGCGGCTCCGGCCGCTCCCGCGGAGGGCGAAGCGCCCGCCGCCGGCGCCGAGGCCGTGACAGCTGATGCCGGCGGTCCGGCCGGCGGGGCGCCCGCCACCGGGCCGGCCGCCCAATCGACGACCCAGGCAGCGCCGGTCGCGGCGAACTAGGCTTCGTTTCCATGAATGAAGGAAGGGCGGTCTTCGGGCCGCCCTTTTTCGTTGTGCTCTAGAGCCGACGGAAGACCGGTCCAGGCGAACTCGCGACGCGATGGCGGACGTCTGCCTCGGCGAAGGGCTCGATCGCCACCCCGCCCAGTCGTCCGACGGCGTGCAGCACGCGGTCGCCGTCCAGCATGAAGCCGGCGTGGCCGTTCCACGGGCCTTCGTCGGGATCCAGCCAGATCACCAGATCGCCGCGCCGGGCGTCACCCGCCGCCACGACCAGACCCAGTTCCGCCAGCTGGTCCGCATAGCGCGGGGCCGCGCGGCCGCAGGCGTAGAGCGCCTGCTGCACCAGACCGCAGCAGTCCGTGCCCAGCGATGAGCGGCCGCCCAGTTTGTACGGCGTCCCGAGCAGCCGCTCGGCCACCTCGACCGGTTCGGCCGCGAAACTGCCGATGGGGGCAAGACCCGCGGGGTCGCCCACCTCGACCACCAGTGCGTTCAGGGGCAGGCTTTCGCCGGTCGTTCCGATGCGATGGGTGGCCAGCGGGGCGCCGTCCCTGAGGGCGGACTGCATAACCCAGCCCACAACCCCGTCGCGGCGGGCGCGGCCCCAGACCTGATCGCCGCGGGTATCGAGCACGTCGAAGGCCTCGCCGAAGATCAACTGGTCGACCGGATGTTCGCCCGCAATGACGTCGATGTGGATGTCGGCGACCGGAACCGCGCAATGCATGGCCCGCACCGCGCGGAAGGCCGATGCGCGCACGATCCCTTCCAGCGCCTGCTCGGCCAGATCGGGCCGGGCGAGGGTGGTGCGGGGATCAAGGCTGGCGGCGGCTGCGGTCAAACGTGGGCTCGTCCGATTGAGCCGTTGTCATAACGGAAGAAGCCGAAAGGGCCGTTAACGCGGCGCTGCGCGCCGCGGAGGGATTAGGGATTAGGGATTAGGGATTGGGGATTGGGGATGAGGAACTCGTTGGGTTCGGGCCGGACTTCCCGGGCTGCCCTGTGCTCTAATCCCTAATCCCTAATCCCTCATCCCTGAGCGAAGCGCCGCTTCAGCATCTCGAAACACGCCCGCAGCGCCTGGGCCTCGCCGCCCTCGGGCCAGCCGGCGCGGGCGCGGGGGTTCCAGGCGAAGATGTCCATGTGAGCCCAGGCCCCGGTCGTCGGGGCGAATTTCTGCAGGAACAGGGCGGCGGTGACCGAACCGGCCTGGGCCCAGGCGGCGGAATCGTTGCGCAGGTCGGCGATCTCGGTCTCCAGCGCGGCGCGATAGCCGGGCCAGAGCGGCATCCGCCAGAGCGGATCGCTGACCGCGCGGCCGGCCTCGAGAATGTCGGCGGCGAGGGCCTCGTCGTCGGTATAGAGCGGCGGCAGTTCGGGCCCCAGGGCGATTCGGGCGGCACCGGTCAGGGTGGCGAAATCCAGCGTCAGATCGGGTGAATGCTCCCCCGCGCGTGTCAGGATGTCGGCGAGGATGAGCCGCCCTTCCGCATCGGTGTTGCCGATCTCGATGGTCAGACCCTTGCGGCTGGACAGGATGTCGCCCGGGCGGAAGGCGTCGGCGGAGATGGCGTTCTCAACCGCCGCGACCAGCACCACGAGGCGCACGGGCAGGGCCGCCTGCATGACCAGCCGGCCGAGGGTGAGGGCGTGGGCAGAACCGCCCATGTCCTTCTTCATGTTGCGCATGCCGGCGGCGGGCTTGATGTCGAGGCCGCCCGAGTCGAACACGACCCCCTTGCCGACGAGGGCCACCAGCGGAAGGTCGGCGCGGTCGAGGTTCCAGCCGATCTCGATCACCCGCGGCGCGCGATGCGGCGCGGCGGCCCGGCCGACGGCGTGGACAGCGGGGTAGTTCTCTTCCAGCAGGTCGTCGCCGGTGATGACGGAGAGGCTCGCGCCGGAAGCCGCGGCGATCTCGCGGGCGATGGTTTCGATCTGCAGCGGCCCCATGTCGGCGGCCGGGGTGTCGATCATCTCACGGGCGAGGGCGCAGGCCGAGGCGATGCGCAGGGCCGCCTCGACCTCCAGCCCCTCGGGCGCGACCAGCCGCACCCGGTCGCGATCGGGTTTGGCCTTGTAGCGGTCGAAGACATAGGCCCCGAGCAGGAAGGCCAGGGCCGCCGCGCGGGCATCCTCCGGTTCGGCCTCAAGGCGATAGAGGCCCGGTGGCAGCCTGGTCGGCAGGGCGCGGGCCGACATGGGATCGAACCGCTCGCCGACGCCGACCAGAACCGCAGCGAGCCCGCCCTGCCCGTCCGGCGCGACCAGGATCTGCCCGGACTTGCCCTTGAAGGCATTGGCCTCGGCCCAGCCCCGGATCCCCGCGTCCATCGCGCCATCCGGGCCGACGAATCGCACCGGGATTGCGCCTTCAGCCTCGGTGGTCAGCAGGTCTGGATGCAGGACGGACATGGGCGGCGGCCTTTCCGGCCTGAACGGGCCGATCTTAACCAAGGATTGACGAGAAGGGTCGAGTCTCGGGTCGAACCTTCCGGAGCGCCTTCCATGTCGCGCACGACCGCCCGTATCGCAACCATCGCCCTGCTGCTGGGCGGTCTGGCCACACCCGTCCTTGCGCAGGCGCCGGCCGCACAGCCGGCCGCCCCCTCTGCCCGCCAGCCGGCCACGGCCGAGGTTCGCGCCGCCTATGAGCGGACAGACGCGCTGAGCCGGCAGATTTTCTGGACCGACCAGGCCGAGATCAATCCGATGGACCCCGTCGCCGGCGTGAAGGCGGCCCAGGCCCTGCGCGAGCTCGGCCGCTTCGACCAGGCCGCCGAGATGGCCGGCAAGGTGCTCGTGGTCCAGCCGACCAACGTCGAGGCCATGCTGGAAGCCGGACGCGCCCACATCGCCCGCGGTCAGGCCTTCTACGGCATCGCGTCGCTGGAGGGCGCGCGCAACGCCCGGCCTGAAGACTGGCGGGCCTGGTCCCTGCTGGGCACGGCCTATGAGCAGGTTCGTCGCCCCGACGATGCCCGTGCGGCCTGGGCGCAGGCGCTGGTCCTGTCGCCCGACAATCCCGACGTCCTGTCCAACATGGCCATCTCGGCCATGACCCGGGGCGACGCCGCCGGGGCCGAGCCCCTGCTGCGCCGCGCCGTCGCTCAGCCGGGCGCCTCGCTGAAGGTGCGGCTGAACCTGGCCATGGTGCTGGGCCTGACCGGCAATATGGCCGAGGCGGAGCAGATGCTGCGCCGCGACCTGCCGCCCGAGGCCGCCGACCGCAATCTGAGCTGGCTGCGCGAGCGCGCCGGCGGGACCGGCGTCGACCAGGCCCGGACCTGGGGGTCGCTCCAGGGCGGCTGATCGCCTATATTGCGGCCATGATCGACGAGCTCTACAGCGCGCGTATCCTGAGGCTGGCGGCCAATCTGCCGCACAGCGGACGGCTGGCCGCGCCCGAGGGCACGGGCGAACGGGTGGCCAGACTGTGCGGCTCGAAAGCCGTGGTCGATGTGACGCTCGATGACGCGGACCGGGTCGAGACCTTCGCCCAGGACGTGAAGGCGTGCGCGCTGGGTCAGGCCGCGGCGGGCGTGCTCGGCGAGGCCGTCATCGGCGCGACGCTGGACGAGATCGTCGCCGCGCGTGACGCCATGGTCACCATGCTCAGGGCCGGCGGCGAAGGCCCCACGGGCCGGTTCGAGGGGCTGCGCGCCCTGAAACAGGTCGCCGACTATCCGGCGCGCCACGCCTCGGCCATGGTCGCCGTCGAAGCGACGCTGGATGCCGTGCGTCAGGCGATGGCGCGGGATCGGGCCGACACGCGAACTAGCCTCGCCGGCGCGGCCTGAAGGCCCGTTGCTCCTGCGTCCATTGCAGGGGATAAGCGCGGCGACATGGCTTCCGGCGAAACTCTCTATGAACGCGGCGTGCGGCTGGCCCATCGGGGCTACAAGCTGACGCTGTCGCCCCTGATCGGGCAGTCCTGCCGGTTCCGGCCGACCTGCTCCGACTACGGACGGGACGCGCTGATTCAGCACGGACCGATCAAGGGGGGATGGCTCACGGCCAAACGCCTCTGCAAATGCCAACCCTTCGGCGAAGGCTGGAAATACGACCCGGTGCCGCCCGCAAAGACGAAGACATGATCGACCTCAAATTCCCCGACGGCGCATCGCGCCAGTATCCCGACGACGCCACGGGCCGTGACGTCGCCGCCTCCATCTCTCCGTCGCTGGCCAAGCGCGCGGCGCTGGTCGCTCTGAACGGCGAACAGCGCGACCTGGACCGCCCGCTGGGCGGCTCCGGCGACTTCAAACTGATCATGCGCGACGATCCGGAGGCGCTGGAGACCATCCGCCACGACGCCGCCCACGTTCTGGCCCAGGCGGTGCAGGAGCTGTTCCCCGGCACCCAGGTCACCATCGGCCCGGCGATCGAGGACGGCTTCTACTACGACTTCCACCGCGAGGAGCCGTTTTCGACGGACGACTTCGCCGCCATCGAGAAGAAGATGGCCGAGATCGTCGACCGCGACGAAAAACTGGTCCGCGAGGTCTGGGAGCGCGATGCCGCCATCGCCCTGTTCGAGGGCAAGGGCGAGACGTTCAAGGCCGAGCTGATCCGCGACCTTCCGGGCACGGAGACGATCACCACCTATCGCACCGGCGACTGGGTCGACCTGTGCCGGGGGCCGCATTTCCCCTCGACCAAATTCGTCGGCAAGGCCTTCAAACTGACCAAGCTCGCCGGCGCCTACTGGCGCGGCGACCACCGCAATCCGCAGCTGCAGCGCATCTATGCGACAGCCTGGGCCTCGAAGGAGGATCTGGACGCCTATCTGCTGCGGGTCGAGGAGGCCGAGAAGCGCGACCATCGCCGCATCGGCAAGGCCATGGGCCTGTTCCACATGCAGGAGGAAGGCCGGGGCATGGTCTTCTGGCACCCCAAGGGCTGGATCCTATGGCGGGTGCTGGAGGCCTATATGCGCCGCCGGCTGGACGCCGCCGGCTATGTCGAGGTCAAGACGCCCCAGGTGCTGGACCGGACCTTCTGGGAGAAGTCGGGCCACTGGGAGAAATACCGGCCCAATATGTTCGTCTGCGAAACGGTCGAGGGCGAGACCCTGTCCCTCAAGCCGATGAACTGTCCCGGCCACGTCCAGATCTTCGATCAGGGCCAGCGGTCCTATCGCGAGCTGCCGCTGCGCATGGCCGAGTTCGGGGCCTGCCACCGCTATGAGCCGTCAGGCGCCCTGCACGGCCTTATGCGGGTGCGCGGCTTCACCCAGGACGACGCCCACATCTTCTGCCGCGAGGACCAGATCGTCGAGGAGACGCGCCGGTTCATCGAACTGACGCGTCTGATCCACGCCGACCTCGGCATGAACACCCACGAGATCGCCCTGGCGACCCGGCCCGAGGTGCGCGCCGGCACGGACGAGTTCTGGGACAAGGCCGAGGCCATGCTGGGCGAGGCCGCACGCCTCGCCGGCGTCGACCCGGTCATCGCCGAGGGCGACGGCGCCTTCTACGCGCCCAAGCTGGACTTTATCGTCAAGGACGCCATCGGCCGGACCTGGACCTGCGGCACGCTGCAGCTCGACTATGTCCTGCCGGAGCGGCTGAACGCCGAATACATCGGCGAGGACGGCCAGAAGCACCGGCCGGTCATGCTGCACCGGGCCATCCTCGGCTCGTTCGAGCGGTTCATCGGCATCATGATCGAGAACTACGCCGGAGCCTTCCCCCTGTGGCTGGCGCCGACCCAGGTGGTGGTTGCGACCATCGTGTCCGAGGCCGACGACTACGCCCGCGCGGTGGTCGAGAAGCTGAAGGCGGCGGGCCTGAGGGCCGAACTGGACCTGCGCAACGAGAAGGTCGGCTACAAGGTGCGCGAGCACTCGGTCGGCAAGGTCCCGGTCATCGCCGTGGTCGGCAAGAACGAGGCCGAACAGGGCACGGTGGCCATCCGCCGGCTGGGCTCACAGGCCCAGGAAGTCGTTTCGCTGGACGAGGCGATCCGCATCCTGACCGAGGAAGCGACGCCGCCGGATTTGCGGGCGGCCTGATCGTTCCCTGAAAAGAACGAAGCCCGCCTCCGCGATCACGGAGGCGGGCTTTTCCCTGGCCGGAGCGAACCGCCGGCTACAGCAGCCGCTTGCGCATCGCTTGGGACAGCATGTCGATCAGGGTCACGGCGACCACGATGATGATGACGATGGCCGAGACTTTGCTGTATTCGAACCCGTTCATGCCCTCGAACAGGACCTGGCCGATGCCGCCGGCACCGATCAGGCCGAGCACGGTGGCCGAACGGCTATTTGACTCGAAGCGGTAGAGGGCGAAGGAGGTCCAGAGCGGCGCTACCTGGGGGATGACGCCCCACATGATCTCGTGCAGCGGCGAGGCGCCGGTGGCGCGTACGCCTTCCACGGGCCCCTTGTCGATCGACTCGACCGCCTCGGAAAACAGCTTGGCGAGGACGCCCGCCGTGTTCAGGGCGATGGCCAGCACGCCGGCCAGAGGGCCGAGGCCCACGGCGACGACAAACAGCAGGCCCATGACCAGGTCGGGTATCGACCGCAGCAGGTTCATGACCCAGCGAACCGGCGTCACCACCCAGATGGGGGCGATGTTGCGCGCGGCGGCCAGACCCAGGGGCACGCCCAGGAAGACCGCCAGGAAGGTGCCCCAGAGGGCGATCTGGACCGTCTCCCACATCTTGGCGACGAACAGCCGCCAGTCGGCGAAGTCCGGCCGCAGAAGGTCGCGGGCGAAGACCTCAATGCGGTCGGAATTAGTGACGACCGACGAGATGTTCTTCAGATCGACGGCGTCGATGCTGATCAGCAGGACGACGGCGACGCCGCCCCAGATGAGGACGTCGAGCATCCATGCGCCCAGCGATTTTACGGGCGGATTGGGGACGGTCGAGGCGGATACGACGGCGTCGGTCAAGGCTGGACCTCGCGCAGGCTGCGCAGGCGCTGAAGCTCGGCTTCCGCGGCGGTCACGGCGGCGGCGTCGTTCCGGCCGCGGGCGGCCTGCAGCTGCTGGTCGGCCACCATTTCACGGACCGGGTTGAGGTAGTTGTCATCGGCGGCGCGGAACTGGGAATAGTTCAGACCGGCCAGAACCCGCCGCTGACGTTCAGCCTCGGCGCCCTCGCCCTGACCGTAGGTCAGGAAGAAGCTGCGGATCTTCTCCTTGAACACGGGGTCGAGATCATCGCGGATGACGATGCCGCTTTCCGGGATCGGGGGCGACTGCCAGATTTCACGGATCTGGGCCGCCGCGCGGGGATTCTGACGCGTCAGGAAGACCGTGTTGACGGTGTTGGACGTGGCGACGTCAAGCAGGCCGGAGGCGACTGACAAGGCGTTGGACTGGTGGTTGGCCGACCGCACCGTCTTGAAGCAGGCGGCCGGATTGATGCCGCGCGGGTTAAACAGGAAGGTCAGCGGGGCCAGGGTGCCCGAGGTCGACTGGGCGTCGCCGATGCCGAAGTCGAACTGTTTGCCGCAGGCCAGAACCTGTTCGAGCGTGATGTTGGAGTCGGCGTGAACGATCAGGGTCGCGCGATAGCTGTCGAGGCCGTCGAGATCAACCGTGCGGGCGATGACCTCGCCCTCGGCGCGATCAATCGCCTCCAGCGCGGGCTTGGCCGAGAACCAGGCGACCTGGGTCTGGTCGGCGCGCATGGCCTCGACCAGCACGGTGTAGTTCGAGCCGAAATGGGTCTTCACCGGCACGCCGATGGCTTTGGACATGTCCTCAAGCAGCGGCTCCCAGAGCGGGCCCGACGAATTCTGGCCTTCGGCGGACAGGATCGAGAAGGTGATTTCAGTCGGCGCGCCGCCGGCCTTTTCGTCGCCGCCGCCGCAGGAAGCGACGCCGAGGGCGAAGGCGGCGGCGAGGGCAAGCCGACGGGTCAAGCGGGGGAGGGTCATGCCTTGGTTTCCCAGAACGCGTCCTCGAATTCGGGACCGTAGATGTCGATCAACTGCTTGGTGTCCAGGCCCGTGGCGGGGCCGTCATAGACGACCTGGCCCGCCTTCAGGGCGATGACCCGGTCGCAATAGCGGATGGCGTAGTCCACCTGGTGCAGGGTGACGATGACACCGAGCCCGTCGCGCTTGTTCAGCTCGACCAGCAGCTCCATCACCTTCCGGGCCGAGACCGGGTCCAGCGAGGCCACGGGCTCGTCGGCGACGATGGCGCGGGCGCCCTGGAGCAGGGCGCGGGCGATGGCGCCGCGCTGCTGCTGGCCACCGGACAGGGTATTGGCGCGCTGGGCAGCGTAGTCGGACACGCCGACCCGGTGCAGGGCCGCCATGGCCTTGCGCTTGTCCTCGGCCGGCCAGAGACCGAGGAAGCCCTTCCAGCCGGGCAGCCGGCCGAGCGCCCCCAGCATGACGTTCGAAAACAGGGTCAGCCGGCCGACCAGATTGAACTGCTGGAAGATCATGCCCAGCTTCTGGCGCGCGGCGCGGACAGCCCCGGTAGTGCGGCCGTTCTTCTGGACGACCTCGCCGAAGACGCTGATCGTCCCCTTGCCGGAGTCGATCGTCTGGAGCCCGGTGATCGAGCGCAGGAGCGTCGACTTGCCCGACCCGGAGGGGCCGATGAGGGCGACCATTTCTCCGGCCCCGACCTCGACGGACACGCCGTTCAGGGCCTTTCGGGCGCCGAAAGTCTTGGACACGTCCCGAACGGACGCGACGGCGGCGGCGGCTGAGGTCATGGACACGCTGGAGGCGGTTGCAGGGGCGCGCCGCATCGCCTGATCAGGCCCGCGAGGCAAGTCTTAATGACACGTCCGCGGCGTTTTCGTCCAGCGCGTTCCTCCCCTCCCGAAGGAGAGGAGGAACCCGTCACTGGGCGGCGCGAACCTCTACCGGAAGGCCCAGGGCCTCCAGCTGCGGGCGGACCGTGGCGGCGTCGCCGACCACGACCCAGACGAAATTGGCCGGGCCGAGGACGCGACGCGCCTCGGCGTCCATCGCCTCGGCCGTCATGGCCTCATAGCGCGGCGCGAGGGTCTCCCAGTAGTTGTCGGGACGGCCGTACAGGGCGTTGGTGCGCAGGGCGTTCAGGACGTTGGCCGAGCTTTCGAAACTGCCCGGCAGCTGGCCGATATTGCCCCTGACCACGCGGTCGCGTTCGAAGGCGGTGACGCCGCGCTCTGACAGGAAGGCGCGGTACTGGTCGATCAGCACGGCGATCGACTCGCCCGTGCGGTTGGCCTGGACCGGCGCCTGGATGAGATAGGGCGTCTGGTGCTCCCGCAGGTTGACCGCGCCGCCCAGCCCATATGACCAGCCGCGCGTCTCGCGGATGTCCTGGTTGATGCGGGACAGGAAGCCGCCGCCGATCACCTCATTGGCGGCGTTCAGCGTGACCAGATCGTCCCGCCCCGTCACGCCCATCACCAGTCCGCCGAGGATCAGCGACTGCGGCGACTGCGGCCGGTCGATCAGCACAATACGCGGCGTGGAGGTCGGGATGGCGGCGTCGAAGGCCTTGGTTCCCCGGGGCGCAGCGGGCGCGGCCCAGGTCCCGAAACGGGCGTTCAGCATCGGGGTCAGCTCGGCCAGAGGCAGGTCCGAAACGATGAAGATGCGGGCGTTGTCCGGCCGGATCCAGGCGCCATGGAAGCCCGTCAGGTCGTCGCGATCCAGCGCCTGCACCGCCGCCGCCGTGCCGAGACCCGAGGCGGGGCGGCCGTAGGGATGGTCGGGACCGTACAGCACGACCGGCAGGGCCCGCCCGCCGATACCGCCGGGCGAGGACAGTTCCTGCGCGATCCCGGCCAGTTGCTGGTTGCGGCGCCGCTCGAGGTCCTCGGCGCGGAACGCCGGATTGCGGATCACATCGGACAGCAGGTCCAGCGACGGCGCAAGATTGGCACTGACCGTGCTCATGCCCACGCCCGTCCGGTCGGTGGTGGCGAAGGCGTTGATCGTGGCCCCCAGCCGTTCCTGCTGTTCGGCCAGTTCGACCGTCGAGCGGCTCTCGGTGCCCTCGGTCAGGAGGTCCAGCATCAGCCGCTGGGTGCCGGGTGCCTCCGCCGGGTCGGCGGCGACGCCGGCGTCGAACTCCACCGCCATGCGGGTGACCGGCACGGTGGTCGAGCGGGCGTAGACGACCTCGATCCCGTTGGAGAGGGTTGTTCGCTCTACGTCGGGGAAGTCCAGAGGCTTCATCGCGCCCACGGCCGGCATCGGCTCACGCGGAACCACGGGCAGGGCGGCGGCCGGTTCGGGCGGGGCGAGGGTGGCGGCGGCCTCGACATAGGCCTCGCGCTCGCCCGGATCGACCCGGGTGGCCAGCACCGGCCGGCTCAGCCAGCGGTCCATGGCCGCCCGCACGGATGCCGGGGTGACGGCGCCGAGGGAGGCCAGCTGCCGACGGTAGAAGCCGGGATCGTCGGCATAGAGTTCGCCCTCGGCCAGGGCGACCGCCTTGCCGCCGAAGCCGCCCACCGGTTCCAGCGTCTGGATGCGGCCGGACAGGCTGCTGACGACGGTGCGGGCGATCTCATCCTCGGTGGGACCCGAGGCCATAAAGTCGGCGATCAGCTGGTCGAGGCGGCGCGAGACAGCCTCGGCGTCCTGCCCCGGCTTCACATCGACGGTGACCATGAACATGCCGAGCCGGTGGAAAGCCTGATAGCCGGTGCTGACCGCGGTCGCGGTTTCGTCGCCGCGCACCAGTTGATTGTCCAGCCGGGAGCTGTTGAGCCCGCCGAGGACCGCGGCGGCGACCTGGAGATCAGCCGCCGAGGCGTCGAGCAGGCCCGGCACGACCCAGGTGCGGTACAGGCGGGTGTTCGGGACCCGATCATGCATGACCGTATCGATCCGCGCCGGAAGCGTCGGAATGTCGGCCTGGGCCGGCTCGTTCACAGCGCCGCGCGGGATATGGCCGAAATACTGTTCGACCTTCTCGCGCGCGGTGGCGATGTCGATGTCGCCGGCCAGCACCAGGACGGCGTTGTTCGGGCCGTAGTTGTCGCGGTGCCACTGTCGCAGGTCTTCCAGACTGGCGGCGTCCAGATCGGCCATCGAACCGATGGTGGAGTGGCGATAGGGGTGGCCGGCCGGGAACAGGGTCTCCAGCAGGCTGTAATAGACCAGACCATAGGGCTGGTTGTCGCCCTGGCGCTTCTCGTTCTGGACCACGCCGCGCTGGTTATCGAGCCGCTCCTGGGTCAGGGCGCCCAGCAGGTGGCCCATCCGGTCGCTCTCCATATAGAGCGCCTGGTCGAGGGCCGAGGTCGGCACGGTCTGGAAGAAATTGGTGCGGTCGAACCAGGTGGTGCCGTTCCAATCGGTGGCGCCCATGGCGCGCAGCGGCTCCATCAGGCCGCCGGGGACGTTCTCGGTCGGATTGAACAGGCCGATGTGTTCGAACAGATGGGCGAAGCCGGTCTGCCCCTGCGGTTCGTCCTTGGAGCCGACATTGTACCAGGCGGCCACGGCCACGACCGGGGCCTTGCGGTCGGTGTGGACGACGACGCGCAGGCCATTTTCGAGGGTGAACTCCTCGAACGGAATGTCGACGCTGCGGGCCAGGACGGCGGCCGGCACCGGCGCGGCCGACTGGGCCAGAACGACTGTCGGCGCGGCGAGCAGAAGGGCGGCGGCGGCGAGGAAGGCGGCATTGCGCATCGGAAGTCCCCCAAGGTTGGCGGGAGACGGTATCAGCGGTCCGCGAGGCGGCAAGTTACGGCTGAGTCACAATGGCCGTTCCGCACGGCCCCACTCAATCCGCACCCGGACCAATCCCTGCCAAACCCAGAGCCCGCCTAGAAAAAACCGCTTTACATGACAGTCCGGTGACCCTACATCGCGGCTTCCGGCGGACCCCGTGGTCTATACGTTGCGCTGCTAACGCCGGCTGGGTTTAACAATTACAGGGGTTTACGTGAATTGCGCACGTATCCATTTCCCCTGGACCTGGTCCGCGAGCGGTCCCCCGAGCGTCCCGTCGCCCTTGTGCGACCGCGTTCGGTTTCCGTAGCGGCGCGCTGGTTCCAGGACAATCTGAACGCCGACGTCTTCTATGCGGTGAAGGCCAATCCCTCGCGGTGGGTCATCGAGACCCTCGTGGAGGCGGGAGTCACCGGCTTTGACGTCGCCTCGCTCGCCGAGATCGAACTGGTCCGGGCGGTCAGCGCCGATGCGCGCCTGGCCTTCATGCACCCGGTCAAGAGCCGGGGTGCGATCACCCGCGCCTATTTCGAATACGGCGTCCGCACCTTCTCGCTGGACAGCCATGACGAGCTGGCCAAGATCCTCGACGCCACCGGCAACGCCACGGACCTGAACCTGCTGGTGCGTATGACGGTGTCGGCGGACGGCGCGGCCTATTCCCTGTCGGGCAAGTTCGGCGTCTCGCCAGACCAGGCCCCGTCCCTGCTGCTGGCCACGCGTCAGGCGGTCAAGGACGGCCTGATGGGCGTCTGCTTCCACGTCGGTTCGCAGTGCATGCGCCCGTCCGCCTATGAGGCCGCCATGGCCCAGGTCGGTCGCGCCATCACCCGGGCGGGCGTGTTCGTGGACATCGTCGATGTCGGCGGCGGCTTCCCCTCGGTCTATCCGGGCATGGTCCCGCCGGACATGCAGGAATATGCCGACGCCATCCATCGCGGCTTCAACGAGATGCCGGTGTCGGAAACGACCGAGCTGTGGTGCGAGCCCGGCCGGGCGCTGGTCGCCGAGTCCTCCTCGGTCCTGTGCCGGGTCGACCTGCGCAAGGGCGACGCCCTGTATCTGAACGACGGCTCCTACGGCTCGCTGTTCGACGCGACCCATTCGCGCTGGCCCTTCCCGACCAAGCTGGTTCGGGACGGCGCCTCGGCCAACGAGCTGAAGCCGTTCCGCTTCTACGGCCCGACCTGCGACTCCATCGACCACATGCCGGGACCGTTCTGGCTGCCGGCCGATGTGCAGGAAGGCGACTTCATCGAGATCGGTATGCTGGGCGCCTATGGCGTGGCCATGTCGACCGGCTTCAACGGCTACGGCGAACACGACATCGCCGGCGTCGAGGATGCCCCGATGGCCTCGCTCTACGGCCTGGCGCCCCGCTCCATCCCGACGGTTCGCACCTCGGCGGAAGAGCAGGCCCGCAAGGTGGTTCGCCTGTCGCGCCCGAAGGGCAAGGCCGGCCAGCGGAAGAAGTCTCGGCGCTAAACCGTCGCTTTCGCGTTGTAATCAGCAGCGGCCCGTCGCTCCGTCCGGGCCGCTGTTTCCTTTGACGACGGGCGCTCAAACCAAAGGGAAACCCTTGCAATGAACGCTCCCGTTCAGTCGAACCAGAAGGCCCAGCTGCTCCAGAACACCGTCGAGCACGTGGACATCACGTCCTTCGACGCCCGTCCGATCATCGACAGCATGCGCAAGATGTCGTTCTCGAGCCGCGACACGGCCCGGGCCGCCGACATCTTCAACATGGCCATCGAGGACAAGGACTGCTCGCCGTGGCTGATCCTGGCCGGCTCGACCTCGGCCGGCGGCTGCATGCACGTGTACCGCGACATGGTGAAGTTCGGCATGATCGACGCCGTGGTCGCCACCGGCGCCTCGATCGTCGACATGGATTTCTTCGAGGCCCTCGGCTTCAAACACTACCAGGCCGCCGGCGAGGTGGACGACAATGTCCTGCGCGACAATTACATCGACCGGATCTACGACACCTATATCGATGAGGAAGAGCTCCAGGCCTGCGACCACACCATCTTGGAGATCTGCAACCAGCTGGAGCCGCGCGGCTACTCCTCGCGCGAGTTCATCTGGGAGATGGGCAAATGGCTGAGCGAGGGCAACGCCAAGAAGCCCGGCTCCCTGATCCAGACCGCCTATGAAGAGGGCGTGCCGATCTTCTGCCCGGCCTTCGTCGACAGCTCGGCCGGCTTCGGTCTGGTCAAGCACCAGAAGGAGCGGATGGCGGCGGGCAAGCCGTATCTGATGATCGACGCGGTGGCGGACTTCCGCGAACTGACCGACATCAAGATCGCCGCGGGCGTCACCGGCCTGTTCATGGTCGGCGGCGGCGTGCCGAAGAATTTCGCCCAGGACACGGTCGTCTGCGCCGAAATCCTCGGCGTCGAGGCCGAAATGCACCGCTACGCGGTCCAGATCACGGTCGCCGACGTGCGCGACGGGGCCTGCTCGTCCTCGACGCTCAAGGAAGCCGCTTCCTGGGGCAAGGTGCAGACCACGCACGAACAGATGGTCTTCGCCGAAGCCACCACAGTGGTGCCGCTGATCGGCTCGGACGCCTATCACCGCGGAACCTGGAAGAACCGCGAGAAGCGCCGCTGGAACAAGCTGTTCGGCAAGTAAGAGTACTTCCTTCTCCCCTTGCGGGAGAAGGTGGCTCGCGCAGCGAGACGGATGAGGGGTCGCACGACGGGGTACGTCGGCGACCCCTTTTGTCCGCGCATATCAAAGGGCGGAGAGACCCCTCATCCGAGCGGCTTCGCTGCCCACCTTCTCCCGCAAGCGGAGAAGGATATCGTTGGGAACCCGGCTGCTTCCCACCCGCTTCTTCCGCGAAGGAGCTTCACCATGACAGACCCGCATCAGACCGCCGACGCCCGCGAGGCCGAAGACATGGGCGAAAAGCCTGATACGGGCCGGACCCCGGACGCCCTGACCGAGGCCCTGTCGGGCAGCGACATGGGGTCGGACACCCGCGCCGGATCGCTCCAGGGTGGATCCGCGACCGGGTCAGAGATCGACCCTGACCAGGACACGGTCAACGAGACCCTTGCCAGCGAAGGCCTGGCTTCGAGCGCATCCGCGGCCTCGGCGAAGGCAGATTTGGAACCGGTCAAGAACACCGGCGAGGACTCCACCGGCCCCGACGGCGAGCCGGTCGACGGCGGAAGGGGCGAGGCCGACGCCGCGACCGGGTGACGCCTGCGTCATCCGCGCCTTGGCGAAGGCGCGAACCTGCCTTGCCGCCGCCGCAGGCTTGGGCCACGGTGCGGCCACTCAACGACAGTCTCTTCAAGGACGATACGGGATGAAGCGCACGCTTGCGGTCGCCGCTCTGATGGCGGCCATGGCCATGGCCGGTTGCAGCCAGGCCCCCGCAGATGAGGCCCCGGTCGCCGAGGCGGCGCCCGCAGCGGAAGCCGCGGCCGCTGTCACCCCTGCGCCGGCTGAAACCGCCTCAGCAGCGGCGCCCGCTGCCCCCGGAGCCCCCGCGTTCGCCGTCGTCTACCCGGGCGCCGTCGCCAGCGGGCCGCCTACGGTCGCCCGGAGCGCCGAGGGCCCCGGCGGCATTCTGGTCTTCACGACCGAGGCTACTCCGGACGCGGTGATTGCCTTCTATCGCCAGCGCGCCGAGGCGGCCGGCCTGGCCTCCGTCATGGCCATGAACACCGGCGAGGCCCGCGCCTATGGCGCCGCCGCCAAGGATGACAGCGGCAAGCTGCTGCACGTCGTCGCCACGCCGGTCGAAGGCGGCCCGACCAGCGTGCAGCTGGACTGGACCAACGGCCGGTGAAACCGGCTGCCGCCCTGGCCGCCTGCCTCCTGATGGGCGGGTGCGCTTCGGCAGCAGCGCCCATCATCGCCCTTGCGCCGGTTGAGGGCTATCTCGACCCTGCCGTCGTCCGGTCGGTCGGGTCGGAACTCACGCCTTCGCCCGTCTATCCGGACGTGGAACAGGCCGTCTTCGACTCCGTCGAGCCAGGCGCCGACCGCTGGTGGCTGGCCACGGTCCACGCGGAACTGCGGCCGCCGGGGGCCGCCCAGCATTTCGACTGCATCCTGAATACACGGCTGGAGGACAGGCCGCGCCCTGCTCTGAACAGGCTGATGAACCGGCTGCTGGTTGATTCCGCCAGCGTCACGAACGCTCTCGCCGAGCGCGCGCCACGACAGCGACCGGTTGCTCAACGGCCGGACCTGCAGTCCTGTATCCGGATGGATGAGGCCTCGCGCAACAGCCCCTCCTGGCCTGCGGGCGGCGCCGTCGCCGGGGCGGTCTATGGCGAGATGTTCGCCGCCCTCGCGCCGGACCAGGCTGGGGAGGTCCGGCGGCGGGGACTGGATATCGGCGCAAGCCGCGCCCTGTGCCGGGTGAACTGGCAGGCGGACGTCGCCGACGGCATTCAGATCGGCCGGGCCGTCTATGAGCAGGCCGCCGCCACGCCGGAGTTCGCCGTCGACCTGGAGGCTGCCAGGGCCGAGGTCGCCGCCGCGCGCGCCGAGGGCCTGACCCATCCGGCCTGCGCCGCCGAACGCCGTGCGCTTCGGCCGGTGAGCGCCCCGGCGGCTACGCCGGACGCGGGCTGACCAGCGAGCCGTACAGATCGGTCCGGCGGTCGCGGAAGAAACCCCAGGCCGCGCGGTGGCGGTCGATGAAGTCGAGATCGAAGGTGTGGACCAGGGCCCCTTCCTCTTCCCGACCGAAGCTCTCGACCAGATCACCGCGGTGGTCGGCGATGAAGGATGAGCCGTAGAAGACCTGCCCGGCGTCGTTGACCTGTTCGTGGCCGATGCGGTTGGCGCCGACGACCGGCACGACGTTGGACACCGCGTGCCCCTGCATGGCGCGCCGCCACGGCTCGGCGGTGTCCAGCTCCTTGTCATGCGGTTCGGAGCCGATGGCCGTCGGATACATCAACACCTCGGCCCCCTGCAGCATCATCGCCCGCGCCGTCTCCGGGTACCACTGGTCCCAGCAGATGCCGACGCCTATACGGCCGTGACGGGTGTTCCAGACCTTGAAGCCGGTGTCGCCGGGCCGGAAATAGTATTTCTCCTGATAACCGGGGCCGTCGGGGATGTGGCTCTTGCGATAGACGCCCAGGGCCGCGCCGTCAGCGTCCAACATGACCATGGAGTTGAAATAGTGGGGTCCCTCACGCTCGAAGATTGAGACGGGGATGGCGACGCCGAGCTCGGCAGCCACGGGCTGGAGGGCGACGACGCACGGGTGCTCGCGCCACGGATGGGCGCCCGCGAACCAGCGCTCCTCCTGGCTGACGCAGAAGTACGGCCCCTGGAACAGTTCGCTCGGCAGGATCACCTGCGCGCCCTTTGCGGCGGCCTGTCGAACCAGAGCGATGGTCTTGTCGATATTGGCACGCAGGTCCTCACCGTAGGACGTCTGCAGGGCGGCTACGGAGATCGTGCGGGCCATCAGGCGGGCTCCTGCTGGGAGATGCAATGGAAGGATCCACCGCCGGACAGGATGGCGATGGAGGACAGGGGGATGATTTCGCGGTCCGCGAAGACCGTCTTCAGGCCCTGACAGACCAGATCGACGGCGCGCGTGTTGCCGTAGTCCGGGACGATCACCGCGCCGTTGGCGATGAGGAAATTCATGTGGCTGGCCGGGATGGGCTTTTCGTCCTCGTCGCCGATGAAGCCGGGCGACGGCAGGCGCAGCAGTTTCAGCGGCGCGCCGGTCGCATCCGTCATCTCAGACAGCGCCTTCGCCACCGCGTCATAGACGTCGTCGTTCGGATCATTTCGGCCTGATGCGATCGGACAGGCGATCACGCCCGGCGCGACGAACCGGGCCAGATTGTCGACATGGCCGTCGGTGTGGTCGTTCAGCAGGCCGTCGCCGAGCCACAGGACCTTGCGCGCGCCCAGCGACGCAGCCAGCGCGGCCTCTGCGGCAGCCTCGGTCCAGCCCGGGTTGCGGTTCGGGTTCAGCAGGCACTGGCGGGTGGTGACGATCGTCCCCTGCCCGTCATGGTCCAGCGCCCCGCCCTCAAGAATGAAGTCGTGCCGGTCGAGCGCCACGCCGGAGGCCGCGCCGATCTGCTCCGCAACCGTGTCATCGTACTCCAGCTCGTATTTCCCGCCCCAACCGTTGAAGCGGAAGGCTGCGGCCGTCGCTGACCCGGCGCCGAAGATCGGGCCGGTGTCGCGCAGCCAGATGTCCCCGAACCGGCCATCAATGACTTCGACATGGGCCACGCCGGCGAAGCGGGTTCGAGCATCGTCCAGAGCTTCAGGCTTGCCGACCATCAGCTTCACGGTTTCGCGGCCCGGCCCGGCCAGGGCGCGGACCAGGGCCTCGACCTCGGCCTGGGCCGGCTCGAGGCTTTCCTCCCACAGCTCGCCGTGGCTCGGCCAGCCAACCCAAATCGCGCGGTGCAGAGACCATTCGGCGGGGATGGATCTGGTCATGGGAGCGGGAAGTCCTGAACGGCGGCGAGGCGACCGCGCCAGATAGACACGCCGGACCCCGACTTCAACTCATCCCCCGATGGTCGGTGCAAAACGAAAAGGGGCGGCCCGTCTCCGGACCGCCCCCTCGTTCGTCAGTCCCGATGGACCCGGCTCTAGAACTTCACGCCGAGCGAGATCATCGCGGTCCGCGGCGACCCGACCGAATAGGTCCGGACCTGGCCCGAGCGGATGGCGTTGGCCGCCGGCACACGGGGATCGGTCGTCAGGGTCGAGGCCAGCGAGTTGTTACCCGACGAGATGTTGCCGAGGTAGTCCTCTTCCAGCAGGTTCGTCACGTTGACCTGGACATAGACGTCACGGAGGCTGCCGACCAGGCGGGTCAGGTCGTAGCGGGCGTCGAAATCGACGACCGTATAGGCCGGGGCGACCTCGTCGTTGACGTCGGTGGCCCAACGGTCGCCGACATATTTGCCTTGCAGGCCGACCGAGAAGTCTTCGGTGACGTCCCAGTCCATCCGCAGCGAGTAGGTCCAGTCGGGCGTTTCGACCAGCGACTTGCCGGCGGTCGGCAGGAACAGCGGGATCAGGGTGCCCGCGCCACAGGCCGGGGTCGAACCCGCGACCTGGTTGGCGTTGGTGCAGTTGAAGTTGCCGAAGAACAGGTTGTCCTGGATTTCGCTCTCGTTATACGACGCCGAACCATAGACCGAGAAGTTCTCGGTGACGTTCCAGCCGAGTTGGCCGTCGAAGCCCCACTGCTCCACCGCGCCGACGTTGCGGTCGATGATCAGGTCGAAGGTCGGCGAGCTCGGGTCGTTGTCGCGCGACGAAACGATGCGATTCTCGTAGTTGGTGTACCAGAGCGCGGCCTGGGCCAGGAACATGTCGTTACGGAAGCGATAGCCCAGGTCGTAGGACTGGGTCAGTTCCGGCTGCACGGCCGAGAAGTCGAGGGCGCCGGTGGTGCTGCGGACGGGCTGGTAGAGGTTGTCCGTGCGGGGCACGGAAATGCCTTCCGCATAGCTGGCGTACACGCTGTGACCATCCGCGAAGCGCCAGTTGACGCCGAGGCTCGGCAGGATGTCGTTGAACTCGAGTTCGGCCTGGTAGGGCGCGATCCACGAACCGGTGGTGCCGTTGAAGGTCACATTGCCGGGACGGGTGAGGTCCGGCGTGGTGGCTTCGGTGGTGCAACGGACGGTCGAGGTGCCGTTCAGCGAGTAGCAGTACTGGTTCAGTTCGCGACGGAACATCGGGGCGCGGGCGCCGATGTTGACCGTGACCGTGTCCTCGAGGAACTGGCCGCGGTATTCCAGGGCGAACTGGTTCAGTTCGGCGATCGAGAAACGGTCGCGCGAGTTGTAGTGCGAGCCGTCCCGGCCGCGCAGGCGCAGTTCCGGCGAACCCCAACGCTCATGGCCGCCGAACACATTGGCCGGGCGACCGTCGCGGCCGAGGCGGATGCCTTCGCCGGTCTGGCGGTGGCGACCGTAGTCCAGGGTGTAGGCGGCGCGGATGCGGTGATCCTCGTTCAGATCCCAGATCAGCGAGCTGATGATGCCGTAGCGGTTGGTGGTGGTGTTGGACGGGGCGTAGATGGCGATGGTGTCGAGGACGTCACCGTCTCCGTTCAGGTCCACGCCGATGCCGCCGGTGTTGTTGCCGTCCTGGTCGAAGCGGTTGTCACGCTCGGTGGCGAACGAATAGTTGCCGCCGTTGGCGGTCACATACTGGAACGACGGGTCGAAGGTGAACCGGATGCTGTCCGTCAGGCCGTAGCTGAACTGACCGCGGATGTTGCCGGTGTTCGACGGGTTGATGCGCAGGCCAAAGAAGTTGGTGCAGCTGCCCGTGCCCGTCGTGCCGTCCGAGCGGACGAAGGTCGACTGGGTGTTGTCGTTCTGGGCGCCGGGGCCGCCGTTCGGCATCGAGCAGGAGCGGTCCTGTTCGAGGTAGGTGCCGGAGTTGAACTGGGCCTGGTTGATGAAGTTGTTGTAGAAGTCGTTCCGGTTGCGGTTCCAGTGCGCCGACAGGCTGGCGAAGTTGCCATCACCGAGGTTCTGATAGAGGCGGGCATTGTACTGGCGCTTCTCAAGGTTGCCGGGACCCTTGAACTTGTCATAGTCGGTGCCGGAGAAGGTGAAGTAGGCGGTCGTGTCCCACGGACCGAAGGTTCCGGTGTCGAAGCGGGTGAACAGACGGCGATAGTTGAAGTCGCCGAACGAAACGTTCACCTGGCCACCCATCTCCTCGAGCGGGCGCGCCGTGGTGTAGTTGATGGTGCCGCCGGTCGCCGAGGCGGTCGGGCTGTCGACGTCAGTCGTGCCGGTGTTGACGGCCGCGCGCTCGATCAGTTCCGGGTCCAGCTGCTGGTTGGTGTAGGTGGCGTAGTTGCCGGTGTCGTTCAGCGGGATGCCGTCGAAGGTCAGCGAGACCCGGTTGCCGTCGAAGCCGCGCAGGCGAATGTTGCCGCCCGAGTTACCGAAGGGGTCGGCGTTCACGAAGTTCAGGCCGGGGACCAGGTTCAGGGTCTGCAGGATCGTCTGACCGGGGCTCTGGGTCGAGATGAACTCCTGGGTGATGGTCGAGCGGGTCTTGGCGACCGTCTCGGCGACGATCGAGCCGTCGGTGGTGAACGGCCCGCGCGTGCCGGTCACGACGACGGTGTCCAGTTCGGTAGCCTCGGTCGCGACCGTGCCCGACGATTGGGCCGATGCGGCGCCGGCGACCAGAAGGCCGCTGAAGAGGGCGGTGGTCGCCCAGAACACGCGTTTGCGGTTCGTCATTGTCATTGATCCCCGAATGAAGAAGGGCGCGCACGCCCGGCAACCGGCGGCAGCCGGCTAATCTCCCGCCCCCTCTAGGCGTGCCATCGGAAAGTGGGACGACATTCGTGTGACAGTGATATGACAGTCAGATCGGGTGGCGTTAGAGACACACTCGAGCGGGTCGGAATCTGTGGATGTCTTCGCTCCGGAGCGCCGCCCCGGGCAACCCTTGGACATTTCTTCCGCGCCCGGATCGATTTGGATGGGCTCGCTCGACGGTTATTCGCCCCAGACCGCCCGCAAACGGGCGGCCCGGCCGCAGAATCGGGTGTAGCCGCCATAGCGCACCGGATTCAGCCGGGCGAAGTCCTGATGATAGGCCTCGGCGGGCCAGAACCGCGCCGAGTCCCGAACCGGCGTGACGAAGCGAGCCGGCCCAATCTGCGCGACTGCCGCGCGGCGCGAGGCCTCGGCGGCCGGCTTCTGGGCGGGGGTGGCGAAGACCGCCGTGGCATAGGGCGCGCCCTGATCACAGAACTGGCCGTCGGGGTCCGTGGGATCGATGGTTCGCCAGAACCGGTCGACCAGTTGGCGATAGCTGATGCGGGCCGGATCAAAGGTCACCTGCACCGCCTCGAGGTGGCCGGTTCCGCCCCGGACCACCTGATCATAGGTCGGGTTGGCGATCTGACCGCCGGCGAAACCGGATACCGCCGCGACCACGCCGGGCATTCGCTCAAAATTGGCTTCGACCGACCAGAAGCAGCCGCCGGCGAAGACCGCGACCTCGCGCCGGCCGCTGTCCCGAGCCTGCGGAGCGGAGGGCGCGCTCTCCGCCGGGTCGCCCGGCGAGCAGGCGGCGAGCGCGAGAATGACGAGACTGCAAACGGCGCGACGCGACATGGGGACGGACTCCGGCAGCGCGACAGGGTCCGCGCCATGACCGACATACGATGGTCGCGCCCCGGCGGTTTCAGATCAAGCGTCCAAAGCAAAACCGCCGCCCCCCTCTCGGGAGGCGGCGGCTCTGTGTTGCTGGCCTTCGGCCTTCCGGGTTTAGCGGAAG
>ERZ761607.683-NODE-683-length-53410-cov-5.265055_pt1 | contig 53410 bp, 68 predicted proteins | sample MGYA00511164_ERZ761607 | MGnify/ENA primary metagenome ERZ761607 (study PRJEB28899, sample SAMN02445080) | bioreactor sludge metagenome | biome: EBPR sludge | place: Australia: Brisbane, Thorneside Wastewater Treatment Plant | collected 2011-06-22 ...
CGTTGCCCCGCGTGTTGATGTTGCGGCCCCACCCCGCGCCGGCGAAGCCACTGCCCGCCTCGGCGGCATCGGCCCACGGCAGCACGGCATGGCCGGCGCGCGCAGCGCTGGCGACTCCCCAGCGCGCGGCGACGGTGCTGCCCAGCGGCGTGCCCGGGGCGATGAAGCCTCCCCCACCCAGCACGAGGTGGATGGCGTCGGCGGGCGGCGGCGTATACGCCCCGCCGCTGCCCAACAGGAGGTTGACGACAGTGGCCACACGTCGGTCTTCGTCAGGTGGGGGTCACGGCGTCGGCGATCGCGGCCGACTCCGGGTTGGGCAGGTTGTCCAGCGCGACCACGTAGTACAGCCGCGTGTCGGTCAGGTCCGGGAACGCATACAGCCCGGCCAGCGAGGTGCGCGTCTCGCGCACCAGGCGCCCGCTGGCCCGGTCGTAAAGCCGCACCACGCGGTCGGGCGCCGGCGTGGTGATGACGTCCACCTGCCCAGCGAAGCCGAAGCGGCCGCGCATGAGCCGGGGAGCGGCCTGCAAGACCTGCCGAACCACACGGTTCGGGGCGGGGCCCAGCGCACGATTGCGGCCGGCCAGGCGCTGCACGAGCAGGTCGCCGAACGGGAACGAGGGTTGCGGCATGGATCAGTCGTCCCAGCTGTCGCCCACGTCGAAGGCGATCTGCGCGAGGCCGGAGGCGCTGAAGCGGCACACCGCCAGGCGCCGCACGTCGCCGTTGATGGTGACGTCGTCGAGCATCTGGATGTTGTTGACGAAGCTGTCGGACAGCAGCCGCGTCGCGGGGAGGTACGCGCCGCGCGCCACGCCGCGCAGGCGGTACGCGGTGCCGTTGAACTCGGTCATGACCAGCGGCGCGACGGCAATCGAGTCGTCCACGACTGGCGGGTTCACCAGCGACTGCCAGCGGTCGATCGTCATCGTGGCGGAAGAGACGTAGGTCACCGTGGGGAATACTGGCGTGCCCTCGACGTGCGCCCCGATCTGCGATGAGCCCCGCAGCCAGCTGGCGCCCCGGTTGACCGAAGAGTCAGCGTTCGCGTACATGATGGCGGGGAACACGCGCCCCGTCACCGCAGTGGTGCCGAAGACGCTTGCCGACGCCGAAGCATTCTCTCCGCGGCTTTGAAAGAAGGCGTACTGATCCCCGGACAGGTACGGCTGCGCCTCGCCGAACATGAAGGTGTCCGAGGCCGACATGACGATGTAGCAGCTGCGCCCGTCCGCCACCAGCACCCAGCCGGTGCTGCTGCCCTTCTGGATGCGGCACTGCTCCCCCAGCTGGTCCGCGGTGTCCAGCCCGGTCAGGTTGACCGCCATGCGCGTGCGCGCGCCCACGTTGCTGTCGGCGTAGGGGTTGTCGTCCTCCACCTGCAGCCAGTGCCCTTCGCTGCCCGGCACGATGGAGCGGTAGGCCACCCGATTGGTGCCCAGCACGTTCTTCGTCCAGCCGGCGCCGGGCATCTTCGCGGTGATCGTGCCGGTGGCGGGCGTGGCGGGGCTGCCGCTGACCTCGAAGCTCACCGTGCTGTCGGTGCGCGCGGTCACGCGCTGGCGGCCGTTGTACGCCGCCTGGTCGGCCCCGGCGAGCTCGATCACGCCGCCGATCTGCCACGGGTTGCTGCCGTCGATCGTGGCCGTCGCGGTGGTGCCGCTGCGCACGATGCCGGTGATGTCGCGGACATTGAACCCGTCCACCAGGCAGGCGTTGAGCAGATCCGTCAGGCCGCCGGCCACGCGGAGGTTCGCGCCGGGCGCGCCGGACATGCCGGAGTGGTACAGGAGGACGTCGATGGCCATGATGGGTCAGGCTTTCAGGTGTTGACGAAGCCGCGCAGCTGCGGCGTGACGGAGTCGTCGCCGCCAGGCGCCGCGGGCGCCACGCAGCGGCCGATCCACACCGGCGCGTTGGCCCCGGCGGTGTTGAAGCGCAGCACGTTGCCGTTGGACCAGCCACCGCCCCAGCCCGCCGCGGCCACGCTGAAGTAGGGCTCGCCGGTGGCCGGGTTCAGGGGCTCGCAGTCGGCGCCGGTGGTGCCGGTGCCCACCTCGCCGAGCTGCTCGCCGACGATGCGGAAGCTGGTGGTGTTCGTGAAGATCAGTGCCCAGCGCTCGGTCACCGCGCCGGCGTTGGTGCACTGGATCGGGTGGCCGGCGATGTTGAAGTCCGCCAGCGGCTCGCCGCCGATGCGGCTGTCGGACCAGACGCCCGTCCACGCCTGCTGCGCGAAGGCCACGTTGGTGGGCCGGCCCTGCAGGTCGCCCAGCATCAGGATGCTGCTGATCTTCGTGCCAGCCGGGTACGTGCGGCCCAGGCCGCGGTTGAGGCCCACCACGCCCGTACCCAGGTTGACGGAGGACGCGACCGCCATCTCTTCGATGCGGTGCTCGATCGTCACCGGCTGGCTGAGCCCGCTCACGTCGCTGAAGGTCACGGTGCCGGCGGCCAGGTCGCAGCTGATGCCCGGCACCGCGGGGTCGGGCTGGCCGGCAACGTAGCGCGCATGCTCGGTTCCGTTGTTGCCGATGACGCGCAGCCGCGCCAGGTTGGTCCGGCCCACGTCCACCGTCTGCGCGTTGCTGACGGTCTGCGGCGCTTCCGGGTCGGTGTGGTGCACCAGGAGCAGGTCGCCGGGCAGGAAGACCGGCACAAAGCCGGCCGAGACGTCGTAGGGTGCGAGCAGGCCGAAGCCAGGCAGTGTCACCGCGCCGGGGCCTGCGATGCCGCCGTCCGGCAGCGGCGCCACCCGCACCAGCAGCGAGGTGGCGGTGACGCTGGTGTCGTCCTCGGCCGCGCCGGAAGGCAGCACGGCCAGCCCGTACACCCGGCTGTCGGCGGTGGCGTTCGGAAACTGGTTGACCCGGCTGACTGCCGTGGTGCCGGACCACGGCGGGGCAGCGTTGAACGTCAGGTCGTTGGTGTCGCGCGAGATCAGCCGGCGCAGCGCCACCCGATCGTTGCCGGCATCGGTGTGCTGCAGCAGGAACCACTGGCCGATCCCGCTGTCCAGCAGCCCGGTGTCGCTGATCGTGAAGCCGGTGATGACGGCGCTGCTGGAAGACGCGGTGCCGCCGATGGCGCCATAGACCGCCGCAGACAGGGCCGACGAGGTGTTGCGCAGCGCCGCCAGCGCAGCCGACCGCTCGCCCGTCACCCCGCCGTGCGCGAAGACGAACGCGCTGACCGGCGCATAGTCGGGCTCGTCGTCCAGCAGCACGTGCGCGCTCAGGTAGGCGGCCTGGTCGGCGTTGAGCGCGGCGCCGAAGATCTTGCGCAGGCTCAGCTTGCCGGTGAGGTACTCCAGGTCCGTCACGTCGTCGAAGACGTTGTTGTCCTGGCCGTCGACGATGACCACGTCGCTCATGCGGCCGCCGCCGTCGTCGAAGTCGGTCATGCGCTGGCTGGCGCGGAACCGGATGTCGTCTTGGGTGATGGGCATGGCAGTGGTCTAGTCTTTGGTGGTCAGACGGTGAAGAAGCGCAGCCGCACGCGGTACAGCTCGCCGTCTTCAGGGAAGGCCCAGGGCTGCACCATGTCGGCCTGCAGCGCGCCGCCCTTGGTGTCCCACGTCACCGACATCGGCGTGCCGCCGCGCGGGCTCACCTGCAGCACCAGGCCGGGCTGCTCGCGCCAGGCCTGCAGCTGCAGCAGCTGGCTGCGGCGCACCCAGCCGCCGCTGGCCAGCGTCACCGGCCGGCCGGCCAGCATCGCCTGCGCCTGAACGTTCTGCGCGCCGGTCACCGTGGTGCGGCGCGTCTGGACCACGGGCTCCCAGCCGAATTCGTCCTCCCACAGCAGCGGGTGGTCCAGGGTCAGCACGGTGGCGCCGACGGTGATGGTGGTCGTGCTCATCCGCCCCGGCGCTCCATCTCTTCGCGCAACAGCGCGGCCAGCTCGTCGGCCGCCTGCTGCGAACTCACGACCGCTGGCACGTAGCTGCCGTCGCCGCGCGTGAAGCGGATCTCCACCACGCTCGTCGGCGCCGGCGCTGCACTGGGCTGCGGTGCAGGCGCAGGGGCAGGCACGGGCGCAGAGGCCGGTGCGGCCGCCGACGGTGCGCCGGTGGAAGGTGCACCGCTGGGCTGCACATAGCGCACGGAGCCTGACGGGTCGCGCACCGGCACCAGGCCGCGCGCCTGCTCCTGGTCGGCAAACCGCCGCGCGCTCGCCTCCGGCGTCAGCACCCACTCGCCGCCCGGCCTGGCGGCGGTGGCCATCCACACCCAGTCGCCGCTGTTGTCCGGGGGCGGAGTGAAGGTGCTGCCGCCGCTACTGCCCACGAAGGTGCGGTCCAGGTTGCCGGCGGCGTCGCGGCCTTCCCAGGTGAGCGTGCTCTGCACGGCGGCGTTGCGCGCGCGCAGGGCCTTTTCCCAGCCAGCGGTGAGGTTGCCAACCTGGCTTGTAAGGGTCGCCACCTCGGCCCCCAGCTTGCGTGCCTGTTCGGCCGCGGTGCGAAAGCCCCCGCTCAGCTGGTCGCTGGCCAAGGCGCCCTCGCCCATCGCCCTGACGACCGCCTTGCCGGTCTTGTCCACCTCCACGGCCAGCTTGAAGGCCTGCGCCTGGCTGCGGATCTGGCTGTCGATCACGCCGCCGTTGGCCGCGATCGCGGCGTTCGCGTACTGCACGAAGGCCTGGCGCTTCTGGTCCAGCGTGACGGTGGAGTTCTCCCGGATGCGGTCCCAGGCCTGCTTGAAGTTGTCGGCCGTCTTCTTCAGCTCGGCCTGGGTCGTGATGCCGAATGTCTTGAGCGCCTCGTCGATGAGGCTCACGCTGCTGGCCGCCTCGGCCGCCTTGGCGGTGATGGTGTCCATGAGCCGCACGACCTGCTCGCGGCTCAGCTCTCCGGCCTTGCCCAGCGCCTCGATGCGCGTGCGCAGTGCGTCCAGCTCGGCCTGGCTCCTGGCGCCGTCCACCATCTTGGCCAGCGCGTCGGCCACCACGCGGGCGGTGTCGACGCCGGTGCGCTCGAGCACGGGCAGGGCCCGTATCAGCGCTGACAGCGCATCCATCTGCTGCGCGAACTGCCGGGTCACCGTGGCGCTGGCTCCTGCCAGATCCACGCCCAGCGCCTGCGCGGCGCGACGACCCACCTCCTGCAAGGCGGCCTGCAGCACCTCCGCGCCCTTTGCGGACCCCTGCAGCGCGCGCTCGAGTTCCGCGCGGAACTCCACGAGCTGGGTGCCGTTGAGCTTCTCCAGCGCCGCCGGGATGCCGTCCGCCAGCCGGCGGCGCACTTCCTCGCTTCCCTCCGCCAGCCTGGCCAGCTCGCGGGCCTGCGCCGCAGCCGTCTCGCCCACCTTGGGCAGCGCCGCCGTGGCGCCGGCGACCAGCGCCGCCAGCGCGCCGGCCGCGGTGTCGGCCGCCTGGCCAAGCTGCTGCACTCCGGCGGCACCGGCAGCGCCGGCCCGGCCGAGCTGCAGGCCCACGCCCTGGGCCTGGGCGCCCAGCGCACCCAGGCTCTGCTCGGCGCCGGCGGCCGCCTGCGCCACCGCCTGCGGCGCCCGGCGGGCGTCGGCGTACAGGTCCGCGAAGATGGCCTGCTGCTCCGCCGCGCGCTGCTTGAGCCGCTCGAACGCGGCCCCGATGGTGTCGTCGGTGAAGATGGCCCGGCCGGCCTCCACCACGAACTGCAGGTCGCGGACGATGTTGGTGAAGAACTCCGTCACCGCCACGCCCAGCTGCCTGGCCAGCGCGCTGTTCTCCCGCAGCATCTGGCCGATCTGGAAGCCGACCTCGAAGCCCGTCACCGCGATCGCGATGTTCACCGTGCGCGGGATCTTCTCGATGCTGGTCAGCAGCACGCCGAAGCTGCTCGCGCTGGCCAGCGCCTGGGTGGCCAGGTCGCGCAGGGCCCCGGCCGCCTTGACGGCCAGCGCCGCCACGATCACGGCGCCGGCACGGCCGGCCACCGCCGCCAGCTCGTCCAGGTTGTCGGCGATGAAGCCTATGCCGCTGGCCACCGCCGAGGTGAAGCCGGTCGTGCGGTCCAGGTTGCCCACGAACACCGACCAGGCGGTGTTCAGGTTCTCCACCGCGCGGCCCACGGTCTGCGGCAGCTGGCCGAACTCGCGCTCCAGCACGTCGGCCTGCGACTGCAGCGCCTGGATCACGGTCTCGGCGCTGATCTTCCCGTCCTGGGCCAGGCCGCGCAGCTCGCTGCGCGCCACGCCCATGCCGTCGGCCAGCGCCTGCGCGAGCCGCGGGCTCTGCTCGACGACGCTGTTGAACTCCTCGCCCCGCAGCACACCGCTCTGCAGGCCCTGGATCAGCTGCGTGATGGCCGCGTCGGAGGCGGCCGCGCTGGCGCCGCTGATGGCCACCGCCTGATTGATGCTCTCGGTCAGGCGCAGCGCGTCGGCCTGCGCCAGGCCCATCTCGCGGCCGGCGGAGAGCACGCGCGTGAACAGGGTACCCGTGTTCTCCAGGCTCGCACCCGTGCGCAGCGCGATCTCCTGCACCGACAGCAGTGCCGCATCCAGCGCCGGCCCCTCGCCGGTGACGAGCTGCATGCGCGCGCGCAGGTTGTTGAAGGCGTCGGCGGTGGCCGTGACGCCGCGCAGGAAATTCAGACTGCCCGCACCCAGCACGCCGCCCACCGCCAGCTTGCCGATGGCGCTCAGGCGCTGCTGCACACCCTCCAGGCTGCCGGCCACCTTCTGGCCGGCGGCCGCCTGCTCGTTCGCAGCGCGCGTGCTGGCGCTGCCTGCCTCGGTTGTGGCGCGGGCCAGCTGCGCCTGCTGCTGCGCGCTGAGCTTGGCCTGGCCCTCCGCGGCGCGGTAGCGGTTGGTCAGCTCGGCGACGGCCTGCTGCGTCTCGGTCGTCTGCTTGCGCACCCGCACCTGTGCGGCCGCCAGCTCGTCGCTGCCGATGCCGGCGTCGGAAAGCCCCTTTCTGGCCGTCTGCAGCGCCAGTCCGCTTTCCTGGTAGGCCGTCTTGGCCTTCGTGACCTCGGCGCGCGCCCTGGCCAGGGCCTGCTCCTGGCGCTTGGTGGGCTCCTCGGTGGCCCCGAACTCGCGGCCCAGCTTCTGGGCGGCTTCCTGCGCCTGCTGCAGCGCCTTGGCGGCCTCCTCGGTGGCCGCCTTCTTGCGCTTGAAGCCGTCGATCAGCGCCTGCTGCTGGCCCAGCCTGGTCAGTTCCGCCGAGAGCTCGCCGGCGCGCTTGTCCAGCGCCTCGGCGTCGACGCCCAGGTCCTTCAGGCTCCGGCTTAGCCTGGTGGCTTCCTCCAGGCCGGTGGCACCGACCTTGATGCGGACGCCAACCTCCCGCACGCCGCCGGTGGCCATGAGCAGTGCGGGAGGCTATGCGCGCGCGGCGGCGCGCGTCAGGGCAGCATGCGGGCGCGGTAGAACGCGCTCACGTTCGCGCCCTTGCTGGGGTCCTTCAGCAGCTCGGCGCTGAGCTGCATCTCGCCCAGTTCCAGGCCGATCAGGTTCAGCTCTTCGGCCGGCGGCACGCTCATGCGCCACAGGTTCAGCACCACGGGCTTCTGCGTGTCGGCGTCGTTCAGGCCCTCGAACAGCACGTCCAGCACCGTGGCCGTGCCCATGCTGCCCTCCAGCCGCTTCTGCGCGGCGTGGCTGTACGTGACGGTGATGTCGCTGCCGTCCGGGATGGCGCTGCCGGTCGGGATGTAGACGCCCGCCGCGCTGAGCTCGTAGTCGTCGCCCGCGGTGAAGGTCACCGGCGTGGGCGTGGCGCCGTCGGTCACGCTGGTGATGCTGGTGGGCAGGTTCGCCAGCTCGCTGATGCTGCCCCGGTGCGCCTTCACCACCTCCACCACGCCAGTGCCGGCGGCCACGTCGTGCAGCGTGGCGGCCATCGCCACGGCCCAGTTCTCGGGGCTGAAGTGCAGCCAGGTCATGCTGGCCTCCACCGCCTCGATCCGCTCGCGGCGGATGGCCGTGCCGCCGCCCGGGCGGGTGAAGTCCGGCTGGCGCTGGATGTCCAGGGTGTGGCGCAGCACCAGCCCGCTCACGTTGCCCACGTGCCGGCGCGCCGGCACGGAAGGCACGGTCACGCCGAAGGGGCGCACCCACACGCGGCCGATGCCGACATAGCTCTTGGTGACGACTTCGCTCATGGGTTGCTCCGTGCGAAAGAAGGTTTCAGGTCAGGTCAGCGCGGGAAGGCCGGGCTCGCTGCGCGTGGTGAAGGCGGTGCGCAGCAGCAGCGGGTAGGCCGTGAAGTTGCGCGTGAAGTAGGGCCGCGGCGCGCCGGGCACCCAGCTCATGGGCCGCGCGCAGCCGGGCGGCGTCCAGCCGTGCAGCGCGCGCACCGCCTGGCTGATCAGCGGGCCGGCGGCCGCGCGCTGCGCGTCGCGGTCCGCGCGGCGGCTGTCCCCCACCAGCACGGCCAGCCAGTCGGCCTCCACCAGGGCCGTGCTCACCCGGCCGTCGCTGCCCTGCGGGCGCAGGTCCTGCAGCATGGCCACCGCGGCGGGCAGCTGCTTCGGGTAGGCGTCCGGGGTCAGGTCGTCCATCACCTCGGCCGTGCGCAGCGCCGGCAGCTGTTCGCGCAGCCGCGCGGCGATCGCCGGGCCCAGCCACAGCGCGTCGGTGCTCCACGTCACCAGGCCCCCCGTGCGAAGTCCTTCGCGCCGGCGTTCAGCACGGCCAGGTCCTGCGGGCGCTCGGCCACGCTGGTGCCGGCCGCGTCCGCGCCCAGGTGCTTGCGCCCGGTGCCCAGCTCGCGCAGCGTCTCGCGCGCCGCGTCGAAGCGCGCCTGCACGATCTTCGGCGGCTCGCGGTCGTAGAGGTAGAAGCGCGCCAGGTCCAGCGCCAGGTAGCGCAGCAGCTCGGGCACCGTCTGCAGCGGCAGGCTGTAGCGGCCGGCCAGCGCGGCGTTGATCTCCGCGGTGGCGCGGTCGCACGCCTGCTGGGCCACCACGAAGTCCACCTCGTTCGCGCGCGGGGTGGCGCGGTCGGTCAGCTCCACCAGCTCGGCTTCGCCGAAGGCGTCGACGAGCGCCTGCGGCTCGGTGTAGGGCGTGGCGCTCATGGTGGGGTGGCGGTGGGTGCGTTGGCTCTTCGGAGAGCCCCGCCGGCACCTGGCCGGCGGGGACACTCACGGGCCCTTGCGGGCCCCTGCCTTCCGCGTGGGTTGTGCGGTCAGCCCTCGGCCTTGGCCGGCTCGATCTCGGTCTCGGTCACGTCCAGCAGCGCCGTCGCCCTGATGGCCCGCACCTGCTCGGCGCTCAGCTCGGCCAGCGGGATGACCGTGGGCTCGGCGGTGAAGGTGTAGCCCGCGCGGCGGAAGGCGCCCATCGGGCTCTTGCTCACCACGCGCAGCGCTGCAGCCTTGCCGGAGGGGGTCTGCGGGTTCTTGGCCATGTTCAGGTCTCCTCGGGGTTCAGCGGCGGGTCACAGCAGCTCGTGCGCCACCACCACGCGCAGGCGGTTGCGCAGGGTGTTGGTCACGCCCGCGCCGCCGCTGGCGATGAGCTCGCGGCTGAACAGGTCGCGCGCCAGCTCGCCCTGCTCGGGGTGCACCACGATGGTGGTCGCGGACGCGCCGATGGGCTTGCCCTGGTGGTTGCGCTGCTTGTTCATGGCCACCATCGCGGCCTTGACGTTGGTCTCGTCCAGCGCCTGGCGGCTGCGCATGGCCAGCTGCCAGAAGGGGCTGAAGCCGAAGGCCGCGCGGCCGTCCACGCCCCAGATGTACTTCTTGAGGAAGAAGACGTTGTGGTCGTCCGGGTTGAACATGCGCACCAGGTTGAAGGACTGGCGCAGCTGGTAGATCACCGGCTTGAACACGCGGCTCTCGTCGATGAGGTACCAGGCCTGCTCCACGGGCAGCGTGGTGCCGCCCATGTCGTTGCTGCCCACGCCGCTGGCCAGCGGGTGGTCGGTGTCGAAGAAGAACTGGCCGTCCGGGCCCAGCGTCTCGTGGCCGACGCGCAGCAGGCCGTAGGCCTTCTCGCTGGGGAAGCTGGCCACCTCCTGGCCGGCCATCTCGAACATCGGCGCCAGGGTGCCGAAGCTGTCGTCCAGAATGTGGTTGCGGTCGATGCCCCAGGTGGCCTCCCAGTCGCGGTTGACCAGCCGGAAGCCATCGCGCTCCACGTTCTGGACCACGCGGTCGCCCAGCCACTCGCGGATGCCGCCCAGCTCCTTGAACAGCGGGTACAGGTTCTCCGCCGCGTTGCTGCTGGACTGCAGGGCGATGCTCTGCCACGGCGTCACCGTGCGCTGCAGCCCGCGGTTGAAGAGGAGCTGCACCTGGGTGTCCAGCTCGCGCAGGTTGGTGGAGTTGATCAGCATGGGGCTCTCCGGTCGGTGTGCTGGGTGTGGGTGCGGGCGGTCAGTTGAACTTGACCCAGACGCCCTCGGCGGTGACGTCCCACACGACGCCGGCCACGCTGCGGGTGTTGGTGCCGTTGGTCTTGGCCACCGTCTCGTCGTCCACGATGAAGCAGTTGGCGTTGACGTCGGCCAGCACGATCTCGTCGCCGGCGGCGCTGTTCTTGAAGGGGCCGAAGACGCCGGTCTCGACCTCGCCGCGGATGGCGCTGGCCGCACCGCTGGCGTTGTCGATGCGCCTGGGCGCCACGCCCACGGCCTTCAGCGTGGTGCTGACGGCGCCCTTGGTGAGCAGGCCGCTGGCGTTGAGGCAGGCGATGGTGCCGGCATGGATGAGGGTGCTGGCCGCCACCGGGAAGGCGCGGCGCAGGCCCGCGACCTGGCGGGTGTTGATGTCTTTGGTGGCGGCCATGTGAGGCTCCGGTGCGGGGGTTGGCGTTGCGTCGGCGCGGCCCGGTCAGGCGGTGGCGCCCTGGGCCTTGGCCTGGTCGGCCTTGAACTTCAGGTACTCGGCCTCGGTGATGCCCATCAGCGCGGCGATCTGGCGCGCCTCGGGCGTCATCTGCGGGGCGGCGCCGCCGGCGGCCGCCGCGGGCGCGGGTGGCCTGCAGGTTGGTGCCGGCCAGTGCCGCGATGGGCACGGCGCTGGCGATCAGGCCCTGCAGCAGCGCGCGGTCCTTGCGGCCGGTGGCCAGCAGCTGGTCGCGCTGCGCGTTCGCGAACTTGCCGGCGGCGATGGCGTCGTCGACCAGGCGCGCGATCTCGGTCTCGGCCTGCGCGGTGCGCATCTGGGCCAGCTCGCCCTGCAGCGTGGCGAGCTCGCCCTGCAGGGCCGTGAGCTGCCGCACCGCGTCGCCGGCGCCGCCGGCGGCCGTCTTGAGCGTGGCCACGGCGCTCAGCGCGGCGGCCTCGTCGGCGGTCGCCGCCACGCCCAGCGCGGTGGCCAGCGCCTCGGTGAGCAGCGGGCGCTTGCGCAGCTGCTCGAGCTCGCCCTGCAGGGCGGTGACGCGGGCCACGGCTTCGTCTTCGGTGGCGCTGGCGCCCAGGCCGATCAGCGGCAGCAGCGCGGCAAGGGCGATGGTCTTGGACATGGCGGGGTCTCCGTGGGTGCCGGCCTCGCGGCCGGGCGGCTTGGTTGACGAGGAAGCGAACCCGGACAGGGCCGCCTGCACGGCGTCCATGCCCAGCAGCGCGGGGTAGTTGACGAGGGAGGCCATCAGCACGCCGGTGACCTCGCCGGTGTCCTCGTCGTATTCGATGACGGGGCTCGAGTAGCGGTATTCCTTGGCCTCGATCAGCTTCCTGGCGCGCTCGGTCCACTCGACCTTGGCCATGAGGCCCTGGCCTTCGACCCAGCTCACGCTCTTGATCCAGCCTGCAGCGGGCGCCAGGTTGCCGGTGCCGCGCGTCGTCATCGTCGCGTGGTCGTAGTCGTAGACGATGGGCGTCAGCGACGCGACCAGGTTCAGCCGCTCGGCGAGCAGCCGCCCCTGTGCATCGGTGATCTTCCAGGTCAGGCCGTTGCCGGGCCGCCCGTCACGCGCCGTGAATTCGCCCACAGGCAGCAGCTGCGCGGTGCCGTCCGCGGCCACCGGCATGGTGGCGGCGAGCAGGGCGATGAGGGGCAGCGGCCGGGGCATGGCGTGCACTGTGGCGGCGCCCCGGCCTGCTGGGCAGCCAAACCGGTTTGCGACGCGCGCGGCGCCGGTCCAACCCTGCGTTGGACCTGACGCCTGCGGCGCAGGTCAACTATCCGTTGGGCGTCTTGCTGTCGTCGAAGCCGTGCTCCACGGCCCGCCAGTCGCCGCGCCTCGCGTCACGCATGTCCAGCGCACGGAACTCGGCCGTGCGTTGGCGGCGGAACTTGCGAGCCTTGTGCACGTCGGCGGTCAGGGTCATGTTCACTTGGCACGCCATATAGAGCCCGGTGGAATGCCCTTCGGCAGTGAAGTTCTCAACGAGCCACCAGTACTTCATGCGTCAATTCCTTCCACCCACCACGTATGGCCGCAGTGGTGGCACTTGTACTGGTAGTCCTCCCAGCCGCCGCACGAGCTTTCCCACTCGCGCATGCTCACCGCGTGCACGCCGCACTTGCGGCAAGGCACGTCGGGCTGGGTCTTGAACTCGGCGAACTCGCCTTGGCTGTCTGACATCGGTGCTGTGTGCATAGTCTTCCTCGCTCCGGGCGGCAGCCGCCCAACAGATCGGTCGAGGCGAGCCACAAGGGCTCGCCGGCTCGTTGTCCTCAGAGGTCGCTGCGCCCTTGTGGCCGCCTCACCTCTGCGTTGGACCTCAAGTCCGTATCCGGGTCATCTGCCCGCAGTGCTGGCACCTGCAGCGCACGCGCGCATCCAGCGCCTGGTGCAGCTCGCGCAGCCGTTCGGCCTCGCGCTGCCAGCGGCTTTCCTCGCGTGCGAAGCGCGTCAGCACCGCCACCGGGTTCAGCTTCGCGCCGCAGTCGTCGCACGTCACCTCGCTCAGTTCCTCGTCCACGGTCATGTGCTTGTGCTGGCACCTGTCCGCGCGGAACCTGTTGCGCGCCTCCTGCAGGCTGATCACCTTGGTCGGCACCGGCAGGGTGCTGATGGGCGGCAGGTCCACGACCGCCCTGTCAGAACGTCGTCGGCTGCGCCACGCCGCGCGTCAGCGCCATCAGCCCGGTCTGCAGGTCGGTGGCTCCGATGCTGATCCAGCGCTGGTCCAGGCCTGGGGCGCCGCGCAGCTTCGCCACCAGCTCGCCGAGCTGCACGCCGTGCGCCTTGATCTCGTTCATCAGCGCGGCCTCGGCCTCGGTGAGCTGGCGATAGCCGGTGATCTTGGGTTGAACGAAGCTGTCCATGCGGCTGCCTCTCTCAGTCGGTAGCCGGGCCCGACGCGGCGGGGGCGCGGAGCAGGTCGCCGGCATCACCGACGCCGGCGCTGTCGATGACCTGCAGCTCCTCGAACCGCGCCCCCGGACCCGGGTCGACGAAGGGCCCCGTCTCGCTGATCTTCAGGGCCTGGTCACCGTGGATGGGGATGTCGCCCACCCACCGCCCCGGCGGCAGCACCATGCGGCCCCTGGGCGTCTCGATCGCCACTTCCTTGTTGCCGCGCACGGCAATCATCACGGTCGTCGTCATCGGTCTTCGCTTTCTGTGGATCCGCGGCCTTTGAGGGGAGCCGCCTTGCCCCGGTCCGCTGCGTTCCACCAGCGGTAGAAGGCCGAGGGTCCGGCCTCGCAATGCCACGCGCCGTGGCGGCGCATCACGGCCAGCAGCCGCTTGCCGGTGGCGCGCTCGAAGTCGAAGCTGTCCCAGCACCAGTTGCCGTGCCAGGTGCGGTGCGCCTTGAACGGGAACCACACGCGGTGGATGCGCAGCTTCAGCCGCGCGTGGTCCACCGTCAGCGCCACGCCGCGGCCCCAGTCGTCGTGCACGAGCTCGGCGTCCCAGGGGTGCCGGCCCACGCGGTACAGGCTCTCCGGATGCGCCGCCCAGGCGCGGCCAGCGAAGTTGCCCCGCTCGTCGTTGCAGGCAAAGCTCACGCGGATGCGGGTCAGCTGCTGCTGCGATCTGGCCGCACCCATCACGCGCCCCCGAACACGTCGTCCAGGAACGCCTGGATCTCCTCGGTCAGCAGGGCCTCGTCCTGCTGCCCCAGCGTGCCCGCGTCGGGGTCGGCCAGGAAGATGCCGCGGCGCGGCATGCGGCGCGTGCCGGTCTCGTGCAGCAGCGGGATGCTCCACTCGCCGCCGTCGGAGAGCCGGCTCATGCCCACCTCGGCGAAGTCCGCGCCCGCCGCGCTGGTGAGGCTGGCGCGCATCTGCCCCGTGCGCTGCAGCAGGCTGCCCTGGCGGCGGCCCTTGTCCTCGTCGGCGTACTTCTCCAGCGTAGCCGGCGCCAGCGGCGCCCAGGCGGCTCCGGTGGGGTCCACCTTGCGGTCGAAGCGCTCCTGCACGCTGGCCTCAAGCCGCGCGGCCAGGGCCTCCATCAGCTCGGCCGGCCGCTGCAGGCGGCGCACCGCCTGCTGCAGGAAGGCCTGCAGCTCGGCGCTGCCGTCGACCTCGATGCGCAGGAAGCGGGCCACGGGTCAGTCCCCGCTGCGGCGGCGCGCCAGGCGGTCCAGCCGGGCGTCGATGCCGCTGTCCAGCGCGCCGGCCTTGCGCAGCAGCTGCTGCGCCTCGGGGTCGGCCGCGGCGTCGCCGAACAGCATGACGCGCATGCTGTGCACGCGCAGCACGCTGGCGCCGGCCGCGTCGCGCACGGTCTCCACCTGCAGCAGCAGCACCAGGTCGCCGGGCAGCTCGAGCACGTAGGCGCGGCGGCCACCCGGTGCGCGCACGCTGATGCCGCGGTCCAGCGCGGCCTGCGCCTGGCTGTTCCAGTCGGCTGCGGTGCGCAGCACGTCCATCGTGGCGTTTGCCTCGGCGTCGCGCCTGAAGGCCCGCACGGCCAGGGCATCCAGCATCAGCGGCTTGCCCAGGCGCACGGCCACGGGCACGCGCTCGCCCTCGGCCGGCGCTTCCAGGAAGCGCTCAACCTGCCCGCCCGGGCGCGCGGCCTGGCGCACCAGCGCCTGGGCATCCAGCGGCGGCGCGGCTGCCAGCGCGCGGCGCTGCAGGCCGGCGGCGTTGTCCAGGAAGGCCTGCCCGGGGTTGTACGCGAAGGCCGGGTCCACGCCCAGCGGCGCGGTGCGCTCCTCGCCGGTGCGCGGGTCGGTGTAGGGCACCTGCACGTCGCGCGGCGGGTCGGTGCGGAATCGCTCGCCACCCTGTTGCCTGCGCTGCAAGTCGTTTTCGCCCATCGCAAACGCGGTGCAGCGGCAGCGCCACGCGTTCGGCGGGTAGTGCTGCTGCCAGAAGGGGTGCCCCACCGGCAGCACCAGGTTGTCCCATGCGGCGTGGCTGGCGCGCACGCGCTCGTCGCGCATGGTGCGGTAGCACAGCAGCGGCAGCCGGCGCGCGTTGCGCACGGCGCGCGCGTAGCGGCCGGCGGCATAGCTCTGGCGGAGGTTGGTGTCGTAGATCAGGCGCAGCCGGCGCTCGTCGAAGCGCGTGATGCGCGTCTCGCCGGTGGCGGGGTCGGTGACCTCCACGTCGCCCCACCAGCCGGCCTTCACCAGCTCGGGCCTGATGGCGCGGCTGAAGTCCGCCGGGCTGAGACCGGTGCGCGCGACGTCGGCCAGGCGCTCGCGGAACAGGCGCAGCACGTCGGCCTGTGCCACGCCGGCCACCATGAACTTGGCCGCCTGCTCCTCCTGCCACACGTCCGTCCAGCGGAAGGTGGGCGCCAGGTCGCCGCGGGCCTGGAACGCCGCCACCGCATCGGCGGGCTCGGCGGTGCCCAGGCGCACGCCGGGCGGCAGGGTGCGGGCCATGAAGCCGCCGGGTCAGCTGTCGCGGCCCTGCAGGCCGATGTCGGCCTCGCCGGCCAGGCGGGCCACGAAGCCGGCGCGCGCCAGGTGCGCGGCCAGCGGGCCGGTGTCCAGCCGCTGCACCAGCTCGGGCAGCCGCGCGGCGAAGGCCTCCAGGCTCTCGCCCGCGGCAGCGGCGCGGTCCAGCTCGGCCAGCAGCGGCTCCACCATCGGGCCCAGCAGCGGGCGCCACTGCGCGGCGGCCTCGTCGACCAGGTCGTCCAGCGGGTCGCGCGGGGGCACGGCGCCGGCCAGCGCGGCCGTGCCATGCACCGGGCAGCCGCCGGCGGCCGCGGCGCGGCGGGCGGCGCGGCCGCGATCGTCGGCGCGGCCCATGTTGTCGGGGTCGTGGTCGTCCCCGCCTGGCTCTGCGCCGGCCGGCGCGCCCTGCATGGCCAGCACCGGCTCGCCCTCCTTGGCGGTCGGGATGCGCAGCTTCTCCCGCGCCCAGGCCTCCGGGATCTTCACGCCCACGCTCACCAGTCTGGGCAGGGCCTCGCTCATGAGCTTCAGGTCCTCGGTGTCGCCGAAGTCCAGCTTCAGGTGCGGTGCGCGGCCGGGGTCGAAGCCGGGGATGTTGATCAGCCCCATCGGCACCACCAGCTGGCGGGTGATGCTGCCCTCCACCTGGCGGGCGTCGCTGGCGCGGATCTCGTGGCGCACGCGCTCGTGCACCATGCCCAGGGCCATCGTGCCGGTGTTGCCCTCGCCGCTGCTGAGCGTCTGGCCCAGGATGACCTTGCTCTCCACGGCGTCCATGTACCTGAACATGCTCTCGAAGGGCACCTGCGTGCCCTGCGCGGCGTGCTGGAAGTCGATGGCCATGCCCTCGGGCACGATGCCGGCGGCGTTGTGCCCGATGTCGGTGACGGCGCGCAGCAGCGTGAGCTTCTCGTCCTCGGTCGCTCCGCTGGGGTATTTCCCCAGGCGCAGCGGCAGGCCGTAGATCTCCAGGAACTCGGCGAAGTCGCGCACGCTGTAGTGCTTGAACAGGTACGGCCAGGCCAGCACTCTCACCAGGGCGCTGCGCGCCAGGTAGCCGTTGCGGCTGGCGGGCGTGTGCACCAGCCACTGCATGGGCGCCAGCGGCTCGCCCATCACCGGCGCCAGCTCCTCCAGGCCCGGCGGGTTGGGTGCCAGCTGCGTCTGGCTCCGCAGCAGCACGCCGCGGCGCGCGGCGTCGGGCACGAACCAGCGCTGCGGGCAGAACTCCAGCTCCGGCAGCCGCACGCGGCCCTGCGGCCGCCAGGTGATGGCGTGCGCGGCCAGGCCGTACAGCACGCCATCCATCACCTGCAGCAGCAGGTCTTCGAAGTCGGGCAGCGCCTCCATCCACTCCAGCAGCTGCGCGGTGTGCGCCTTCTCCAGCGCGCTCGCACCCTTGGGCGGTACCAGCGTCCACTCCAGTGCGGCGATGCTCTGCTTGCGCTTGCTCAGCTCGGCGTAGGCGTGCCCGTCGCGCTCCTCGATGTCGCTGGCCAGGTCCAGCTGGGCGAGCCAGTCGCCCTGCTCGCCACGCAGCAGCACGCCGGCCAGGCGCTCGGGCGTCAGGCCCTTGGCGGGGTGGGTGTCGAATTCCCGGCGCAGCCAGGCGGTGTTGGCCGTCTGCGGCTCGGCCAGGCGGCCGAGATCGATGGGGTTGCCGTGGATGTCGACGATGCGTGTCATGCGGGGCTCCTGCAGTGGGGCGGCGGGCGCTTCAGCGGGCCCCGGCGCCGCGGCGCGCAGGAGCCCGCGCGGGCGCCGTGCCGCACCGTGGGTAGCGGGTCGCCCCCAGAAACGCCCCAGAAACGTTCCGGAACGGGTGCACGGGCCATCCGCGGGCCCGGGTCTCCCCCCGCCCGCTCACCATTCACCCCCGGCGCCGGCCGATCGGGGCATGTCCCGCATGGGGTCCGGGCGCATGCGCAGCCGGCCGTCGCCGCCCTCCGGCCGCTCCGCGAAGCGCCCGGCGATCGCGGGCACCGCCGTCCAGGCGATCTCGCTGCCGCCGTGCAGGCTGGCGTACAGGCCCAGGAACAGGCTCACCGCGAAGTCGCCGTGGCGCTTGACCTTGCCGCCGCCTTCGGCCGCCGCGGCGCGCGCGGCGGCGCTTCGCGTGGTGTCGCCGCCGGCGATCTGCGGCACGCCGTCGATGACGACGATGGCGCGCAGGTCGTCGCGCAGCTGCTCGTCGCGCGGGATGTCGGTGAGCGTGGCGTCCTCGAGCGCGGCCTTCAGCCTGGGCATGTGCTCCAGGTAGAAGGCCCGCGTGAGCATGATGCGCGCCACGCGCTGCGTGCCGTAGCGCTGGGCGGTGGCCTCGGCCAGCGCGCTGCCGTTGCCGCCGGCGTCCATCGCGCCGGCGCGCAGGCGTGGCACGTGGTCCAGCAGCCAGAACAGGATCTGCTGCTGCGCGCTGAAGGGGCAGTTGAACAGCTCCAGCTGCAGCACCACGCGGCGCACCAGGTCCACGCCCTCCTCCAGCAGCGTGATGCTGGTGAGGTTCATGCTGCGCGCGAAGTCCTCGCCGAAGCTGTGGCGGCGCAGCGGGCTGAGCTGGCGCACCAGCGGCGCCAGGTTCTCCTCGATCCACGCCTGCACCGCGCCGACGCGCACGTGCTCGGGCTGGAAGGCGAAGTCGTCGGCCCAGCGCCCGCGCACGATGCTCGGCAGCACGCCCGGCACCCAGGGCACCATGCGCTGCTCGATCAGGACCAGGCTGAGGTAGGCGCCGGCGCTGGCGCTGGGCACGGCGTCCAGCTCCTCGGGGGCGTCGTCGCCGTAGAAGGCATAGGTCTCGGCGACCCAGGCGTCCTCGGCGGCCTGGGTCCAGGTCCTGCCCTTGCGCAGGCACACGCGCCGGAACAGGCCGTCGGCCACCGCGTCGCGGAACGGGATCCGGTGCACCGTGGCCGCGCCGCGCTTGCCGGCGCGCACCTCCTGGATGAGCTGGTTGAAGCGGTTCTCCGCGCCGTTGTGGGTGCTGATGATGCGCACCTTGTCGCCCCACATCAGCATGGCCAGCGCCGCCTTCAGCAGCCCGGGCAGGTCCGGCGCGAAGGCGGCCTCGTCGATGACGATCACGCCCTGCTTGCCCCGCAGGTTGGCCGGCCGGCTGCTCAGCGCCAGCACGCGCTTGCCGCTGCGCGGGAAGGTCACCTCGTAGGTCTTGATGTGGCGTTCGGCGCCGTCCTTCCCCTCGTCGGCATAGATGCCTTCGCTGATGGCACCGGCGGCCGAGTCGAAGGCGCGCGCCCACATGGCCACCGCCTCGATGTACTCCCGCGCCATGTCCTGCGTGGCCGAGATGTAGAACACGTTCGATCCGCCTTCGGCCGCGGCGATGAGCGCGTCGTCGGCGGCCTCGGCCCAGGTCAGGCCCACGCGGCGCCCCTTCTCGGCGATCTTGAGCTGCGCCTGGTCGGCCACCCAGCGCTGCTGGTAGCCCAGCAGCACCGGCGGTGGGGCATTCGGCGCTGCCTGCGGGGTGAGCAGCGCCAGCGGGTTGGCGGCGCTCACGCCGGGCTCCTGGCCGCGATGCCCAGGATGCTGGCGCGGATCTCGGCCTCGGTGGCCTTGTCCATGCCGCGCTGCGCCAGGAGCTTGCCCACCTTGTCGGCCGCGGCCCTGGCGCGCGCGTCCACCTCGGTGGCCCAGCGGCTCTGGTTCACGCGGGCGCGGCTGAGGCGGCTCATGGCCAGCGCGGCTTCGCCCATCACGCCCAGGCGCTCCACGTCGTCCTTGATGCTCTCGCTCTCGCGCACGCGCAGCAGCAGCTCGAAGACCTCGCTCTGCACCAGCGCCATCGCCGCGGCGCTGCGGTGGTCGCCGTCGTCGGGCGCCGTCTCGGCGATCAGCCGCGCGGCCTCGGTGGTGGCGCGCACGGCCTCCTGGGCGCGGCGCACGCGCTGGCTTTCCTCGCCCACCGCCGTCTTGCCCACGGTGATGCCCAGGCCCAGCTCGGCCAGCTGGGCGTTGAGCTCGGCGGTGACGGCCTCGATGTCGCCGAAGCCGCGGCGCGCCAGCTCCGCGCGCAGCCAGGCGCGCGTGTCCTCGGGCAGGGTGTCGATCTTGCGGCGGCGCGGCATGGCGCGCCCCTTCACCAGCCGGGTGCCGGGCGCTGCACGCCGGGCACCGTGGCGCGGCCGGTGGCCACGTCGGCCCCGCGCGGGGTGAGCGTGGCCACCTTCAGGCCCTGCGCGTCGGCCAGCTGCAGCAGCCCCTGCTCGGCCAGCCAGGCCAGGTCCTGCGCCAGGCGGTCGGCGCTGACGGCGTGACCCACCGCTTCCAGGAAGCGGCCGAGCAGCAGCGCGTTCACGGTGTAGGCCGCGGCGCTCTCCAGTGCGCGCAGGATGGCCAGGCGGCGGTCTGCGGCCTGGAACTCGGCGAAGGTGACGGAGCTCATGTGTCAGCGGCCGCCTGCCTGCAGCAGGAACGCCTCGATGCGGTTCACGGCGGCGCTGGTGGCGGTGCTGCTGCTCTTCATGGCCTCCAGCGTGGCCTGGATGGCGACTACGCTGCCCTCCAACCGCGTGAGCTCGTCGCGCAGCGGCATGTGGTTCAGCCGCTCACGCAGCACGCTCACCTCGCTGGCCAGCGCGTCGACGCGCTCGCCGGCCTCCTTGCCCGGGCGGCGCAGCCACAGCAGCACGATGACGAAGGTCTGCAGCAGGTCGAAAAGGAACCGCGCGTCCAGCAGGCCGGTTATGTTGCTCATGGGGCCGTGCCTCTGATGCGGTGGATGGCAGCGTTCAGCTCCGCCAGGCGCGCGCGGTCCACCGCGCACAGGGCAGCATTCACGGTGTGGTTCTCCAGCGCGTCAGCCAGCGTCACTGCGGTTTCAGCAGCACAGGCTGGTGAGGCGGGCTCAGTGGCAGAGCATCCAGCGCGGGGCAGGTGCTCACCCGCGAGGGCGCTGTCCCACAGGCGGACAGCATGAGCAGTGAGCAGCACAGCAGGAGCGGCATCGACAGCAGGCGCCGCGCCGGGCTGGGGCGGTGGCTCGACGGGCGGCAGCATGGCCGGGGCAGCGGCAGGCGCCGGCCGCGCGGCGACGGGCCTGCAGGCGGCAAGGGGCGGGCGTTGGACATGGCGGACCTCCTGCGCAAGCTGCGCCTGGTGCGATGCGGCGGCGGCCTCCGCGGCGCGCAGCTGCTGCTGCCCGGTGGCCAGGGCGCGCTGCAGCTCACGCACCCGGTCGGCCTGGTCGTGCTGCTGCTGCAGCTGCCGGGCGGCGCAGTCGCGCGCGCCGGCGGCGCGGCCCGCCAGATGCGCGAGCGTGAGGGCGGAGCCGGCCAGGAAGATGGCGAGCGGCACCAGCCACCAGGTGAGCGGGCGCACGCCGATCACGGCCTTTCCCCGTCCCAGGATGAGGGCTGCGGCTCCCGCAGCGTGAGCGCCTGCGTGGTGAGCACGCGCAGCACGGCGTTGCCCAGCGCCAGCGTGAAGGCCAGCAGCGCATAGCGGTATTCGCCCAGCAGCGGCTGCAGCAGTCCCAGCGCGGCCTCGGCCGCGGCCAGCGCGGCCACCAGCACGTTGAACCACAGCATGCGGCTATGCCAGAAGGGCTTGGCGGGCGGCGTGCTCATGAGGCCCACACGTGCTGCGGCAGCGGCCGCATGTCGTTGGACAGCCAGGCGGCGACGTCGAAGCCGGGGCAGGTCTTGAGCCAGTCGTGCCGGTCGACGCGGCCGTCGCCGTTGCGGTCGGGGAACAGGTCGCGGTGGCCCAGCACCCCGGCGGCAGGCGCGACGAAGCGCAGCAGCGTCACGAGGTTGGCCAGCGTGGCCCACTGCGCCGCGGTGTAGCGCGCCTGCGGCTCGCTGCCGCCAACCAGGCAGATGCCCACGCTGCCGGTGTTGTGGCCGGCGACGTGCGCGCCCAGCTCCTTCAGGTGGCGGCCTTGCTGCAGCCTGCCGTCGACGTCCACCACGTAGTGATAGCCGATGTGGCCCAGGTGCGGCTGGTGGGCGTGCCGCACCGGGTGCGTGCGGCGGAACCCGCGGACGCGATGCCAGCCGTCGATGACGCGCGCCGCATCCGCGCCGATGGACTGCCCGCTGGCCGTGGCCGAGCAGTGCACCACCAGCGCGTGCAGCGGGCGCGCGCAGTACGTGGGCACGAGGGGGCGGATGTCCTGCATGGCCCGCATGGTCCGGCGGGGTGCGCCGGGCGGGAAGCCAAACCGGTTTGCGTGGCGCTCGTTGGGTGGCGCTACGCGGGCGGAGCGGCCTGCCAGGCGCCGGCGGCGATGGTGAGGCGGCGGTCGCCAGGCGATGCCGTGGTCTTGGCCAGCAGCTGGCCGCTGCCGCCCAGGAAGAGCTTGCGGTCCGTCGGGGACGCAGTCGGGTTGTGGATGATCTGGCCGGAGGGGTCGAGCACGAGAGCGTCTACAGCCGACGCACCCGCCGGCATCCACACCCGCCGGGGCTTAAACAGCTGCCAGGGGTTGCGTGTCAGCGCAAGCCCCTCCCGGTCCGTCAAGGCGCGCTGCCAGATGGCCGCCAGCGCCACCGCTCCAGCCTGCACCCGGGCTCGCACGTTGGAGTAGCTGAACGCCCCGTAGCTGATCGTCCCCGTGCAGGCGGCAGAGTGCATCAACTCGCCGTCGATGAAGGTCTTGGCCGTCGCTCCATCCCACACCAGAAGAGCGTGGTTCGGTCTCGTCAGCGACCAGGTGCTGTTCTCGTAGGAATAGCTCGTCCCGGACGTGCTGATGGTGAAGTAGCGCACCCCGAAGTTGCTGTATCGCGATTGAATGAAGAACCGATCGTTGACCTCGAGATGCGCTCCGGTAGCGGTCAAGTGCTGCGTGGGCGCAAAGACCGTGAGCCAGGAGGCCGGCGCCTGCAGTGCCCAGTTGGGCGTCGGGTTGGTCGTGTGGCCGGCTGACTGGATCTGCGCCGCTCCGCGAAGCCCGTTGGCAATGAGCAGCCCGGTGTTCGCCCAGCCACTGCCGCCGACGATCTGGTCCCCGCCTCCGTCGCACGTGATCAGGCCGGCCAGACCGTGCGCATACGGTTCAGCAACGGGCAGCAGGAGCCGCGGGGGCTGCTGAAACCACGGCTTGCGGCCGATCAACATCACGGGCTGGCGAAGCTATGTGGGCGCCAGCTGGCCGAGTTGCCGGACGCGCCTGTGCTGACGTTCCCACGGTTGCGGAAGCCCCAGCGGAACTTGCCGTTGGGCAGCGCTACGTCCCGCAGCACCATGCGCTGCGCAGCGGTCGTGCCAGTCGTCGGACAGAACCCGACAAAGTGCGGCGTGTTCTCCTGCTCATCAGCGGTGCCGTTGCCAGTCCACGTCGGGTAGTTCGTACCGTCCTGGCTCGGCACGAGGTAGACCTCGATCCCGCTGTCGGTGCCGCTGAAGGCCGCGGACGCGAGCACGATCTCCACGTCCGCATAGGCGTACTTGGTGCTGCTGTTGTCCAGCTCGTTGCTGAGGTCGGTGAACTCGTTGTCGACCAGGCTGTTGAGCGTCTGACCGGAACTCCAGGCGATGCTCTGCGCCGCTGCGAGGTAGCCGCTGAGGGTCAGGTTTCCCACGTCACACCTCGGCCAGCGCGCGCGTCACGTCGGTTTCGGACAGATCGCCCTGCACGACCATCATTCCCGGCGACGCATCGCTGCCGGTGCCGGTGGCGAACAACCGCTCGAGCCTGTTCGCCGGCCGCTTGCAGTGTGCATAGACCGCTGCGCGAACGGCCAGATCGGCCGCCGTGCCCTTCCACACAGCTTCGATGCCGGCCCGGACGTTGACCTTGCTCGGATCGATGCTTCGCGCCTCGTTGTTGAACATCCACTCCCAGACGCGCGCCGCTCCGTTGGCGAGGTTGTCCACCCGCGTCCAGTCGAAGCCGTTCTGCATGATTTCGTCCTGCGTCACACTCGTGCGCCAGACGATGAACTGCGGAGAAGACTCCCCGCGATACCACTGCGCGATCATCGTGGCCTGGCCGTTGGTGCGGTAGCCGACGAGATCGGGGTCGTTCTCGGCGAACAGCGCGGTCCGGAAGGCTTGAAGCTGGGCGTCGGTCAGCATGGTTTCACTCCTCGAATTGCTCGGGCGCAGGCTCGCGCGTCACCTGCACGAGCCCGCTGTCCAGTGTTCGCCGGCAGTAGCGGATGCCGGCCTTCTTGAACTCGGCGATGAGCGAGGCCGCCGGCGTGGGGCCCAGTTCCACCGAGCCGGTCGCAGGCATGCGGTTCATCAGCTCTCGGAACCGGTTGCGATACATGCGCCGCGGATCGGGGATCTTGGCGCCGACCTTGATCCGCACCGCAGCAGGGTCGAAGCTGTCCGGCGTGCGCTCGCGCGCGCCATTCAGTCGCGCCACCGACTCGCCGACCACCTGCGACGCACGGCTCTCGGAGTAGCCGCGTGCTGCGCCTATCGCCGCCAGCGTTCTGCCCTCCAGCACTTCTGACACGATGCCGCGCTGGCCGGCCGTCAGCGAGCGCAGACGCTGCTGCGCGGCCTCTTGGCGCTCCAGCACATCCGCGTGGTCGGCACCCTGGTCAGGAAGTTCGGGCATGCCGGAGTTCCCATCCGCGTCGGTTTCGTCAAGGCTCACGAATTGCACCTCGGGCCCGCCTCTGCCTGCGGGGTGCTCCTGCCGCAGGTGGTCCAGCATGGCGCCGCTGATGCGCCGTGCGGCCCATCCGGTCAGCGAGCCACGGCCGTCGTAGCGCTCCACGGCCTGCCACGCCCCCACCATGCCGGCCTGCACGAGATCGTCCAGCTCGATGTTCGCGGGCAACCTCAAGCGCCGCTGCAGCTTGACAGCGATGCTGCGGCATAGCGGTTTGAGCTCACGCAGCCGGGAATCGCTGGCGGAAGGCATCTGCCCTCTTGATGGCCAGGTCGACCAGTCCCAGGTCGGTGAGCCCGGTGACCTCGGGCATGGCCTTCAAGATCTCGAAGGCCAACGCTTCCCGGCTCATCGGCCGGGGGGGGGCGTTCATGGCGGTGAGCAGCTCGCGTTGGGCGGCAGCGGCATCGCGCATGGCGACCGCGGTGTCGGCCTGGGCGGCGGCGTGGGCTTCCATCGCGGCAACCCGGCGCTCCTCCAGCGTCGGCGCTGGCGAGCCGGGCACGGCCGTGTCGATCGAGCCGCCGGGATTGGTTCCCGTGGCTGGCGGCGGCGGATTGGCCTCGCCGACGGGCGGCGGGGTCGGGATCGATCCGATGCTCATGGGGTGCTCCTCTCTGGTCGCGTCACGCCAGCGTGATCGGCTCGCCACGCTCGAAGACGTAGCTCGTGGCGCTCAGCGCCTTGCCCAGGCGCTGGTGCACCTGGCCGGCGCCGGTGAGCGCGGTCTGCGTCACCAGACCCGCGGTGGTGCCCAGGTACACGTCCTGGCCGGCCGTCAGGCCGCTGGCCTGCGTGTTGATGCCGTCGGTGTACACCGTGGCGTCCTGGCCGCTGGTGACGGCCGCGAGCACGAAGCCGTCCGCGGGCTTGCCGGCGCTGCTGCCGTCCGCCTTGCGGGCGCGCATGGTGCCGGCGTCGTTCCACAGGTTCACCGAGTCGCCGGCGGCCAGGTTCTCGCTGGCGGGGGCGATCTGCGTCTCGGCGCCGATGCCCACCGGCATCATGCTGTTGTCCAGCCGCCCGGTGGCGTCCAGCGCGGGGATCTTGTCGGCGTCGGCCGCGCCGGTGCTGGCCTGCACCCCGCGGATCTCTTGCAGCAGGCCGCCTACGCGGCGAAGGAAGGTCTGACCGGGCATGGTGGTTCTCCGTTGGTGATGGAGTCAGGGGCGGGGGAGCGGGGGATGGGTGGTGCGGCCCGGTGTCAGGCCGCGATGTCGATGGGGGGCTGGATGGCCACCAGCAGCCGCGTGGCGGCCACGGCCAGGCCCAGCACCTGGCTGAACACGGCGCCGGGCGGCAGGGCCTGCACCAGCTGGCCGTCTTCGCCCAGGTAGACCGGCCCGGGCGTGAACGACCAGCCCGCATGCACGACGAGGCCGGCGCTCTGCACCGTGACCAGGTCGCCCGCGCCGGCCGCCCCCAGCGTGATGCCGGCCACGCGCAGCCTGTCGCCGGCCTGCAGCGCGCTGGCGTACACGGCCTGGCCGGCGGCGTCCAGCGCGGCCACGCGGTGGCCGCCCAGGGCCACCGCGGCGGTGTATTCGGCGCCGGCGCCCGCGCTGGGGCCCGGCGGGCCCTGGATGCCGGGCGGGCCCTGCGTGGCCAGCTCCAGCAGCTCCGTGGCGCCGGGCACCTCCACCAGCAGCTGGTCGCTCACCGCGTCACCTCGGGGTTGAGCTTGACCTGGCCGCTGGCCAGGCGGCGCACCTGGCCGCCGGGGTGCACGATCTCGAGGTCGTAGACCGCGGCCACGAAGGCCAGAGGGGCGGTCTCCGAAGGCGTCAGCTGCAGCTGCACGGTGCCTGCGGGGCCGCCCAGCAGGATGCGCCCGTTGTCGGTGGTCAGCTCCAGCAGCACGGTGGCGCTGGCCACCTGCGGGCGCACCTGCATGCGCGCGCTGCAGCCCGTCAGGTCTACGGGCTGGGGCGGCTTGCCCACCTTCCAGGTGAGCGTCTTCTGGAAGGTGGCGCCCTGGAAGATGGTCAGCGGTACGCGGAACGGCGGTGCTGCCATGCCCGCACTGTGGCGGGCACGGTCAGCGGGGGCGAGCTATACCGGTTTGCGAGGCGTGCGCGGCGCCGCGGCGGCCTTGGCGAACCGCTTTCGGCGCTTCTCGACGAGCGCGTCGCAGTGCGCCAGCGCCCTCTCGTCCAGGTAGCCGGCGTCCACGGCCTCGCGGTATGCGGCACGGGCGCCTTCGTAGTCGCCGGCCTCGCACAGGGCCATCGTCAGATGATCCACCGTGGGCACGTGCGGCGGCGAGTATTCGATGGGTGACCCACCGCGGGCGGCGCGGTTCTCTCGGTCGTTGCGTTCCAGCTCTGGCAGCAGCAGCGGCAGCTCGGCCAGATGCATGCGACCGTACCTGACGAGCAGCGCTGCGATCTGTGGCGACTCGTGCCGCCGGCGGTACAGCTCGGTGCAGATGCTCAGGAGCAGGAAGTGCCTCTCCACCGGGTTGCAGGGCTCGCGCACCGCGGCCAGCTTCTCGCTCAGCGTGCCCTGGGTCCACGCCAGGAATGCCGCACACGCAGGCACGCTCTTGCCGAAGCGCGTCACCTTCATCACGTCGGCAGCCAAGGCGTCACGCCTCAATCACCGCCTGCCGCGGCGCGCCGCTGAGAGGCCGCCACACGCACCATAGCGTCGCTCAGGTCGGCCAGCATCAGCGCGAGCTCGCGGCCCACCATCACGGCCACCAGGACGGCAGCGCCGACACCGGCGCCCACGGCGCCGGCCAGGAAGCTGCCGGTGAACAGCTGCACCAGCGCGGCCAGCAGCAGCAGCACGGCCAGCACCATGCCCACGACGTAAGCCACCTGAGTCAGCCTGCGGAACGCCGGGTACAGGCTGCCCTGGCGCATGTCGGCAACGAAGCCCGCGCGCGGGTCGCCATCCTCCGCCCTGGCAAGGCGGCTGGCAGCGGGACGCGACGGCTGAAAGTCCGAAGGCCGCGCGCCGGCGGGGTAGGTGATGGGCGAAGGTGTCACACGCCCGCGCGGCAGCGGGGGCTGCGCCTTGGCGTAGATCACGCCGCAGTTGGGGCACTCCTCATCGGCAGCGCCCGTGGCGTTGCGGTTGACGTGGTCGCACTTCGGGCAGGTCTTGATCATCGTCTTCTCCCTTGACCTTGCTAGCGGATGCGAGGCCAAACCACTCGGCCCAAGAGGTTGAGCTGCGCCGCCGATTCAGCCTTGACGACTTCTGGCGGGTACGCAGGGTTGTCGCTCCACACCTCCAAGTCACCGTCGATCCTGCGACGCAGCCGCTTCACGCGCAAGTCCCCATCTAGGGCGAAGACGTAGACCCCATCGCGCATGTCTGCCATGCGGGTGTCAATGACTATCTCGTCCCCGTCACGCAGGGTCGGCTCCATGCTGTCGCCCGCGACCAGCACAGCTGCGAAGCCGTCGCCCTCACGTCCAAGCGTGCGCCCCATCGCTTCACGACGGAAAGCGATGTCGCCCTTGAGCTCCAGCTCGTACATCCGAGCGCCGGTACCGGCGCTGGCCCGAAGCTCGTAACGCGGGATGAGCACCAGCCAATCGGGGACGCGCTCCTCCTGCGACTGGTCGGTCGAAGAACCGACCATCTCGTACCGGGGTGCAGATTCCTGCACCCTGTCCTGACGCCGACCGGTGACGACGTAGGCGGCGTCGAGTCCGACCTGGGCCATCACCTCGAGCAGGTGGCCCTTGGGCGACGACGCATTCTTCTCCCACTCGATGACCGTCCGCTCCGCGGCGCCGACGAGTGCACCCAGCCTGGCCTGGGTGAGGCCAAGACGCTCCCTCTCCTCCTTCAGGCGGCTGCCCAAGGTCACGCAGAAATCCTCATGTTCCTCTTGCGACTGCGGAAATCTGCATGCATACTGTCATCGACACGCACAAAACAGCACCCCTACTCATTGGGGCCTGTGAATGCAAACAGTAAGGCACGAGCCGACCCGCAAGCACATGCAAACAGTATGAAGCACAAAGCGCAGCTCAAGACCCCCGAGCAGGTGCGCGCCGAGTTCGACCGGCTCGGCATCTCCGTGGCCGAGTGGTCGCGTGTGCATGCCGTCAACCGGCAGCTGGTCTACGAAATCCTCTCCGGCCGTCGCCGCGTCTTTCGCCGCGGCCAGACGCACCGCATCGCCGTGCTGCTCGGCCTGAAGCACGGCGAGCTGGCGGCCAACCTGGCCGCCGTCAATGCGGTGCAGGCGCGCAAGGCGGCCTGAGCGCCGCACCACCCACCACCGGCCCACCGGCCACCACCAGGAGCCACCCATGCTGTACCGAGCCTTCGTGAACACCGACGACGGTCGCCCCTCGCAGGAGATGACCGTCTTCTTCGAGGTGCCCCCGGGCGCCGACGCCTACACCCGGCTGGTGCAGGTGCTGAGCGCCGCCTGGTGCGTGCGCGCCGAGCAGCTGGAGGCCTACAACGTGCTGTCCGAGCGCGAGCTGCGCACCTGGCACGGCGCGGAGCTGACCGTGCGCGACGCCGACCACGACACGCACCTGCTGCAGGTGGGCGACGGCCCCGATGGCCCCGTGTACTGCCTGCCCGACCGCACGCAGTGCCTGGTGACGCCGCGCTGGCAGCAGCGCCTGGCGCACGCCCGCCACCGCGTGGAAGCGCTGCAGCAGCGCCGCCGCCTGCAGGCGCTGCAGCAGCGCCTGGCCGGCATGCCGCCGCCGGTGTGGGTGCTGGGCCAGCCGGCCGCCACCGGCTCCACGGGCAACGTGGCGGGCGCCTGAAGGTGAGCGCCGCCGCCACCCCCGCCCTGCCGGCCCACGTGCGCCTGCTGGAGCAGGCACTGGACCGCGCCGAGCGCCGCGCCGTGGCCCTGCTGCTCACGCACGCGGCGCCGGCGGCCGGCACCGCGCCCTGGCCCTTCGGCGTGCTGGAGGACCACCGCGTGGAGGTGCTCGGCGACGTCGCCGACGCGCTGGAGTGCCTGCTGCCCGGCGCCGGCCGCAGGCTGATGCAGATCGTCTACCCCGAGCACACGCACATGGACGGCGACGACCTGCCGCCGCCCGAGGCGCTGGCCGCGCTGCTGGCACACCTGGGCGACCCCGAGCTGCCGGGCACGCCGCTGGCCGCCCACCCCGCACCGGAGCGCACCCAGTGACCGCCGGCGCGCAGCCCGACTACACGAACGAGGCCCAGCAGCGCCTCATGCGCCTGGTGCTGCTGCTGGCCGGGCACGAGGTGCACGGCCTGGCACCGACGGCGATCGCGCGCGACCTGGGCGCCAACCCCAGCGTGGTGACGCGCGACATGGCCAACCTGGCCGCCGCCGGCTGGGCCGAGAAGGTGCCCGCCACCGGGCACTGGCGGCTGGGGCCTACGCCGGTGCAGCTGGGGCTGCGGCACATGGCCGCCATGACCCGTGCCCGCGACCAGCTCGAGGCGGTGGCCAACCGCTACAGCCGAAACACCTGACCACTCTCGCACCAAGCCAAGACCATGACCAGAGGACGCAAACCGCTGCCCGCCAGCGAAGTGATCGAGATTCCCGGCTCGGTGGCCGTCGTCGCCGCGGAGAACAGCGCCGCCGCGAACCAGCTGGCCGCGCTGGACCTGCAGGCGCAACAGCGCACCACGGAGCTGGCACAGCAGCTGGCCTACGAGGGGCCGCTGGAGCCCGACATGCTGGAGTTCACCGTGGCGCAGCACATGCGCCGCACGGTGGAAGCCTGCCTGGACGCCGGCCGGGCGCTGCTGCTGCTCAAGGAGCGCGTGCCGCATGGCGACTTCCACGCACGCCTGGAGCGCCTGGGCATGGCACCGCGGGCCGCCCAGAAGCTGATGCAGGCCTGCCTGAAGTTCTCGAATGCGCCGTCAACGGCGCATTTGGTGCGCGCCGCCGGCAACGCCACCAAGCTGCTGGAGCTGCTGGTGCTGGACGACGACGAGGTGCAGCAGCTCGCCGACGAGGGGTCGGTGCTGGGCATCGACCTGGACGACATCGCGTCCATGAGCGCCCGCGAGCTCCGCGAGAAGCTGCGCGAAGCCCGCGAGGACCTGGCCGCCAAGGACGACCTGATCGGCGCCAAGAACAAGAAGATCGACGACCTGCTGGCCAGGAAGCGCTTCAAGCCCGGCCCCGACGACATCGCCCGCACCGAGCGCGAGAAGGCCGCGCTGGACCAGTGGACGCTGGTGCTGGCCGGGGTGGACGCGCAGTTCGCGCAGATCGACGCCGTGGTGCGCGCCCTGTACGAGCAGGACCCCAGCCCGGCCATCCAGCTGCGCGTGCGGCAGGGCCTGGAGTACGTGGTGGCGCGGCTGGCCCAGCACGTGGACGAGCTGGGCCTGGAGGTGGATCTCGCCAGCCTGAGCCCGCAGCCGCCGGACTGGCTGGCCAGCGCCACAGGCCAGGGCACGCAGGGCTGAGCGCCGATGGCTGCCGGACTCACGCCGCAGGCCGTGATCAGGCTGGACGCGCTGCAGCAGCAGCTGCTGGCCGCCGGGCACGGCCGCAAGGGCGCGCTGGTGCAGCGCGCGGCGGCCGAGCTGGGCGTCAGCGTGCCCACGGTGCACCGCTGGCTGTCCGAGCGCATGCCGCAGCGCATCGTGCGCGCCCGGCAGCGCGACCACGCGCGCCAGCGCCGCGCAGACGCGGGCCGCGCAGACATCAGCCTGGCGGAGCTGCAGGCCATCAGCGCAGCGCTGCTGGCGAGCTACCGCAAGAGCGGGCAGCGCATCCTGACCTTCGACGCGGCGGTGCAGATGCTGCGCGACAACGGCATGGTGAGCAGCGAGCTCAGCACCAGCCGCATCGCCACCCTTCTGCAGGAACGCAACCTGCACCCGGCGCAGCTGACGCGCCCCACGCCGGCGGTGGAGCAGCGCAGCCTGCACCCGAACCACGTGTGGCAGGTCGACGCCTCGGTCTGCGTGGCGTACTACCTCAGCAACGCCACCGGGCTGCAGGTGATGGACGCCGAGAAGTTCTACAAGAACAAGCCGGCGAACCTGACCCGCATCCAGGAGGAGCGGCTGATCCGCTACGCGCTGGCCGACCACTACGAGCACGAGGTGCTGGCGCGCTACTACCTGGGCAGCGAGTGCGCGGCGCACCTGGCGGACTTCCTGATCTGGTCGTTCGCGCCAAAGGAAGGGCACCCCGTGCACGGCGTGCCGTTCATCCTGCAGATGGACATGGGCAGCGCCAACACCAGCCAGCAGGTGCTGAACATGCTGGAGCGGCTGAGCGTGCGCTGGATGGTCCACGAGCGGCACAACAGCCGCGCCAACGGCGCGGTGGAGAAGGCGCACCACCTGGTGGAGGTGCACTTCGAGAGCGCGCTGCGATTCCAGCGCGTGAAGGACCTCGAGGACCTCAACGACAAGGCGCTGGTGTGGGCCAACCACTTCGGGGCCACGCACGTGCACAGCCGCTACGGGCGCACGCGCCACGAGGTGTGGATGCGCATCAAGCCGCAGGAACTGCGCCTGGCGCCGCCCGTGGAGCTGATGCGCGCGCTGCCCACCACGCACCCCGAAGAGCGGCGCGTGGACAACAACCTGCACATCAGCTACGCGGTGCGCGGCTTCGGCCGGCGCGACTACGACCTGCGCTTCGTGCCGGGGGTGGCCCCGGGCCGCAAGGTCAATGTGGTGGTCAACGGCCTGCAGGCGCCCGCCGTGGAGGTGGAGTGCCGCTGCCCCGAGACCGGGCGCCTCATGTGGGTGACGGTCAAGCCCGTGGAGCGCGACGAGGTCGGTTTCAGGGCCGACGCGCCCGTGATCGGCGAGGAGCTGCGCACCGGCGCCCGCAGCGTGGTGGACGCCAACCGCGCCGCGGCGCTGGTGCAGGCCTTCGGCGGCGAGGACGAGGCCGCGGCCAAGGCCAACGCCGAGAAGGGCGCGCTGGCCTTCGGCGGCGAGGTGGACCCCTTCAAGCGCGCGCGAGAGGCCGTGCTGCCGGCCTACATGCCGCGCCGCGGCACGCCGCTGGAGGTGGCCCACCGCGAAGTGGCCGCGCCACGCATCAGCACCGTGGAGGCCGCCAAGCGCGTGCGCGAGGCGCTGGCCCGGCTGGGCCGGCCGCAGGCCTTCGGCCCGCAGGTGTACGCGGACCTGCAGCAGCGCTTCGGCGCCGAGGGCGTGCCCGAGGACGCGCTGGAGGCGCTGGTGCAGCAGCTGGCCGGCCCGGCGCCGGCGGCGGCGGCGCCGCTGCGCGCGGCAGGAGGTGCGGCATGACGCTGCAAGTGCGCCCCACCATCGACGGCACCAACCCGCCGCCGGGCGTGCGGCTGAACGCGGGCGCCGTGGCTGCGGCGCTGGAGGTGAGCTTCAGCGACCTGCAGGTGGCCACCGGGGTGAGCCGCGCCTCGCTGTGGCGCATCTTCTCCGAGAACCACTGGCCCGCCGGCTACGACGCCCAGGAGATCCGCCGCCAGGTGGCCGAGCTGCTGCGCGAGCGCGGCGCCAGCGAGCTGCAGCTGGCCACGCTGTGGCACGCGTACCGGCGCTGCGAGGCGCGCAGCGTGCCCACCACGACCAATGCGCGCGGCCAGCCGCTGCAGGGCCCGCCGCGGCCCGTGCAGCCGGCCGGACCACGCCTGCTGCCCGAGCCACCGAAGCCCGCACGCCCGGCCGGCGCCGGCCGATCGCGCCCCTCCCCATCCACCCCACAGGAAACCGACATGCTGCTGGCCAAACAGACGCTCACTCCCGCGGCGCGCAAGCACTTCGCGCTGTTCACCAATCCCTTCGAGAACGAGGTGACCTGCAGCGAGGAGATGTACACGAACGCCGAGATCCGCTTCGTGCGCGAGGCGTGCTGGCAGGCGGCCATCGGCGGGCGCTTCGTGGCCGTGGCGGGCGAAAGCGGCAGCGGCAAGACCACGCTGCTGGCCGACCTGAAGGAGCGCATCCACACAGACCGCAAGCCTGTAACGGTGATCGAGCCCAGTGTGGTGGGCATGGCAGAGACCGACACCGAAGGCAAGGTGCTGAAGGCCGGCGACATCCTCACGGCCATCGTGTTGACGCTGGCACCGCAGGCCGCCGTGGCGCAGACCAGCGAGAAGCGCACCCGCCAGGCCGAGCAGCTGCTGGCCGGCAGCACGACGGCGGGGAACTCGCATCTGCTGCTGATCGAGGAGGCGCACGCGCTGCCGATCGCCACGCTCAAGCACCTGAAGCGGCTGCACGAGCGCATGCGGCTGAACGGGCGCAAGCCGATGCTGGGCATCCTGCTGCTGGCGCAGCCCGAGCTGCTGGCCAAGCTGAGCGAGAGCCGCCACGAGGTGCGCGAGGTGGCGCAGCGCGTGGAGATCGTTCAGCTGCAGCCGCTGGACCACGAGCTGGCGGGCTACCTGGGCTTCCGCTGCCGCGCCGCCGGGCGCGAGCTGGGCACGCTGATGGACAGCGAGGCGGTGGACGCGCTGCGCGCGCGGCTGACGGTGTTGCGCCAGGGCGTGCGCAACAGCGCGGTGAGCATGGTCTACCCGCTGGCGGTGAACAACCTGGTGACGGCGGCGCTGAACACGGCGGCCGAACTGGGCGTGCCGCTGGTCACCCGCGACGTGGTGCAGGCCATCTGAAGGGGCGCGGCATGAACAAGTCGAGACTGCTCTTCCGCGAGACGGGGCACGTGATCCGCACCCGCCGCGAGTGGAACTGGTGGACGGTGGGCCTGGCCGTGGCGCTGCTGCTGGCGGTGTACGCCGCCGCGGCCATCCTGGACGGCCACGCCGACGACGGCCTGGTGCTGCAGGAGCGCGCGCGCAAGCAGGCCTTCGAGGCGGGCCGCCGTGCCGGCCACGCCGACATGATCGCCACCGCCGAGGCCGCCTGGCAGGCGGCGCACATGGTGGCCGGCGCGAGCTGCGCGAGAGGCGAACCGTGAGCCGCGCGGCCATCAAGGCCAACCCCTTCAGCCAGCTGCTGGGCATGCAGCCGCTGCGGTTGCCCAAGGCGACCACCGCCTACGTGGTGGTGGAGGGCAAGCGCGTCACGGACGTGCGCGAGATCGCCCGCGTGCTGCGCGTGCATCCGAGCGACCCGCTGGTGCTGAAGCTGCGCCGCGAGCTGGAGCAGGCGCGCTCGCGCGCGCGCTACCAGCGCCAGCGCCAGGACCCGGAGCAGATGGCCAAGCGCCGCGAGTGGTACGAGCGCAACCGCGACCAGGTGCGCGAGTACCGGCGCATCTACGACGAGGAGAACCGCGAGCGCATCAACCAGCAGCAGGCCGACTGGGCGCGCGCGAAGTACCGGGCCGACCCGGAACCGCTGCGCGCGAAGTCGCGCGCGTACTACCAGCGCAACCGCGAGGCCATCCTGCAGCGGCTGCGCGAGAAGAAGGCTGCAGCGAAGGCCGCTGCCAGCGAGGCCGCCGAATGAGCCGCGCACTGGACGCCCTGATCGTGGCGCGCGTGCAGGCACGCCGCGGCCACTGGGTGCGCGTGGCGGAGCTGGCCACCGAACTGCGCATGGACGCGCAGATCGTCGCCGACAGGCTGCTGAAGGCCGCGCCGTGGTTCGACCTGGTGCTGGGCGAGCAGAACGGCCAGGTCGTCGAGGCGATGGCGCTGCCCAAGGCGCTGAGCTGACCGCAACGCAAGGAGGCAAGCCACATGACCACCGCCACCACCACCGACCTGATCAACGCGATGGCGCGCCACCAGGGCGCCGCCCGGGGCGTGTCGGCCACGGTGCTGGCCGCACGGCTGGGCATCGGGCCGCGGCAGCTGCGCAAGCTGGTCAGCGCCGCGCGCGAGGACGGCGTGGCCATCTGCGGCCGGCCGAGCACGGGCTACTACATGCCCAGCACGCCGCAGGAGCTGGAGGCGGCCTGCGAATTCCTGCGCCGGCGCGCGATGCACAGCCTGCGCGCGCTGAGCCAGATGAAGCGCGTGAGCCTGCCGGTGCTGTGCGGGCAGCTGCTGCTCAGCCAAGGCTGAAGACCACTCAACCCACCGGAGCACGAGATGCCCACCATGAACGAGATCGAGGCCCGCACCAAGGCCTATGCCGAGGCCCGCACCGCGCTGAAGGCGATGGTGACCGAGCTGGAGGAGGCGCGCCAGGCCTTCCTGCGCAGCAACCTGCCCAAGGTGCGCCGCAAGCTGCAGCGCCTGGCCGAGCTGGAGGCGCAGCTCAAGGCCGACATCGAGGCCGCGCCCGAGCTCTTCGTCAAGCCGCGCACGGTGGTGCTGCACGGCGTGAAGGTGGGCCTGGAGAAGGGCGCCGGGAAGATCGTCTTCGACGACCCGGACCAGGTGGTGCAGCTGATCGACAGGAAGCTGCCCGACCTGGCCGAGGTGCTGGTGATCACCGAGCGCAAGCCCAACAAGAAGGCGCTGGCGCAGCTGACGGTGCAGCAGCTGCGCGCGATCGGCGCCACGGTGGACGAAGCCGGCGACCGCGTGGTGGTGCGCGCCGTGGACAGCGAGGTGGACCGCCTGGTGATCGCGCTGCTGAAGGGCCTGAACGACAGCGACATGGAGGCCGCCGCCGCAGCGTAGGCCTGCAACGCGGGCCCGGCGGCGAGGGCCGCGTGAGCCGGGCGGGTTGTAGGCGGGGGGTGGACCCACCCAGAAAGCAACTCCCGCAGCCGCGGATCAGCGCAGCGACGGTGCGTACCCGGATCTGCGCCGAAGCCTGCCTCCTACAGGTCGAGGCCGCGGCCGCTTCAGCCGGTGTGCGCAACACCGGCACCTTTCAAACGCGATGCACGCCATGACCACAGCCACCGCCCCCGCAGCCCCGCACGCCAGGCCCAGGACGCGCCAGCGCCAGCCGCTGAGCGCGCGGCAGCACGACCTGGCGCAGATCCACCAGCTGGCCAAGGCGCTGGCGCTGGACGACGACGCCTACCGCGACCTGATGGCCACCGTGTGCGGCGGCGTGCGCAGCGCGGCGCTGCTGGACGTGAGCGGGCGGCGCCGCTTCATAGACCACCTGCGGCGCTGCCTGGGCAAGCCGCAGGCGCCCCAGGCAGGCCGCCAGATAGCGCGGCCGCTGGAGCCCAAGGAGAAGCTGCTCTGGGCGCTGTGGATGCAGCTGGCCGACGCCGGCCTGGTGCAGACCCGCACCATGCAGGCCCTGAGCGCCTATGCGCACCGCCAGACGGGCGTCAGCCGCGTGGAGTGGCTGACCGGCGCCCAGGCCGACCTGGTGGCGGAGAGCATGAAGCAGTGGCTCAAGCGCGGGGGGGCCCGATGACGCGCCGGGGCGAGGACAAGCTGTCCATCTTCGTCGACGCGCTGGTGGCCACCGGCACGCAGGAGCTGACGGGCACGCTGGAGGTGGAGGAAACGCTGGCGCGCGAGGTGATGCGCACGGTGGCGCACCGCATCTGCAGCCAGTTCCAGCGCACCTACATCTACGTGCCGGTGGACCTGCAGTACGAGCTGAGCCACCGCGACCGCGACATCTGGGCGAAGTACGGCACCGACAGCGCCACGGCGCGCAAGTTCAGCGCCGCCCGCATGGCCGAGCTGAGCCAGGAGTACGGGCTGACCACGGTGCAGCTGTACTGCATCGTGCGGCTGATGCGCGAGCGCGAGCGCGCCGAGCGCGCGCGCGAGATCGCGGAGCGGCAGGGCGTCATTCCCGGGCTGGAGCCCGCCAACCAGAAGGAGGCCGCCTGATGGGCACCACCGCAAGCGCCACCGCAAGCACCGCGGCCTTGGGCGCGATGGCCATGATGGCCGACGCGCTGACGCGCCCGCCCGCCCCACCGCCTGCCCCGCCGGAGCCGTGCCGTCCGGGCCTGAATGGCAGCTGGCCTTCGGCCAGGATGCTGCGCCACCTGACGCTGCACAAGCGCGCGACGGCGCGCGAGCTGGCCCAGGTGGCAGGCGTGCGCAGCAGTGCGGTGGGCGGACTGCTGCAGCATCACGTGCAGAAGGCGCGCGTGGTGGTCGACCGCACGCTGCTGCCCGTGGTGTACGTGCTGCAGGAGGACACGCGCAAGCACGTGCCGCTGAAGCGCCGCGGCCGCTACGACTGGCCGACGGTGAGCCGCGCCGAGCTGCTGGAGTGGCACGACGCGAAGCTGACGAAGCCCGACAGCGACATCACGGTGCTGTGCTGGGGCAGCGAAGGCTTCTTCTGCGGCTGGTGGGACGACGGCATGGGCTGCTGGATCGGCTGCGAGAGCGGCGGCACGGTGCTGGGGGTGACGCACTGGGCGCAGCCGGAGGGGCCGCCGGGGCTCGAGCGCGACGATCAATCGCAATCCACTGGAGATGCAGCTTGAAGGTCTATCTCTCCGGCCCTATGGCGGGCCTGCCCGAGCACAACTTCCCCGCGTTCCACGCCCATGCCGAGCTGCTGCGAGGCGCCGGCTTCGAGGTGGTGAACCCGGCCGACCTGAACCCGGACCCGGGCAAGAGCTGGGAAGAGTGCCTGCGCACCGACCTGCGCGAGCTCTGCGGGTGCGATGCGATCGCGCTGATGCCGGGCTGGGAGCGCAGCAAGGGTGCCAACCTCGAGCTGCACGTGGCGCACCGGCTCGGCCTCGAGGTCCTGCACCTGCCGCTGCAGTTCGACCTGGTGGCGCACCTGCGGCGGCAGATCGCGTTCAGCCAGCGCACGTTCGGGCCCGGTCCGCGCGTGGCCGGCGTCTGCGACCACATCCGCAAGGAGCTGATCGAGGTGCAAGACGCCGCCGGCGACGGGCTGCCCACGCTGACCGAGTGGGTGGACGTGATCATCCTCGGCCTGGATGGCGCCTGGCGCAGCGGCGCCACGCCCGAGCAGATAGCCGCCGCGATCGCGGCGAAGCAGGCGAAGAACGAGAGCCGGCGCTGGCCAGACTGGCGCACGGCGGACCCGGAGAAGGCGATCGAGCACGTGCGGACGGCGGACCTCGCTGCAAGCTGACTGTCGACGACAGACCATAGGAGCACCTGATCATGGACGAGGAACGAGACCACTTCGAGCACCGCTTGGTGCCGGCCACCGAGACGCAGGCCAAGAAGACGGGGCCGGCCAGCGTGTTCGACCACGGCGTGGCCGCGGCCGCCGGCCCGGGCGACAACGCCGACGCGGTCGCCAACGACCTGACGCTGAAGGAACGTGCGCGCAAGACCATCGCGGCCTGCGGCCCGATCTCGCGCGGGGAGTTGATGGAGACGCTGCAGTGCGCCTACAGCACCGCCGGGCGCCTGATCAGCGAGCTGCGCGATGAGGGCGCGGTGATCGTCGCGGACAAGACAGGCGTCACGCCGCGGTACGTGGCCGCCAAAGCCGCTTCAGACGCCCCTGCAACCGGCTTCAAAGGCTGGCTGGCCAGGAAGGCCAACGCGGCGCCGGCGCCGGCGCCGAAGAAGGGCCGCAAGGGAGCGAGCACGCAGCGCGCGGTGGCCACCGTGCCGGCGCAGGCACCGGCCCTCACGCCGGTGACGCTGATTGCCGGCGTGGGGGGCGTCCCGCCGGCACCGGCCGTCGACGAGTTGCGGCTGGGCGTCTTCAGCGACGGCCAGGTCACGATCGCCGCCGGCGGCGTGGTGCTGCAGCTCAACGCGGCGCAGGCGCAGCGCGCGGCCGACTGGCTGCAGCGCATGAGCGTCGTCGCCGCGATCGACGCGAGGGGCATCTGATGGCCCGCCTGCAGCGCAACAACACCAGCGGCGTGCACGGCATGCGGCTGCGCCTGCGCGAGACGCCCACGCGCCGGCGCCTGGTCATCGACTACTACTGGCGCACCGACGGTCAGCTGTACGCCGGCAGCGTTGACGTGGGCGCCAGCCCCGTGCAGGCCGTGGAGGCGGCCCAGCGCAAGCGCTACGAATACACCGGCGACCGCCCCGAACTGACACCGCGACAGGCGTGGCTGCGGATGCGGCGCAGCCTGGAGAAGCGCGGCGGCTCGCTGGGAGCCTGACGATGGCGGCGCACGAGAGCACCATCTTCGTGAAGTTCACCTGCGGCGCTTACGTGACCAGCACCGTGCACGGCCGGCGCGCCAGCAGCACCACCAGCGCCCTGCAGGCGGCCCAGCCCCTGGCCGCGAAGCTGTACGGCGCCGGCCTGGAGAGCGTGTCCGAGGTCGAGGAAGGGTGCCAGTACGTGCGGCGCTTCTGCGCGCGCGGGAGCGCGCTGGTGCAGCTCGGCGGCCGCCGGTGAGCCGCAAGCCCGCGGCGCCCCGACCCCGGGTTCGCCCCGGCGTGGCCGTCGTCGAGGTCGTGGTGCGCATGCCAGACGGCGTCCGCCTGGTGGTCCGGCAAGAGGTCCCGGTCGACACGGCCCGCCGACTCTGGAGCGACCTCACGAGCGCCCGCAAGCCAGGGTAGTCCCGCCTGGAGTTGGGCCGCTAGCCGGCGAGACCGATCCCGCTCAGGAACCTCGCGGCCCAATTTTCCCCAGGCGCAAGCCGCTTTCACTCTACCGCCGCTCTCCCCCGCCCTCGTCCGGCTTCTTCCGCCATTTTTCTCACCGACGGCGGTCGAATATCTCAGGGCGGATCAATCGGCACCGCATGCAGCGCCGCGCGGCCCGGTCCCGATGCGGCGCCTCAGGGCTTGCGCTTGAGCGGCGCGACACCGGCCTGCGAGCGCTGCCACAGCGCCTGCTCGTCGTCGACCGGGGTCGCGGCAGGGCCGGCCGGCGGGCGGCGCGCGACGACCGGCGCGGCCGCGGCGGCCGGCGGCACCGGCGCGCCGGGCGTCAGCACCTCGCCCAGCAGGTCCAGCAGGCGCACGCGGGCGCGCTGGGGGTGGCGCCGGTAGTAGGTCAGCACCAGGCCGACGATGAAGCGCTCGTCGTCGTCACGCGGTGCGAGGGCATCGTGGTCGTCGGCCGGCGCGCCGACGGGCGTTGCCGCTGCTGCGGCCGCCGCCCCTGCCGCGCCCGCGGTGTGCGGCACGTCCATCCAGCCGCGCGGCTTGTGGCACAGGTGCTCGAACTGGCGCGCCAGCCGCTCGCCGATCTGCCGCGAGCGCCCCTTGATCTGGCTCCAGTAGCTGGGCTGGATCTGCACGCGTTCGGCAAATCGCCGCTCCAGGCCCCGCAGCGTGGCCGCGTCGGCATGGCGGGCGGTGGCGCGCACGAACTCCTCGAACAGCGCCAGCGCGTTGTCCAGGCGGACCTGCGCGAGATCGGGAGGAGCGCCTTGCATCGACCACGATGATAAAGCCGCGTTGAGCAGGCTTGGTGGGCCCGCCGGGTTGGCCACAGAATGCACCATGGACGCGCAGGCAGCCGCCGGCCCCGAGGTCACGTTCCCCAGCGGCGAGGAGCGGCCGGCGCTGGGCCTGGGCACCTGGCGGCTGGGCGAGGACGCCGCGCGCCGCGCCGCCGAGGTGCGCACGCTGCGGCTGGCGCTGGACATCGGCTACCGCGTCTTCGACACCGCCGAGATGTACGGCGACGGCGGCGCCGAGGCGGTGCTCGGCGAGGCGCTGGCCGACGCGCTGCGCGGCGGCCTGCCGCGCGAGCAGGTCTTCGTCGTCAGCAAGGTGCTGCCGCACCACGCCAGCGAGGAAGGCGTGCTCGCCGCCTGCGAGCGCAGCCTGCGCGCGCTGCGCCTGGACCACATCGACCTGTACCTGCTGCACTGGCGCGGCGGGTTGCCTCTGGCCGACACGGTGCGCGGCTTCGAGGCGCTGCTGCGCCGGGGCTGGATCCGCCTGTGGGGCGTCAGCAACTTCGACGTCGCCGACCTGCGCGAGCTGGCCGCGGTGCCCGGCGGCAAGGCCTGCGCGGCCAACCAGGTCTATTTCTCGCTGACGCAGCGCGGCGTCGAGCGCGACCTGCTGCCTTGGCAGCGCGTGCAGCAGATGCCGCTGATGGCCTACAGCCCGCTGGACCAGGGTGAACTCGCCGACCACCCGGCGCTGCGCGAGGTCGCGGCGCGCCACCAGGCCACGCCGTCGCAGGTGGCGCTGGCCTGGGTGCTGCGCCACCCGGGCGTGATGGCCATCCCCAAGGCCGGCAACGCCGTGCACCTGCGCCACAACTGGACCGCGCAGCAGCTGGTGCTGGGCGACGAGGACCTGGCGCTGCTGGACCGACGCTTCCCCGCGCCGCGCGGGCCGGTGCCGCTGGCGATGCGCTGAGCGGCCGCGCGGTGTTCGCGCAGGGCCCGGCGCGACCTCACGCCACGGCCAGCCGCACCCAGTGGTTGTCCGGCGCCAGCGCCGCCGGCCAGGCTATCATGCGTGGCGCCAGCCTGGCGTGCCAGCGCGCCACGCCGCGGCCGGCGCTGATGCTGACGCCGGCGCCGTCCGGCGCGGCGGCCAGCGCGCAGGGCTCGCGCAGTTCGGCGACCAGCGTCAGCGCCTCGGGCGCGCCGGGGTGCCACCACAGGCAGCGGCCCTGCTTCTGCGCGCTGAGCACGAAGCCGCCGCCGGGTGCCGCGGCGATGTCGCCGGCATAGCCGCCGCCGCGGCCATCGGCCGTGGGCAGTCGCAGACGCTCGCCGTCCCAGACCGCGAGCACCGGTGCGGCGGCGCGTTCGGCAGCCTGCGCATGCCCGCCCTGCAGCGCGATGCCCAATAGCGGCTCGTCGTCGGCGGCCCAGGCCAGGTGACGCATCGACAGCGCCGGATCGGCCAGCCGCCATTGCCCGAGCAGCCGGCCCGTGGCCGGATCCAGCCGCACCAGGCTGCTGTCCATCGCCTCGCCGGCTCGCTGGCGGCCGCGCGCGTCGCGCACGATGCCGCCATTGGCGACGAGCAGCGTGCCGTCGCTGGCCGCCAGCAGCTGGTGCGGGTCGGTGCCGTGGCTCGAGAAGTCGGCGACGCGGGCCAGCGTGCGGGTGTCGCGCACGGCGACCCAGCCGCTGCCGTCGACCGGGTCGGTCTCGGTGCTGAACAGCCAGCGGCCGTCGGCGCTGGCGACGACATGGCCATTGAGACCGCGCCGTTCGCGCGCGGCGTCCAGGTCCAGGCGCTGCACGACCCGGCCCTCGGCGTCGCCGCGCAGCAGCCAGCGTCCGGGCCGGTGCGCGACGGCCAGGAAGCCGCCGTCCGCCAGCGCCAGCAGGCCATGGGCGCGCGCCGGCACGGCGGTCTCGCCGAGCAGCGCCACGCGGCCCGCGGCCCAGTCGACTTCGAAGACGCCGACGCGGTCGCCGCCGTCGCCCGGCGCGCGGCCGTCTTCGGCCGGCACGCGCCACGCGGTGGCCAGTCGCTCGACCTCGTCGTGCGCCGTGACGCCCGGTCCGGCGCCGGCCGCATCGCGCGCGGAGCACAGCGCCGGCCAGGTGGCGCCGGCACCGAGCAGCAGGGTTCGCCGCCTCATCGGTCGCCCCCGCTCAGAACCTGGCGACCGTCGTGAACTGCACGGTGCGCGGCTTGCCCGGGATGTAGTGGCCGCGGTACAGCACGTCGGCGTACAGCTTGTCGGTGACGTTGCTGACGTTGAGCTTGAACAGCACCGCGCCGGCGTCGTATTCGGCCATCAGGTCGCCGGTGACGAAGCCCGGCGCGCGGATCGTGCTCTGCTGCGGCGTGTCGCTGCTGCGCGCGTTGAGGCCACCGCCGATGCGCAAGCGGGGCGTCACGCGCCAGGTCGTCCACATGGTGCCCGAATGCTCGGGCGTCAGCCCCGGCCGCTGGCCGACGCGTTCGCCGGTCAGCGTGGTGCCGAGCACCGACGAGGCCTTGTCGACCTCGGCGTCGGGAATCCAGGCATACGAGACATAGACCTCCCAGGCCGGCGTGATGCGGCCGGCGACGTCGATCTCCAGCCCGGCGGCGTGGCGCTGGCCCGACAGCACGTAGTTGGTCGGGCTGACCGATTCCTCGTCGCGGTTGCGCTCGTTGGTCTTGGTCGCGTGGAACAGCGCCAGGCGCAGCGTCGCGTGGCCGCTGGCGCTGTCGAGCTTGGCGCCGAGCTCGAAGTTGCGGCTCTTCTCCGGCGGCGTGTTGCTGCCCAGCGCGTCGTACTGGTAGGCATCGCCCGAGGTGTTGAAGCTGGTGCCGTAGGAGAAGTGGAACGACGACAGCGGCGTCGGCTGCCACAGCACGCCGGCGCGCTGGCTCCACAGCGCGTCGGTGCGGCGGCGCTCGGCGGTGAGTTCACCGAAGTTGGCTGCCGCGGTGCTGAAGGTGCGGTAGCGTCCTGCGAAGCGGTCCCAGCGGGCGCCCAGCAACAGCTTCCAGGCCGGCGCGACCTGCACCAGGTCCTGCAGGTACAGGCCGAGCGCCTCGGCGTCGAAGTCGCGGTTCTTGTTCACCTGGCGCAGCGACTCGTCGACCCAGCCGCTGCCGCGGTTGTCCGCCACCGTGACGTCGGGCTTGAGCAGCGGGCCGCTGGCCGGGTTGGCGGCCACGTAGCCGGTGAAAGCGTCCTTCGTGAAGTCGACGCCGGCCTGCAGCGCGTGGCGCCAGCCCCCGACCTGGAACTTCTTGTCGACGTCGCTCTGGAAGGTCAGCGCGTCCAGGTCCTGGATCTTGGCGTGCACGCCGGCGCCGCCGGAGCGCCGCAGCACGGTGTCCGGGCCGAAGGTCTCCGGCGTCACCGCCACGCCGCCGGGCTGCACCGCCGCCGGCGCGAAGCGCACCGCGCTGGCACGCTGGTCGCGCTCGTAGCGGCCCAAGCGCAGCGTGCTGCGCCACTCGCTGCGGTCGGCGAAGCGGTGCACGTGGCCCAGCGTCGCCATCGTCGCGCTGCCGCTGCTGACGTCCGACAGTGCGCCGTAGTACGAACGCGTGTCCACCGGCAGCATGCGGCCGGCCAGCCAGGGCAGGCCGTAGTGGATGCCGTTGTCGTTGTCCAGCCGGTACAGGCCGACCAGGAATTCGTCGCGGGTGCCGATGCCCCAGCGCAAGGCCGGCGCGATGCCGGTCTTGTCGGTCTTCACGCCATGCTGGTTGCCGACGTTGACCATCGCGTTGACGCGCAAGGCGGCGTTCTCGCCGGTCTTCGCGTTCAGGTCCAGCGTGCCGCGCAGGGTGCCGCCGCTGCCGACGGTGACCGCCACCTCGCTGGGCTGGAACAGGCGCGGCAGCTTGCTAACCTGGTTGACTGCGCCGCCGGTGGAGCCGCGGCCGAACAGCATGCTGGCGCTGCCGCGCAGCACCTCCAGGCGTTCCCAGTTGAAGCTGTCGCGTTCGTAGAACGCCGGGTCGCGCAAGCCGTCGACGAAGATGTCGCCGGTGGCCTGCAGCGAGAAGCCGCGCAGCCGGATGTCCTCCTCGCCGCCCTCCGCGGCGAGGAAGCTGACGCCGGCGGTATTGCGCAGCGCGTCCTTCAGCGTGTCGAGGTTGCGCTCGTCCATCAGCCGCTCGGTGACCACGGTCACGCTCTGCGGCAGGTCGCGCAGTTCCTGGCGCGTCTTCCCGATGCGCGTCTCGGTGGCCTGCAAGGTGTCCTTGTCGGACGGCTCGGCGGCGGCCTTCGCGCGCAGCGGGGGCAGCACCTGCTCGGCCGGCGCGCTGGTCGCGGGTGCGGTCTGCGCGCCGGCGGCGGCACCGAGCAGCGCGGCCGCCGCGGCGGCGGCCTGCAGGCGCAGCGGCGGCAGCCGGCGTGTCGATCGGAGGGGCAGGGGCGGGGTCGTGCGGGTCATCGTGTCCTCGTGTCGTGGTCTTGTCGGTCTTGCACGGGACCCGCTGGCGGCGGCTGGCCGGGTCGTGGTTCGGGGTGGTCGTCGAAATGGGTGGGGTGGCCTCTCCTGCCGCGCACAGTCCGTTGCGGGTTCAGTCCAGCACGTACTCGATCACCGCGACGGCCTCGACCTCGAGCGCGCGGCCGTCCTCGGTGTAGGGCTGGAAGCGCGCCTGGCGCAGGGCCCACAGCGCCTGCTCGTCGAGCCGGGCATGGCCCGAACTGCGCTGCACGCTGACCTGCAGCGGCAGGCCCTGGGCGCTGACGACCACGCGCAGCCACACCGTGCCCTGCTCGCCGGCGCGCCGGGATGCCCGCGGCAGTTCGACCGGCGGCTCGACCAAGTAGCGCAGTGCGGTGGTCGGCAGCTGCTTGCGCGCCGGCGGCGGCGGGGCGGGCTGCGCCGGCGGTGCCGCCGCGCTGGCGGCCGGCTCGGCGCGTGCGGGAGCCTGCGTTGGCTGCGTTGGCTGCGGCGGCTGCGGCAGCAGCGCCGGTGCCGGCTCGGCAGGCGGCAGCTGGATGGGCGGCAGCTCCGGCGGCGCGAGCAGCGGCGCCGGCGGCTGCACCGGCCGTGGCGGCGAAGGCAGCGGCTGCGGCCGCGGTGCCGGTGCCGGGCGTTCGGTCGCCACCAGCCGCACGATCACCGGGGCCAGCTCGCGCACCGACTCGCGCACCCCTTCATGCTGCAGCAGCGCCCAGAGTGCAAGGATGTGAGCGCCCGCTACGGCGATGGCCGTCCACCGCCCGCGCCGCAGCGCCGTGGCGGCGTCGAAACGTGCCGCCGGGGTGAAGAGCGGCTGAGGCGGTGGCGGCAGCGTGGCGGGCATGAACGACACGATCGCGGCCCGGCTGCCGCATCGCGCCGATCACTATATCGCAAATGCGAGCGATTCGCGTTTACTGTTTTCGCCCACGACATCAGGCCTGCAAAGCCCGCGCCGGGGCCGCGCTCCGGCCCGCCGGGTCAGCCGGCCTCCTGCCCGCTGCGCTGCGGCACGCGCGGCGCCGTCTTCACGCTCCACAGCATCGTCACGGCCAGCACCGCCACCACCACGCCCAGCGAGGCCAGCACGGGGATCTTGACCACGTCGATCAGCAGCATCTTGGTGCCGATGAAGACCAGGATCAGCGCCAGCCCGTAGCTCAGCAGGTGGAACTTGGCGGCCACCGCGGCGAGCAGGAAATACATCGCGCGCAGGCCCAGGATGGCGAAGATGTTCGACGTGAGCACGATGAACGGGTCGGTGGTGATCGCGAAGATCGCCGGGATCGAGTCGACCGCGAAGATCACGTCGGTCACGCCGACCAGCGCCACCACCAGCAGCAGCGGCGTCGCGATCAGCTTGCCGCGGTGGCGCGTGAAGAAGCGCTCGCCGTCGAGCTTGTCCGACACCGGCATCACGCGGCGCAGCAGCTTCAGCGCCGGGTTGGACGCCAGGTCGGGCTCCTGGCCCGCCGCCCACCACATCTTCACGCCGGTCAGCAGCAGGAAGGCGCCGAAGACGTAGAGGATCCAGTGGAACTGCTGCACCAGCCAGGCGCCGACCAGGATCATCACCGTGCGCAGCACGATGGCGCCGACGATGCCGATCATCAGCACGCGCTTCTGGAACTGCGGCGGCACCGCGAAGTACGTGAAGATCATCAGGAAGACGAAGATGTTGTCGACCGCCAGGCTCTTCTCGATCAGGTAGCCGGTCAAGAACTCCATCGCCCGCGTATTGGCCACCGCGTTGCCGTGGTCCTGCGCCACGGCCCACCAGAACAGGCCGTTGAAGGCGAAGGACAGCGCCACCCAGACCAGCGACCAGTTCAGCGCCTGGCGCACGGTGACGGTGTGCGCGCCCTGGCGGGCGAGCACGACGAAGTCGACGAACAGCGCGACGAGCACGGAGACGACGAAGAAGGCCCACAGCCAGGCCGGCGCGATGGTGTCCATGGACACTCCCGAGGGTTGGGTTGAACTCGCGCCGAAAGGTCTTGCGGGACCGGGACGCCGGTGCACGGCGCTGGTCTGCGGCTCCGGGAACGCGGCCAGCGCCGTGTCACCGTACTGACGGATGCCGCTGCGGCAGGGTGCCGCTCGCTACTCCCCCCTCGACGCCGCGGATTCTCGCTGCGCCGCAGCAAGCCCGCGCCGCATGGGGGCATTGCCGCCCGCGCCCCGGCCGGCCCGGGCGGCGGGCGGCGCTGTCAGTCCTCGTCCTTGACCTGGAACTGCGCCACCAGCTGCTGCTGCATGTTGGGCGGCACCGCCTCGTAGTGCGACAGCGCGATCGTGTAGCGGCCCTGGCCGCTGGTCAGCGAATTCAGCCGCGACTGGTAGCCGGCCAGCTCGGACACCGGCGCCTTGCCGCGCACGATCATCGTGCCCGGGGTGCCGTTGGCGGTGCCGTTGACGACACCGCGGCGCGACGACAGGTCGCCGGTGATGTCGCCCATCGCCGTGTCCTGCGCCGTGATCTCGATGTCGACGATGGGCTCCAGCACGATGGGCCGCGCCTCGCGCACCGCCGCCATGAAGGCCTTCTTGCCGGCGGTCACGAAGGCGATCTCCTTGCTGTCCACGCTGTGGCTCTTGCCGTCGTAGACGGTGACCTTGACGTCGACCACCGGGTAGCCGGCGATCGCGCCCGTGGCCAGCACCTCGCGCACGCCCTTCTCGACCGCCGGGATGAACTGGTTGGGGATCACGCCGCCCTTGACCGCGTCGACGAATTCGAAGCCGCCGCCGCGCGGCAGCGGCTCCACGCGCAGGTAGACCTCGCCGAACTGGCCGGCGCCGCCGGTCTGCTTCTTGTGGCGGTGGTGGCCCTCGGCCGGCGCGGTGATGGTCTCGCGGTAGGCGATGCGCGGCGGCCGCGTCTGCACCTCGAAGCGGTAGGTCTCGCGCAGGCGGTCCAGCAGCACGCGCAGGTGCAGCTCGCCCAGCCCGTAGACGATGGTCTCGTTGGTCGAGGCCACATGCTCGACCTTCAGGCAGGGGTCCTCGTCGACCAGCTTGCCCAGGATCTCCCACATGCGCTGCTCGTCGCCGTGGCGCTTGGGCTCGATCGCCAGCCCGTGCACCGGCACCGGGAAGTCCAGCGGCGCGAGGTGGATGTGGTCGTCCTCGGCCGCGTCGTGCAGCACGGCGTCGAAGCGGATGTCGTCGACCTTGGCCACCGCGACGATGTCGCCCGGCACCGCGCGCGCCACCTCCACGTGCTCCTTGCCCTGCAGCATGAACAGGTGGCCGACCTTGAAGGGCTTGCGGCCGTCGCCGATGTAGAGCTGGCTGTCCTTGGTGACCGTGCCCTGGTGCACGCGGAAGACACCCATGCGGCCCACGTAGGGGTCCACCGTGACCTTGAAGACATGCGCCAGCACATGCTTGGCCGGGTCGGGGTCGGCGTGCATGGGGACCGCGGCCGCGCCCTCGCCGTTCAGGAAGTCCGGCGGGTTGGCCTCGGTCGGGTTGGGCAGCAGCTTGACGATGACGTCCAGCAGCTCGGCCACGCCGGCGCCGGTCTTCGCGCTCGCGAAGCAGACCGGGATCAGGTGGCCCTCGCGCAGCGCCTGCTCCAGCGGCGCGTGCAGCTCGCTGGCGTCGATGTCGCCGTCGTTGAGGTAGCGGTCGACGAAGTCGGCGTCGACCTCGACGACCTGCTCGACCAGCGCGCGGTGCGCGTCGGCCACCGAGCCGAAGTCGCTGTGCCCCTCGCGGTTGTAGAAGCAGTCGACGACCTTCGCGCCGCCGTCGTCGGGCAGGTTCAGCGGCAGGCACTCCTTGCCGAAGGTCGCCTGGATCTGCGCCAGCAGCCCCGGCAGGTCGACGCCGGCGCTGTCGATCTTGTTGACGACGATCAGGCGGTCCAGGTGGCGGCTGGCCGCGTAGTCCATCATGCGCACCGCCATCGGCTCGATGCCGGTGGCGGCGTTGATCACCACCACCGCGGTCTCCACCGCCTCCAGCGCCGGCAGGCTCTGGCCCAGGAAGTCGGGCGTGCCCGGAGTGTCGATGAAGTGGATGCGCACGCCGTCGTGCGCCATGTGCATCACCGAGGCATTCAGCGAGTGTGCCATGCGGCGCTCCAGCGGGTCGTGGTCGCTGACCGTGCTGCCGCGCTCCAGCGTGCCCGGCGTCGTGATCGCGCCGGCGGCGTGCAGCAGCGCCTCGGCGAGCAGCGTCTTGCCGGCCGCCGCGGGGCCGACCAGCGCCAGCGTGCGGATGCCGTCGGGCGTGGCTCCGCCTGCGCCGGCGCCGTTGGATGGGCTTGCCATGGGGGGTCTCCTCGGGTGCGGAGCCCGGCCCTCCCGGGCTCTTCTGTTCGGGCCAGCGTAAGGGATAGCACCGGCCGGCACAAGGGCCGCGCGGGCTGCGCACCCTGTCCCAAACCACTAGGCAAACGCGGCGCCCGGCCTGATAGGCTCGCCGGCTGTGTCCGAGGTCCCCCGCGCGCCGCGCCGCGTGCTTCCCGTCATCGTGCTGGCGCAGCTGCTGGGCACCGCGCCCTGGTTCGCCGTCAATGCGGTGATGCCGGACCTGCAGCGCGCGCATGGCTGGGCGCCCGGCACCGTGGGTTCGCTGACCTCGGCGCTGCAGCTGGGCTTCATCGCCGGCACGCTGGTCTTCGCGCTGCTCGCGCTGGCCGACCGCGTCTCGGCGCGGCTGGTCTTCCTGTCCTGCGCGCTGGCCGCCGCCGGCTGCACGGTGGCGGCGGCGGCCGCGGCGCCGTCGTTCTCCAGCGTGCTGATGTGGCGCGTGCTGACCGGCTTCTTCCTCGCCGGCATCTACCCGGTGGGCATGAAGCTGGCGGCGCAGTGGTTTCCGAACGGCCTCGGCGCCGCGCTGGGCTGGCTGGTCGGCGCGCTGGTGCTGGGCAGCGCCAGCCCGCACGCGCTGCGCGCGCTGGGCGTGGGCTGGGACTGGACCGCGGTCTTCGTCGGCGTCGCCGCGATGTGCGCCGCCGGCGGCCTGGCGGTCATCTGGCTGGTGCCCGAGCCGCACCACCTGGGGCCGCCGGCGCCCGGGCTGCGGCTCGCGGCGCTGGGGCGCGCCTGGGCCGACCGCCGGCTGCGCGCGTCCGTGCTGGGCTACTTCGGCCACATGTGGGAGCTCTACACGATGTGGGTGCTGCTGCCGCTGGTGCTGGCGCTGCGCCTGGACGACGACAACGCCGTGTCCTGGGCCGCCTTCCTGGTGATGGGCGCCGGCGCACTGGGCTGCATCGGCGGCGGCATCGTCGCGCGGCGCTGGGGCAGCGCGCGCGTGGCCGGCTTCCAGCTCGCCACCAGCGCGCTGTGCTGCCTGCTCGCGCCCTGGGCGGTGGTGGCGCCGGTGCAGGGCTTCATGCTGTGGCTGCTGGTGTGGGGCATCTCGGTGGCCGGCGACTCGCCGCAGTTCTCGGCACTGACCGCGAGCAACGCGCCGCCGGGCGCGGTGGGCAGCGTGCTGACGCTGGTCAACTGCATCGGCTTCGCGATCTCGGTGCTGTCGATCGAGCTCTTCGTGCGCCTGGCCGGCGCGCAGCCGCTGGCGGCGCTGCTGCCCTGGCTGGCGCTGGGGCCGGTGCTGGGGCTGTGGGCGCTGCGGCCGCTGCTGGCGCCGGCACGCTGAGGCGCGCACCGCGTCCGCCCGCGTCACTCGTGGCGCAGCGCCTCGATCGGGTCCAGCCGCGCCGCGCGCCGCGCCGGAAAATAGCCGAAGACGATGCCGATCAGCGCCGCGAAGCCGAAGCTCAGCAGGTTGATGCCGAGGTCGAAGACATAGGGCACGCCCATCACGCCGGTCAGCACGACCGAGGCCGCGGTGGCGATCAGGATGCCGACCAGGCCCCCCAGCGCGGCCAGCACCACGGCCTCGATCAGGAACTGCAGCAGCACCTCGTGGCCGAGCGCGCCGATGGCCAGGCGGATGCCGATCTCGCGCGTGCGCTCGGTCACGCTGACCAGCATGATGTTCATGATGCCGATGCCGCCCACCAGCAGGCTCACCGCGGCCACCGCGCCCAGCAGCATCGTCATCACCTGCGTCGTGCCGGACAGCGTGTCGGCGAGCTGCTTGGTGTCGAGCACGTTGAAGTTGTTCTCGTCGCTCTCGGCGAGCTTGCGCCGCTCGCGCAGCAGCCGCGTCAGGTCGGCCTTCACGGCCTCCGCGTCGACGCCGTCGTGCATCGACACCAGCAGCGTGCCGACGTTGAGGTTGCCGGTCAGCCGCCGCTGCACGGTGTTGATCGGCATCACGACGACGTCGTCCTGGTCCTGGCCGATGCCGCCCTGGCCCTTGCCCTGCAGCAGGCCGACGACCTCGCAGCTGAGGTTGCGCACGCGCAGCCGCGAACCCACCGGCTCCTCGGCGCCGAACAGCTCGCGGCGCACGGTCGCGCCGATCACGCACACGGCCGCGCCGGCGCGTTGCTCGGCCTCCTCGAACGCGCGGCCGTCGGCCAGCGTCCAGTTGTTGGTCTCGAACCAGGCGTTGGTCGTGCCCTGCACGACGGTGGACCAGTTGCGCGCGCCGTAGACCGCGATGCCGCCGCTGGAGGCCTGCGGCGCCACCGCGCGCACGCCGGCGACCTGCGCCGCGATCGCCTCGGCGTCGGCCTGGCGGAACGGCGGCGAGCCGGCGGCGTCGCGCCCCGGCCCCAGGCGCTGGCCCGGGCGCACCATCAGCAGGTTGGTGCCCAGGCTGGTGATCTGGTCCGACACCGCCTTCGTCGCCCCCTGGCCGATGGTGACCATCGTGATCACCGCGGCGACGCCGATCACGATGCCGAGGATGGTGAGGAAGCTGCGCAGCAGGTTGCGCCGGATCTCGCGCAGCGCCAGCAGCAGCGTGTTCCACCACATCAGGCCGTCTCCGCGGGCTGCGCCGGCGCCGCGCCGTGGCCGGCCTGCACGCGGTCGCTCTCGATCAGCCCGTCGACGAAGCGCACGACGCGGCGCGCATAGGCCGCCATCTCCGGCTCGTGGGTGACCATCAGCACGGTGATGCCGCGCTCGCGGTTCAGTGCCGCGAGCAATTCCATGATCTCGCGCCCGCGCTGCGTGTCGAGGTTGCCGGTCGGCTCGTCGGCCAGCAGCACGGTCGGCTGGGTGACCAGGGCGCGCGCGATCGCCACGCGCTGCTGCTGGCCGCCGGACAGCTCGGCCGGCGTGTGCGTCTCGCGCCCCTGCAGGCCGACCGCGGCCAGCGCCTCGCGCGCGGCGCGGTGGCGTGCGCCGGCCGGCTCGCCGCGGTACAGCAGCGGCAGCTCGACGTTTTCCTGCGCGCTGGTGCGCGGCAGCAGGTTGAAGCCCTGGAAGACGAAGCCCAGGTGGCGGCGGCGCAGCAGCGCGCGCTGGTCGCGGTCCAGCCGGTGCACCGGCGCACCGCGGAACAGGTACTCGCCGCTGCTCGGGCTGTCCAGGCAGCCGATGATGTTCATCGCGGTCGACTTGCCCGAGCCGCTGGGGCCCATGATGGCGACGAATTCGCCGTCGGCGATGTCGAGGTCGACGCCGCGCAGCGCCTGGACCAGCGCCTGTCCGCTGCCGTAGACGCGCGTGATGCCGCGCAGCCGGATCAGCGGCGGCGTGCCTGCCTTCAACGCGCGGCCCCGCTCGTCTGGCCGACGATGACCGCCATGCCGGGTTGCAGCTGTTCGCTCGTCACCTCGGTCAGGCGGCCGTCGCTGACGCCCGGCGTCACCGGCACCGCGCGCGGCGTACCGCCGTCCAGCACCCAGACCTGGCGCACCTGCGCGATGTCGGTGCCCGCGCTGCGCGCCGGCCGGCTGCCGGGCGGACGCGGCATCATGCTGCCGACCAGGCTGCTGCGGTTGTTGGCCGCCGGCGCGGCGCCCGCCGCGGCCGGCATCCAGCGCAGCGCGGCATTGGGCACCAGCAGCACGTCGGCATGCTCGACGGTGGTGATGGTCGCGGTGGCGGTCATGCCCGGGCGCAGCGAGAGGTCGTCGTTGTTGACGCTCAGCTCGGCCAGGTAGGTGACGACGTTGTCCTTGGTCGTCGGCCCGTAGCCGACGCGCACGATGTGCGCCGGGTAGCGCCGCGTCGGGTACGCGCTGACGGTGAAGCTCGCGCGCTGGCCCGCGCGCACCTGGCCGACGTCGGCCTCGTCGACATTGACCTGCAGCTTCATCTTCGCCAGGTCCTCGGCCAGCGTGAACAGCGTGACCGCCTGCAGCGATGCGGCGACGGCATTGCCCGGCTCGACCGCGCGCGACAGCACCACGCCGTCGATCGGCGAGCGGATGGTGGCCTTCGCGAGATTGGTCTCGTTGCTGCTCAGCGTGGCGCGCGCCTGCGCGACGCCGGCGGTCGCGCGGGCGACGCTGGCCTCGGCGCGCGCCGCCGCGGCCTCGGCCGCCGCCAGTTCGCTGGCCGAAGGCACCTGGCCGCCGCTGCGCCGGTGCACGTCCTGCAGCCGCGCCAGGCTGTCGCGCGCCTCGGCCGCCGTCGCGCGCGACTGCACCAGTGCCGCCTCGGCCGCCGCCAGCGCGGCGCGCGAACCGGCGACCTGGTCGCGCAGCCGGGCGTCGTCCAGCGCGACCAGCACCTGGCCTTTCTTGACGCGGTTGTTGACGTCGACGAAGACGCGCGCGACGGTGCCCGAGAGTTCGCTGCCGATCGC